>Ga0066793_10000607_pt1 | contig 14549 bp, 13 predicted proteins | sample PersoiDNA2013189_FD_83876 | JGI IMG/M metagenome (GOLD analysis project Ga0066793, IMG submission 83876) | Permafrost soil microbial communities from the Arctic, to analyse light accelerated degradation of dissolved organic matter (DOM) -... | ecosystem: Environmental > Terrestrial > Soil >... | reverse complement strand
ATGCAGTCCGCGCAGCGTATGTCGCGTCGAATGGCTGTGATTGTCCTGCACGAAGGGCATGCCGATGCCGGCGACCGCAAATTCCTGCGCCTGCCAGGTCTCGAAGAAAAATCCTCGTGCATCGCCGAACACGCGCGGCTTGATCAACACGACTTCGGGAAGCCGGGTCGGCGTAAATTCCATTACAGTCGTTCGCGTAAGAGGGTGAGGAGATACGCGCCGTAGTCGCTCTTGCGTAGCGGCTGCGCGAGCCGTTCGAGCTGGGCAGCATCGATGAATCCGGCGCGATAGGCGATCTCCTCCGGGCAACAGACTTTCCAGCCCTGGCGATTCTCAATCGCCTCGATGAAGGTCGCGGCCTGCAGCAGCGATTCGTGCGTACCGGTATCAAGCCAAGCAATGCCGCGACCGAACAATTCCACCTGCAACTGACCGCGCTCGAGATACCTCTGGTTCACATCCGTAATCTCGAGCTCACCGCGAGCCGAAGGCGTGAGAGTGGCGGCAATATCGAGCACTGCATTGTCGTAGAAATAAAGTCCCGTCACGGCGTAGCTCGACTTGGGCTCAAGTGGCTTCTCCTCAATACCCAGCGCCCGGCCCTCTTCATCGAAGTGCACCACCCCGTAGCGCTCGGGATCCTTCACGTGATAGGCAAATACCGTCGCGCCTTGGGGGCGTGCAGAGGCCTTTTGCAGTTGATCGGACAAACCCTGACCGTAAAAGAGGTTATCACCCAGCACCAAGGCGACGGGATTCGCACCAACGAAGCGCCGACCGATGATGAACGCCTGCGCCAGGCCTTCGGGCTTGGGCTGCTCGGCATAGGTCAGCGTCAGTCCCCAGCGGCTGCCATCGCCGAGCAGACGCTGGAAGGCCGGCAAATCCGTGGGCGTTGTGATCAGCAGAATCTCGCGGATTCCCGCGAGCATCAATGTCGACAGCGGGTAGTACACCATCGGTTTGTCGTAGATCGGCAGGAGCTGCTTGCTGACTGCGTAGGTCACCGGGTGCAGGCGCGTGCCGGCTCCGCCTGCGAGAATGATGCCTTTGCGCATGTAATGCCAAACTCCCTTAATACGGACGCGAGTGGTATGCCGCGTTGCAGCGCTCCCCGCCACCACGAAATAGTGTCCGCCGAGCCTTCTTCAAGCGTGAATCCGGGCTTTCAGCCCACCTCATCATAGAGCCGACGCATGTCCGGAACGAGAATCGCCGGCTCATTCGTGGCGGAAGCGCGAGCGCCGAGCCGTACCAGATCGGTACGACCGATCCGTTTAGCGATTCGCTCCACCAACGCCGCGATCAACACTCGCTCATCCGAGCCGACGTTGACCGGCCCGCTCCAAGGCGCTATCGAGTAGCGCGGCAAACGCGTCGCCCACCTCGGCGACGTGCAGAAAATTTCGAACCTGACGTCCATGCGAGCACCGCGCCTCCCGCCCCAAGAGTAGATTCTGTACGACTGACGGCACGAGCCGATCCGAGTGCTCGTCCGGACCGAATGGGGAAAAAATGCGGCCCCAGGCAATGGACAAACCGTGGTGGAAGCCGTAGTTCGCGAGCATATTTTGTAACGCGAGTTTACAAATCGCATACGGTGGCGCGACAGTCGCCGCGCTGTCTGCGAGCGGGTTTGCATCTTCGCGGCAGACATCGACGCGCGACCAGTCGTATTCCGCGCAGCTGCCAGCGATCACTGTTCTGCATGGGCTTACTATGGCTGCGCCCGTCCCCAATAAGATGCGAGCCGGCGTGTATGAAAACGCACACTCGGCCATCCGATCCACGCGCCGAACCTGATCTGAAAATTCCAAAATTTCCGCAGCGCGCGAATGAGCAAGAACACTTCTTTATATTGGCTGAAGCCTTGCGTCCGGTAAGCGATTTTAAGCGCGTCGCTGACAATTGCCAGCGGCAGTTTGTAGATCCTCTTACGGGCGACGAAAGGATTGCGCACCCGGGTGCTAAAGCTCGGGTCGGTGGCAAGAATCAACGTGGCCATTCGCTCCATGATGAATATCTTCATTTGCACGTCTGATTTACCCCGATAAGAGGTAGTGGCTGTTAAGGCCTTGCCCAATTCGTCCCCATCAGTCTCCGCAATGGAGAATAATTGCTCATTGATCGATAGCCATTCTCTCCAGAAGCGGGGCTTCGCAACGAAGTAGTTCGAATGCACCGTATTTCTGGAGTCGGTAACGAGTTCATCCAGTTTTACGGGTCTATTAATTCTGTCGAGCAGTTTTTGCGATGTGGCTAGGAGTCCTGGGTGCTCTGCATCGCCGTGCTCGAAAACGTTGAGAAATTGCGCGCCGCTATGGATGCTCGGCGAAAACAGGATGACATCGGTCTCGCTACTTGACTGCTGAATAAATTCGAATACCTGCGCAGACGTCAAATTAGTCTTGATCTTGAACTTTGGTGAAAAAAAGCCGTAGAACGCCCCTTCGTCCAGAGTCTCGCTGCGTAGAAATTTCCGGATCGGCCAATATTCGAACCAGTCCGGCCGTTCATTCGACGAATTGTCAACAACATCGAACCCAGGGTCCAACGCATCGCGCGAGGTGTAATGAGTCAAAATTTGAAAAATATAGGAATCTGCCATGCAGTGGTCCCCGTCGAAGCGGCTCAATTGTGGGCAATGGTAGTACACTGGCACGTGCTCCACATTTCAAGATGGCAGTCTTGGGCGCGCACTCTGCGCGCCTGGCGCGCGCTCATACGCGTAGGCTTAGGCACGCTCGTCGTACTGGGATTCATCGGTGCAAGCGCGGCGGCCGCAGCGGCGACGACCTCTGCTACGCCTGCCAAAGGATCGCCCGCCGCGGGCCCGTCCGCTTCCAAGGCGACAGCGGCGACTGCCGGCGTTACGCCTACGACTGCGGCCACTGCTGCTACGAGTGCACCGACCGCGGCGCAAGCGGTGAGTCCCTTGACTGCGGCGCAGGTCATCCAATTCCTCGACCAGACGATTGATTGGTATCACGGGCTTGCCCAAGAGCAGCGGATCGCGACGACACCGGGTGATATGGCGGTCGTGTACGACAATCGTCAGGCCGCCGTCCAAGCGGTGCGCCAGGCGTTTGATTTCGCCCGCTCGCAGGCGGGATCCGTTGCGCAGGATAGCGCCTCGAATCCGGGGCAGAACTCGGCACTGTCGCAATATCAGTCGCTGCGTCAACTGCAGGTGCGGCTCGACAAGCAGGTCAAGGACACTCAAGCCGAGCTCGACGCCGATCGCCAGAAACTTGCGAGCGCGAGCGCCAAGCAGCGACAGGAACTGCAGTCGCAGGTGGCCGAACTGCAGGGCGAACTCGACCTTGCCGGTGCGCGCCGCGATGCGGTGGCGAGCATGGTGGAGTTCGTGAACGGCGGCAGCACCAATGGCTTGGGAGCGACGGGCGTGCGCGCACAGATCGAAGCGCTGGCGCGGACAGTGCCCGGCATGGCGCAAGCGGGTAGCGCGTTAAGCGCGGCCGGTGCGCCGGCCGCAGCCGCCACGGTTGCTCCGGCCGCTGCGCTAGCGAGCAAGTCCGCCACGCCCGGTATTTGGGAGTTGACGGCGAACGTTTTTGCGCTCGCTTCGAAAGGTCGCACGATTAACTCCCTCATCCGACAGACCGAGGCGCTCGCGGACACCGCGAAGCAGCTGCGGCAGCCGTTCCTCGCCCAGCTGCAAGATCTCTCGAGCCGCGGCGACACCCTCGGCAAGCAAGCCGACACTGCGGACAACGCAACGCTGCAGGCCGAACGCGCGCAGCTCGATGAGCTCGCCGGGCAATTCAAACGACTATCCGCCGCCGTTATCCCCTTGAGCAAGCAAGGCGTCGTGCTCGATCTCTATAAGAGAAGCCTCAGCAACTGGAAAGACGCCGTCCGCAATGAATACCGCAGCGACCTTAGCAGCCTCGCTGTGCGCCTCGGCTTTCTCGCCCTAATTATCTTGAGCGTATTCGCGGCAGCGGAGCTATGGCGGCGTGCCGTGTATCGCTACGTCCATGATCCGCGGCGCCGCTATCAATTTCTCTTGATGCGGCGCTTCGTGATCTGGTTCGTGATGGCCATCATCATCGCGTTCGCATTCGCAAGCAGTCTGGGCTCCATCGGTACCTTCGCCGGGCTCCTGACGGCAGGCATCGCGGTCGCGATGCAGGGCGTCATCGTTTCCATCGTGGGATATTTCTTCCTGATTGGAAAATTCGGCATCCGTGTTGGCGATCGTGTGCAGATTGGCGGCGTAACCGGCGAAGTGGTCGATGTCGGCCTGGTGCGCTTTCACCTGATGGAGCTCGGCGGCAGCGGAGCGGACGGCCCGACGGGACGTGTCGTCGCGTTCTCTAATTCGATTGTTTTTCAGGTCGCGGCGGGACTCTTCAAGCAAATCCACGGCATCAACTTCGCATGGCACGAGATTACGCTCACTCTCGCTTCGCAGGAGAATTACGCGGCCGTCAAAGAAAGATTGAGCGCTGCAGTGCAGGCGGCGCTCGCCGACTACCGCGCAGAAATAGAGCGGCAGAATCAAGAAATAGCGCGCACCATAGTTTCGACGCCGGTCGCGAATCTCGAGCCGAAGGTGCTGATGCGCTTCAGCGCGACGGGCGTTGAAGCCGTGATCCGCTACCCGGTCGATCTGAAAAATGCCGCCGACATTGACGAACGCGTATGGCACGAGCTACTGCAGGCGCTCGAGCGCGAACCCAAAGTCGAGCTCGCCGGCAGCAGCCCCGAGATGCACCTCAGCACCGATATCGTCGCGACTGACACAAAGACTTAAGCGCATCGCAAGGTACGGCGGGTTGGAGACTTCAACTAAAGCGCAAGTGGCGCATTCACTTGAGGAAGATGCTCGATGAGCTTTCCACCGCGTAGACTGCTGGTCACGGGAGGCGCCGGATTTATTGGCGCAAACTTCGTGCATTACTGGCGCCGCGTGCATCCGCGCGACCTCATCGTCGTGCTCGACGCCCTCACCTACGCCGGCAATCGCGCCAACCTGCACGGAATCGAAAGCGGCGAGCACTGCATTTTTATGCACGCTGACATTCGCAATCAGCAGCTCGTCGAGGATGTATTGCGCCGTCACGGGCTCGATACGGTGGTGCATTTCGCCGCTGAATCGCATGTCGACCGCTCCATCGCCGGGCCCGACGCCTTCATCGATACCAACGTGGTCGGCACGCACGCGCTCCTGAAAGCGTGCCGCCGCGTCTGGCTCGAAAAAGGTCCGCCGCTGCCGCATCGCTTCCATCACATCTCCACCGATGAGGTCTACGGCTCGCTTCATCCGAGCGAACCGGCATTCTCGGAAACGACGCCGTATGCGCCGAACTCGCCATATGCGGCAAGTAAAGCCGCCTCCGATCATCTCGTGCGTGCCTATGCGCACACTTACGGGCTCAGCACGACCACCACGAACTGCTCCAACAACTACGGTCCCTATCAGTTCCCCGAGAAGCTGATACCGCTCATGATCGTCAATATGCTGGAGGGCAAGCCCCTGCCGGTCTATGGCGATGGCTTAAATGTACGCGACTGGCTCTATGTCGAAGACCATTGCGCCGGCATCGAACGCGTGCTGCAGGTCGGGCGCGCAGGCCAAACCTACAATATAGGCGCAGGCGCGGAGCTTACGAACATGGAGCTCGTGCGGCGTCTCTGCACCGTTGCCGACGAGCTCTTCGCGCAGGACGCTTCTTTGCCGGGGCGTTTTCCCGCGTGCCCCGCAGCCCATCGCAAACCTTGTCTGTCGCTTCTCACGTTCGTCGCGGACCGACCGGGACACGATCGGCGCTACGCCATCGACGCCGGCAAAATCAAGCGCGAGCTGGGTGTGACCGCGGCGACGGATCTCGATGCGGGGCTCAAGCGCACGTGTCGCTGGTACCTCGATTCAGAGGACTGGTGGCGCGCGCTTAAGGGCGCGCGCGAGCGCGCGCACTTTTAGCCGAACGCGGTAAACCAGCGATCGAGCACCAAGAGATACCAGGCTCTGCGAAATTCACTCGACACAGGCCGCCGCAATACGCCGCGCTCCATCAAGCGCGCGACGGCATCCTTAAAGATCTGCGGGTGACGCCGGATCCAGCGGTGCACCGGCAGGCCAAAGCCGCTCTTCGGACGCTCGAGGTGGCCGGGCGGCAAGCGCGGCTCCATGAGCTCGCGCGCCAAAAGCTTGCCGCGGTGCGCGTTTTGATCGACGAGCAACTGCGGATCGACACCCAACATGAACTCGACCAGCCGATGGTCGAGCAGCGGCGGTCGCACTTCGAGCGAATGCGCCATGCTGGTGCGATCGACCTTCACGAGCAGCCCCTCCGGAAGATTGGTGTTGAGATCGAGGAAGCGCAGCTGCACGAGCGGCTCGAGTGATTCGCGCCAAAACTTGCGGTAGAACCAATCGTAGTCATAGCCGCGCTCGAGCCACTGTGGATGCAGCAAGGCGTCCACTTGCACGCCTGTAAGCCCGCCCAATGCCGCGGCAAATCCGGGAAGCCCCCGAAGCGCATGGCGCTGCATGGACTGCCCGAAGCGCGACAGCGGCGGCAGCCATTGGGCAAGCAGGCGGTTCACGCTCGTGGAGCGCACGCCGATGGCCGACCAATAACGCGGATAGCCGCAGAAAATCTCATCTCCGCCCTCGCCGCTCAAGGCCACCGTCACCTCGCGACGCGCGCATCTGGCAATCAGATAGTTCGACCACGCGGCGCTGTCGCCGAAGGGCTCATCAAAGACAAGTGGCATGGTCTTCAACGCCGCATCAAGGTCCGCGCTCGTCGTCGTCATCGCGGTATGGCGGGTGCCCAGATGTTCGGCAACCGCGCGCGCGGCATCGGCCTCGGAGCGCGCACCCGCATCGAAGCCGAGCGTAAAGGTACGCGGCTGGCCCAAGTAATAAGCGGTAAGCGCCGAATCGATGCCGCCGCTTAAGAACACGCCGACGGGCACGTCGGAAAGCGTGTGCTCGGGAACGACGACGCGCAACAGCGCGTCGAGCTCTTCGAGACTTGCCGCCCGGTCGCGCACTCGAATCTCGGTCGACGGGTCCCAGTAGCGTTCAATCTTGAGCTCACCGTCCTGCCAGCTTAAGGAATGGCCCGCCGGAAGCTTCGCGATGCCCTGATAGATCGTCTTCGGCGCGGGCACGTAGCCATGAAAGAGAAAGTCGCGCAGCGCGCTCTTATCGATCGGCGGTGCACCTAAGACGAGCAATGCTTTGAGCTCCGACGCAAAAGCGATACCGTCGGGAAGCAGGCGATAGTAGAGGGGTTTGATGCCGAGCCGATCACGCGCTGCGAACAAACGACGGCGCTCGCTATCCCAGACCGCGAACGCGAACATGCCGACGAGCCGCGGCAAACAATGCTTGCCGTCCTCCGCCAAAAGGTGCAGGAGCACTTCCGTGTCGCAGTTCGAGTGGAAGGGCCCCGCAAGCGTCGCACGCAGCGCATGGAAATTGTAGAGCTCGCCGTTGTACGTGAGGATGTGCGAGCCAAACTGCATCGGCTGTGCACCGGCGGCGGACAGATCAAGAATGGAGAGCCTGCGGTGCGCGAGCGCAACGCCTGCGCCCAGCCAGGTGCCGTGCCCATCCGGCCCACGGTGCGCGAGCCGGGAAGCCATGGCCGCGGCCACCTCGGCACTGGCGTCGCGACCGATAATTCCGGCGATACCGCACATGCCCACAGCCTACCGGATCCCGGGTATATTCTCTGCCGGGCTACCGCTTAACCATGCGCACTTTCTTCTGGTTTCTGGGACTTCTCCTGGCGGGTTTCGCGGCGATGGCGCTGTTTGCGTATCCCGCGTGGCTCTTATTGCATCCGCATTTCAATTTCCCCTTTCACCGCATCGCCGGCCGCATCGGCATGCTCGCGCTCCTCATCGGCTTCGTGAGCGTGGCGCGGCGACTCGGTCTTGCCGACCGGGCAAGTTTGGGTTACGGCGTTGCGCGCCGAGTCTTTATTAGAGAGTTCCTCCTCGCGCTCGTGCTCGGGGTTCTACTGATGCTCCTCGTCGTGGCTGTGATGCTCGGTCTTGGTTTGCGCAGCTGGCAGCCGGATGTGGAGCTTACTACGACCGCGCTCGCGGCCGCCGCGTTGCAGGCGCTGGGCAGCGCGCTCGCCGTGGCGCTGATTGAAGAGACCTTTCTGCGCGGCGCCCTATTCAGCGGTGTCGCGCGCGAATCAGGCACCGGCCGTGCGATCCTCTTGACCGCGGTTTTGTACGCGGCGACGCACTTCATTGCACGCTACCGCATTCCCGCAGAGCTCGTCGTCCCCACAAGCGGGCTTGCCATGGTGAGAGGCTCACTCGAGGCGTTCGTCGCTCCGCTCTCGATAGGTGATGCATTTCTCGCACTCTTTGCCGTGGGAGTGCTGCTCGCGGCTATCCGCGCAGCGACCGGCAACATCGCCGCCTGCATCGGACTGCACGCCGGCTGGGTGTGGGTCATGCTCCTCGTGCGCGCGACTTCCATTCCCGATACGAGCCGCCGCATGAGCTTTCTCCTGAGCGCCTTTGACGGCTTCGTCGGCTGGCTCGTGCTCGCCTGGACGCTCGTGATCGGGTGGCCGCTTTATCAGTTCTACCTGCGACGGTCGGCGTCTATTCAACCCGCTTAATGAGCGGGCTCAAACGCGCGAGACGCGCGAGCGGCTGATTGAGCTCCAGACAGTACTGCTTGTCCGAAAGGCTCAAAGGCAGAATCTCCGCGAGGCGATACCCGACCCATGCTGCATCCTCGAAGTGCTTCGTCACGTTCTCATAGAAGTTGCCGAGCTCCGGCAGTACCTTGCGCAGCAGCCGTCCCAAATGCTGGTACTCGGCGGGTAGCTCGATCGCTTCTTCCACGTCGAGCCACTCGACCTCACCTAGATTGAGCCCATCGCTCTGCACGCGGCGGCTACCGAGTTTAAATTTGCGCAGGCCGAGACAGGTGATGCCCAGGAGCCCGCCGGGCAGCGTATCGAAATCCGCGATGCGGGCGCTGGTGCCGACGCTCGCCGTGGCGGTCAGCGCGCCGGTCTCCGTGCCGCCGTCTATCAGCACGACACCGAAAGCGGCCTCCTCGCGCAGGCTCTTCCTCACCATGTCCGTGTAGCGCGGCTCAAAGATCCGTAGCGGCAAAGGGCCGCCGGGGAATAACACCGTACGCAGTGGGAAGAGCGCAATCTCATGGACCGTGGCGGCCGGCTCAGCCATTTCATTGGCGCGCGAATCGCGCCCTGAGCGCCGCGAGGAGCCGCTCATGCAGGCCGCCGAAGCTGCCGTTGCTCATGAGGAGTACCTGGTCTCCCGTGCGCAGAGAGTTGGCAAGATCGGCGCTTAAGGCCTCGAGGTTGTTGCGCACGCGGCCGCGCTCGCCAAGGCTTGCCTTGACCGCATTCACGTCCCAGCCCAAGTCAGGCGGTGCATAGAACCATACCTCATCTGCTGCGGCGAACGCCGGCGCCAAGGTATCCCGATGCACGCCCACGCGCATGGTGTGCGAACGCGGCTCGAGCACCGCGACAATACGCGCATCTTTGACACGCGCCCGCAGACCCGCGAGGGTCGTTTGGATCGCGGTCGGATGATGGGCAAAGTCGTCATAGATCGCGATGCCGCCGACCTCGCCGAGGAGCTGCATGCGGCGCGCAATGCCCTTGAAGAACCCGAGCGCCTCCATGCCGCGCGCGATCGGTACGCCTGCGTGGCGCGCGGCGGCAAGCGCCGCGAGTGCATTGTCGACATTGTGAGCGCCGATGAGCGGCCACTGCACCATCCCCAACACCCGGGCGCCCTCCAGCACTTCGAATGAAGAGCCATCGATCACTCCTTTCGCCGGGCGGCTCGTCCACAACGTGTCCGCGTGCGCAGCGCCGCTCGCAAAGCCTTCGCAGACCGTCCACGCGCCCATGGCGAGCGTGCGCTTCAAGCGCGCGTCGGCTGCGTTCCAGATGATGCGCCCACTGCCGGGCACGGTACGAATGAGGTGATGAAACTGGCGTTCGATCGCCTCAACATTGTCATAGATGTCGGCGTGGTCGAACTCAAGATTGTTGAGGACCAGCGTACGCGGCCGGTAGTGCACGAACTTTGCACGCTTGTCGAAGAAAGCCGTGTCGTATTCGTCCGCTTCGATGACGAAAAAGGGTGCGCTGCCCAAGCGCGCGCTCGCCTCAAAATTCACCGGCACGCCGCCAATCAGAAACCCCGGTGCGAGGCCTGCGTATTCCAGAATCCAGGCGAGGAGCGAGGCTGTCGTGGTCTTGCCGTGCGTGCCGGCGACCGCCAATACCCAGCGACCCTTCAATACCTCGCGCGCGAGCCACTCGGGCCCAGACGTAAGCGCGATGTCGCTCTCGAGGAGCGCCTCGATGACCGGCATGCCGCGCGTCATGACGTTGCCAACTACGACGACGTCGGGCCGCGGTGTCAGCTGCGCGGCCTCAAAGCCCTGGGTGAGCTCGATGCCAAGCGCCGCCAGCTGCGTGCTCATCGGCGGATAGACGTCGCGGTCGGACCCTGTGACGCGATGGCCGGCGGCTTTCGCAAGCGCCGCCACACCGCCCATGAAGGTGCCTGCAATACCGAGAATGTGGACGTGCATAAGTGCTTGCGTTCAGCTCGCCTTGCCGGGAAATAAGAAGAGGAGCAGCGCCTGCCCGCCGAGGATCTGCAGAATCACGAGCGCCACACAGACGGGCAGCGCCCATTCGAGCGCGGACTTCAGCACCCGCGCATTCGCGGCGATGATCCACACAATAATCGCAAGGCCAACGATTACGATCGGAAAGCGCCACGGGTTATCGTCGGCGAACTGCCGAATGAGCCAGACGGAGGCGATCTGCAAGGGCGACAGCACGGTTTCAAACCCAAATACCGCGGTGGTCGTCTGCACGAAGCGCTCCGGTCGGCGCAGAATCGCGAGCAGCAGCGCGTACCATGCGAACGTGAACAGCACGTCGACCACGAGCTGTCCGAACCAACCTTTGATCGGCGGCAATACGGCGCTGACGAGACAGTCGACGAGGAAGTACCCGGCCGCGGTCGCCGCCAGCAGCGTGCCGGACGCGGGCAGGTCCTGCGGACCCTTGCGCATGAGCGCAATTTGAACAAATAGACGGACCAGCTCCTTCATGTCGGTCGGGTCCGCGAGGTATCTTCCGCTATGCTTAGGGAAGCCTGATTGTACAGATCATCTTCGAACGCGTTGCAGCCCGTCATCACCACCGCCGAAGGCCTCACAAAACTCGCCGCGCAGCTTGCCGCGGCGGACGCTATCGCCGTCGACACCGAGTTTCTGCGCGAGCGCACCTATCGGGCGGAGCTGTGCCTGATCCAGATTGCCACCCGCGACCACGCCGCCTGCGTGGATCCGCTCCTCATCACGGACCTCGCGGCCCTCGGAGAACCGCTCACCGCGGCGCGTCCAGTGAAAGTGATGCACGCCTGCCGACAGGATCTTGAGGTGCTCTATCCCGTCGCGGGCCTCGTCGGCCCGATTTTCGATACCCAGATCGCAGCTGCGCTGACGGGGGCGCCCGCTCAGGTCGGCTATGCGGACCTCGTGCGCCGCCTTTTGGGGCGCGACCTCTCGAAGGCCCATACGCGCACCGACTGGTCAAGCCGGCCGCTGTCCGCTGAGCAGATCGAGTACGCGCTCGATGATGTGCGCTTTCTGTTGCCGCTCAAGGATCATCTCGAGAAGCAGATTGAGGAACTCGGCAGAAGCGCGTGGCTCGCGGAGGAGCTGGCGGCGCTCGGGGCAGCGGGCAATTTCACGGTCGAACCCGAGCGCGCCTGGCTCAGGGTGAAGGGCTTGCATGGGATCGACCCGGCGCGCACGCGCCTCGTACAGGAGCTCGCGGCGTGGCGCGAGAGGCGTGCGGTTGCGCGCAATCGGCCGCGCGGCTGGATACTCGAGGAAGGCGTATTGCGCGAGATCGTGCTGCGCGTGCCGCGCACAGCGGAGCATCTGGCGGCGATCGCCGATCTGCCTGCAAGCGTGCTCAAGCATTGTGGCGCTGACATTCTCGAGTGCGTAAGTGTGGCGTGCATTCCCGATCCGCCGCCGGCGCTTGCGCCGCGCATGCGGCCGGACCCTGCCAAAACTGCGCTGGTGAGGCGGCTCGCCGACCTCAATCAATCGATCGCGACAGAACTTTCCATGAGCCCAGAAGTTTTGACGACGCGTCGGGAGCTTGAGCAACTGGCAGACGGGCGCCGCGATACACCGGTCCTGCAGGGCTGGCGGCGCAATGTCGTAGGGGAGCGTTTGATTGCGGGTTGGTAGTCAAATGCGTAAGAGCGCAGCTTCGCACTCAGTGCTAAAGTAGACGTCAGTGAATGACAATAAACGCGAACCGGACGATCTGCTCGAAAATGAGCGCGCCGCGCGCATCGAAGCCGAGCGCGCGAGTCATTTGAAGGATGAGTTCCTGGCAACCCTCGGCCACGAGCTGCGCAATCCCTTAAATGCCATTCTCGGCTGGGCGCGCCTCATGGAACTTGGGCGCCTGTCCCCGGAGGAAGCGCACGGCGGGGCACAGACCATCGTACGCAACGTGCGGGTGCTGTCGCAGATCGTAAGCGACGTGCTCGATGTCTCCAGCATGGTGAGCGGCAAGACGCGCATCGATCCGGAAGAGACGGATGCGTGCGAGGTGATCGAAGCCACCCTCGAGAACTTAAAGTCGACCGCGCACGCACACGGCATCGAATTGCACAAGCACCTCGGCGCGCCGAGCTGCATCGTGTTCGGCGATCCGCATCGTCTGCAGCAGATCATGTGGAATCTCTTGAGCAATGCCGTGAAATTCACGCCGCGCCGCGGGCGCGTTTCCGTGAACCTGGCATGCACGGGCGCGAGCTGTCGGATCGCCGTGAGCGACACGGGCGATGGGATCCCGCAGGAGGCTCTGCCGTTCATTTTTGAGCGCTTCCGCCAAGCGCCGCTGCCGCAGGGCACATCAAACCGAGGGCTTGGGCTCGGCCTTGCGATAGTCAAGCAGCTGGTTGAGCTGCATGGCGGCAGCATTGCCGTGGAAAGTGCAGGGGTCGGCCACGGCACGACATTCACCGTGATGCTGCCGCGCTTGGCGTCGCTTGAGGAGCTTTCGGGCGTGCCTCCCAGCGAATCGAACGGCGCATTGGTGCGCGGCTGACGTGCGGCGCGTCAGCGAGAACGCTTAGGCGTGCTGCGCTTGCGCGCTCGGGGCGCGCTCGAGGCGCCCGCGCTCGGTCGCTGCCGACGGGCGAGCGGCGCTCGTTTGGCGATCCCTAAAACCGCGTCCAGTCGCGCGGCGACCTCGTGAACAGTGCCCTCGGCCTTGATGGCCCGCAGTAAGCCCTGCCCGCGGTAGAACTCCACCAACGGCTGCGTCTTCTCTTCGTACACTTTCAGCCGTTCGGCAACCGTCTGTTCGTTGTCGTCTGGACGCTGGAAGAGCCGATGCGGCCCGTCGTGGCTCGGACAAGTTTCTGCGGGTGCGCCGCCGCCTGCCGCGGGCGTCGCGAGATTGAATACGCGCCCGCAGTCCCGGCAGGTCCAGCGGCCGGCAATGCGGCGTACGAGTTCGCCGCGGTCAACCTCCATCAGCACTACGGCGTCGAGTGGCTGGCCGAGTTTGCCGAGCATCGCGTTCAAGGCGGTGGCCTGCTCGATGTTGCGCGGAAAGCCATCGAGGACGAACCCCGCACCCACGTCGGCCGCGGCGAGCCTTTCGGCGATGATCCCGAGCACGATTTTATCGGCCACCAGGCGGCCCGCGTCCATGGCGGCCTTGGCTTGCGTGCCGAGCGCGGAGCCTGCCGTCACGGCGGCACGCAACAGGTCGCCGGTCGAGATCTGTGGCATGGCGCGCGCGCGCGCCAGACGCTGAGCCTGGGTGCCCTTGCCAGAGCCCGGTGCACCCAAGAGAACAATTCGCATAATCGACGAAACCCGCCCATGTGGGGCCGAAGGGGCCGCCACGTTACCGGCGCCCTCCGGCGAGGTCAAACGAGCCGCGCGCACCTGTGACGCGCTCGCGTGCGCTGCGCTATCCTTCGCACTATGAAAAAACCTGCCAAAAAGAATGCCTTGTACGCGCAGTCGGGCGGTGTCTCGGCCGTCATTAACGCCTCCGCATGCGGGGTCATCGAGACCGCCAAGCGACACGGGAAGCACATCGGCAAGCTATACGCCGGACGCGACGGCATCGTCGGTGCGCTCACCGAAAATCTCATCGATGTGAGTCGCGAGAGCGCCGCAACCATACGCGCACTGAAGCACACCCCCGCCGGCGCCTTTGGATCGGCGCGCTTCAAGTTGAAAGGGCTCGATCAGAACCGCGCCGAGTACGAGCGGCTGATCGAGGTTTTTCGCGCACACGACATCGGCTATTTCTTTTACAACGGTGGCAATGATTCGATGGACACCGCGCTCAAAGTGTCGCAGATCGGAGCAACCTTGGGCTATCCGATTATTTGCGTGGGTGTACCGAAGACGGTCGACAACGACCTGCCGCACACGGATTGCTGCCACGGCTTCGGCTCGGTCGCGAAATACATCGCCGTCT
>Ga0066793_10000604_pt1 | contig 14616 bp, 13 predicted proteins | sample PersoiDNA2013189_FD_83876 | JGI IMG/M metagenome (GOLD analysis project Ga0066793, IMG submission 83876) | Permafrost soil microbial communities from the Arctic, to analyse light accelerated degradation of dissolved organic matter (DOM) -... | ecosystem: Environmental > Terrestrial > Soil >... | reverse complement strand
GGCGTCCTCCCAAGCAAAATACTGGCATCATGCAGAACCACCGGAAGGTGGTAAGAGGAGAGAGCTATCTTGACTTGGGTTCTTACAGGTGTCGCTGATCACGCTTGTAAGGAACGCCCTGTTCGCAATCTCGTTGACTATCTTCTTATGTAAGTGGTTCTCCGAATCGTAATCGCCCTGCGAGTACAGGATTGACGTTGGGAAGATGTGATGGCTATGGATGGCATAGGCTGCTCCGTGTGTTGTAGCGAGAGGACTCCCATTAAACCAATCAACCGCACCGCGTGATTTAGCCATGATGTATGTCATTCGGTACAGTGGATGTTGGGTAATCCGTCCCTCCAAGTCACTTGGCTTCACTTCAATGCGACCGCGTTGTTCTATTATTGAATCAACTAGTTCTTTCCAGGGGCTTTCGCTTCTTTGAATGATAGAAATATCGTGGTCCAACCTTTGATCGGTCTGGCTCGTATAACGCGCCCAGACACTTGCAGCGTACATCCAGTGGATGAAACGGCGCATTTCATCTTGCCCACCAAACTTGGTTCCGTGTTTTGAGAGATAGACAACAGCTGGCACAAGCACATTTGTAGTATTCAAGTCTTCGGTTGAATGGATGTTCGCATGACTGGGAAGAATCGTGACTAGATAATCAAGTATCTTGCTTAGCTTCGTCCAACCATCCTCTAACTCGGGTTCAGGGGTTTCGTGGATTGTCTCAAAAAGGGCTCGCCCATTAACTACGCCAACTAGACATCGCACCATAAATGTTAGATTGAATGAAAACCGCTGATCAGATAGCTCTCTAATCTTGTCTTTCATAACCTGGCGCGCTTTGGGCCATTTGCCCGTGATATGAGTCAACGCCAAATCAGCATCACTTAACTTAGTGCCAAGACTATTGACACGATCGAAGACATCAATTGCATCATCAATGTGGGCCTCGGCTGGAACAGTCTGGACTGGATAGTGTTTTTCGAGAATATTACGAAGCGTGTTCAAGTTATCACTGTATTGCCTTGCTAGCTCGAAAAGATCTTCCCCCTCAACCATCTTTTCCTTAGCTATTTCAAATGGATTGATCTTTTCGATTTTGAAGCAATCGGTTACAGCAACCCATGTGGGGTTGTTCCTCATTAGCATTGCTTGATAGTACTGAAAATTCCCTGTTTCCAAGTCGAAATACAAGTTCCTTGGGTCAGTCTTGATATCATCTTCAGTATAGTAAGCAGGTATTTCACCTTGTGTAAGCAAGTAGAGAGTGGTTAGCCGCTGCTGTCCGTCCAGGATAATAAGTGTTGTTCCAATCTTATCTTGTGGGACTGCGGTGTTCTTGATATCTGGGGGGTTATCAGTCTTCCAAAAAAGTAGGCTACCTGTTGGATAGCCCCTGTACATAGAAACCATCAGTTGCTTAGCCTGCTCCTTTTCCCAGACATACTCACGCTGGAATTCTGGGAGAAGCAAGTCGAGCTTTCGAATTGCATCCATGACTTCTCTTACTAGCATCTTGTCCCCCTGAGGAAGAAACCGCGTATTGCTTCTGAGAGGATTTTATCAGAATTAGAGAGCAACCTCGGAGACAACCCGGAGAGACTACAAATGAGGCTTCGACCCTAAAAGGGACAAGAACGAGGGGTTCTTTGACAAGACGAGGTCTATTGCCACTCTGAATAGCGTTGCACAAAGATAGTTCTTTGGTCCAGGAACAGATCGAGCCGTCACAGGCGATCGCTGTAGGCTAGTATTCCTACCCATGAGCGCTCGATAATCGATGTTATCGCAGCCGAATGCCCGCGAGGGTACTGGCCGTCTCATGGTTGAAGACATCGATATACTTCGAATAGGCGAAGATCTTATTTCTCTTCCTTCCCGTGATCTCCTCGAGTATTCCCAACGTAGTAAGTTTCCCAATCAACGCAATGGCATTTGGATTGCTCAAGCCAGCGATTCTTTCTACGTCCGTGCGCATAATGCTTGATTAGCGCCCGGTAATAGGGCTTCTTTCACACATAAGCTTTGCTATATGCACGAGGGGATCCCATCTAGTGTTGATTAGTAAACCCTGGAGTTTGCTTTCCGCAATGACGTAACTTTGAGGAAACCCCGGGTGGTCGAGATTTCAGTTCGACAATCCGCTTGGCGGTGGTAAGATATTGGCGTCTGAAACCACAAATGGGAGACGTCGAATTAAATCAAGCACGGGTCATTTGTTGTTGTCTCTTCTCTACCGGGTTCTCTGTTCAAAGGAGACCTAGATGGCTGGCAGAGAGAATTCCTCAGCTTTTCAGCCGGGAGAAATCGGTGGCATGACCCTCAAGAACAGGCTGGTCAGATCGGCAACCCATGACGGCATGGCTACCGAAAACGGCGAGGTGACTGATGCACAGGTACGCCTGTACGAAACCCTTGCCGAGGGTGGAGTGGGACTGATCGTCAGCGGCGCCGCTGCTGCTCATTCCAGTGGAGCCTCTCTGCACAACATGATGCGGGTCACGGACGACTCCTGTCTGGGGGGAATCGCTCGGCTGTCAAGAGCGGTCCACGATGTGAATAGCGACTGCAAGGTAATCCTTCAACTGGTGCACCAGGGGAGGCAGGCGCTGATACCCGGGTATCCCGTACTCGCTCCCTCTGCTGTCATGGACACATTTTTGCAGCGCACTCCCAGGGAATTGACGGCCACTGAGATCGAGGAGATCATCGAGGCTTTCGCGGAAGGAATCCGGCGGGCCAGGGAGGCGGGGTTCGACGGGGCGCAGCTGCACGCCGCCCACGAGAAGCTTCTGAGCACCTTCCTCTCACCTCACACCAACCGCAGGCAAGACGCCTATGGGGGCTCAACCGAAAACCGGGCCCGCATACTGAAAGAGATCTTCGACCGTTCCGTGGACAAGGTTGGAAGCGATTTCCCCATCATGGTCAAGATGAACTCCGACGACTGCTTCCCCGGCGGGGTGGACCTCCAGGAGGCGGTGAGGATCGCGAAATGCCTGGACAGAACAGGCTTCTCGGCCATCGAGGTGAGCGGCGGCACCTGGGAGGCCCTTACCCGCAGCGAGGAGGAGCTGGGCTGGAAGCCGGTTCTTATTCCCGAGTCCAGGGTGGGGATAAACCGGAAGGACAAGGAGGCCTATTTCTGGGCGAACGCCAGGGAAATCGCCAGGGAAGTAGATATCCCCGTCGTTCTCGTGGGAGGGATAAAATCCATAGACAAGATCGAGGAAATACTCGAGGAGGGCCACATCTCCTTCTGCGCCATGTGCAGACCACTGATCAGGCAGCCCGACCTGCCCAACCGCTGGTTCAAGGGTACAGGCAGCGAGACGGCTGAATGCAAATCCTGCAATAAGTGCATACAGTTGGCCGGCGGCCTCAAATGCAGGGCGACAAAGCAGGCGAGTCGTTGAAGCCCTCGTTTTGTTACCCTTCCACGTATACATGTCTTGAGCAAGAACACGATTCCATCAAATGAACCAGGAGGTCGAGATGGGCGAAGAATTCGAAAAGCTCAGGGAGCGGAAACAAGAATGGGAAGAGGGACCCAGGCAAGAAGCCCTGAAGAGATTTCCCTACCTGCAGACTGATACAAACAAGTTCTATTCGCCCCTGGATATCGAGGATTTCGACTTCCTTGAAAAGGTGGGTTTCCCGGGCACCTATCCCTTCACGTCGGGGGCTTTCGCCGTGGAGCCGCTTGCGGGAATGGTGAAGTTTGCCGGGATGGCCGGTGGATCCATGGCCGGTGCGTCGGGACAGACCCGCGCGGCGACGTACTCCGGGTACGGAACCCCGGAGAACACGCGCGACTATTATAAGGACATGCTGGCGAGAGGGTCTATGGGGGGGCCCAACCTGGCTTTCGACCTTCCCACCCAGTGCGGATATGACTCGGACGACCCCGCGGTAGAGGGTGAGGTGGGCAAGGTCGGCGTCTGCGTGGATACCCTGCGGGATTTTGATACGATATACGAACCCTATCAGGGGGACTTGAACCTGGACCGCATCGCGTCGAACTTCACCATAAACGCGCCGGCGAATATCATCATCGCGATGTACCTGGCCCTGGCCGAGGCAAGGGGAATCCCGCTCGGGAAACTGAGGGGGACTCCCCAGAACGACATCTTGAAGGAATACATCGCCCGGGGCACTTACATCTTTCCGCCCCGACAAGCCATGCGGCTCTTCAGAGACAGCCTCGTCTTTATCGCCCGGAATATCCCTGGAATAAACATCACCAGCATGGGTGGATATCATATCCGGGAGGCGGGGGCGACCAGGGAGCAAGACCTGGCCTTCAGCATGGCGATAGCCACCGCTTACCTGCAGGTCGGAATAGACGCCGGCCTGCAGGTCGACGAGTTCGCCCCGCAGTTCACCTTCAACGCTTTTGGCGGAAGCATGGAAATCTTAAAGGAAATCGCTTTGCAGCGAGCGGCGAGGAGGATGTACGCCCGTATCCTGAAAGAAAAGTTCGGGGCCAAGGACCCGCGTAGTATGCGAGTCCGTCAGGCCATCGGGGCGCACGTCGGACCGTCCAGTACGACCCTGCAGAGACCGTTAAACAACCTGTCGCGGGCGGTTATCGGGGCCGTCGCCAGCGTATTGTCCGGCAACACGCCCACACCGTTTCCGCCCTATGACGAGCCGCTCGGACTGGGTTGGAGCCTTGAGGCGTTACAGCTGGCAACGGATGCCGGGAGGATAATCGCCTGCGAAACCAAGATGCTCGAGTACTCGGATCCATTTGCGGGCTCCTACTGCATGGAGTCCCTCACCGATGAGATCGAGCAGTCGGCCGAGGAGGAACTCGAGAAGATCGAAAAAATGGGCGGCGCCGTGGAGGCCGTGGAGAACGGCTACATGCAGAAAGAGATCACCCGTAGCGCATATGAGAAATACATGAGCATCCAGAAGGGTGAAAGGCTGGTGGTGGGCGTGAACTGCTTCACCGGCGAGCAAGAACTCGATATCGGGACGACCAGGCTGGTACCGAATCCATACGACCCGGACAAGAGGGAAAGGGCCGAAGAGGAGCAGAAAAAGAAATTGGCCGAAGTCAAGAAGAGCAGGGACGGAAGGGAAGTATCGCGGCTTCTGGGCGAACTTAAGGTGAAAGCGGGCAAGGAAGAGGAAAACCTCATCCCCCTGCTCGTCGAATCCGTCAAGGCGTACGTGACCGAAGGGGAGATCTGCGAGGTGCTGAGAGAGGTTTTCGGTGTCTACGAAAACCCCTCGCCCGTATAATATCGGGTGGAGATGATCGGTGTGGGCGCTGACGATATGTTTCGTTACCGAGTGGATCCGCCGCCAGAAAGAAATCGGCCCCAGGTGAATGCGCTGTCCGAGTTCGTGCAGTCACAGTTGTGCAACCTGCTGGATATCGTCGTGCCGTGCAGCGGTGAAACAGAGGTCAGGGTGGACGGTTTCAAGCTCATGGGGCCAGACGGCGGAGTGCACAAACTGTATGACGGCCAGGGCCGCCGGGGTGAGATCACTCGTGGGTCCGGCCACGACGCCAACGGCGACCGGGGGGGATATCGCAATATGGCCAACGCCGGGCTGTACGAACCGAGAATCGAGTATATCGCCCGGCAGTTGCACGATATCCTTACCCTGGTTGAGCTGGAAAGCGAGGGTAAGCCTGTCGCGATAGACGGCTTCCACCTAAAGAACCACAGGGACTGGGCGAGCTCGCGTGTCGCGAGCGCGTCCGACATCCTGATGCACGCTTCTTCGCGCTGCGACCTGAACTGCGTTTTCTGTTATAACAGGGGTGCCATCGATTCGCTGGCCTGGCACGAACGGTCTCCCGAGGAAGAACTTAGGGAGATGCAGACCAGGTTGAGCTTGTACGATGCGTCCGGGGGAATAGGCCTATTCCCATCGTTTGGCAGCCCGTGCGAGTTCATGGCTAACCCCCACGCCATTGAAATACTGGGGGAACTGAGGCGAAAGACCTCGGCAACCTTGAGAATATGCACCAACGGAACGAAGCTTGAAGAATCTACCGCAGCCAGGCTCGAGGAAGTCGCCCCGGTATACCTGGATGTCTCCCTGAACAGTACGTCGCCCTACCGGCGTTCGGCATTGATGGGAGACGATCATCCGGAGATCGCTATTCGTTCCCTTGCGCTGTTGAAGAAACACGGCATACCCTATTCCGTAATCGTGGTTATGTGGCCCTTTCCTTCCCTCGAACAAGCACTGGAAGACCTGGCGATAACGGCAGCTTACGCGGAAAACAACCTTGCCGCATTGGTGCAGGTCAACCTTCCCGGATACACCAGGTTTTTCACCCCCCGGCCGTCTTTTGATACGGACAAGGTATGGCGGAGGACCGTGGAGCACGTTCATGGACTGAGGGAGCGCTTGGGATGCCCAATAGTGATAAGGCCTTCGCTCTATGAGGAGAACCTTACCAGGGACAGGAAGAACATGGCGGAAGTGACGGGAACCGTGATCAACTCACCCGCGTCGAAATGCGGGCTCCAGCCCGGAGATCGCATAGCAATGGTAAATGGAATCACGGTCGCCAACCGCGCGCAGGCGCGTGACCTGCTGACCATCCTGCAGGGTGACGGCACTGATAGCGGGACGCTCACGGTGAGAAGGGCAGGCAGGCTCATTGAACTGGAGATACAACCGGCCGATTGTGACTATCCCTTTACCCCGCTCACCGGGACGCACCTGGGCGCGGTGTTCATGGGCACGGGTTTGAGGGTGGCATATCTCGAACGGATGCGGAACATCCTGCTCGCGCGCGGCGCCCGCGAAGTTCTTCTGTTGTCTTCAACACTCGTAAAGCCGACGCTTGAACAGCTGCTCGAGGAGAACCCCTTGTATGTCCCGGAAGGAACCAGGTTGCATATAGAGGTACCTGAGAATGATTCCTTCGGAGGGAACATTATCCTCGGAGACCTTTTGCTGGTGCAGGATTTTATAGACTTCATCAATCGATACCTGCGGGAGACAGGGAGCCAAGTCGATTTGATACTAGTCCCCTCGTCTCCTTTTTACCTCAGTGGATGGAAGAGGGACCTTAGCGGCCGCCCCTATCTCGATATCGAGAGAGAGGTGGGAATCCCGGTAGCGTTGATAGAATGCGACCCCATGTGGGACTGATTATTCGGGAGAGGTGATTAGATGAGCGAAGAAGCCAGCCGTAAGAGGGCAAGGATCCTTATAGCCAAACCCGGGCTCGACGGCCATGACCAGGGGGCGAAGATCGTAGCCATCGGGCTGCGGGATGCGGGCTTCGAGGTGATCTATTCGGGCCTGCGCCAGACGCCTGAGCAGATCGCCGAAACCGCCCTGGAGGAGGACGTGGACCTTATTGGCCTCTCCATCCTGTCCGGCGCTCACATGAGTATAACCAAGCGATTGATGGCATTGATGGAGGAAAAAGGCATCAAGGACAAGGTTGTCTTTGTGGGCGGCCTCATCCCAAAGGAGGACATCCACAAGCTCAAAGAAATGGGCGTCAAGGAGGTTTTTGTCTCCGGCGCGTCTATTTCCCGGATAAAAGAGTGCATCGACAGCTGTATGTGAACAAACGGATTTGAGGAGGCTCATCAGTCGTGGAATCCAATAATTCTCTTCTTTCGGGGGTTAGGGTGATCGACCTTTCCACCGTACTGGCCGGACCGTATTGCACGATGCTGCTGGGAGACCTGGGGGCGGAGATAATCAAGATCGAAAATCCCAAGGGAGGTATATTCGCAGGGGACTTCTCAAGGGTTCCGGCCCAGTACCACGTGGGTGGGATCGGGGCGTACTTCCTGGCTGTGAACAGGAACGAAAAGAGCGTGGGGCTCGACCTGGGCAGCGAGAAAGGGCGCAAGGTATTTCACGACCTGGTCAGCGTATCCGACGTGGTCTTCGACAACTCGAGGCCCGGCGTGCTGACCAAGATCGGCGCGGATTATGAAACCCTGCGCAAGATAAGGCCCGACATAATCTCGTGTTCTCTCACCGGCTACGGTCACACCGGCCCTTATTCGAATATGCCCGCTTATGACATCTGTGTGCAGGCCCGGGGAGGAGCCATGTCCCTGACAGGGGAGCGCGGCAGGCCGCCGGTAAGGATGGGCCTGGCGATGGGAGACCTGGCCGGGTCGCTTTTCGCGGCCCTGGGAATCTGCGCCAGCCTCTTTGATCGGGAGCGGTCCGGGAAGAGCAGGAGGGTGGATGTGAGCATGCTCGATTGCCAGATATCCCTTCTGACCTACCTTTCCGAATACCACCTGGTCGGCGGTTTGGTTCCTGGACCACAGGGAAGCGGCCACGAGACCCTTATCCCGTACCGGGCCTACGAAGCCAAGGACGGGTACCTCGTGTTGGCATGCCCCAACGAAAAACACTGGACGTCGTTATGCAAGGCCATCGGAAGGGAGGACCTCCTAGAGGACCCGGAGTTCAACAACGTGATCGCGCGTTTCCTGAACAAGGCCAAAGTGGATGCGACCCTCGAGGAGATACTCAAGGAAAAAACCGTTGAGGAATGGGGGGAATCCCTCGACGAGCACTCGGTCCCTTGGTCCCCTGTCAACACAATAGACCGTGCCTTAAGCGATCCCGAAGTGCTCGCCCGCAATATGGTGGTGGAGGTGGAGCACCCTGTCTCGGGCACTTATAGATCGGTCGGGAATCCAATCAAGGTCTCGGACACCGTGGAGGAGTTCAAGCCCGCACCTTTGCTCGGTCAGCATTCTCGGGAGGTTCTGGAGAACATACTGCATTACGATGAAGGACACATAGAACAACTGTTCGAGGAGGGAATAGTCGCCGAACAGACGCCTGAGCAGCTCGAGGAGACCTGCAAACAACTCGAGCATCTCAGGGACCTGTATTCTCAGAACATAGAAGAACGCAACCAATAAGTGGAGGTTGGGCAGATGGAAGACAACGAGAAGCTGGTGCTTTTCGAGAGAAGAGACCGTATCGCGATTGTGACCTTGAACCGTCCCGAAAGGCGAAACGCCCTCTCGCCCATACTCCTCTTGGAGCTTGCAGGGAAGTTGAAGGAGTTGGTCGCGGAGGACCAGGTCCGCTGCCTGATAATGAGAGGTACCGGGGACAAGGCGTTTTCGGCGGGGTACGATATCGGGGCCATCCCTACCGATCCCGATCCGGAGATGATGAAGCTACTGGAGGATAATCCGAACCCCTTGGAGACGGGACTCGAGGCGGTCGCCTCTTTTCCTTATCCGGTGATCGCGATGCTGAACGGCGTGGCGATCGGCGCCGGCTGCGAGCTGGCCATAACCTGCGATATCCGCATAGGTGTCGAGGACCTGCGCATGGGGATGCCGCCGGCGAAGCTGGGAATCGTCTACTCGCCTGGCGGTATGCAGAAATTCATAAACACAGTCGGCCTGGCGAACACCAGGGAGCTCTTTCTGACGGGGGAGTATGTCAATGCCGACCGGGCTAGGGAGATGGGCCTGGTGAACTACATAGTCCCCCGGGATGAGCTCGAGGATTTGACCTTCTCCATGGCCGAAGGGATAGCATCCAACGCGCCCCTTGCCCTTAAGGGTACCAAGCGGATTCTGAGCCTACTGACCGGCTACCAGGAGATCAGCCCTGAGGCCCTTGAAGAAGCCTACAGGCTGATCGGCGAGGCGTTCGGCAGCGAGGATTTGAGGGAGGGGCAGCGTGCCTTCATGGAGAAGCGCAAACCCAACTTTCAGGGGCGGTGAGAATGGTGGAGAAGGTTGAGGTAACCCGCGAGCTGTCCCGGTTTACGGAGAATCTGCGCTACGAGGCGTTGCCGCTCGAGGCGGTGGAGCAGGCCAGGCTTTGCTTTCTCGATTGGCTGGGGGTCACACTTGGTGGTTCCGGTCACCAGCTGGTGGACATACTGACGAGGCTGGCTGAGGACCAGGGCGGCGAGCGCCAGGCCACCATCGTAGGCCGTGAAAACCTTGTCCCCATGCTCCAGGCCGCGTTGATCAACGGTTCCGCTTCCCACGCACTTGATTACGATGACGTGCATACGGTGATGATCGGTCATCCCAGTGTCCCGGTATTTCCCGCCGCCCTGGCGCTTGCCGAGAAATCGAGCGCCGCGGGTAAGGATCTCATCGCGGCATACGTCGTGGGGGTCGAGGTCGAATGCCGGGTGGGCGCTATGGTCTTCCCCAGCCATTACTTGAAGGGATGGCATTCCACGGCGACCCTCGGCCACTTCGGCGCGGCGGCGGCATGTGCCAACCTGCTCGGGCTCACTTCCGGCCAGGTTATTCATGCTCTGGGGATAGCAGGCACCCAGGCAGGCGGCCTCCGCCAGGTCTTCGGCACCATGTGCAAGCCTTTTCACGCCGGTAAAGCGGCTATGGACGGCTTGATGGCTGCCCTGCTTGCAGGCGACGGGTTCAGCAGTTCAGAGGAAATCATCGAGGGCTCGAGGGGGTTTGCCGAGGTACTCAGTGAGGGTTCGAACCCCTCTGCGGCGTTGGAAGGACTGGGCGAGAGTTTCGCCATAAACGATATCGTCTTCAAATATCACGCGTCCTGTTTCGAGACCCATCCCGCAATCGAGGCCGTTTTATCTATAAAGGAAGCGGAGAAGCCCGAGCCGGACCAGGTTGAAGAGATCCTGCTCAGGTTGAGCCCATTAGCTGTCGAGGTCGCCGGAAAGACCCTGGTCGCGACGGGTCTCGAGGCCAAGTTCAGCCAGACATGCTGCGCCTCCCTGGCCCTGGTCGGCGGTGACATGTCCCAGGTGGCCTTCACCGACGCGAACGTGAACAACCGAAGAATAACCGACATAATGGGTAAGGTCCTGGTCGAAACCGTTACCGATTTCTCCCCAACAAGGTGTCAGGCGCGAATACGCATGAAGGACGGATCGACCTACACCAGCGACGTCGATGTCTTGGTCATCTCCAAGACTAATGCGGAAAAGAGAGAGCTATTAACGGATAAATTCATGGACCTCGCTTGCCCGGTTCTCGGCCGAGCGGCAGCTGATCGCCTGGCGGAGGCGGTTCTTCGCATTGAGAAAATAGAGGATATAAGTGAATTCTGTTCCCTTCTGCGCCCCCATTGATCATATTCAGGTTTAATCTCCACAGTCCGTGTCTCCAGCTATCTATAGCTCCACTACGTGTACTACATGCGTGATAGAATATTGCCCTTGTAGGCGGCAATAGGGGACCGGTTCGAGGGCCTGCAAGCTCTCCGGTGACTCGCACGGTAGGAGGCGGTTTCAATGGTCCACCCTGCATCGGACATCTCCAAGGGAAACAGAATGCAAGCCTTCTTAGCCGTATTAACCTGCGCCCTGATGCTCTCGGTCTTCCTCATGCTACCGACACAGGCGTGCGCCGCATGAAGAGCACATCGATATCGGGCGGTGGGTCATTGATGATTCGCTTGAAAACGATTGATTTGCGTCCATGGCCGCGAAAATCCCCGCTGTAGAAAACCCGATAATCGGAGTCTTCTACCAAGAAGGCATACGCGTCTGGAGCAGAATGATCAATCAGGTAAGGCGTGACCTTGAAGCCGGCGGACTCAAAAGGTCTCCAGGCCTCGAAGTAGCGGAAGTCATTCCGAAGCGGGTCCTTTCCGGTGAAGATACGGGAAGCATTGATGAGCTCACCACTGAGCTAACCAACGTATACTGGTACCTCTTCCTGCAAAGACTCCAACAGGCCATAGTGGTCTTGGTGGGGGTGGCTTACAACGACCGCATCGAGGGCGGTACCGCTAGGGTCAACCGGGGCAGAGTCCTCCGAGAGAGGTAATCCGATGTCCAAGAGGATTGTGCCTTCAGAATGGGATAGTTCGATACAAGTACACCAATCTCCGAGGTGCATTTGCGTACAATAAATAGCATTATTGTTGGCTTCCTTTAACTCCTCGATCGGGTGTGAAATAGTGTGTTAAGCAGTGAAAGTAATTGGGACCATTATGGGCATGACAGGTGAGCTGTGGAGATAACCCTTCTGGGAAATAGTACCCTTCTCTTAGAGATCTCGGGACTCCGCATTCTGACAGACCCCTGGTGGGGAAACTTCGAGTTCCTCCGGGGGGTACCGATGGCGGCAGACCCAGAATTTCTTGAACGGATAGACCTTATGCTGGTCTCGCACAACCACCTGGATCATTGGTCCAAATCCGCGATTATGCTCGCCCGCAGCCGGGGAACGCCTGTCATCGGCTCTGAGAAAGCTGCCCGGAAGGCTTCTACATACAGGCTCTACAAAGTCATAGTGGTAAAACCAGGTGACAGGGTAGACTTCAAAGGGGTCACCATAAACGCAGTTCCTGCTTTCCACCTGTTTGCAGCAGATGCTGTTGGCTTCGTCGTCGAAGGTGAAAAGGACATCTACTTCTCGGGGGACACGCGCCGCGAATCTGCGCTTGCGGAGGCCTTGAAGCGGTTCAGGCTAGACGTTGCGTTACTGCAGGTTTCCTGCTCGGCGTACCCACTGCTCGGAAAGCACGGAATGGACCTGGAAGATGCGGCTCTTCTTGCAGCCGAAGTAGGACCCTCGCTCGTGATCCCTATCCACTACCAGGCCAGGGGCAAAGTGCTTCAAGATAACGAACTCGAGGCGTGGAAGCCTGAGGTTCCAGTGGTGGTCCTCAAGCCTGGTGTCCCCATTAAGCTCTAGGCAGAAGACAACTTTACGACCACACCCGCCGACCATGATGGGAGGTATTGAATTGAGCACTAAATGGGCAGAGGAATCATCGGCGCTTGACGAGCTGCTGGGGTTTGAGAAGAAACCGGTGGCCGTGACGTTCACCAACGAGGAGCCGGATGTCCCGCGGCCCAAGAAGATGTACATCTGCCGCGCGATGAAGATTGCAGGCGAGGGAAGGTCCTCACTGATCGACATCGAGAACTCCGGCTGCGGCGGCGGCTCATTCCACTGCGGGCTGACGGCACCGCCGCAAGGCAAGCCGCGCAGGACGCTTCAGAACTTCCTGACCAAGGGCGAGAAGCTCACAGCGTCAGTCACATCGTTCCTCCGGATGGAAGAACTGGGCTCGCCGCCGCCGACTGGTCTCAGCGAGCGTATCTTCATCGGTCCCTTGGAGGACGCGCCCATCCGTCCGGACCTTGTGCTGTTCATGTGCAATGCAGAGCAGGCATGCCGCATCCTGACACTGGATATCTACTGGGACGGCATCCCAGCACGGCCCGAGGTCTCCGGCTCCATGTGCCACTCGGCTATCGCCTATCCACTGGTCACCGGCCGCACGAACCTGACGCTTGGCGACTGGACTGCCAGGCGGGCCCAGGGCTACGACAGCGGTATCGTCTTCGTTACCGTGCCTTACGAGCGGATGCACAACCTGGTGCTGGCCATACCGGAGTGCTCCGCCGGGACAGCGACCGCGGAAATCCCGCCCGAGTTCAGGCCGAGCTTCGATAACTGACCGGGTACCGGCAGCGGAAACGCTTGGTCGAAGCTATCAACTACGGTTCGATGTCCGCGCTGATCACGAGTCCGCGAGCTACTTCTTCGGGGACAAAGGAGCGAAGTGAAGCGCTCGATAAGTCGGATTATCGTGCTCTTGCGAATAGTGATCCACCTATTGGGCGAGCACCAAGGGAACACTGAACTTATCTAAGAAAACGTTTCCTCTCAGTAATCAGTTTGGCTCCAAACTCGCTCTTAAGGTAATCGTCGAACTTGTCGGATAGCACTGCTATCTCAGCGATAATTGATTCCATCTCTTCACGATCTAAACCTTGAAGAGGTCTCAATGTGCCAAGATGAATCACGTTATCTTGTATGAAAAAGCGAGACTGCATAGTTTCAGTAAAATTGCTTTCAAGCAGATGTCTGTAGAGTCCCACCAGATTATTCTTGGGGATATCTGCCATCGGAGAGTGAACGGCGAAAAGTTCGCCTTCAATCACATTGATCAGGACTATGGCGGACCCTTTCACAACTCCCCATGTACTATCATCAATCTTTGACTCCTTTGGGTCGTAGCCAAGGCTCTCCAAGACCTTTTCAATATTCCTGGCCGGCAAGAACATGAGCGCCCCCTATCATTTGACCAAGTGATAACCACAATTAAAACAGTAGTCTAATCTCTCCCTGTTGCGCTTGCCGCAGGACGGGCACTTCCTCAGGACATTTGTGTTCGCCTGCTGCCACCGCCCCATGTTGACCTGTGGGACTCCCCATAGAGGGCGGCGGGACTATGTCGATGTCATAGTAAGGTAGCTCCGCGCCACAGTTGGCACAGTACTTTTCCGCAACCGTGTTTACTGCGGCACAATACGGACATTCCGACGGCGCATTCTCCTCCCCTGCAAATGCTGCTTTGATGCCCCTGTATCTGCCAAGTATCTCCTCAATTGGAATCGCAAAATTCAGCCCAGGATGTCCCTCAAGGCCCAATGTGCACATTCCAACAACGCTTCCATCTAGGTCGATTATTGGCCCGCCGCTATTTCCATGATCAATCAGAACACTAATCTGTACATACCCACATAAATCATATGAAAAAGGAAGGGTTCACCCCTTGCATTGCTTAAGCATGCATTAGAAAGCGATTTGTTGAGCATTTGATGCTACAGGGGGCGAGAATCCAATGGGTGCACCGAAAAACGGGGGTATCAGGCTCCTTTTCGACCGC
>Ga0066793_10000603_pt1 | contig 14616 bp, 13 predicted proteins | sample PersoiDNA2013189_FD_83876 | JGI IMG/M metagenome (GOLD analysis project Ga0066793, IMG submission 83876) | Permafrost soil microbial communities from the Arctic, to analyse light accelerated degradation of dissolved organic matter (DOM) -... | ecosystem: Environmental > Terrestrial > Soil >... | reverse complement strand
CGTATGAGGACGATGAGGACGGCAACGAGGAATGAAGCAATCGATTGTCGCCCTGGACATGGAAGGCGTCCTGACGCCCGAAATCTGGATCGCCGTGTCCGAAAAGACGGGCATCCCGGAATTACGCCGCACCACGCGCGATGAGTCGGACTACGACAAACTCATGCGCGGGCGCCTGGCCATCCTGGACGAGCATGGATTGAAGCTGTCGGACATTCAGAATGTCATCGGCACGCTGCGGCCCCTGCCCGGCGGAAAGGAGTTTCTGGATGAACTGCGTTCGTTCGTGCAGGTCGTAATCCTGTCCGACACGTTCGAGCAGTTCGCCGTTCCCCTGCTCCACCAACTCAATTGGCCAACCCTCCTGTGTCACCGGCTGATTGTTGAGAACGACCACATCGTGGACTATCAATTGCGCATCCGGGAACAGAAGCGCGAAGCCGTGGCCGCATTCAGGCGGATGAACTATTACGTCATCTCCGCGGGCGATTCCTTCAACGACGTCGCCATGCTCAGCGAGGCCCACGAAGGGATCCTGTTTCGCGCGCCCGAGGTTGTGAAAGGGCAATTCCCCCAGTTCCCAGCCGTCGAAACCTACGCCGACCTGATGGGGCTGATCAAGCGAGAGATGGCCTAGGGGTTGCTGGCGGCCCGTTCCGTGGATGCGCCGTTGCCATCTGGTCCAACTTGCCTGGAGTGAGAGTTAGCCATCCGATCGCGGCCCTGCAGCGGATGGCAAGGCGGCGGGAGACCGTCAGGGCGCAGGAGTCACGCTCAGGGGAAGGTTCGACGAGCGGCCGATGAGCGGCCGATGAGCGGCCGATGAGCGGCCGATGCGCGATTCGGGACCGGTCGTTGCCCGCCCGTCTGCTCCAATTCTCAGGTGAGGCAAGTTTGACTAGATGGCCCGATCCGCGGCCCCGGTAGGACTCGCCGCCCGAGCCGCCGCCCGAGCCGCCGCCCGAGCCGCAACCTACCAGCCGAGGGCGCGCATGACGCCTTCGGTTGTCGGCGCCGCCTCGATGACTGCGCCCGCGCCGCCGGCCGTTCGCTGTGCCGTTTCCGGATCCTTCAGGCCGTGGCCCGTCAGGACGCACACGATCGTGGCGTCGCGGTCAATCCGGTCCGCGGCGGCCAGCTTGATGACTCCGGCGAGGCTCGTCGCCGATGAAGGCTCGCAGAAGATCCCCTGGCTCGTGGCGAGTTCCCGATACGCGGCCACGATCTCGTCGTCCGTGACCGCCTCGATGAGCCCGCCGGACTCGTCGCGCGCGGCCTCGGCCCGCTTCCAACTCGCAGGATTGCCGATGCGGATGGCCGTGGCAATCGTCTCGGGGTGCTCGATCGGGTAGCCCATCACGATGGGCGCGGAGCCCGCGGCCTGGAAGCCGTACATCTTCGGCTTGGCGCTGATAAGGCCCGCGGCCTCGTACTTGTTGAAGCCTCGCCAGTAGGCGGTGATGTTGCCGGCGTTGCCGACGGGGATCGCCAGAATGTCGGGCGCCTTGCCGAGGTCGTCGCAGATCTCGAAGGCGGCGGTGGTCTGGCCGTCGATCCGGTAGGGGTTGAGGTGGTTGACCAACGTGACCGGGTTTTCCTTCCGCTCGGCCATCTCGCGGACAACCGTCAGCGCCTGGTCGAAGTTGCCCTCGACGGCCACGACCTTCGCCCCAGCCGCGATCGCCTGGATTAGCTTGCCGAGAGCGATCTTGCCCTTCGGCAGGACCACGATCACCTCCAGCCCCGCGGCGGCGCCGTACGCGGCGGCTGAAGCCGAGGTGTTGCCGGTCGAAGCGCAGATGACCGCCCTCGCGCCTTCCTCAACAGCCTTTGAAATGGCCATGACCATGCCTCGGTCCTTAAACGAACCGGTCGGGTTCGTGCCCTCGTACTTCACGTACAGGTTGGGCACGCCGATCCGCGCCCCGATGCGGTCCAGGCGAACCAGGGGCGTGCTGCCCTCGCCTAGGGTGATGATCGGAGTGGCATCGGTGACGGGCAGGAACTCGCGATAGCGCTCGATCAGGCGCGGCCGGGCTGGGTATCGGGCGACAATCGGGCCGTTGACGGGTGATGCGGACACTTGGCGATCTCCGGTTACGAGGTCAGGATCGGGTAGATGGGCACGTCGCGATCGGCCGAGATGAGCGGCGCGATGGCCTCGCGGACTTCGGCGAGGGGCATCGGCCGGGTTTGGACGGCGACCCAGGCGCGGCTGCGATGGCGCGGCACGCTCGAGGGCGGCGGGCCGGCCACTTCCTCGGCCAGACGGCCCGGGACCTCGTCCGGGAGAACGCCCGGCAGGCAGACGTACCACGGCCGGCGCACCGTGGCGCGATCGTCGGCCAGGGTGACGAGCTGCGGGGCCGCCGGCGGCAGATCCGCCCAGGTGGAGAGGCCGCTTCGGACGACTTCGAGCAGGTCCGCCAGGACGGCGCTGCTGGTGGCCGAGCCTCCGGCACCGGGGCCCTCAAAGCTGACTCGACCGACCGGGTCGGCGTCGACCTCGAGGCGGTTGAGAACGCCGTCGGTTCTGCCGAGCGGGGTCCCAACCGGCACGGCCGAAGCCACGACGGAGCCGGCCAGGCCGAAGTGGGGCTCAGCTGTACCAGGTGTGCTGGCCGTGGCGATGAGGCGAATGGCGAGGCCCAGAGCCACGGCGCCGGCGATGTCGGCCGACGAAACGCCCGTGATGCCGGGCTTGCCGTCGCCGCGCAGGGACGGCGGGCAGGCGATGATCGAGTCGATCTCCGGCCACGCTCCAAAGGCGAGGCGAGTCAGGACGGCCAGCTTGTTGGCGGCGTCATGCCCTTCGACGTCGGCGCTGGGATCGCGCTCGGCGTAGCCCTGGGCCTGGGCCGCGGCGAGGACTTCTTCGTAGGTCCGCTTGGCCTGCATCATCTCGGTCAGGATGAAGTTGGTGCTGCCGTTGACGATGCCCCGCACCCGGCGGATGTGGTTGGCGGCCAGGCCGCGGGCGATCGTGTCCAGGACGGGGGTTCCGCCGCAGACGGCCGCCTCAAATCGCAATGCCACGGCCTTCGACCGGGCGATCATTTCCAGCTCGAGGCCAGAGTGCGCGAGGACCGACTTGTTGGCGGTGACGACGGGCTTGCCCGCGTTCAGGGCATCGGCGATGAAGGTCCGGGCCGGCTCGTTGCCACCCAGCAGTTCCACGATCACATCCACGTCGTCGCGGCGGATCACGGACGCGGCGTCTGGCACGATCAGATCGCGGGGCATGCCACGGTCGACGGCGCCCTCGACGTTCATGTCGGCTATCACGGCCAGTTCCAGCATCCGGCCGCAGGCTGGGCCGATCCGCCGGTCTGGGCTGCGCAGGAAGCCGCGGGCCACCTCAGCGCCGACGGTGCCCACGCCGAGGATCGCGACGCGTACGGGTCGTTGCTCGGAGGGCATAGGCTCGTGGTACTGGGGCCAGCGGGGCCGAGATGGCGCCACAGCCGACGGTGACGGACGTGAGTGCGTCGTCCCGGAATGGTACCCGAGGCGCCGCCTATCGTGATCATGACCGCGGTCCCCCAGACGATCCGCTCCGTCCGCTACACTCGCCGCCATGACGACCGACACCCCCGCCCCCAAGCCCGCCGCTCGCGCCTCCAGCCTGCCCGCCAAGCCGCGCATCTTCAGCGGCATCCAGCCCAGCGGCATCACGCACCTGGGCAACGACCTGGGCGCGATTCGCAACTACGTCGCCCTCCAGAACCGCGGCGCGGTCGAGGGCTTCGAGACGATCTACTGCATCGTCGACTACCACGCCCTCACGAGCTCCCACGACCCGGAGGTGCTGCGCCGCCGGACGCTGGAGATGGCCGCTTCGCTGATCGCCCTCGGCCTGGACCCGGACAAGTGCACGCTCTTCGTGCAGTCGCACCGGCCCGAGGTGACGGAGCTGTGCTGGCTCCTCAACACGGTGACGCCGGTCGGCTGGCTGCTGCGCACGCCGACGTACAAGGAGAAGCGGGCCGACCAACCCGATGATGTCAACCACGGCCTCCTAACCTACCCCGTTCTGCAGGCCGCGGACATCGTCATCTACAAGGCCTCGCTCGTGCCCATAGGCAAGGACCAGGCCCCGCATCTGGAACTGAGCCGCGAAATCGTGCGCGCCTTTAATGCCCGATACGGCCAGACCTTCCCCGAGCCGCACGCCGTCTACACCGACGCTCCCGTGGTGGTGGGCACGGATGGCGTCAAGAAGATGAGCAAGTCGGTCGGCAACACCATCGAAATCCTGGCCGAGCCGGACCTGATCCGGAAGCAGATCATGTCTATGGTCACGGATACGCAGCGAATCCTCCGCTCCGATCCGGGGCGGCCGGAGGTCTGCAATGTCTGCCAGATGCATCGCCACTTCGGCGACGATTACGAGGAGATCTGGGAGGGCGAACGAACGTCCCGGACCGGCTGCGTCGATACCAAGAAGCTGCTGGCCCAGCGGATCATCGACCACTACGCCCCGGCTCGGGAGACCTACCGCGAGTTGATCGGCGATCCGATCCGACTCGGCCGCATCCTGGACGCGGGCGCCGAGCGTATCCGCCCCATCGCCGAGGCTACGATGGCCGAAGTTCGAGAACGAATGGGGCTGCGCTAGCCGCTCGCCCAAGGCGACCCGCGCGGCGTACCATCTCGACGATGAGCGATCAGGCCGCCACCACGACATCCACTTTGAATCCTCGCCAGCAGGGCTGGCTGACCGCGTTGCTTATCGTGGCGACGCTGACCTTCGCCTTCGTCGTCGTCGACTACGTCTCCAAGTGGATCATGTTCTTCGGCGACGTGATCATGGTCTTCTTCCTGGCCTGGCTGCTCGCCTTCATCCTTAGTCCGCTTGCCAGCGCCCTGGTCCATTTGTTCCCGCGTTTGCCGCGGGCACTGGCCGTCATCCTGGTCTACACCCTCCTGATCGGCCTCCTTGTCGCGGCCATCCTGCTGGTAGCCCAACAGCTCTACACATCGATCAACAACCTGGTCAGCCAATGGCCGTCCGGCCAGCATCTACGCGACACTCTCCAGCCCTGGCAGGACCGCCTGAACTCCGTTGGTGGCAGCCAGATCAGCCTCTACGACCAGGTCAACCTCCTGCTGGACAACCTCAAGAGCGGCGCAGGCCAACTCGCCAAGCCGCTTGGCGACGTCGCAGTCGCCAGCCTGGGCGTATTCGGCAATCTGCTCTTCGTGTTCTTCCTGTCGCTGTACATGGCCGTCGATCGAGACCGCATAGTCAGCTTCCTCTTCCGGCTCGTCCCGCCCGCGTACACCGAACAGGCCAAGCTGCTCGAGCACAGCGTGGCCCGATCGTTCGGTGGGTTCTTGCGCGGACAGGCTCTCTCGGGTGTGATCTACGCCGCCGTCTCGATGGCCGCCAGCGTGCTCCTGGGCCTGCCGTATATGCCGGTCACGGCCGCCTCGTCGGGCGTGCTGCAGGCCATCCCGTTCTTCGGGCCGTTCCTGTCGTGGCTGCCGCCGGTGCTGGTGGCAATCTTCTTCGCGCCCGAGGCCGTCCTGCCCGTGTTGATCATCATGATCGCCGGCTGGTTCGTGCTGATGAACGTCATCCAGCCGCGACTGATGGCCGAGGCGGTTGGCCTCCACCCCGTGGTGGTTCTCGGTTCGGTCATGGTCGGATCAAAGCTTGCGGGTATCCCCGGCGCGATCTTCGGCATTCCCGTGGCCGCGGTCATCGCCTCTTTCTTCTTCTACTACCTCGGCCGGAACGACACGGGCTCCGTGACCCTGCGCGCCGCTCGGCGTGTCGAGGAGCGCGAGGGACGGCCCGTGCGCGTGCCACGGCTCCCCCAGGCCGGGCGGGATCAGGAAGTGGACTCGGCAGCGGCGCCTGTTGCGCGGCCGGGCCTGGATCGCCACCGCATGGCTCGTGCCAAGTCCACGGCGCCTGCGGACGAGTCAGGTCCTACGCCTTCGGAACCTTGACGAGAGCCGCGACAATCGAAGCGCCGCCTCAAGTCAGATCCTTTAGGACTTGGGAACTTTGACCATGGCTGCGACGATGCTGGCGAATGTCGCCCGCGGCCTCTTAGGACTTGGCGACCTTCACCATCGCGGCAACGATGCTGACGAACGTGGCCTGGCTCACACCTGTTCCGGTCGCCTGATAGGCGTGGGTTCCTGCCACGTTGATGACGAAGCCCGAACTGGTCGAGTAGAGACTGCCGCTCAAGTCGCCGAATTTGGCCGATCCGAGCGAGCCGGTGTGGGCGGCCGCCGCGAAGGTGCCTTCACTTACATCGATTCTGGCGCCACCGGTGGTTGTGTACGTGGCCGTCAGCAGGCCGGTACTGCCCCACGTGCTATTGGCCGTAGCGAAGAACCACGGACCGGGCACGACGCCGCAGTAGACCGTGAACGGCTCGTTGTTTGCCGTCGATGCCCAGAAGGCCGCGTTTTCGGGCTTGGACGTTCCGGAGCAAGCACTCGCGGGTCCGCCTGAAGCGACCGGGGCGGCCGTTGGGGTCGCACTTGGCGCGGCAGAGGGCGTTGCCGATGCAACCGGGGTATCGGTTGGAACGGGCATCAGCGTCGGCGAGGGCGTGGGGGTAGCCACCGGCGTTGGACTAGCAGTCGGAGCCGGGGTGGCCGTGGTGTAGACGATTCTCTGCGTTGGGGCGTCAGCGCTGCACGCGGCCACGGCAATCAGAAGGGCCGACGCTGCCGCAGCCATCGCCGAGGCGCGAATTCTTCGAAAGTTCATGGGTACACCTTGGTTGTTCACGTTACCCCCCCCGTCTCGCGGTCAGGCAAAGACGGCGGGAAGCAATCTCCAGCAGATCGCCTGCTCCGATGTTAGCCGGAATCAGGCAGGGACGGCCGGCTGAGCAGTGAAGATGGACACCTGCGCCGCCTCGGGGAGCATCACGCCCAGGATTTTCTGCAGGGCCAGGACGTGAACGCAAGAACCCCAACTCTCGAAGAAGTGGCAGGTGCAGTGCCAGGCTTCGCTGTCAAGTCGAACCGTGTGCGTGTCGTTGTCGCCCTTAAACGTAACCGCGAGCTGTTCGAATGAGATCCGATCAAGCTCGCGGGCGTAGCGGTTCGCCTTTTCAACCTTGCCGATGAGTGAGCTGTGCATCGCCGATAGCCCTCCGTCGCCCTGCATTGCCCCGAAGAGTTCACTGCCCCGCCACGGGGTGGCTACGGCGGGCAGCTACGCTCCCACTGTACAGCTGCGAGCCGATGGCGGCGGTGCTGTTTCAGTAGTGATTGATGACATCATTTCGACTACCTCGGCCGGCCCGCCTGAGCTCGGTCCGACACGCCCGGATGACTCAGGAACCACGGACGATCGCCTCTCCCGCGGCCAGGTTCGAGTCCACCGCGGCGGCCGAAACGGCCTCCGTATACACGCGCACGAGAGGCTCCGTGCCGCTGAAGCGGACGAGGAGCCACGACCCATCATCGGCGAAGAACTTGAAGCCGTCGTTGGTCGAGAGCGTCTGCGTCCGAACGACCGGCCGACCGGCCAGCTCGGTCGGAGCCTTCTGGGGCAGCTCGACCAGGAGCCGATCTTTGAGGGCCGGATAGACCGCCCGATCGAAATGGACGTCCACGCGGCGGTAGCTGGACGGTCCCGCGATCTCGTGCAGATGAGCGATTGCGCGGGAGACGGGCCACCGCCCCGCATCCTTCTCGCACAGGAAGAGATCGAGCAGCATCAGGTCGGCGAAGATGCCGTCGCGCTCCGGCAGGTGCATCCCGAAGCCGAAGCCGCCGGACTCCTCGCCGCCCATCATCGCCCCGGTCTCGATCATCTTGGGCCCGACGTACTTGAAGCCGACGGGAACCTCGTAGACCTGCACGCCATAGCGCTCGCCCAGCCGCTCCGCCATCGACGTCTCGTTGACCGTCTTGACGACCGGTGCTCGCAGGCCCCGATGCTCGACCAGGTAGTACATGAGCAAGGCATAGATCTGGAGAGTGGTTATGAATGTGCCGCGTTCATCCGCTGCGCCGGATCGATCCGCGTCGCCGTCGAGGAGCAAACCCAGGTCGTAGCGGCCGCCTGCGATCGTCCGGAGCGCCTCGTCCACGTTGGGCGGGATCGGCTCGGGATTGACGCCGCCGAAGTACGGGTTGCGCTCGGAATGCAGCTCGGTGACGCGGATCCGACCACCGGCGAGCAAACGCGGGATCCACGTCGCTCCGGAGCCGAAGAGCGGATCCACGAGCAGATCCACGTCCGCCGCGCGGAGGCGGTCCAGATCCAGGTTTGTTCCGATGAACGTGCGATAGGCGTCGAACGAGTCGTAGCGCTCGACCAGGCCGGCCGCCTCGGCATCAGCGAAAGGCCGGCTCTCGATGGGCTTATCGGCACCGGCGGCGATGCGAGCCTCTATGTCGGTCAACATTTCCGGCCCGCCGGCCGCGCCCGTGGGCGATTTGATCTTGAAGCCGTTGTCGGTCCAGGGGTTGTGGCTGGCAGTGATGACGATGCCGGCCGCGGCCTTGCGTTGAACAACTTCAAACGACGACATCTGCGTCGGCACGGCATGATCGGCAAAGACGATCGGAATGCCATGGCCCAGCACGACCTCGGCGGCGGCGGCGGCGAAGTGTTCGCTGGCGAACCGCCTGTCGTAGGCGACGACGATGCCGCGGGCCTGACCTCCGGCAGCGATCACATATTCGGCCACGGCCTGGGCGCAGCGTCGAACGTTGGCGAACGTGTAGTCGTCGCCGATCTTCGCGCGCCAGCCATCGGTGCCGAAGACGATCTGCGTGGCGCTCAAAGCTTCTTCTCCTCGTTGGCGGCGGGCGACCGGCCGCGTCTCGCCATCTCTTCGGCGATCTGTCGGACCTCTTGGGATCGATCTGCCGCACAGATAAGTAGGGCGTCAGGAGTGTCGACAACGATCGTGTCCGTCAATCCGATCGTGACGACGAGCCGATCGCCGGCGAGAACCAATGTCTCGACCGAACCGAGGTCTCGACGATTGCCCAAGCCGATGGTAGTGCCGTCCGGCTGATTCCCAGACCGGGCCTGCCAGACATCCCGCAGGGCGGCCCAACTGCCCAGATCGCTCCAGCCCACGGACATGGGGACCACGGCCACCGCGCCCTCGATGGACGCCGGCTCCATCACCGCGTAGTCGATGGAAGTGGCGCGGATGGCCGGATAGGCGGTTTCCAGGTCGTGGGATGTACCGCTCGCGGCGATGGCCCGGATCGGCTCCAGAATGTCCGGAGCGTGACGGGCCAGGCGATCGCGGATGGTCGCCCTCGTCCAGGCGAAGATGCCCGCGTTCCAAGACGCCAGGCCGGTGGCAAGTAGCTCGACCGCTCGTTCCTTCGTGGGCTTCTCCACGAAGCGCTCAACGGAGAAGACCGGATGACCCAGGACCGCTCGAGCCGGCGGCCTAGAGAGAACATAGCCGTAGCCCGTCTCAGGACTGTCTGGGCTGACTCCGAGCGTTACCAGCGAGCCACCGCGAGCTACCTCGGCAGCGGCGGCCAGAGCGGCCCTGAAGCCGGCTTCGTCGGCGATGTGAGCGTCGGCCGGCAGCACGAGCATGACCTCGTCGTCGGGCTGGCCTATGACCTCAGCGGCCAGCGCCACGGCCGCCGCTGTATTTCGGCCGATCGGCTCGCCGATTACGTTGGCCGAGGGAATCGCCGGCAGCTGCTCCGCCACGAGGCCGAGGTGCCTCCGATCCACAACAACGTAGACGTCCCGCGGCTCGACAAGCGGCGCCAGTCGGGCCACCGTCCGCTGGATCAGCGTCTCCTCACCGAGGAGCCGCAGGAACGGCTTGGGGCACTCCGGCCGGCTCAGCGGCCAGAGCCTGGTCCCTCCACCGCCGGCCAGAACGACCGCGTACACGGCCGCCTAGCGCCCGGCCGCGTCCGGCATGGCGACACCGCACTCGTCCGCGAGAAGGGCCGCCTTGTTGAGCCGCTCCCAGGGGAAGTCGTGGTCAGTGCGGCCGAAGTGGCCGTAGGCGGCCGTCGGCTGGTAGATCGGCCGGCGTAGGTCGAGGGCCTCGATGATCCGCGACGGGCGCAGGTCGAAATGCTTCTTGATTGCGGCCAGGAGCTTCTCGTCGGAGACCTTCTCGGTGCCGTAGGTTTCGATGGAGATTGAGACCGGTTGGGCGACGCCGATGCTGTAGGCAAGCTCGATCTCAAAGCGATCGGCCAGGCCGGCAGCAACAATGTTCTTGGCAATCCAGCGGGCCGCGTAGGCGGCGGAGCGATCGACCTTCGTCGGATCCTTGCCGGAGAATGCGCCGCCACCGTGGCGGGCCATGCCACCGTACGTGTCGACAATGATCTTGCGGCCGGTCAAGCCGGCATCGCCCATGGGTCCGCCGATCACGAAGCGGCCCGTGGCATTCACGTGCGTAACCGGGTCCTTGACACGCAACTCGGCCGGGATGATCGGCCTGATCACCAGTTCGGTGATGTCAGAGCGGAGCTTCTCAATGGCCACGTCCGGGTCGTGCTGGGCGGCCACGACGACGTTGGTGACCCGCTTCGGCACGCCGTGGTCGTACTCGACTGTGACCTGCGTCTTGCCGTCAGGCCGGAGATACGGCAGCTGACCGCTCTTGCGGACTTCGGCCAGGCGGCGCGCCAGGCGGTGGGCCAGGGCGATCGGCAGCGGCATGAGTTCGGGCGTCTCGCGGCAGGCGAAGCCGACCATCATGCCCTGGTCCCCGGCCCCAAGCTCCGTCTTCTTACCGCGCGTCTCGAAGGCGTCGTCCACACCCTGGGCGATGTCGGGCGACTGCTCCTTGACGGACACGAGCGTGCCGCAGGTCAGGTAGTCGAAGCCGTAATCGGCATTGGTGTAGCCGATCGACTTGACGGTGTCTCGCACGACCGCCTGGAAATCCACGTAGGTTGAGGTGGTGACCTCACCCAAAACCAGGACCAGGCCCGTTGTGGTCGCCGTCTCGCAGGCAACTCGGGCGTAGGGGTCCTCGGCCAGGATGGCGTCCAGGATGGCGTCAGAAATCTGATCGCACATCTTGTCCGGGTGGCCTTCGGTCACCGACTCGGAGGTGAAGAGGTACTGCGGATCGTCGAGAATGCTGGTCATCGTTCTCCCAGGGGCGCCCGTCCTGGCTGACGGGTGAGGGCGGGCCGATCAGGTCGCCGTCCGAAGGTTAGCATGCGCGGCCGAGGGACTCGACCGGGCGTCAACGGCGTCCGCCAGCTACTAATTGCTCGGCTGGACCGTTAGCGGATCGCGGCTGACCGAGAGCGTGATCCAGGTGGCATTCGAGTCGATGGTCACCCGCGCGCTCTGGATCTCAGTCGACAAGGTCCCACTCGCCCCGCTCCAGTCTCCGATCCATTGTCGAATCGCCGGCATCTGGTCCGGGAATGCCGGGGTTGCGGCCATGAGATCGTCGAAGACCTCGACGGCGGTGGTCGGATTGGTGTCCGGAGCGACTTGCGCCTCCATGTCCATAACTCCGGCGTCGTCACCCATCACCACGACGCTTGCTGCAACTCCGCGAAAAGATCCCTGACAGACCCATTGAGGCTTGTCTTCGGGCATCCCTAGGTGCGGCTCACCGCACGACAGGCCCGCATTGCGCCACGACTGGAGGACCGGGGAGACCGACGGCGGGACCGTCGGGCCCCCAGGCGATCCCAACGAAACACACCCACCGGCTGCGATGACCACAAGAGGCGCCAGGGCGAAGGCGAAGTGTCGGGTCATTCCACATGGCGTCCGCATGTCTTAGATCCTCCCCTGCCGTCAGACCGAGTTGCCTGTCGGGAAGACTATCAGCTGACGCATGCCCGAGAACTCGGGTCTCCTCGCAGTGTCCTTGCCGGCGGCTCTCCCTATCTGGTCAAACGTGCCTCAGGTGAGAGTTGGATCAGACGAGAGGCTCAGGCCAGGGCCCGACACGTTCCCTGCCCGCCTCTCTAGCCTCTGCCTGAGCGTGAGACCGCTTCCGAAATGGCCGTTCGGCGCTTCACGATCCGCTTCACGGCTTCGACGGGATGACTAACTCTCACACCAGGATCGTTTGCCCAGAAGCGGAAGGGCAGCAACGCCGAGAAGCGCAGCGCGACAACGACGGCGAGCCAAGCAAGCTTGGCTTGGGCCGTCTGACGCGATCGGCTATCGAGGTCCGATCAAGTCCCGTGTTGCCATGAGCTCAGGTATTCGACCTGCTCGGGGGTCAGGGGATCGAGAACGATGCCGATAGCCGCCAGCTTGAGCCGCGCCACCTCGACATCGATCTCCTCCGGAACGTCGTACACGCCGTTGGCCAGATCCTTGTGCTTGCCGCGCAGATACTCAGCGCAGAGAGCCTGATTCGCGAAGCTCATGTCCATGACCGCCGCCGGGTGTCCCTCGGCCGCGCTCAAGTTGACCAGGCGGCCCTCGGCCAGAACGTGGACCCGGCGATCGCCGATGGTGTACTCGACGACGTTGTCGCGGACCTCGCGAACACGCTCGCCCGCCAATTCGTTGAGGGCGGGCAGGTCTATTTCGCAATCGAAATGACCGGAGTTGGCCATGATCGCGCCATCGCGCATGACCTTGAAATGCTCAGCCCGGATGACGTGGATGTCGCCGGTGGCGGTGATGAAGATGTCTCCCCAGGGTGCCGCATCGCCGATCGTCATGACGATGTTGCCGTCCATGAGCGCCTCGAGGGCGCGGACCTGGTCCACCTCGACCACGGCGACTTGTGCCCCCATGCCGCGGAAGCGGGAAGCGATGCCCTTGCCGCACCAGCCGTATCCGGCAACCACCACGTGGCGGCCGGCGATGAGGAGGTTGGTGGCTCGCAGGACGCCGTCCAGGGTTGACTGGCCCGTGCCGTAGCGGTTGTCGAAGAGATGCTTGGTGAGGGCCTCGTTCACGGCCACGACCGGATAGCCCAGGGCGCCGTCGGCGGCCATGGCCTTGAGGCGAATAACGCCCGTTGTCGTCTCCTCGGTGCCGGCCAGGATTTCCGTCAGCTGGTCACGGCGCTCCTGATGGATGAGCGTCACGAGGTCGCAGCCGTCGTCCATGGTCATGTGGGGCCGAATGTCGGCCGCGGCGTTGAGATGGCTGTAGTACATGTCTCGGTCGGCGCCGTGGCGGGCAAAGGTCGAGATGCCGTACTCGGCAACCAGCGCCGCGGCGGTGTAGTCCTGAGTCGAGAGCGGGTTGGAGGCACACAGAACCACGTCCGCCCCGCCGGCCTTGAGGGTCCGGACGAGGTTTGCCGTCTCAGTCGTGACGTGCAGACAGGCGGCGATCCGCAGGCCGGACAGAGGCTTCTCGCGCTCGAACCGTTCGCGGATCAATCGCAGAACGGGCATCTCGCGCTCGGCCCATTCGATGCGGCGCTTACCCTCGCCGGCAAGGCCGAGATCTACGACGTCGTGCTTGGGTAGGCTGCCTGTAATGACCATGCGAATCAGGACTCCTTGCGAGCAAATATGCGGCGGAGGATTCCCGTCCAGCCGCTCCACGGCGGCTCAGACCGGTGAATGAGCCGCTCTTCGAATGACACGTAAGCCTGGTAGCCGAGCCGTCGATAGGCTGCCAGCGCGGGCGTGTTGTCGGCCCGAACGTTCAGCACAACCTGATCGCAGAACCGCAGCAGGTCTGCGGTCACGGCACCGGTTACTGCGGTAGCGTAGCCGCGTCCGCGAGAATCCGTGTGGGTCATGACGTTGCCGACCACGGCCAGCCTGGCCATCGGGCTAATCACGTGCGTACCGGCGGCCGAGACCAGCCTGCCGCCGACACGGACTCCGTAGTACAGGCCGTCGGTGATGGCGCTCGCCGGCAACCAGGATGCGAAGCCCAGCTGGTACAGCCGGTTCAGGTCGCTGATCTCCACCGGCAGGAGCCGCTGAACTTCGCCGGGGAAGGGTCGGAAATGAGCCGCATCCACCCACATTCGCAGCATCGGCGGCCCAGACTCGATCCGATAGCTCGTGGCGATCCCGGCGAGATGCTCCGGTCGGGCGGCTACGTAGGCCGCCCTGGGCTTGATGACGTTGGCCAGGATGGCCTCGATACCGGCGTTCTCGCCCAGGACGAAGATCGGCTGCGGCGAGTAGCCCGCGTACTGGAGAACGACCGCGATCAGCTCGCCACCGACGAGCGCCACTCCCCAGCGGGTGCGGAGAAACTCGCGATCGTCCAAATCACACAGGGCGTAGGCCGAGAAGAGCCGGTCCCCCTCGAGGAATGCCCGGAGCATTGCCCGGTCGGAGGTCTCCTGGGCCAGGATCGTGCCACGCTCACGACGAGCGAACGCCCCGGCGGTCACCGCGGCAAACACACGAGATACTCAGTTTGGGCGCCGCTCCGCGAGCCGTTCACACAACCACCGTGGATCAGTACTGGATGACACTCGTCGTCTTGTAGCCCTGCAGCCGTTCCCGACCCTTGAGGACCACCAGCTCGACAAGAAAGGCCAGCCCGACGATCTGGCCCTGCAGCCGCTCGACGAGTTCGATGGTCCCGCGAACTGTACCGCCCGTAGCCAGCAGGTCGTCCACGATCAGAACTCGCTGCCCCGGCTGGATTGCGTCCTTGTGAATCTCAAGGGTATTGGAGCCGTACTCCAGCGCGTACTCCACGGATATGGTTTCGGCTGG
>Ga0066793_10000601_pt1 | contig 14652 bp, 14 predicted proteins | sample PersoiDNA2013189_FD_83876 | JGI IMG/M metagenome (GOLD analysis project Ga0066793, IMG submission 83876) | Permafrost soil microbial communities from the Arctic, to analyse light accelerated degradation of dissolved organic matter (DOM) -... | ecosystem: Environmental > Terrestrial > Soil >... | reverse complement strand
GGTGGGGCGTGTCTCCTCGGGCACCTTGTCTTGCAGCCGGTTCCCGTCGCGCTGGAAGGTCCAGGAGATGAAGGCGCGGAAGCCCGCGGTCTCGTCCTGCAATTCGCGGATGCGGCGCATGTGCTCGACGCGCTCGGCGAGGGTCTCGATGTGACCGTACATCATCGTGGCGGTGGTCGAGAGCCCCTGCAGCTGCGCCTCTCTCATCACAGACAGCCACTCGTCCGTTTTCGCCTTGCGCGGCGAGAGCGAGCGGCGCACCCGGTCGACCAGAATCTCGGCGCCGCCGCCCGGAATCGAGTCCAGCCCGGCCTCGTGCAGGCGGCGGATGGTCTCGGGCACCGTCATCTTCGAGCGCCGCGAGATGTGCAGCAGCTCGGAGGGCGACAGCGCGTGCAGGTGAATCTCGTAGCGCGCCTTGATCGAGCGGAAGAGGTCGTCGTAGTAGGCGAAGTCGAGATCGGGATGGTGACCGCCCTGCATCAGGACGCCGGTGCCGCCGAGCGCGAGGGTCTCTTCGATCTTCTTGAACACGATCGACTTGGGTAGTAGGTAGCCCTCGCGCAGATCGCCCGGGTCGCTGGAGAAGGAGCAGAACTCGCAGCGAACCGAGCAGATGTTGGTGTAGTTGATGTTGCGATCGACGACGAAGGTGACGCGGCCCGGGTCGTTCTTGCGGTTGCGGATCGTGTTCGCCGCGTTTCCTATCCGGGTCAATTCGCGCGAGCGAAGCAGCGTGAGCGCGTCGGCGTCGCAGAGGCGCTCGCCCGCGAGCGTGCGCTCGAGGATGGCGGCGATCTCGCTCGTAGCGGTCGTTTGCGTGCTCATTCGCTGAGGGCGCCCGCTGCCAGTTCCGGCACCCGCTCGAGCACGCCGGCCGCGCGCGCCAGCTCGTAAAAGGCGAGCAGTCCTTCGCGCTCGCGCGGGCCGAAGCCGTAGCGCAGCTTCTCGAAGTAGCGGGCCAGAAAGCCGGCCGGGTAGCCGTAGGACGCGCTCGCCTGCTCGGCCAGGCGCTCGGGCTCGGCGCGAGCCGCTCTGACCGAGGAGAGAAGCGCCTCTTCGAGCTCGTTCATGCCGGCGCCCATTCCCTTGCGGTAGGCCCAGACCGCGAAGACCATCGGCAGGCCGGTGCGCTCGCGCCAGATGCGGCCGAGGTCGTAGTGCGGCGTCGGGTCCTCGAAGGCGCTTCTGAGCGCCGCGTCGCCGATCAAGAGCTTGGCCGGCGCCGGCTTACCCAGCGGCACCTGCTCGGCCTGCGGGAAGAGGACTCGTATCAGGGCCACGCTGGTTGCGCTCTCCGGGGTGACCGCGATCCGCCGCAGGCGCTCGGGCGCGACGCTCGAGACGAGCTGGATCGAATCCACCGCTCCGTGCGAGGCGACGCAGAGTCGCGGCAGCATCTCCAGCGCCTCGGCGTTACGGGCAAACTCGATCGACGGGATCGCCGCCACGTCCACCTCGCCGGCGAGCAGCTTCCGCGCCAGCTCGGTCGGAACGCCGGTGACCTCTTCGACCTCGGCCTGGAGCCGGTAGTAAACCGGCGCCATGTTCACGTAGGAGATGCGACCGAGCCTGATCACGCGATCGCTTCCCAGCGCTCAAGCTCGTTGTAGAGCGTGTCGCGCTCGACCGGGATGCGGCCGGCGGTCCGGATGTAGCGCACCAGCCGACTGGCGGTCTGCTCGGTCTCGGTGCGGGCGCCGGCGGCGTGGAAGACCTGTTCGCGCCCGACCGTGCCCTGGACGTCGTCGGCCCCGAACGCGAGCGCGACCTGCGCCAGCGGCAGGCCCATCGCTACCCAGTAGGCCTTGATGTGGGCCACGTTGTCGAGCAGCAGGCGCGAGACGGCGATCGTCTTGAGCGCGTCGACCGCGGTTGTGGCGGGGATGTCCGGGTCGAGCCGGGTGTTCTCGAGATGAACGGCGAAGGGAACGAAGGCGAGGAAGCCGCCCGTCTCGTCCTGCAGATCGCGCAGGCGGATGAGGTGATCGACCCTTTCGGCGAGCGTCTCGACGTGTCCGTAGAGCATCGTGCAGTGGCTCGGGATTCCGAGCCCGTGCGCGACCCGGTTGACCTCGAGCCATTTTTCCGCCGGCTCCTTGCCTGGCGCGATCAGCTTGCGCACGCGCGCCGAGAAGATCTCGGCGCCGCCGCCGGTGAGCGACTGCAGCCCGGCCTGCTTCAACTCGCTCAGCACCTGCTCGTAGGAAAGCCCCGAGAGCGTGGCCATGTGGTGGATCTCGCTGGCCGAGTAGCACTTGAGGTGAACGCCCGGCAGCGCCTCTGCGAGCGCGCGCACCGTCTCCAGGTACCAGGCGAAATCGACCTGCGGGCTCTCGCCGTTGACGAGATGGAGCTCGTTGAAGGGCTCCTGCTCGTACGAGCGCTTCGCCTCGGCCGCGAGCTCGGCGGGGCTGAGCGTGTAGGCGCCCTCCTCCCGGGCCGAGCGGGCAAACGCGCAGAATCTGCACTTCACGCGGCAGACGTTGGTCTGGTTGAGAGTCAGGTTGCGGACGAAGAAGACCTCGTCTCCGCCGCCGCGCAGCCGTCGCGCCCGGTCGGCAAGCTCGCCAAGCGCGAGCAGGTCGCCCGACTCGTACAGGGCCAGGCCGTCGGCGGCGTCCAGGCGCTCGCCGGCTTCGACCTTCTCGCGCACCCGCTCGAGCGAGGCCGTCTCGATCGCTGCCGGGGCGCTCATCGCCGTCTTTCCACTACCGCCTGAGCCAGTGCCTCGAGCTCGCGTGTGCGCGAGTCGCCGTTCAGGTAGCTGCAGGCCTTGCGGGCGTAATCCTGTGCGATCTCCTGCGCACGCTCGAGCGCGCCGGAGCCGGCGACTCGCTCGAGGACGTCTTCACGCGTATCTCCGGCGAGCGCCGCGCGCACCGCCTCGTCCCGCTCGGCGGCGAAGAGCAGTGGCAGGGTCGGAATGCCTTCGCGCAGGTCGGTTCCCGGTGCCTTGCCCGTCTCGCCCGCCTCGCCGACGCAGTCGAGCACGTCGTCGACGATCTGGAAGGCGATGCCGAGCGCCAGGCCGTACTCGCCCAGTGAGCGGCCGGCGGAGCCGGCGCCCAACCGGCAGGCGGCCGAGAAGAGCGACCCGGTCTTGAGCGAGCAGAGTCTCAACTGGGCCTCGACTGTGGCGTGAGGATCGAAGCGCAGCTCGCGCTGGAGGGCCTCGCCGCGCGCCAACGCCAACGCCGTCTCGGCCAGCGTCGCCAGGTCGCGCAGCTTGCCCTCGCTCGCCAGCTCGCTGAATGCGAGCGCGAACACGCGGTCGCCGCTCGCCAGCGCGACGTGCTTGCCGAACTCGTTCCAGGTCGAGGGGGCGCCGCGGCGCACGGGAGCGCCGTCAAGCACGTCGTCGTGCACCAGCGAGGCGAGATGGATCAGCTCGACAGCCACTCCGGCGGCCACCGGCGGAGCCTGACCGGGTGGCGAGGAGAGGAACGCGAGCAGCGGTCGCAGACGCTTGCCGCCGGCACGGAGAGCCTGCCTCGCGGCCAGATCCACAGCCCCGGAGCCGCCGGCGAAGAGCTCGTCGAGGCGCTCCTCCACGGCCTCCAGATACTCCTTCAGGCCGGGCGCGTCGCGCACGATGTCGAGCGGCTCGTAGGATCGCACGGCGCTCATGCCGCCACCCCCACGTGCAGCGCGATCGAGCCTCCGGCCAGCAGCCTGTAACGGACATCCACGAAACCAGTGTGCGCTATCTGGGCCGCGAGCCGCCGCGGAGTCGGGAAGCGCCGAACACTGGCCGGCAGATAGGCGTAGGCCGATCCGCCGGGAAGGAGCCTTCCGGCGACCGGCACGAGAGCGTCGAACCAGATGCGGAAGAAGGGCGCCAGCGGGCCGCGCGCCCTGGTGATCTCAAGGATGCCGAGCCGTCCTCCCGGCGCCAGCACGCGCCTGAGCTCGCGCAGGACGCCCTCGCGATCGGAGACGTTGCGCAGGCCGAAGCCGATCGTCACCGCCTGGAAGGTTCCGTCGGGAAAGGGAAGCCGGCAGAGATCGCCCTGAACCCATTCGACCGCGCTCGACTTGCGCGCGGCCACTTCCAGCATCCGCTCGGAAAAGTCGACGCCCACCACGCGAGCCGCGCCCGCGCGGAGGTCGGCAAGGGCCAGATCGCCCGTTCCGCAAGCCGCGTCGAGCACCGAGTCGCCGGGCTGAACCACTCGCCGGGCGGTCGCGTCGCGCCAGCGCCGGTCGAGCCCGGCCGTCATCAGCAGGTTCATGCGGTCGTACAGCGGAGCGATCGAATCGAACATCGTCCGCACCGCTTCGGGCTCGAGGCTACCGCTGGCGGCGCTCAAATCTCTGCCTCCCCCCAGCGAGCTCCCAGCTCGTGCTCGAGGCCGAGCTGGTCGAGCACGCGCGCAACCACGGTGTCGACGAGGTCTTGCACCGATCGGGGACGACCGTAGAAGGAGGGAGCGGCAAAGAGGACGGTCGCGCCTGCGCGGCGCAGCTTCAGAAGCGCCTCCAGATGAATCGCCGAAAGCGGCGTCTCGCGCGGCACGAGCACCAGTTTTCGCTCTTCTTTCAGCGCCACGGCGGCGGCGCGGTGAATCAGGTTCGAGCCGGCGCCGGTAGCGATCTGGCCGGCGCTGGACATCGAGCAGGGGCAGACGACGAAGGCATCCACACGCGCCGAGCCGCTGGCGAAGGGGGCGCCGTAATCATCGGGCTCGAATGCCTGCACGCTGCCTCCGAGCGGCGTCAGCAGACGCTCGAGCGTCTCGGCGCGGGGGAGCCGCCGGTTGCCGAAGAGCTCGGTGGCGAGCACCTGCACGCCCGCGTCCGAGACGCACACGCCGACCTCGCAGTCCTGCGCGACGAGGAGCTCGAGCAACCTCGAAGCGTACGCCGCTCCCGAAGCACCCGTTATGCCAATAAAAACTTTCACTGATACCTCAAGCGGAGATTAGCGGGACGAGACGATCGCCGGTGGGACTTCTGTCCCGTTCTTGCTCGAAACGGAGGCGTTTCTCTGCAGAGGGTGCCGCTTTCTCGCGCCTCCGTCCAGTCCCAGGCTAGAGATCGATGCCGTACTCATGCCAGCGCCGTTCGACAAGCTGCTTGACCTCGGCACTCATCTCGATCTCCTTCGGCCACGGGCGCGCGCCCTCCTCGGCGCTCTTGCTTGTCGCGTCTATGCCCATCTTTCCACCGAAGCACTCGCGCGCGGCCGAGTGGTCGAGTTGATCGAGCGGTCCCTCGCCGATCCAGACGTCGCGCTTCGGGTCGACATTGGCGCAGACATGGAAGAAGACGTTCTCGTAATCGTGCGGGTCTACGTGCTCGTCGACGACGACGACGGCCTTGGTCAGGCTGAGCATGCCCAGGCCCCAGACGGCGCTCGCCACCTTGCGCGCCTGGTTGGGGAAGCTCTTGCGGATCGAGACGACGACGCAGTTGTGGAAGGCCCCGGCGACCGGTAGGTCGAAATCGACGATCTCGGGCACGGCGCTTCTGAGCGCGGGCAAGAAGAGGCGCTCGGTCACCTTGCCCAGCCAGGCGTCCTCGGCGGGGGGCTTGCCGACGACGATCGAGGGGTAGACCGCGTTCTCGCGCATGGTCATGGCGGTTATGTGGAAGAGCGGGAAGGGGCCCGCGGGAGAGTAGAAACCGGTGTGATCGCCGAACGGTCCCTCGGTTCCGACCTCGCCGCGCTCCACGTATCCCTCGAGCACTATCTCGGCCTGCGCCGGCACGTCCAGCTGAACGGTCTTGGCGGCAACGAGCTCGACCGACCGGCCGCGCAAAAGGCCCGCCAGCATCAGCTCGTCGAGCCCGCGCGGGAGCGGCGCCGTGGCGGCGTAGGTTGTGATCCGGTCGCGCCAGATCGCTACCGCGACCTCGAGCCTGCCCTCCATCTGGCGCCAGCTCGCGGCCGCGTCCTTGTGCACCTGCCAGTGCAGGAAGGTCGTGCGCTCGTCCACGACCTGCATCCGGTACATGCCGACGTTACGAGCCTTCGTCTCGGGATCGTGCGTGATCACCGCGGGCAGCGTGATGAAGGGCGCAGGGTCGTCCGGCCAGCAACGCTGAACCGGCAGCAGGCCGAGGTCGACGTCGCCCTCCGTGAGCACTATCTCCTGGCAGGCGCCGCGGCGCACCTTGCGCGGCTCGGCGCTCGCCGCCGCCGACTTCAGCTCTAGCGCCTTGCGCAACTTGGCGCGGGCACCTTGGGGCAGCTCGAGCTCCATCAGCGAAGCGAGCTTGCCCGCCACTTCGTCCAGCTCCTCGACGCCGAGCGCGAGGCACATGCGCCGTTCGGTACCGAATTGGTTGATCAAGAGCGGAAGCTTCGACCCCTTCGGATGCTCGAACAGAAGCGCCGGCCCGCCGGCCTTTACGGTCCTGTCGGCGATCTCGGTGATCTCGAGCTCGGGATCGGTCTCGGCGGCGATACGCGTCAGCTCGCCCTCGCGCTCGAGCAGAGCGATCCAATCACGAAGGTCGAGTGGCGGCGCCACGCTGCCAGTCTCGCACACTAGGCCGGCGGCTCCGTGCGGCCAGGCGCGACTGGCCTTCCGGAGCCACCCGACACCGCCAGCGGTGACGCGAGTGTGCGCGAGGCAACCGGCCTCGTGAGGCGGCGCGCACGGAGCTCGAGGAGCCCGAGCCGGCGCCCGGGCTCCTCTTGCTTTTTAAGCTACGCGGCTGCCGCTGCGGCGGCGCCGGAACCGAGGATCTTCCCGAGGAAGGTCAGCCCGACGCCAACCAGTGCGCCTCCGCCGAGGAAGACCGCCGTTGCGGTCGAGGTCGGATAGACGAGAGCGTATTGCTGCATGAGAACGCCCAGGCCGAGCCCGCTGATCAAGCCGGCGAGCAACCCGAGTAGCGACTTCCCGAAGCCCATTGCACCCGTATGCACGGCAAGCCCGAGGGCGCCGGCGACACCGGCGATGCCAGCGAGCGCGGCCACCAGCCCGACGATTCCGGCAAGCGTCGAGAGCGGACTTCCTTTCACCTTCACGAGCGCCGATCCGCTACAGGAGACGCCTCCCGAGCTGGAGCCGATCACCTTGTAGAGGCCGACTCCGTACTTGGCGTAGTTCTTGACGTTGACATCGCTCGACCACGACTTGCCGTGCGACGGCTTGTCGCGAACAGTCCAGCGCATGCCTGCGAACTCGATCTGGATCTTGAGATGTGAGATCTGGCTGGCGGCGCTCATCGTCACCGGCACGACCGCGTTCTTCTCGACTGTGATGGCGTCGCTGAGGGCGCCGGTTGGGCGTCCCTTGACGTTTTGACCGTTGATCGTGGCGCTGCAAGGACCGCTGATATCCGCCGCAGCGGAGGGGACTACGATCGCGGCGATTGTGAGCACGGCAACCGCCGCGAGCGGGATTCGTAGAGCGTGAGACAGGGTCACGACCGACCACCTCAGGGGGAGTTGAGTTGTGGCGATTCTAGGGGCCCGGCAGTCGCTTTATCAGTGGGCGCTCGAGGACGCGACTCAAACCGAAGCACTCCACCACCTGGCCGCGCTCGGCGGCGCGATGCGCCTGCCTCGCATCCGTCGAATCGCACCCGGTCAGCGGGTCGTCATTCTGATTCGAGTCCAGGGAACCGGCCGGCGTGCACGGCCAGAGCCCGCTCAACCGGCTCGTAGCCGGCGGCCTCGCGGGCCATGCGCAGGAGCGGTCGTTCGTCGCCGGTGCTGAGCAGCGCGTCACCCGCGTCGCCCAAGCCGCCCTGCCCGAGCCGCGAGATCGCGGCTGCCCAGAGCGCACCGTCACCGGGCTTGCGCTCGGCCTGCAGGCGGGCGCACAGCTCGAGCAGGGTGGCCAGATCGGCCACCACCGCCACGCTCCCCGACTCGCTCACGTGCACGAGGCCGTGGGCATAGAGGCGATCACCGAGCAAGAGCGCCAGGTTCGGATCGCCCGGAGAGAAGAGGCGCGAAGAGCCGTAGTGAACGAGGTAGCCCTCGTAGATCGTCTCGATTCCCAGCGCCAATCCGGACGCGGCCAGCGGCGAGAAGGCGAGTTGCTCGCTGCGCTTGGGCTCCGGCAGCAGCAGCTCGGCCCAGAGCGCGCTTTCTTTCGTGCCCTCGTTCACCAGGCGCAGCCAGAGCTCGCGGTCCGGCCCCTCGGCGCCCACTAGCTCTCCGTCAGACGTGGTTGGGCGAGCCGCGCCACCGCTCCCCACAAGACGAGCAGCCCAAGCATCCAAAGAGCTTCCGGGCCTACGGTGGCCCAGGGATGAAGGTCGTAGAGCGCCGAGGAGAAGAAGCGCTCGCCGTGGCTGAAGGGGAAGATGTCGCTGACGAAGCCGGCCGGTGGCGCGATCTCTCTGGGAATCAGGCCCAGCAGCACGATGGGAAGCGCCACCAATAGGGCCCCCAGCGTGGCCGAGCGGCCCTCACGGGCCAGCGCTCCGATAAGCGTCCCTATCGCGCCGAGCGCCGCGCCGAAGAGTGTCACGCCGAGGAGCACGAGCGGAATCCGCTGCCAGGGCTGGCCGCCGGCGATACCGGCGATCTCGACGATCGCTCCGAAGGCGAGCAGGATCACAGTGCCCACCGCGAGCGAGATGATCGTCGCCAGCGCGATCTTGGCGGCGAGCAGAGAGAAGCGTGAGATGAGCCCTCGCCCGAGTAGGCAGGCGACGTTCTCGTCGCGCTCCGAGGCGGTGACGGCGGCGCCGAGGGCCAGCGCCAGGATGCTCACTGTCAGCGCCAGCGCGTAGGCCTGCATCTGCGCCGAGAGCAACCAACCGCGGCCGCTACGAGTCGCGGTTGCAAGGCGGATCGGCTGAGCGACGGCGCGGGCCGAGACCTCCGAGGCCCGGAGCGCGCCCTCCGCCGTGTCGAGGAAGCGTATGACCTTGGTCGCCCGGGGGTTGTTCTTCTCCGCCGCGAGGAGCGCGCGCGCCTTCTCGATCCCCAACACCTTGAAATCCGAGCCGAAGAAGTCGGCCGTGCCTCCGTTACGGATGATCGAGATGTAGCCGATCGCGTCCTTCAGATAGGCCTCCTGGAGCTTGCGGTTGAGGCTGTAGACAAGCGCCTGCATCTGTTGAGTCACCCGGGATGAGATGCCGCCCTGCGAGGTCTCGAACTCGACCTGCGGGCTGTTCGAGACGCTCTTCAGGTCGTTGATGAAACCGGGCGGAATCGTGATTACCCCCACCACCTCGCCGGTGCGCAGCGCCTGGGCTGCCTGAGCCTTCGACATCCACGAGACGCGTACGTTCTTGGCCACCTCGTTGATCAGGTTCTTGATCTGGTAGGTGTGATCGGCGACCGTTGTCTTGGCCGGGATGTGATCGAGGTCGACGACGGCGATGCGGGGTCGCGCATTGGCGTAGCCGGCGACCGTGCCGACGAGCCCCGCGATCAGGAGCGGATACAAGGCCAAAAGGATCACCACCAGCGGCGCGCGGCGCAGCGAGACGAGATCCTTGTGGGTGATTAGCGCGGCGTCGCGCAACGTTCTCACGGCTCACGCTCCCAGAGCGTGTACTCCTCGGGGCTTCCGCCGAAGACGAGCCGGCCGGAGTCGAGTGCGACCACGCGGGTTGCGTGACGCTCGACCTCCTCGGGGTTTTGGCTCGAGAAGAGCACCGCGCCGCCACCTGCGATGTGGCGCTGGGCCTCGCTCCAGAGAAGCGCGCGCTGCTTCGGGTCGAGCGAGGCGGTTGGCTCATCGAGAAGGAGGACATTCGGGTTGCCGAGCAGCGCAATCGCCAGGCTCAGGCGTTGGCGGTTACCGATCGATAGGTACGTGCTCAGACGGTCGCTCGGAAGAGAGAAGCGCTCGAGCATTCGGGCGGCTTCTTGCTTGGGATCGCCCATCTGCTCGAGGCGGGCGAAGAGAACGAGGTTCTCGAGCGCCGTCAGGCGCCCGTAGTGGGCGGGTCTCTGAGGCAACCAACCGACCTTGGCCGAGCCGGTGACGGCAATCTGGCCTTCGCTCGCCTTCAGCGCTCCGGCCAGTATCGACATTAGCGTCGACTTGCCGGCGCCGTTCGGGCCCACGAGCGCCACGGCTTCACCCGAGCGGAGCTCGAGATCGATCGGCTCGAGCGCGATCACCCGGCCAAAGCGGCGTGACACCGAGCGCGCCGCAAGAAGAGTCTCGGCCACGCTACGCCTTGCTCTCCTGCTTACCGGGCTGATCGGGGCCCGCTCCGCTCTTCTTCTTGGTGGCGGTCGGCGATTTCGCCCGCTTCGGCTTTGTCTGCGCGGGCGGGGTGGGCGCGGCAGACGCGCCGATCGCCGTCGAGGCGGCCGGCGTCCAGGCTTCGAATGCCACTCGGTCGGCAAAGAATCCCCAGAGTGCGCGCAGCACCGCAAGAAGTGGAAGAGCGATGAAGACGCCGAGTAATCCGTACATCTCCGCCCCGGCCAGAAGTCCGAAAATCACGAGCAGGGGGTGCAGGCGGAGCGCTGTCCCCATTACCTTCGGCACCACGATGTGCCCCTCGATCTGGTGGATGCCGAGGAAGAGGAGGACCACCCAGATGGCCGCGAACGGGTGCAGGGCAAGCGCGTAGATGAGGGGTGGTATCGCCCCGAGCCAGGGCCCGAGGTAGGGGATCAGCTCGGTGAAGGCGACCCAGAGCCCGAAGTAGAGCGCGTAACGGTCGCCGCCCGGTAACAGGCCGATCGCGCCGAAGAGCCAGAGACTCGCACCGGCGCTGAAGCCGATGATCAGAGAGAGAAGAAGTTGCCCCTTCACGTAGCCGGCGAGCGACTGCTCGAGCTGAGTCAGAAGCGGCGGCGAGCCTCTCTTCGGCGGGAATCTCCGGTCTATCGTCGCGCTCAGCCTGTCCATGTCGAGCAGCATGTAGATCGAGACCACCACCACCAAGACGATGCTGAAGAGAATCTCGATCGCGCTCAAAGCCGCCCCCTCGATCAGGCTGATCGCTTTCGACGTGACGCCTTTGATGTTGATGCCGCTGACGAACTCGATCCCCTGCTTGCGGATCTTGATTCGCTCGAGATGGTGCGTGTTGAGCCAGATCTGCAGGCGGTAGACGTCGCGCTCGGCGCCGGTTTGGCGGTGGGCGTTGTTCTGCGTGAAGTAGTTGTTGACGCGATTGGCGCTCGTGCGAACGCGGTCGGTGCCGACGGTGGCAAGGGCGATGACGCAGAAGGTCGCGGCGGCGAAGAAGCTGAGGTAGACGATCGCGATCGCGATCCCGCGGGGGATCCAGATCCGGCCCAGTGCTCGTACAACCGGGTTCAGAAGCAGGGCAATGAGCCCAGCCACTACAAAAAGGAAGACGGCTCGCCCGAGGGTGCTCGCAAGCGCCCAGGCGAGTAGCAGCAAGAGCGGCAAGCCGACGAGCTGGATCCAGCGAGGAATCGCGATTCTGGTCGCCCCGTCGGGCATAGCCGGGATCGTATCGTGCCCGTCGTGACGTTTGACGCCGTACCTGGTTTGATAGCGCGCCACCTCTTAGGTACGGTGGCCTTCATGCCTTACCGTGCACACGCGCGCCGGCAGGGTCGGCGCGCGCGGCGGCTGCGCGAGCCGGCCCGTCACGCGAGCCATTCTCGGCGCAGCGTCTGGCAGGCCGCTCTGGGAGTTGCCGCGGCGATTGTCGCGCTCATTCTCGTGCTTAGCGCGTGGGGCGGCGGTCGCCCACCCTCGCCGCTGGGCACCATGGCAACCTCCGGCGACGGGTCACTCACCGGCGGGCGGCCGGTTCCGATAGTCGTCGCTCGCGCCGGCTCGCTTTCGCTGAAACTGCCGGTCGCGCGCGCAGCGGTGACGGCGATCGGCTACCACGCCGTACCCGACGCCGTCGCGCTCTCGCCCGAGGGCACGCAAGTCAACGAAGGGCTGCTCGCTCGCTTCTTCCACCGCATCTCCGGCTCTGGCGGCGGCGGTCTCAACTACTACGAGCTGTCGGGTGGAACCGGAACTCAAAACGGAGCGCTCGATATCGGCGCAGCGCCCGAGACCGATGTCTACGCGCCCGTCAACGGCAAGGTGGTGCAGATCGAGCCGTACATCATCAACGGACGCCATTGCGGCGTACGCCTCGATATCCGCCCCGACGACGACGCGGCCGTGATCGTCTCGATGACCCGGATCTCCGCCGACCGGACGCTCAAGATCGGCAGTCCGCTTCAGGAGGCGACCACGCGAGTCGGAAGCATCATCGACCTCTCCAGGCTCGAGCAGCAAAAGCTCGCCCGATACACCCAGGATGCCGGCAATCACGTGACTATCGAAGTCCGTCCGGCCGCGATGTCGATCCTGCCCTAGGCGGAGGACGGGCGGCGCTTGCGCATCCTGTTTCTAGCCGACGTCTTTGGCTCGCCGGGACGGCTCCTGCTCGAGCAGGACCTGCCGGGTCTGCGTGAACAGCTGGCGATCGACTTCTGCCTCGTCAACGCCGAGAACGCCACCAGCGGGGCGGGTCTCACGCCCAGGCACGCCGAGCGCATCCTCGCCGCCGGCGCCGATGCGATAACGCTCGGAAACCACGCCTGGCGACGGCAGGAGATCGTCTCCTATCTGGCGACCACGGATCGCGTGGTGCGACCGGCAAACCTCTCGCGCTTTTCGCCCGGCGCGGGATTGAGCGTGCTGCCGGCGGCCGACGGTACGAACGTCGCGGTCATCAGCCTGCTCGGAGCCCTGTTCATGAACGCCGCCTGCGGGCCGTTCGAGGTTGTCGACCAGCTCGTCGAGGAAGCCTCACGCCGGGCTCCCATCGTGCTCGTCGACTTCCACGCCGAGGCCACCAGCGAGAAGGTCGGGCTCGCTCGCTGGCTCGACGGACGCGTGACCGCCGTGTTCGGCTCTCACACGCATGTGCAAACCAACGATGCGCGCGTGCTCGCGGGTGGCACCGCAGCCATCACCGACGCGGGCATGACCGGGCCGCACGACTCGGTGATAGGCGTACGCGCCGAGCTCGCCATCGAGCGGATGCGAACGGGCATGCACGTGCGCTTCGAGCCGGCCGAGGGTGGCGTGCGAATAGAGGGTGCGCTCGTCGAATGCGACCCGAACGGTCGCGCGCTCAGCTGCGAAGCGGTCAGATTCCCGTAGGCGCGGGCTGCAGCACGGGCAGCTCCCGCTCGCGGCTTCGCATGTCGGTCAAGAGCGTCGCGAAGAGAGCGACCAGGACCACGTCGCGCAGCAAGACAAACGCGCTCGGCCAGGCGCCGAAGCCGGTCGCATAGTCCCAGTAGCGGTACGGGAACCAGAGCTGCGTGAGAACGAGAGCGGCCACAAACAACCCCGAAGTGGCGATGCCGCGCCTGCCGCGAACGAGCAGTACGAAAGGGCAAAGCCAGATCATGAACTGGGGCGAGAGCACCTTGCCGAAGGCCACGAAAGCCACGACGGACGCAGCGCTCGCACGCGTGAGCCGCTCGCCACTGGCCTCTCCCCTGGCGAACCAAACCCAGGTTGCGACGAGCGCCGCGACCTGAAGCGCCGTCTGAACAATCGCAATCGCCCCGGTTCCACTTCCGGCCAGGTTCTGCGAGCCCGAGCCGCTCACCGTGCTCACCCCGAGCCCGAAGAGATGATGCAGGCCCACCAATGAGGCCGCACCCAGGCTCTCGATCTGCAGCGGGCGCCCTAGCTGAACCGAGATGGAGTGCCAGACACCGTGGGGCGCGATGATCGCAAAGGGCACGTAACAAGCCGCGAGCGTCGCGAAGAAGATTCCCAGGCAGGCGGCAAGCTCGCGCCGGCTCAGCCGCTTCCAGACCCAGATGCAAGCGATCGGGAGTAGCACAACAGGGAAGATCTTCACCGCCGTGGCCAGGCCGAGCGCGAAAAAGCCGACCCACTCGAGCCCGACGAGAATCGTTACCAGGCCGAGCATGGCGATCATCACCGGCCAGAGGTCGAAGCGCGAGAGAATCACAGAGCCGAGCAGGAGCGGAGCAATGGCCAGCAAGCCGAGGGCCGACGCGGCTCGGCCGTTGGACGTGCCGAGATGGCGAAGCGCGATCGCCAGCAGAGCAATCGAAGCGAGCCCGCAGGCAGCCATCAAGAACTCGAAGTTGCGGCGGTATGCCGCTCGTACGCGGTACGGCTCGGGAGCCGTGCTCGCGTTACTCGAGTTGCCGATGGTCGGAAGCACGAATGCGGGCAAAGCGCCGGGCGGATACTCGATCGCAAAGTCGTCGTAGGGAACGCTTCCGTGCATCATCCAGTCGCCGTAGCGTTGGTACAGAGGCGTGTCGATGATGCGGTGCTCGTTGTAGAAGCCGCGGTGAATCGTGGCCCAGGAGCCGAGGAAAAGTATCCCCGCGAGGCAAGCGATGAGCAGCGTCGACCACCCTGTGGCCTTCGCGCGAATCAGCTCAAGTAACTTGCTCAGCGTCTCTCCTCGTCTGAACTATGCCTCTGGCACCGGCCAATAGCGCGATAGCGGCAAATGGGAAGAACCAGACGATATAGGTGTAGAACCAGTACGTCAGAACAAGCTCGAACCCCACCAGCAGCGCACCGCTCAAGGCCGCAAGCTGCAGGGGCGAGCGCCGGCGCGGGTAGAAGGCGCTGGCGATCGCGAGAGCCAGCACGGCGACGATGAGAACGATCTGAGCGAGGTGCAGATCGGGGATTCCGTCGGCGTGGTACTGGCGCCAGTCCCAGATCGAGAACGGCGACTGGCGACTCAGCTGGCGGTGGAAGGTCTTGTTCCAGAAGGTGG
>Ga0066793_10000600_pt1 | contig 14668 bp, 13 predicted proteins | sample PersoiDNA2013189_FD_83876 | JGI IMG/M metagenome (GOLD analysis project Ga0066793, IMG submission 83876) | Permafrost soil microbial communities from the Arctic, to analyse light accelerated degradation of dissolved organic matter (DOM) -... | ecosystem: Environmental > Terrestrial > Soil >... | reverse complement strand
CCAGTAGTGCCGGTACCTGCAGCGTCCGCAGGAACTGAAGTGAACGAGCCTGGACGCGCCCCTGTCGATGGCGTCAGCGAGATAACCGAGGGTTACCTTGTATGGGTAACACATCATCACCGGCGAGTGCTGCACACCGAAGTTGATGGTCTTCTCGGTCAGTTCTCCCCTGATGACGTCGACGTCCAGCGCCGTCAGCATATCCTCGAAGACGCCCGTGTAATCCCCTATGTTCGGAAAAGCCACCCGGGCTCTGTCCTGTTTGCGCAACATTATCCCTTCCGGACAACAGACTTTGTTTGCCACCTCGTCACAAATACAATACGAAGCAGGCTGAGGAATGGGTTCGCCGAAGGGGGGTGGGCTTTGACGCCAACTGTGTTTTGTGCGTACCTCACAGCATCCTGCAACTCGGCCTTGGCTCGCTTGCGCTCTGTAATGTCCGCTCGACGCGCTGGTCAAGCTCATATCCAGGACAAGGTCAATTAGTACCGTGGCCGCGCAAGCGCCCGGGGATCGAATCGAGGCTGGTTAAGCCGATATTCCTCATTTGCCGCTTCCAACGCCGTGATACTACCACGAAGCGACCCTTTCCGGCACGGTTGACTGGAATCGGTGGCATGCTCGCATCATCTCGTCGAGTTCTCTTACTGTGAGCAGACCCGCGTCAATGGTTATCTTCGCTCCCCGGAATTCGAGCCTCAGACGGCGGTCGAAAAGCAGTCTCATACCCACGTTTTTCGGTGCACCCATTGGATTCTCTCCCCTGAAGTATTAGATAGCCAATAATTGGCTTTCTAATGCATCTTTAAGCAATACAAGAGGAGAGTCCTTCCTGTTTGATATGCTTTATGCGGTTTTAGACTTTACTTCGTTTTTACATCCTCGAAACTCCCGTGAAACACCCCGCGGCTAATCTGAGACCATCGGAAAGCACGAACTGGGAGGTCCGGTGGTCGATCTCAACTGGCTTGCGGGAAGGGAAGCGAGGCGAAAGGCGGCGAGACGCGCGGCGATCGCCGTCGCCATAATACTCCTGGCGATGATGCTCTTCGGCACCATCGCGAGGGCGACGGACAGCAGCGGCACCAAGACCGGCTCGAGCGTCGACCTCACCACGCCGCAGCAGAAGTCGTCTGACCCGGTCAAGGCGGCGCTGGACGAGGTCGGCCACAACAAGATTGCCATCAACTTCGTCTGGGTCTTCCTTGGCGGGATACTCGTCTTCTTCATGCAGGCCGGCTTTGCCCTCCTCGAGACGGGGTTCTGCCAACAGAAAAACGCCCTTCACGTCATGATGACCAACTTCATGATCTTCGGCATAGCCGTGGTCGCGTTCTACTTCATAGGGTTCGGCCTGATGTTCGGCGGGGTCGGTGCTCTAAAGACTCTCGGCGGTGCGCCGATCCTGACGCGAGAGCTTAGCGTCGGGGGTTGGGGCCTGATCGGCGCGAAGGGTTTTGCCCTCAGCGGACCGGCATACGACGTCAGCATCTTCATGTTCTTTCTGTTCCAGGTGGTCTTCATGGACACGGCGGCCACCATCCCCACCGGCGCGATGGCGGAGCGGTGGAAGTTCTCGGCCTTCTGCATCTACGGATTGTTCATGGGCGCGATAGCGTACCCGATATTCGGAAACTGGGTCTGGGGCGGCGGCTGGCTGCAGCAGCTCGGGGTGAACGCTCACCTGGGGCACGGCTTCGTCGACTTCGCGGGCTCGTCCGTCGTCCACGCGATGGGCGGGATAGCGGGCCTCATGGGGATAATCGTACTTGGGCCGCGCTTCGGCAAGTTCAAGAAGGACGGGACCCCCAGGGCCATCCCCGGGCACAACATCCCGATCGCCATAGTAGGAACTTTAATCCTGGTCTTCGGCTGGTTCGGCTTCAACGCCGGCAGCACGCTCAACGGCGGGGACCTGCGGCTGGCGGTGGTGGCGACCAACACGTTGCTGGCCTCCTGCTTCGGTGCGGTGGCCGCGATGTGCTACATGTGGAAGAAGACCGGGCACCCCGACCCGTCCATGAGCGCCAACGGATGCCTGGCGGGGCTGGTCGCCATCACCGCTCCCTGTGCGTTCGTATCCAGCTGGGAGGCCGCGATCATCGGCACCGTCGCGGGTATACTGGTCTGCGTGGCGGTGTTCACGCTGGAGCGCCGCTTCAAGATTGACGATCCGGTAGGCGCGGTGGCCGTCCACGGCTGTAACGGCATCTGGGGCGTCATCGCCCTGGGCATATTCGCGGACGGCACTTATGGAGCCGGCTGGAACGGCGTGCACGGAACGGTGAGAGGGCTGCTGTACGGAGGATGGGGACAGTTCCTGGCCCAACTGATAGGGGCGGCCACCTGCATCATCTTCGTCTCGGCGCTCTTCTACGCGTTCTTCAAGGTGCAGGACCGCATCCAGGGCATAAGGGTGTCGCCCGAGGCCGAGGTCGGAGGGCTCGACGCCGCGGAGATGGGCGTCCCCGCATATACTGAAGACACCAGTGACCTCTACGACAGCCTTGACTGATCGCCGCGACTGGAGGAAGCGATGAAGAAGGTAGAAGCGATAATCAGGCCCGACAGGCTCGACGCGGTGATGAACAGCCTGGAGGAGATAGGCTACCCCGGCGTGACCATCAGCGAAGTGCGCGGGCACGGCAAGCAGAAGGGCATGACGCACCAGTGGCGCGGCAACGTCTATACCGTGAGGTTCATCCCCAAGGTCAAGGTCGAAGTTGTCGTCCTCGACGAGGATCTGGACAGGACGCTGGACGTCCTGGTCCGCAAGGCGCGCACCGGCAACATCGGAGACGGCAAGATATTCGTGACCGAGATCGTCGACGCGCTCAGGGTCAGGACCGGAGAGGTCGGCTACAAGGCTATCTGAACCGCGCTCCCGGGCCTGTCGTGGTATCCTTCTTTTACGCGGCAGGACAGGAGGAATGACAGTGTCGGGACTTGTTCTCGCGCTTGCCCAGGTGAAGAGCGCGGTGGGAGACCTCGAGGGAAACTCGAGCAAGATAACAGAGTACGTTCAGCGTGCGTCGGACGCCGGCGCCGACATAGTCCTCTTCCCCGAGCTTTGCCTCACCGGCTACCCTCCCGAGGACCTTCTGCTCAAGGCCGACTTCACCCGCAGCTGCATGGCCGCGCTGGCTGAGCTGGCGAGCGGCATCGGGGACATGATCGCCGTGGTCGGCTTCGCCGAATCGGACTACGACATCTTCAATTCCGCGGCGGTCATCTGCAAGGGAGCAGTGCACTGCGTCTACCGCAAGGTCTTCCTTCCAAACTACGGCGTCTTCGACGAGAAGAGATATTTCGGCGCGGGCAACCGCAACCTGGTGCTGGACGTCTCCGGCACCAGGGTCGGCATCACTATCTGCGAGGACATCTGGTTTCCCGGCGGCCCGATGGAGGAGCAGGTGGCACGCGGCGGCGCGGAGATAATGCTCAACCTTTCGGCCTCTCCGTTCAACCGGGGTAAGTACGATTACCGCAAGAAGCTGATCGCGTCGCGCTCCATGGACGGGCCGGTGGTGCTGGCCTACTGCAACATGGTGGGCGCCCAGGATGAGCTGGTCTTCGACGGCGGCTCGTGCATCTACCACCCGCAGAAGGGGTTCATAGCCAAGGCCGGGCGCTTTTGCGAGGAGCTCCTGACCTGCGAGGTGGACCTCGAGCAGCTCAAGGGGAACAGGTTGCTGGAGCCGAGGTTCCGCTACAGCCGCGCCGAGTGCCCGCACGCCGAGGTCGACGTGTGCAGGCTCGAGAAACCGGCGGCTTCGGCGGGCCGCAGGAAGGTCGCTGAGCCTCTGTGCCCGACCGACCTCTCGCTGACTGAAGAGATATTCGAGGCGCTCCTCATCGGCCTGGCCGAGTACGTGGAGAAGAACGGGTTCAAGAAGGTCGTGCTGGGGCTCTCCGGGGGGATCGACTCGGCGCTCACCGCAGCCATCGCGGTGGAGGCGCTTGGTAGCGACAACGTCGTCTGCGCTTTCCTGCCCTCGAAATACACCGCCGGCAAGAGCGGTGACGCGGCCGTCGAGCTCGCCGAGAACCTCGGCGTCAGGATCATCACAATGCCGATAGGCGAGATATTCGCCGCTTATGCCGGCGAGCTTGCCGGAGAGCTGGGTGAAAACGAAGAGGGCGTGGCGTTCGAGAACATCCAGGCGCGAATACGCGGAAACATACTGATGGCACTGTCGAACCAGTTCGGCTGGCTGGTGTTGGCGACGGGCAACAAGAGCGAGCTGTCGATGGGGTACTGCACTCTCTATGGCGACATGGCCGGCGGCTTCGCGCTGATCAAGGACCTGCTGAAGACGCAGGTGTATGAGGTGGCAGAGTACGTCAACGAGCGAGCGGGCCGCGAGCTCATCCCCAGGTTCATCATCGATCGGCCCCCCACGGCGGAGCTGCGAGCCGAGCAGCTCGACACTGACTCGCTGCCGCCTTACGACGAGCTCGACCCGGTGTTGGAGGCCTACGTGGAGGAGGGACTGGGGTCGCAGGATATAATCTCGAGGGGCTTTACTCCGGAGCTGGTGAAGCGCGTCATCCGCACCGTGGACGCCAACGAGTACAAGCGGCGCCAGGCTCCCGTCGGCGTCAAGATAACGCCCCGCGCGTTCGGACGAGACTGGCGGATGCCCATCTCGACCCGTCCCCGCTAGCGAGGGACAGGTACTTTCTACTTTATTTTCTACTCCGGACAAGTGTCCTCGAATTCATTCGACAAGCCAGTCGTATGAGTAGAAAATAAAGTAGAAAGTACCTGTCCCTAGGGATAGAGGCCGCGGGCCTTGATTGCCTTGGTCACGCGGTCGACGGCGAGCACCATCGCCGCTGCGCGCATGTTGATTCCCCGCTGCTTGCCCAGCTCCAGCACCCGGTAGAAGGCGTACACCATGATCTCGTGGAGCTTCTCGTAGACGTCCTCTTCCTTCCACAGCAGCGACTGTATGTTCTGGACCCACTCGAAGTAGCTGACCGTCACGCCGCCGGCGTTGCACAGGATGTCGGGGATGACGAAGACGCCGGAGTCGAACAGCGCGCGCTCGGCCGCGGGGACGATGGGAGCGTTGGCGGCTTCCGCCACCATCCTCGCCTTAACGGCGCCCACGTTGTCCATTGTTATCGTCCCGCCCAGCGCCGCGGGCACCAGGATGTCCACGTCCAGGGCCAGCAGCTCTTCGTTGGAGATGTTCTCGCAATTGGGGGTGTCGCAGACGGAGCCCGACTTGAGGATGCGCGCCGCCACGGCCCAGAGGTTCAACCCGTCCGGGTTGTAGACGCCGCCGGTCACGTCGGACAGGGCCACGACCTTGGCGCCCTTGTCGGTAGCGAGCTTGGCGACGTTGCCTCCCACGTTGCCCGCGCCCTGTACCGCCACGGTCGAGCCCTCGAGCGTGGTGCCCGTCACCCGGCACGCCTCCTCGATGGTGGAGATGACCCCGCGCGCCGTCGCGTCGAAGCGGCCCTCCGACCCGCCGATCTCAGTCGGCTTTCCGGTTACCACCTGGGGGACCGAGTAGCCGACGTTGGCGCTGTAGGTATCCATTATCCAGGCCATGATCTGCGGGTTGGTGTTCACGTCAGGCGCCGGGATGTCTTTCTCGGGCCCCAGGATGATCCCCACCTCCGAGGTGTAGCGCCTGGTGAGGCGCTCCAGCTCGCCCTGCGACATGCCCTGAGGCTCGCAGATGACTCCGCCCTTGGCACCGCCGTACGGTATCTTCACTAGCGCGCACTTCCAGGTCATGAGCATGGCCAGCGCCTTCATCTCGTCGAGGGTGACGCCGGGATGGTAGCGCAGCCCGCCCTTGGCCGGACCGCGGTCCAGGCTGTGCTGGACGCGGAACCCCTGGAACACTTCCACTCTGCCGTCGTCCATGCGGACGGGGAGCGAGACGCTCAGACTCCGCCTGGGGTGTTTGAGGATCACGATGTACTCTTCGGGTATGTCCAGAAGACCGGCGACCTCGTCGAGGTCGCTCAGCGCGTTCTCCCACTGGTTCACTTGAACACCTTCCTACTCGGCGCGGCGGCTGGCGCTCGATGCCAGGCACAATTATGATATCTACAGGTCGCGACAAAGACCACCGGGACCCGAAAGGACTCTAGTATGAGAGAACTGAAACCTACGCCGCAACGCATGGTCGTCGACGGGCAGGTCGCCGAGTTCGGCACCTTCAGCGAGCCGTTCAGGGAGGTCAACCTGCTGGACGTGGACCTGGAGATAAAGGGCCGCAAGGTCCCCAGGATGGTCAGGGACTTCAGGCTCAAGGAGTGGGAGCACTTCGGCATAATCACCGACGACTACTACTTCGGCATGGTCATCTTCGACGCGAAGTTCATGGGCACGTCGTTCTTCTACGTGTACGACCGCAAGACCGGGGCGTTCTTCGAGCACGAGCGCACCTCGGTGGGCGGGCCGGTCCGGGTAGCCCGCGAGCTCTGGCACGGCGAGTGCTACTTCAGGGCGTTCGGCTACAGCATGGAGTTCGAGAACAGGCTCGACAGCGGCCTGCACAGGCTCCGCATCGAGATCAAGGCCAAGGGCGCCAGGCCCGCAGTCAACGCCGAGATCTACATGCTCGAGAACATCGAGAAGCTGCAGCCCCTGGTGCAGGTGAGCCCGGTCTCCGAGAACAGGCCCCTTTACACTCACAAGGCCGCGGCTCCGGTCGAGGGAAGGATCACGCTGGGCGACACGGAGATACGGCTCCACCCGGAGAAGGACGTCGGGCTCATGGACGTCCAGAAGACCTTCTACCCCTACAGGACATTCTGGAACTGGGCCACGTTCGCGGGCCACGACGAGCGCGGGCGGCTCATCGCCATGAACGCGTGCCAGAACTTCATCACCGACGACGAGTACCACAACGAGAACTGCACCTGGGTGGACGGCGAGATCGTCCTGCTGGGGGCGGCCGACTTCGACTTCAACAAGAGCGCGCTGATGGAGCCGTGGAAGGTCAAGACCTCTTCAGACGGGCTCGACCTCGACTTCAACCCCGAAGGTGAGAGGGTGGGAAAGGTGAACCTCGGCGTCGTGATGTCGGACTTCCACCAGCCGTTCGGCAAGTTCTCGGGCACCATGCCCGGGCCGGGCTCGGAGAAGATCGCTGTCGACGGGCCGTTCGGTCTCTGCGAGTGGCACCTGGCCAGGTTCTAGTGGACGACAGATTCAGGATGCCTCGCAAGGACCGGCCCGCCGAAACGACGCCCAGCGTCCACCTGGAGGCGCTCTCGGAGATAAGCCAGGCGATTACCTCCGAGACCTACCTGGACGACATCCTGCGGCTCATCGTTGTCGTGACCGCCAAGGTCATGGGCTCCAACATCTGCTCGCTGATGCTGTTGAACGAGCAGACCGGCGAGCTCGATATCAAGGCCACCCAGGCGGTGAGCGAGGCATACCTGCGCAAGCCGGTCGGCCGGCTCGGGGAGGGCCTGAGCGGGCGCGCGGCCAAGGACAACGAGCCGGTGGTCTGCTGGGATGTGAAGGAAGAACCGCTGTACGTCAACAAGGAAGTCGCGATAAAGGAGAACCTCTGCTCGCTGTTGTGCATGCCCATGAGCATCAAGGGAAAGGTTCTGGGCGTCATCAACTGCTATACCTCGGTGCCGCACGAGTTCACCCGCGAGGAGAAGACGATCCTCGCCACCGTGGCCAACCAGGCCGCGATGGCCATCGAGAACACCGACCTGGTCATCAAAGCCCAGCTGATGGAGGAGGAGCTCGAGACCCGCAAGCTCATCGAGCGCGCTAAAGACATCCTGATGGAGGAGCGGGAGATCAGCGGGTACGAGGCTTTCCAGGCGATGCGGCGCAAGTCGATGGACACCCGCAGGCCCATCCGCGAGATAGCCGAGGCAGTCATCCTGGCCCACGAGGTCGGCCTCAAGTAGGGCGAGAATAAACAATCCGCCGGCGTCTTGACGGCGCAATGCTCATGGCATATCATGTCCCGCGGATTGCGCACGACGTTGTGCGCCCACAGAGACGATGTAGTCGAAGCGACTATCGTCTCTTTTTTTGTGTAAGGACGCGGAAGGCGCGGGTCGGGGCAGGCTCGGACGCCGGAGGGCGCAGACGAAACTGGAAGAAGGAGGAGCAGGCATGGCGATGACAAGGATCAACAGGTCGGCCGCGACGGGGTCCAAGAACCGCACCCCCGGGAGCATCAGCCCGTTCAGCGGCATGTGCGTGACGTGCGTCGAAGGCTGCATGGGCACGTGCGAGATCGGGAAATCGGCGATCAGAGGGGCAGAGTGCATCTACCCGCAGCCGTTCGGCATCAGCACTTCGGCGTCGGAGAAGGACTACCCGGTGGACTTCTCTCACTTCAATATCATGGGCACGGCCGTGGGCGCCCACGGGGTCGCCGCCGACAGCGAGCACGCGGTCTTCACCGCGGTGGATCTGGAGACGACCATCGGGGACGCCAACCCGATCAAGCTCCGCCTGCCGTTCGTGGTGCCCGGGCTCGGCTCGACTTTCGTGGCGAAGAGGAACTGGGACGGGCTGGCGGTCGGATGCGCGATATCGGGCACCCTCCTCACCATCGGAGAGAACGTCTGCGGCATGGACGACGACTCGGTCATCAAGGGCGGCCAGATCGCGAAGTCCCCCGACATGGAGAAGCGCATCAAGTCCTACCGTGACTGGCAGATCAAGGGCTACGGCGACATCGTGGTCCAGTTCAACGTCGAGGACACGAACCTGGGGGTGCCGCGCTACGTGCTCCAGGACCTGGGCATAGAGACCGTTGAGCTCAAGTGGGGCCAGGGGGCCAAGGACATCGGCGGCGAGGTGAGGCTCAGCACGATCGAGAAGGCGCGCGAGATGAAGCAGAAGGGCTACATAGTCCTTCCCGACCCGGACGACCCCGAGGTCGTCGAAGCGCACGAGGTGGGTGGAGTCAAGGACTTCGAGCGCCACTCGAGGCTCGGCATGGTCACCGAGGACGGCTTCGCGGCGGGCGTCCAGCAGATGCGCGACTTCGGTGCCAAGAGGGTCTTCCTCAAGACCGGCGCCTACCGCCCGGTCGACCTGGCGCGCGCCGTCAAGTACGCCTCGGACAACAGGATAGACATGCTGACGGTCGACGGCGCCGGCGGCGGCACAGGCATGAGCCCCTGGCGCATGATGAACGAGTGGGGAATCCCCACCATCGAGCTCTGCAGCCTGACCTACGAGTACGTCGACCACCTGGCCAAGAAGGGCAAGTACGTTCCGTCAGTGGTCTTCGCCGGCGGCATCACGCTCGAGGACCAGATAATGAAGGGGTTCGCCCTGGGGGCGCCCTACGTGAAGGCGATCGGCATGGCCCGCAGCTCACTGGCCGCGGTTATGGTCGGAAATACCATCGGCAGCAAGCTGCTCGCGGGCGAGGTCCCGGCCGCAGTCAAGGAATTCGGCACCACCATGGACGAGGTCTTCATCACCGGCGTCCACTTGCGCGACACTTACGGCGACGACTTCGAGAAGCTGCACCCGGGGGCGATAGGCGTCTACACCTACTACCAGCGCCTTGCCCAGGGGCTGCGACAGCTGATGGCCGGTACGCGGAAGTTCGCCCTGGAGTACATCACCAGGGACGACATCTGCTCCCTGACCAGGGAGGCCGCCGACGTGAGTGGGATCACCTACGTCACAGAGGTGGACAAGGAAGAGGCCTGGAAGATCATCAACGGATAGCGTACCCGGGCCCGGATGGCCCTGGACATCAAGAAAGAGGCGGGCACACGCCCGCCTTTTTCATTTTTGCGGGGTGTCTATCCGCGGCCTGAGCATTACAATAGGGGTGACCGAGCGAAGGAGAGTGTGACCATGGCCTCATGCCCGGAGTGTGGCAAGAAGATGAAGAAGAGCGTCGACATCTGTCCGAGCTGTGGATACAGCGGCGGCGTGCAGACTATCACCGACCTGCCGGCGGCGAAGGTACGGCGCAAGAAGAAAGAGCCCCGGCCCGACATCCCCAAGAAAGACCGCGAAGAAGTATGCGTGAACTGCCGCACGCCTATACCGGGCAACCTCAACATATGCCCCAAGTGCGGGCTCAGCGGTGGCGCGCAGACCATGACCGACCTGCCGCCGTGGAAGGAGTAGGGAGGGAGAGGAGACCACATGGGAACTTGCGAGAACTGTGGAGCTGAGACCGGGCAGGACGCGGAGTTCTGTAAGAATTGCGGAGCGCCCGTGAGTCAACCGGGCTCGCCGCCCGCGCCCGTAGCGGGACAGTCGGCACAGGCTAGGCCACCCACGCCACCCGGACAGACGCCACCCGCGCCACCGGGGATGCAGCCGGCGCCACCGGGGATGCAGCCGCCGGGGGTCCCGCCACTGCCTCTGTATAAGCCGCAGAAAAAGGGGATGTCCAGAGGCGTGAAGATCGGGCTGATCGTAGCCGCGTCCATCATCGTGCTCCTCATCATAGGGCTCGTGATCGGGGTAGCGGTCTTCGTCGGCGTGATATCGGCGCCCGCGGATGTCGCCAACAACTACGTCAAGGCGATCAACGAGGGCAACATGTCGCAAGCCTACGGCTACCTGGCAACGTCCACGCAGAAGCAGACGTCCGAGTCGGCGTTCGCGACGAAGATGAAACCCCTGGTCGGCAAGATCACCAAGTACAACACCTCCAGCATCAACGTGCAGAGTGGAGGCACAGGGACCGTGGTGATGGACCTGTCCTTCGACGATGGCTCGAAAGCCACCTGGGACATGGGCCTGGTCAAGCAGAGCGGCAACTACAAGATACTTAACGTGAGGCCTCGCTGAGGCCTCAGGACCCGACGTAGAAGCGGCGGGGCGATACCACCCTGGGTGCGCCCCGTCCGAAGAGCGCATACACCATGGAGCGCGCCTGGGCGAGGTTTCTGCGCGGCACCGGCTCGGAGAGCGCCTCGCAGATGAGCTCGTTGAGGTGCCAGACCGGTATGACGAACGGCGTGAGCTGGGTCCCCACCGAGAACAGCAGGTCGCAGGAATTGCAGTAGACCACCAGGCGCTCGGCGCCGGTTGCTCGTGCTTCCCTGAGCCGCCTGACCGTGCCGACTGTCATGTCCACGGGGCTGAAGCGCGAGGCGCCCTGCCCCAACCCGCAGCACAGGGACATCTCTCCGGTGTGCTTCATTTCCACGACCTCGCAGCCCATATGCTCGAGCACGCGCCGCTGCCGCTCGCGGAGCTCCGCGCCGAGAAGCTTGGAGTGGCAGGGGTCCTGCACGGTCACCTTGAGCCCCTTGAGTTTGCCCTCGACCGCCAGCTCGCCTGAGAGCACGCGGTCCGCCAGAAGGTCACCGAAGTAGCTGACCTTGAAGGGGAAGCGCGCCCCGAAGTGGCGCGGCAGTATGTTGGACAGGACGTTGTAGCACGCCTGGCAGTAGGCCACGACCTCTCTCATGCCGGTTTGGGAGTAGGTCTCCGTGAGGTTCGCCGCGATAGTCGCGACCTTGTCGAACGCTCCCATCCGGTAGTAGACCTCGCCGCAGCACAGGTCCTGGCGGCCGAAGACCGGGATGCCGCCGAGCAGCGCCGGGCTCGCCATGAAGGGCATTATCTGCAGGTTGCACCCGGCGAAGAGAGCCCGCGGCTCCAGCTCGGGACGGTTGAGGTCGTCCCATGAATCGAGAAGCCGGCGCTCGTCCTGTGGCAGCTTGGCCATCACGCGGTGCCAGGCGTTACCGCGCTCCAGTGGCATCACCAGCGACGCGCGCATCGGGACTCCCGCCGAGCGCGTTCGCTCGAACCAGCGGTAGAGGATGAGCCCGTAGGGGTTGGCGCCGGAGTGGCACACGGCGCTGCAGGTCATGCAGGTGCTGCAGCCGGATAGCACACGGGCCGCGCGGTTGGAGTCGATGCCGGCGACGATGTCGCTCCAGGCGCCGACGGGGTCTGAGATCTTCCCGGCGAGCTCGGGGCACCGCGACAGGCAATCGCCGCAGAGGTCACAGGCCCCGCGGTCGAAGAAATCCTGCAGCTCGAAATCTTTCAAACCATCACACCTCGATATCAGGACGCGCCGCGGCAGGCGCGACGGCGCGGGTCAGGGAGGTCTCGGAGACCTGTGACCTCAACCAGTATAGGCAGACCAGGACTCCGAAGACAGGGAGCGCGATCGAGCTCATCCCCAGGACGCGGCCCCCGAACTGGTTGACCAGCCCGACGAAGTAGGGGAGGACCGCACCCCCCGCCGCTCCCGCCGCCACGTAAAGCGTGAAGACCATCGAGGAGACCGCAGGCGGGAAGAGGGCGGCGTAACCGATGAGGAACGGGTAGATGCCCGAGTAGAGGAGACCGACCAGCGGGTAGAGCGCGATAGCCGCCACCTTTGAGCCGAGCAGAGGCGTGATGAGCAGCGTCACCGCCGCTCCGCCCGAGATGAACACCAGTATCCTGAACGGGTCCATCCTCTCCGCCAGGTAGCCGCAGACCAGCCTTCCCACGGTTATCCCGGCCCAGAGCCCGGTCAGCACCAGGTGCGCCGGGGTGAGGCCGACCGAGTCCTGTCGGTGGAGGAAGGTGATGAGCCACATCGAGACAGCGCTCTCGGCGGCTATGTAGAACATCAGCGCGAGCAGCAGCCAGGTGAACAGGCTCTTGTTGTAGTCGAGCGCCTGGCGCAAGGTGGTACGCGAGATCGGCTTCACTCCGGTAAGCGGCTCGAAAGCGGCGAACAGGAGCGGGATGGAAAGGGGCAGTATCATTATCGCCGGCACCCTGAACGCCCAGCGCCACATGGCGCTGTGCGAGCCGATTATCCAGCTCGCCAGAAGCGGGCCGGCAAGCACGCCCAGCGAGAAGAACGCGTACAGTATGTTCTGCTGCCGCGGGCTGGACTCGCCGCAGGTCCTGGTTATATAGACACCGGGGAAGGCTATGAGAATGCCGTTCGCGAAGCCGGCGGCCATGAAGAATACCAGCAGCATCGGATAGACCGGCGAGAAAGAGGCGGCCAGCAGCGATACGGAGAGCAGCAGGACCTGGGACACGGCGATACTGCGGACCGACATTCGCTGCATCAGCCTAGTGATGGCGAGGATCCCGATGACGCCGCCGGCGAAGTAGGCGACCTGCAGCAGACCGCCCATGCTCTCGCGGAAGCCGAAGTACCTCATGATGTTCTCGACCGTCGCGGGCGCCAGCAGAAGCACGATGCCGGGCACTATCATCATCGGATAGAACGCCTTTATCGGCCCGGGTGTCTTCTCCCCGCCGGTCGCGGTCATGCCTCGTCTCCAGACTCGGAATTCCCTGAGTATAGCAGCAAGAAGAAATCGAGGTCAGGCACTTTTCGGCCGTATTTTCTACCCGCGAGGTTTGTCTGGACGGCCCACTACGTCTTAACATCTACCCATGATAGAGATACGAAGGATGTTCCTGGCGGCGCTCGCGGCGGTGATGGCGATCTGCCTACTAGGCGCCCCTCTCTGCTTGGCGAAGGGAGCGCCCGACGCGATCAACTACATCAAGGCTCGCCAGGGAGCGGACGGTGGTTTCGCCGAGCCCGATGCCGCGTCGGACGGCACCACCACCTGCTGGGCGATGCTTGCGGGCGCCTCCGCCGGCGAGCAGGTCGCGGGATGGACGAACGCGGGTAAGAGCCCGGTCGACTTCCTGCAGTCGCAGGCAGCCGGGCTGGCCAAGCTCGATGACCTGGAGCTCTACACGCTGGCGCTCGCCGAGGCCGGCGCGGATCCGCACGACTTCGCGGGAAAGGACCTGGTCTCGTTGATCGCGGCCCAGGTGAAGAGCGACGGCAGGATAGGCGACACGATGGCGCAGCACTGCTGGGGCCTCATCGCGCTGGCGGCCGCGGGGGAAGCCGCGCCGCCCAAGAGCGACACCTGGCTGGTGGAGCACCAGCGGGCTGATGGCGGCTGGGGTGAGTCGGACGCGGTGGTGGTCGCCGACACGGGCCTCGCGGTCGAGGCGCTGACGGGAATCGGCCAGCTCGACGAAACCGCCACCAGCCAGGCGATGAAGCTCCTTAAGAGCAAGATCGGCCCCGCGGGAGGGTTCTCCAGCGGGAAGGGAGCGGAGAACTCAATGCTGACCGCATCGGTGATGAGGGCGATATACGCCGCGGGTCAGGACCCGGCGTCGGCCGCCTGGTCTTTCCACGGGAACACGCCGGCGAAGTTCCTGGCGTCCATGCAGGCGGCCGACGGCCACTACCAGTTCTCCAAGGGCACCGAGTCCCAGCCGGCGATGACGACCTCGATCGCCGTGCCGGCCGACGGGGGCAAGCACTTCCCACTTCAGGCCGAGACCGCGGGGGTCGACACCACTTCGGGAGGAGTCAAGGACCTGGGGACCCAGGGGGCTGGAATAGTACCCGCGGCGGACACCCAGCAGAAGACGCCGGCGGTGACCGGAACGCCCGCGGCTTCAGGATCGGCAGACGCCCCGAGCACGTTCAGCGGGCTGTGGTTGTTCCTGATCATCTGCGTGACCTACGTGCTGACGCTCGCCATCGCGGCGCTGGTCGCGACCAAGCTCTACCAGCCACCGGATGTCTCGGGCCCGCCGCCGGACTGGCCTCCGCCCGGGCCTTGAGACGCTTGAACGTCAGTCCTGGAACGCGTCCCGATGCTTCCAGAGGAGGCAGAGGACCGTCGCGCCCAGGGTGATCGTCCAGGTATGGATCACCAGCATCTG
>Ga0066793_10000599_pt1 | contig 14676 bp, 17 predicted proteins | sample PersoiDNA2013189_FD_83876 | JGI IMG/M metagenome (GOLD analysis project Ga0066793, IMG submission 83876) | Permafrost soil microbial communities from the Arctic, to analyse light accelerated degradation of dissolved organic matter (DOM) -... | ecosystem: Environmental > Terrestrial > Soil >... | reverse complement strand
CCCAATAGCCGGGCCGCTCGAGTAGCTTATTAGAACACGTGAGCGGGTCAGTTAGATCCATGCTGGGGTGAACTAGCTGCTGCAAGTTGACCCGACCGGGTGGCGGCGGGCTGGATTCCGGAAACGGCGGCACGCCAAGGGTTAGCTCGCCTAGCGTCTTGCACGTGTCGACGCGCTGGGCTGAGCGGCCGCGGGGCCTTCGATGGGCGATCGGCGTGCTCGTGGCTGTCGCGGGAGCGCTGGCAATCGCCTGGGTGGTGTTCGTGCCCGCAGCGGATTGGATCGCCACCCACGATGTCGGTCCGGTCACGGGAGCGCTACGGACGTTGCGCCTTCAGACGGCACGGGACGCGGCGCGAGGGCGGCTGCTAACTCTTGGCGCCGGATTGTTCGCGGCGGGCGCGCTGTGGTTCACCGAACGCAACTTCACGCTGTCGCGGCGCACGTTCGAACTCACCGAGGAAGGGCAGGTAACCGACGCTACACCAAAGCGATCGAGCAGCTCGGCTCCGACAAGCTAGACGTGCGCATCGGCGGCATCTATGCCCTGGAGCGGGTGGCCCTGGACTCTCCCAGGGACTGTACGTGCCGAGAATCCCGTCCACGATTCTGACCAGCAGAGTTGCCCTGCCAGCCGTCCGGCCGTGATGATCACCGATCATGTGCCTGCGGTTCGCCTTCCTCTTGACGCGCGGGTGTTCTCATGGCTTCGGCTGTCCCCCGTGCGGCGCCCCTTCCCCCGAGCCGCGAGGATGACCGTCCGCCGCCGCGCGTCACGACCGTCCGGCCACAGGCTCCCCCTGCGGGCGCTCCACCCCCGGCACGCCCTCCAGCGGAAGGCGGAAACGGCACCTGCTGCCGGTTGCCCTTGGGTCCGATGCATCGATGATGCCCTGGTCAGGGTGCCTCAGATCGGGTGGCACTGTTGACCGGGGCTGCTTGCCATCGAGGTTGAGGCATCTCATCGGATCGGGGTGGCGAGCAGCTGGGTGATGTCGGCGAAAAGCCGCTCTCCCGCCTCTGCGGCCGCCGGGGAGATGGTGTCGAGGGTGAGGAACCCATGAATCATCTTGGGCTCGCAGCGATGCTGGACCCGGACACCCGCGGCCGTGAGGCGGGTGGCGTAGGCATCGCCTTCGTCCCGCAGGGGGTCGTGTTCGGCGGTCACGATGAGGGCGGGTGGCAGACCGCTCAGATCTGTTACGTGCAGGGGGCTGACCCTTGGATCGGCACGCAGCGCCGGGGTCGGGCACCACAGTTCGGCACCCCAGGCGATGTCGTCTGCGGACAGTCCCCATCCGGTCGCCTTCTTTGCCACGCTGGGCTGGGACAGGGTCAGGTCGGTGTTGGGGAACGCGAGCACCTGGGCCGCCGGCAGTGGGCCACCCTCATCGCGCAGCCGCAGGCAGGCAAGTGTGGCGAGGTTTCCGCCGGAGCTGTCGCCCCCGATGACGAGCGGGCCGGTGGTTCCCGACAGTCCGGCCTGATGTTTGGCGGCCCAGCTGATGACGTCCATGGCGTCGTCGACGGCTGCCGGCCACTGGTGTTCCGGTGCCCGCCGGAAGTCCACGGCCAGCACCGCGGTGTCTGCACCCCGCGCCAGACGGCGGCACGCCCGGTCGTGTGATTCCAGATCGCCGATCGTCCACATTCCGCCGTGAAGAAAGACGAAGAGTGGACGAGACGCAGTCACAGGCCGGTAAAGCCGGACGGCGACCCCGCCCGGACCCGCGGTCAGGTCTTTGACCGCGGCGAGTTCGGGGCCGGCCGGCCGGGACAGGACCCTTCGCCGCTGAGCGTCCCGCAAGGCCGCTACCCCCTGCTGGCGGGCCGACGGCGACGGCCTGCTCCTTGCGGCCTGGACGAAGGCGGCGAGCTCAGCGTCCGCGAGCAGATCAGTGAGAGGTTCAGGCATTCAGGCAAGCATGACAGCTACTCGCCGCTCGCTGCTCACCGCCAGATTCCACTATTCGCCCGCGCAACCGGTGAGGCACATCAAACACACACAGCGACCGATTCCCGGCTGCTGAGACCTACTAGGGATCCTTGGTCCCCAGACAGGCAGAGCCTGGAGCCGACGGAGGTAGCCATGACATCCCTGGAGAACCGGCCTCGCACCGCCCTGCTCGTCATCGACGTGCAGAACGGCGTCGTCGGGAACGCCTACGAGCGCGACCGCGTGATCGCCAACATCCAGGCCCTCGTGGACAAGGCCCGGGCCGAGGACGTCCCGGTGCTCTGGGTGCAGCACTCCGACGACGAGCTGCCGAGGGGCTCCGAGGGCTGGGAGTACGTCCCCGAGCTCGAGCGCCTGGACACCGAGCCCCTGGTCCACAAGACGTACGGGGACTCGTTCGAGGCCACGGACCTGGACGAGCTGCTCGCCGAGCGGGGTGCCGGACGGCTGGTGGTCACCGGCGCGCAGACGGAGGCGTGCATCCGCTCGACCCTGCACGGTGCGCTGGTGCGCGGCTACGACGCGACGCTCGTCTCCGACGCGCACACCACCGAGGACATGCGCGAGTGGGGCTTCCCGGTCACCCCGGAGCAGTCGATCGCGTACACCAACGCGTACTGGAGCTGGGCGGCGGCGCCCGGGCCGCAAGGGCAGCGTGGCACCCACCGCGGAGGTCGACTTCTCGGCGGTCTGAGTGCGGTGCCGGAACGGAGAGTGGCCGGACGAGCTGCGACGGGAGCGGTAGACATGCCGGTCCTGCCGATCAGCGCGATTCCAATCGAGTTGGTAATCAAGTCGCGAGCCTGCATGCTGGGCGCATGCCGTGGAGAGCGCCGCAGATCGTCCGTCGCGACCCGCCTCCCGTCGCCGGTGAACGGCAGATGCTGGAGGGGTGGCTGGATTTTCACCGCCAGACACTGTTGAGCAAGTGCAGTGGCCTGACTGCCGGACAGCTTCGGCAACGGACGGCTGAGCCGTCGAGCCTGTCGCTGCTGGGACTCGTCCGTCATATGGCGGAGGTGGAGCGCGGGTGGTTTCGTCGCCGCGTCGCGGGAGAAGACGCCGGCTTCCTCTACTCCAGCGAGGCTGATCCCGACGGGGAGTTCGATCACGTCGATGAAGCCGATGCGGAGCAGGATCTCGCCACCTTCGTGCGGGAGATTGAATTTGCCCGGGAAGCGGCCAGAGGCCGGGCTCTGGATGAGACCTTCTTCCATTCGCACCGGAAGGTCGACATGAACCTGCGCTGGGTCTATGTCCACATGATCGAGGAGTACGCCAGGCACAACGGCCACGCGGATCTGCTGCGCGAACGACTCGACGGCGCGACTGGGTGCTGACCGACGCGTCATGGGCAGGTCGCGGTGGACCATGAGGACGGCTACTTCGGGGAACGTGTCGCGGCGACGTACGACGAGTCGTCGGCGGAGATGTTCGAGCCGGGCGTCGTGGACGCGGCGGTCGACGTCCTGGCGGGGCTGGCCGGCCGTGGCCGCGCCCTGGAGCTGGGCATCGGGACAGGGCGCATCGCACTGCCGCTGGCGCGCCGCGGCGTCCCGGTCCACGGCATCGACGTATCGCAGGCGATGGTGGCCCGGCTGCGCGCCAAGCCAGGCGGTGCGGCGATCGGCATTACGATCGGCGACTTCGCGGCGACGAGGGCAGCGGGGACGTTTTCCGTTGCGTACCTGGTGTTCAACACGATCATGAACCTGACCGCGCAGGCGGCGCAGGTGGCCTGCTTCCGCAACGTGGCGGCTCACCTTGAACCCGGCGGCTGTTTCGTCATCGAGGTCGCGGTCCCGGATCTGCGCAGGCTCCCGGCCGGGCAGAACGTCGTGCCGTTCCACGTGAGCCCGACCCGGTGGGCGTTCGACGTCTACGACACCGCCACGCAGTCGATGAGCTCGAACTACGTCGAGGTAGTCGATGGCCGCGGCGAGTACACCTCGATCCCCTTCCGGTACGTGTGGCCGGCCGAGCTCGACCTGATGGCCCAGCTCGCAGGGCTGCGACTGCGCGAGCGGTGGGACGGGTGGACGCGGCAGCCCTTCACCAGCGAGAGCCGCCAGCATGTCTCGATCTGGGAGAAGCCAGCCAGCTGACCGCGAGTCAGTCATTGATCCTCGCCGCCCGGGAGCAGCACGCGGGCAACGGTGATATCTCTCGAGCTCGCATCATCCATGCCCAGCTTCGGTAGAGGCGGGCAGGATGGTCGCCGAGAAGTTGATGTCCCCGCTGGAGTTGATGTCATCACTGGGCGAGCCGAAGGAGAATGGCCGGGTGGCTAGCGTTACCGCATCTACCGCGTAACTGCCGCCCTCGGCCCCGGCGATGAGCCGGTTACCGCCCGGCAGCCACCGGGCCCAGCCCACATCCTCGGTCGTGACAAGGCGGGCAGCCGGGACGAGCCTCGGCGCCCCGGTCCTGGTGTTGACAATGGCCAGCACGGAGTGCGGTGCGTTGTAGGGGTCTTGCGGGTTCGTTGTGTTCAGGAATACCGCCAGGCGCTTCCCGTTGGGCGAGAATGCGCCGCTGGAGAACGGGCCGCCATAGGTGAAGCCGTAGCGGTTGGGGCTGCGCACAGTCAGGCTGGCCAGAGTAGAGGTGTTGGTGATCCCGAGCACGCCACCTGACGTCCAGGCGAGCAGGCTGTACCGGGCACCGGGCGGCGTGTAGGTGTCGATGATGTCAAGGTTCCGGCCGATGATCTTTACGTGCCCGGTCCTGGGGTTCCAGGCGGCGAGGATGGTAGGGCCCAGCCGCTGATCGGCAGGGCCAGAGTAGATGACGATCCCGCCCGCCACCGACCAGTCGCCAAGGCCGCCGGACATGTGCCAGCCACTAGGGAGCGCCAGCCGGCGCGGCGAGCCGATGCCGCCGGCGGGCAGCTCGATCAGCCTCGATGCGGTCTGCACGATGTACATATGCCGGCCGTCGGCGGATGCGAACACCGAATCTCCGCGGGCCAGGTACCCGATCTTGCCCGTCGCGATGTCATAGTCCCGGATCGGTGCGACATCCTTGCTGATGTCGGCCCAGTAAAGGCGGCCGCCGGCCTGGATCATGGGATCGGCTGCTGGGGCATCGACTGTTGCCAGGACATGCTGGGCCCGGGTGGCCAGGTTGCCGACGTGCAGCTGACCGCTGTAATCGACCCAGGCAACCAGCACTGACGGCAGTGTGAAATCCGGCGCGGCGGCCGCGCCCAGGTGCCCGTGATGTGTCCCGGCACCGTGACGCGGCCACGCAGTCATGAGGCCGGCGGCAATCAATCCGGGCAGCACCAGGCAGGCCACCCCGCCGGCCAGGCGGCGTCTGCGGCGCCGGCGATGTGCCTCGGCGAAGAGCGCCTCGGCGCGATGGCCGAGCGCAACGTCCAGGCGATCCTCGACGCAGTCGAGGATTTGCTCGAGCGGCGGGCGCAGGCAAGCTTCTCGGCGGTCGCCGCACAGGCCGGCGTGTCCAGGGTCACGGGCTATGCGCACTTCCCGACCTCCGAGGCGCTGCTGGAAGCCGTCGTGCGGCGCGCGGTCAACCGCACCGCCGTCGCACTGGAGGCCGCCCAGCCGGACACCGGCCCGCCACTGGAGGCGCTGGAACGGCTGCTGTCCGCGGGGTGGCGCGAGCTCGACCGCAACGGTGCCATCGCAGCGGCAGCCGCCACGCAACTCAGCCCCGCCGCGCTCACCCGGACCCACCATGCGGCGCACGAGCGGGTCCGCGAGCTCGTCGACCGCGGCCGGGCCGACGGCTCGTTCCGCGCGGATATGCCCGCAGGCTGGCTCGTGGCATGCTGTTTCGCGCTCATCCATGCCTGCGCCGACGAAGTCCGCGGCGGCCGGATCGATCCGGCCGCCGCGCTGGCCGTCCTGACGGCAACCATCCGCGGCATGCTCACGGCCCCGGGGCCCGGCTGACCAGCGCCTGCGGGGGCGCCGGTCAGCGGCAGGCTGCACAACCGGACTTGAAAGCGAGATGACACCCCATGCCGGATGCCGTGCCCGCCATCACCGTGGCCCCGATCGGGGTCGTCCGCGGCGGCCGCAGCGAGATGATCGAGGATCACTGGGGCCCGGTCGTCTCACGGATCGTCCTGGACCCGGCCATGCTGGACCCCGACGCTACCCTCGGGCTGGACGGCTTCTCCCACATCGAGGTGATCTTCCATTTCCATCAGGCCGCCCACGCACGCCGGGCTGCGACGCACCCGCGCGGCAACCCCGCGTGGCCTCAGGTCGGTGTTCTGGCCGGGCACGGGCCGATGCGGCCGAACCACATCGGCGTTTCCCGTTGCGCTGCTCGCCGTCGACGGACTTCAGCTGACAGTGCGCGGCCTTGACGCCATCGACGGAACGCCTGTCCTTGACATCAAGCCGTACGCCACCGAGTACAACCCGCGAGGCCCCATCCGGGAACCGGCCTGGATGCGCGAGCTCATGCGCGGCTACTTCTAACCTGACAGCCGGGACGGCAAGCAGATTCAAACCTGCGACCAGGTGCGTGCCACCGTGGGCTGCCGTAGGGCGAAATCGGGACCACGGCGGGAACGCGGTCCGTGGGCTCACTCGCCCGCGGCCAGCCGGGGGCCACCGTTCAGCTCCATGATCACTCCGATCTCGATGCCGCCGCCCAGCCCAAGGGCCGGGCATCCCTTCGCCAGCGCGACCGCCCCGTCAAGATCGTCAGTGGTGACGACTGAGTACCCGCCGAGCCTGGTGCCTGCCCCGATGTCCCCGAGGGAACTGGAGGCGGCAACACCGTGGCCTTGGTGCGCCAGGCCGGCGGCCCATGCCCTTGAACCACGCCGTCCACGCAGCCACGGTCTCGGGGCGGCCCGGCGTGTAGTCACGCGGCACGCGGTAGGAAAGCACGAACTTGCCCATCGATCTCCTCCTCTTTGCCTGGCCGGCGTGGTGCCGACCCTGCCTGCTGATGGTGCAGACGCATGGGTGCTGTGAAAGTGGGCGGTGGTGAGCGCCCAATTCGCCCGGCTGGCGGCGTCAGTATCGGTGACAAGCCCGGAAAGCCAGGCGAACTGGGGAGGCGAGGATGGCGCGGTGGGCACAGACCTGATCGCCCGCGCCCGGGCCGGAGACGAGCAGGCATTTGCCGAGCTCGTCGACCCCCACCGGCGTGAGCTGCAGGTGCACTGCTACCGGATTCTCGGATCGGTGGCCGACGCTGAGGACCAACTGCAAGAGACCCTGCTGGCAGCCTGGCAGGGCCTGGGCAGCTTCGAGGGACGCGCCTCGATCCGGACCTGGCTGTACCGGATCGCTACCAACCGCTGCCTGGATGCGCGGCGATCGGCCCGCAGGCGCCCGCCGGTGAGCCCTCCCGCACTCGATGTTGAACCGCCGGAGCCGACCCAGATGGGCGACGTGATCTGGCTCGAGCCCTACCCGGACGTCCTCCTCGAAGGGCTCGCCGACAGCGCGCCCGGCCCCGAGGCCCGGTACGAGGCCAAAGAGGCCATCTCGCTGGCATTCGTGACAGCGCTGCAGCTCCTGCCGCCCCGCCAGGGCGCCGTGCTGGTCCTGCGCGATGTCCTCGGGTTCCAGGCCACCGAGGTGGCCAGCATCCTCCAATCCAGCCAGCAGTCGGTGACCAGCGCCCTCAAGCGCGCCCGGGTCACTCTTCACCACCTACACCCACCCTCGTGTGAGCAGGAGCCACCCCCCGCCCCGAACTCCGCCGCGGAGCAGGAAATCGTCGCGCATCTAACCCGCGCCTACGAGACCGGAGACGTCGATGGGGTGGTCGCCCTGCTCGCCGGCGACGTCTTGCTCACCACGCCCCAGGCTCCCGCGCAATACCAGGGACGCGATCTGGCGGCCCGCTTCCTCACCACGGTGATCTTCCGCCACGGCCGCACATTCCGGCTGGTCGCAACCCGCGCCAACGGCCAGCCCGCCTTCGGCATCTACCTGCACGACCCCAGCACCGGCCTCATGCACGCCAACGGGCTGCTCGTGGTCACTCTCGCAGGCAACCAGATCACCGCCATGACCCGGTTTGACAACAGTGCGCTGGCCCGCTTCGGACTCCCCCGAACCCTGCCCGGATGACGGCACATGGGGAGTCGTAGTCTGGCCGGCATGATTGCTGTCTTATCTGGCATGTTCATATGCTTATTAGTAATTAGCCTGAAAATATTATCAGCCACCCAAGCTAACAGGTGACAGAGGATGAATCTCCCTTACACGGGCAGCCACATGGGCGTTGAATTGCGGCCGGGCCCGGAATGCCTGCCTATACCACAATGAGGCTCGCCAGGGCAGTGCGCCCGTGGTAGTGTTAGTCACTTGCTCTGGACCCTGGCGATTGATCGCGTTCGCTGACTGTGAATGACGCCCAGATACTCCGGGGCATTTCATACTGAGATTCAGCAAAATAGCCTTCGCTCTATTTTCTGCCACTATCGGCACTTCCGGTGACCGGAATTCGAACGTGCCCGGCCGCCATGCAGCTGGACTGCGCAGGCATGGGACTGCTGACCTCTGACGATCCGGCCATGGCCGGGCAGGGCGGCATCTAGTGCATTCCGAGCCATCGGCCTGCGTCATTGGTTATCGGCAGGCGTGGGCCTGCCCGGCTGCCGGATTATGAGGGAGGGCTTGTGCCCAACGTAAATGTCAGCATCCGTGATGTAAGCGGTCAGGCAGTCGTTGTTTTGCGCGGGGAGCTTGACCTGGCCGTGACCCCGGGTGCCGCATCTCATCTAATCGCTGCTGTGGCGGCCTGCGGGCCCTTCGTCATCGTGGACCTGGCGGCCCTGGAGTCTCTTGGCTACGGCGGTCTGGGGGTGCTGGTGCGGGTGCTGAAATGGACGCGGGACGGTGGTGGTGAGATGTCACTGGCCGCCCCGCAGCAGCAGGTACACCAGGTTCTGGACGTCACCGGCCTGATTGACGTCTTCCCGGTGTTTCCCAGCGTGGAACAAGCCGTGAGCAGCGCACGACGGGCCCTGCCCCGGCCGCCAGCGGCGTTGCAGCCCGCCCGGGCCGCCACTGCGACACGGCCTGGCGGGCGGCAGCCGGCGTACTGCGGTGCCTGTCGTCCGCCAGCATGGCGAGTGCCCGGGCACCGGACGTGCCGGCCGCGGCACATGGGGCGTGACGCCTGCCGTCAATGGCGCCGGGGGACGAGGGCGCCCTGAGCAGCTGGGTCTGGCCGGGCGGGCGGGCGTGAACTACGCTGCGACCGTGCCAGTCACGAGCTACGAGACGATGGGATGGCTCCGGACCGCAGTCGGCATCGCGCTCATCGCGACGCCAGGAGCACCGATGCGGTTGTCAGGCCAGCGGGAGCCGTCCGGTGCCGATTTGCTGCTCATGCGGACAATCGGCATCAGGGACCTCGTCTTGGGCCTGGGCACCGTTGCCGCGGCACGGTCGGACGACGTGAGGGATGTCCGCCGCTGGACCGCAACAGCATTGGCGAGTGATTCGCTCGACTCCGCTGCCAGCCTTGCGAGCTTTCGCTCCATCGGGAAGCGGGACTCCGTGATTGCAGCCATCCTGGCGCTCACCTTCGTCTGCGGAGACCTTCAGGCACGCCGGAGCATTCCGGCTGCGCCTGAGCAAGGCTGAGGCCGTTGGGGATGACGGGCAGCTAAGCACCCCGCCGGCGGCGGGCCCCGCCGCCCCCCGCCTGCGCCGACAACTCTGGCGCGTGCAGCAGGGTACGCAGGACCCGGGTGGCCCCGTCAGGGTCGGCGGGCTCGCCAGTGATCGTCGGCAGGTAGTGGAAGGACTCAGCTATGCGCAGCATGGTGTAGGCGAGGTCGTCGGGCGGGAGTTGCGTCTCGAGCCGTCCGGTCGCGGTGTCCTCGGCAAGCTTGTCCTGGATGAGGGCGAGCAGCCGGGCCGCCACGCTGTCATGCCGCTCTGCGCGTGGCGGCCGCGGCGCGGGTTGCGTTGATGCCTCAGGCCATCAGTGTGTTTACGCCGAGGCTGAGGGATCACAGCGGCGGATGCCAGCCAGCCATGCTTTTGCGGTCATTGTGCCCAGTCCAGGGTTGATCTCGAAAGTGTCCGCTGCGATGTCTGTGAAGGTCCAGCCGTCGCCGAAGGCCGTGGTGAGCTCGTCTTGGCGCACCCGCCGAGGGCCGAAGTCGCCGGGCTGGCGGTCGCTGAAGCACATCAGGTAGCAGGTGCCGCCGGACTGCAGCGCCGACGCCAGGCTGGTGACGTACCGGGCGCGCTCTTGGTCGTCGAAGACGTGGAACAACCCGCTGTCGATGACCGTGTCGAAGGTCATGCCGAGTTGCCCGAGGTTCAGCGCGTCGGCGACCTCGAAGCGGGCCATCAGGCCACGCTCGGCTGCTTTCTCGCGCGCTCGCTCGATGGCCCGCGATGAGATGTCGACGCCTGCAGCGTCCGCACCGTGAGCGGCGGCCAGCAGCGCGTGTTCCCCAGTGCCACAGCCCGCGTCGAGCACCCGCCCGGAAAGCAGGCCGCTATCCGCCAGGCGAACGAAGGCCGGCTGAGGCCGGCCGATGTCCCAAGGCGCAGGCGTTCCCGAAGCGTACGCCGCATCCCAGCCCGGCATCGTCATGGATGATGACACGCGCCCTTTGCCGCTAGGTGATTACGCCATCGAGTCTTCGGCGACAGTCCCACGTCCTACATCATCGCGCGGAACATCGGCTTGTGGCGGACCCTTCACAAACCGCGTCCTCGGCGCCGCCAGTCACGCTGCGATCAATGGCCCATCCCGGCCCGATGTCGATGCGCTGTCATGCCGCAGGTCGTGTGTATTGGCGCTGGAGGGGATCGCCTGGCGGCCCTTCGGGACACCGGATCGAGGATCCACCCGCCGCCTGAACGGCGCCCGGGCGGTGATCGCGGCCAGCTAGCCGCGATCACGCAATCCGGCACGATGGGGTGGGCGGCATCGTGCCGCCGTCCACCCCACGCGACGCGCCCCGGGAGCCCAATGGCAGGGCAGCCGCCTCTAAAGCGGCCCGCAGCGGGTTCGATTCCCGCCTGGGGCACCATTCCCCGGCCAAGGCTCATTCGCGATCGCCGCTGCGAGCGAGGTTTCACGGCAGGAACACGCTGGGTTAGTGGCACACCGGTTACATTGACGCTCGACCAGGTCGTCAGACAGGCGCGACGGTTCGCGCACTATTCCTCGGCGAACTCCATCCCCCAGCTGATCACTTCCGCAGGATGCAGCCGGATGATGGGTCCGGTCGGCTGGCCGTCCGGCCCGGTCGCATCAGCGAGAGCCTCGGCCATGCCGTGGATCACCACGCATCGAGGTCGCCACGGCGGCAGCACGTCATCGACCACGAGGGCGACGTTCGGGTTGCGCTGCACGTTGTGAAACTTCCGGGTGCGGGCGAAATCCCGCCCACTAATGTCGATCGCGTCCAGCTCAGGGTTGTAGCGCCAGCCAAGGGGAACGACGTGCGGCATCCCGGCTCCGTCGATTGTCGCGAGCCGCCCGAGTTTACCTTTGGCCAGGTGGGCCAGTTCGGCGTCAGAGAACACAGTAATTTTGCACTCACCCACCTGTCGCGATCGCGAAGTGGCAACAGTCCAGACGCTACACGCGCCGACCTAGGACGACCGAGCCCGCGACTTGCGAGAGGCATCCTGTCTATGCCGTTCAGCCCTTCGGCATCCAGCTTGTCACGGTACTTAGCTACCCTGAACGGAAAGGCCAGCGGGAGCGCACACCGAGGCTTCGTTCGGGGGTGCCTCCCTGTCGGGCGCTGGCCCGATGAGCAAGAGAGGTGAGTTCCCGATGAAGCCGATACTGGGTAGCACTGTTGCGCTGGTGACGGGGGCTTCGAGCGGCATCGGCGCGGCCACGGCCACCGCGCTAGCAGCCCAGGGCGCAACCGTGGCGCTGGCGGCGCGGCGCAGGGACAGGCTGGACACGCTCGCCGCCGATATCCGCGAGCAGGGCGGCACCGCGCTGGTACTGGAATCCGACATCACTGACGAGCGGCAGGCGACCGACGCCGTTGAGCGCACGGTCGCCGAACTGGGCCGTCTCGACACGCTCGTCAACAACGCCGGCGTGATGCTGCTCGGCCCGGCGGTCGGCGCGCCCCTGTCTGAGTGGCAGCGGATGGTTGAGCTCAACGTGCTAGGCCTGCTCTATTGCGCGCACGCGGCGATCCCCCATCTGCTGCGTGCCGCCGAGGACAGTCCGCGCCGGGTCGCCGACATGGTCAACATCAGCTCGGTGGCTGGCCGCGTGGCCCGCAACGGCAGTGGGGTCTACAACCTGACCAAGCACGGCGTCGGCGCGTTCAGCGAGTCGCTGCGCCAGGAGGTCACCAAGCGGTACGTGCGCGTCTCCCTGGTCGAGCCGGGCGCGACCGCGACGGAGCTGGCCGGCCACAACCGGCCCGAGGTGCTCGAGAGCATGCGAAACCAGTTCGGGCAAAGAATGGAAGCCGAGGACATCGCCGACGCGATCCTATTCATCGTCACCCGCCCGCGGCACGTCGCGATCAACGAGATGCTGATTCGCCCCACCGAGCAGGAGCGGTAGCCCCGGCGGCGGCGGGATAACTTACGGAGACGAGCCCACTGCTTGGTCGATGATGCGGGATAACCGCGCCGGAATCGGCACGGAGTGTGGGTAGTGCTTCTGGCGCGACCGTGCGAGCACTCCGCTGCTCCCCGGCGCGGCGCGCCGCTATACCAGGGCCCAAGCAGCGTGGATGTCTGGCCGCCTCCACTGCCGTTCTCTGCCAGAGTCCTCTGTTAGACGTGACCTTTGACGCTGGCAGTCCCTATCCGGCCGCGGGTTCGCTGTCCAGCGCGTAACTGACATGGACGGATGGCTCGCTTACCACGCCGCGTTCGTCGCATGCGTCGCAGCGGCCCTCTACCGGTGCGGAACCGACCCCGTCCGTCTCGCCGCGGACCGCACGACCCTCACACTCATGTGCCAGGCCATCAGCGAGGCATTCGCCTTCCTGCGCGCTAAGGGCACGGCCGGGCTGCCGCGCAACCTCGCCGTGCTGCACAGCCCGTTGCTCAGGGCGGTTGCCGTCCGCTACTGGGGGGCGCCGGTCAGCAGGCCGGTGCGTGGGCGGGATGCTCGTCGAAGAAGCGGATGAACTCGGCGCTGGCGTTGGGCCCGCGGGGATCGGTGTAGGACCCATGCGGTACACCACCAGACCAGCCATGTCCGCCCTGGTGGATAGTCCAGCACTCGGCAATGGTCACCCCGGCGAAGCCCTGATAGGAGGTGCGCGTGTAGGCATGCCCGCCGGGCACCTGCCCACTGCTGGTCACCGCGGTGGGCGGGGTGGCTGGGGAACGGTCCGGGCTCTCCGCCGCCAAGACATGGTCGATGAGGCACGCGGCGTTGGCGTGGGCCACGGTCGCATCCCGGTCACCATGGAAGACGATCAAAGGCAGGGGGCTCGCCGGAGGTTGGGCCGGGCGTGACGGGCCTTGCTTCATCGCCGCGAACGCGGAGGCCACATCGCGAGCGGCGGCATAGGCCAGCCCGGAGTGCACGCCGATGGCGGCGTAGAGATCGGGGTAGACCGCGGCCATCACCGCGGCCATCGCGCCCCCGGCAGAAAACCCGGCAACATACACCCGGGTGGCAGCTACCCCGTAGCGGTCCATGACCTGGCGGGTGATCCCTGCGATCAGCGACGGCTCACCGGCGTCGCGGCGTTGATGACCAGGGACAAACCAGTTCCAGTACTTGCCCGCGTTCGCCGAGGGGGGCTGTTCAGGGTAGGCGACGAGGAACGTCTGACGCTCGGCGAGGTCGTTCATGCCGGTAGCGATGGCGAAGGCGGCGGCGTCTTGAGTGCCGCCGTGCAGCATCACGACCAAAGGCAGGGGCCCGCCGGTGCCGCCGGTGGGGACATAGAGCCGATAGGCGCGGGTACCGGCGGCGTTGGTGTAGGAAAAGGCGTCAAACCGGCCCGCCGGTCGCTTCGCGGCCGGGGCCGCGGGCCCGTTTACGAGGTCGAGACTCGAGGCGCGCCGGCTGGGGAAAGTGCGGAGGCCGTGAGTCCAGCAGGACGGAATTTGCCTCAGTAGTGTCCCCCCGTGGGCGGGTAGCGGTGGCAAGGGAGCGGGGGGACGGCCAGACGCGCCACCGGCCTCCTCCTCGGCGCACTGCGCATCCGGCGCCCGCCGTGTCACAGCCGGGGTGGTCAAGGTTTGTTGAATCAACGCGGTTGCTTCGACGAGGCGGCCTTGGCGGGTCAAGCGGCTGGCCTCAACCATCGCCGCCATCTGGCGTGCGTCCATGGCGGTATCCCTCCTGGTGGTGTCTTCGCTGATCTTCCTGGCAGGGCGGCCCGTACTCTGAGCGGGTCGGCGGTCGGGCTAAGCCGTTGTGATGGCAGCGGCCTAGGCGATGCGAGTCGCTAGGGCGGCCTTCACCGCGGGCGGGGCACGGAAGGCGCCGAGCACCTCCACTGAGGCGATCGTGGCCAGGGCCAGTTGGGGAGAGACATCGGCCGCGATGCTCGCCAACCCCAACACCCGGATGTGGATCATCTGCCCGGCGTCGCGGATCTCCTCCAGATCGCGACGGGCATAGTGGCAGCTACCCAGAGTGAGCGTACGCCGGGCCGCCGTCTGGGCGAGGGCCTCGCCCCGGGTGGCGAGTTGGGTGCGAATGGCGGTTCGGATGAAATCGGTGCGGTTGGTGTAGAAGCCTTCCTGGACCAGCAGATCGATCTGTCCGAGGTCCACCAATCCCAGGTTGATAGT
>Ga0066793_10000598_pt1 | contig 14682 bp, 10 predicted proteins | sample PersoiDNA2013189_FD_83876 | JGI IMG/M metagenome (GOLD analysis project Ga0066793, IMG submission 83876) | Permafrost soil microbial communities from the Arctic, to analyse light accelerated degradation of dissolved organic matter (DOM) -... | ecosystem: Environmental > Terrestrial > Soil >... | reverse complement strand
CCATGGATAGTGCTGTCTGGCCTAATCCAAATTGTATTCGCCAGTAAAAAACGGGGTTTTTTGAATTTTCTGACTCGGCCAGGCTGCGATAGATCTGATAAGAGTCTTGGGTTTGGCCGTTGGCTTTCAAGATTTCTGCCAGCAGCAGCTGAATTTCGGGGTTTTCAGGTTCCACTGCCATGGCCTGAGAAAGGCAGCGACTCACGCTGTTCAGGTCGATGGTTTCATCGACACTGGAACGATCGGGCAGTTTGGATGAAGATTGTTGCGATTGTTCCAACAAGTTCATCACGGTTTGCCCTAGAAGGACTGCCGGTTGGACCTGGCCGGTTTTGGCCTGGGCCGTGGTAAACAAATAGGGGAGTGCTTTTCGATCTTCACCAGAGGCCAACAAGCATTGCGCATAGTTGTATGCCAGCCCAGGATGGTCAGGCTTGGTGTGGATCACGTTTTCGACCACTTCTCTGGCCTCGCCGTAATGCCCGAGGTGAAGCAGGGTGTTGCTTAATAAAAGCGCCACCGGTAGTGATTGTGAGTTGAGGGCGTAGGCACTCCGCAGCGAGGGTAATGCTTCAGAGGGTGAACCAGTCGACAGGCTGGCTTCACCCAGGGCAGCCAGGATCGATGAGGACTGCGGGATCGATAATGATGCGGCTCTGAGAGTTTCCAGGCACTTTTGGAAATCCCCGCATAGCGCCTGGGCTGAAGATAAGGCCAACCAATGCTGTGGTTGTTCAGGGATTAATAAGATAGCCTGGGTAAAGTATTCGATTGCGGTTGAAATATCGCCTGAAATGAGATAGGCTTCTCCTAAGAGATAGTGAGCGTTGCCTTCTTCCGGATTTTCGGCCAGGATCGCCTGGCATATGGATAGTATGATATCCGGCCGTCTTAGATTTAACCCAACTCTGGCCAGGGCCAATGAATCAGACAGGGCAGGTGGATTTGTCATTGTCATCACCTGCTCCCGCTCTACCAGGGCCGGTTCCCAGGCCTTGGCTTCTTCGAGCAGCTCAGCTAACTGCCGGTGGAGTTCAATCTGTTTGGGCTGCAGGATCAGGTTAATATTGGCCATCTGGATCGCCTGGGCAAGCTGGCCAGCCTGGTGGTAAACACCCACGGCCATTTTAATCAACGGCAGGTCGAGGGGTTGGTTTTTTAAGGCATGGCCAGTAACACTTATGGATTCTTCGAATAAATTTAACCCGGATAAATCATCGATGATGTCTACTGACTGGGGATGGATCGCGCTTTGTCTGAAAAGTGGGTTGAGAGAGGGCTGGTTTGGCGGATTGATCAGGGATTGATAACCCTGGCGTGCTTTCTCTTGAGCCGTGGAGAGGTCGCCCCGGGAAGCGATCAATTTTGCCTGAATGAGCTGCACCTGAGGATCACGGCTGTTTTCCGATATGACAGACGCGGCATCCTTTTCCTGGCCTGCGCGCAGATAAGCTGTCGCCAGGCAGGCCTGAGCGGTAGGGGAGGTCGGGATTAAGTTGTACACCTGTTCCCACGTGTGGAGGGCTTCCGCATCTCGCTGGATTGCACCCGAGGAGATGGCTAGCTGGAATGAGATCCTGGCTTCCAGCCGGTGGGTCATATCTCTTGCCTCAGTCAGCAAGGCGATCGAACGGTCATGCTCGCCTGCATAAGCATAGAAGGCTGCCAGCTGGCGGGTCATTTCAATTAAAGCCAGTGATTCATCGTTTAATAGCGGATCCTCACTGATGGTCTGATCGGCATTATCCGCATTTTCAAGCTTGAGTTCGGCGAAATAAAATACATTTTCAGGTCTTTGTAATATGTTTTGCGCAAGATCCGTGGCTAAGGCTGACCGGCCCATCGTGTCTAATTGCTGCAGCCAGTTGAGTTGAGCGGGGGGGCTATAACGACCGGTTAATTCCGCGAGCAGGTTAACCTGCTCAACAGGGGATAATGGATTGCTGAGCAGTGTGTGTAACACGGTTACAATCTGGCCGGTTTTGAGATCCTCCTCCTGGGATGGCAGGATGGATAAGAAAAAATCATTGGGATCCGGGATCATTGAGAAGAGGCAGGCAAAAGCAGTGTGCCAGGTATCATATAACCGGTGGGCGGTATCATCGTTTGGGGTGGTAATTTCTGCGCCCAGACCTTGCCATGATCCTTTCATCCGCCGGCGCTCGCGCAGCGCCAGGGCTAGCAATCCTGCCTGTTCTAAGTTGATTGGCGCCTGGTTGGTTTTAAAGACACTTCCATAAGCCTGAGCAGATTTCTGGCGCAGTTCAGGAGCCAGAGGGTACAATGAAGATTCCAGGTGTAAAGTTTCATGGATTAGATCATCGGTGGCTTCAGGGTTATCCAATTGGATGAGGAATATCGCTGCCGGAGTCCACAACCGGCCATCATTCCCGGCTCTATCAAGGATTTTTGCGGCGGTTGTAGGATTCTGCAGACTTTCCCAAACGAAAGGATCCTGGCGCAGGGCTGAGATAATGACCTGGCAATCCGTCTCTGAAAACAACGTTCTGATCTGGGTGATGAAATCTTCTGGCTCCATGAGGGGGTGTTCCTTTTTTTATTTAATCTGTAAAACCAGGCCGTAAGAAGCTGCAATCAATGCGAAACTGATTCCAACCAGGATGATCCCAATTCCAGAGGATGAGCGTACCATCTGGTTTAATGCATTGAGCAGGGCAGATGCATTACCAACCAGTCCGGCAACATCTTCTGCAATTCCTTTTTGAGCGAGTTTGGCGGTTTGTTCGGCAATGACGCGCACGTTATTGCCAATGGCTAGCCTGGTCAGGATGAATATCCCGGTGCCGAGGGATATCAAACCCATTAAAAATAATATGGTCGCCATAGTCTGGACGAATTCTGTATAGGTAGAAAACATAAATGCCTCCTGAGTTTTTGTCTCAAGAGGCATGGGTGCAATTTGTATGCCAGGCGGTGGGTTTGATCAGGATTTCGAGATGATTTCTCCAGGCAAGTCGGCCAGGTCGAGTGAACAGTCGTCACAGAAGAGCATGGCTCGCTCAATTGTATTCTTCAGTTCACGGATATTGCCAGGCCATTCATAATTGACCAGTGCTTCCATCGCCCTCGGAGTAATATCGGTGATATTAACACCCATACAGGCGTTATTTTGGCGCAGGAATAATCCCACCAGCTCGGGAATATCGTTTTTTCTTTCTTTTAATGCTGGGATATGAAGGTTTACCACCTTAAGCCGGTAATACAGGTCTTCACGGAAAGTACCTTCCTTATTCATGCGAAGTAAATCTCGGTTTGAAGCAGCCAGGACCTGGATATCCACCTTGATCAAGTGGGTGCCGCCCACGCGATAAAAGGCGCGCTCCTGTAATGCCCGGAGCAGTTTGGCCTGGATATCCACTGGCATGGATGAAATTTCGTCCAGGAACAGGATCCCACCATCGGCCACTTCCATCAAGCCGTTCTTCCGCTTCTCTGCCCCGGTAAAGGCGCCCGCTTCATAACCAAACAGCTCTGATTCCAACATGGTGGGCTGGATGGCAGGGCAGTTAATGGCGATGAAAGGTTTGCTTGCGCGGGAGCCGGAACGATGGATGAATTCAGCCAGTACTTCCTTCCCGGTTCCGGTGTCACCTGTGATTAAAACAGATACCGAAGTAGACGCAGCACGCTGTGCGTGGCTGATCAACTTTTGCATTTCAGGGGACTGCCCTACGACGAAATTAGCATTCTGGTGTTGGGTATTGCGCAGGTGCGCCAGTTCACGGCGCATTGCCACAATTTCGCTGGCTCGCTGGATTGATTTTTCGAGTTGAACCAACTGGATGGGTTTTTGCAGGAAGTCGTGCGCACCGTTTTTCATCGCATCCACGGCCATGTCCACGTCGCCAAACGCGGTGATCATGATAATGGGGGGGCGCATGGCCATCTGGGCCGTTTCATACAGCAGGTTTGGGCCATATCCATCGGGGAGTTGGACATCCAATAAGATAATATCGGGTGTACCCTTTTGAAGGTGACGGCGGGCATCTGCCAGGGTAGCCGCGTCGATGACTTCATAGCCTTTTGTATTCAAAAAGTTACCAATAATCACGCGCGCGTTCTCTTCGTCATCCACAATTAAAACGGTAGCACTCATTTTCCCTCTCCCATAATTGCCGGTAGTTTAATCATAAAAACGGTTCCCCCAGGAAAACTGTTGAGATTAATGCTTCCCCGGTGAGCGGTGATGATCTGTTTGGTGATCGCCAAACCTAAACCTGTGCCTTGGGGATTGGTGGTTACAAAAGGCTCAAAGATGCGGTCGCGTATATCGTCCGGAATACCTGGACCTGTATCCGAAACGGTCAGTTCGATTTGCGGGGGCTCGATTTCAGTATTAAGTTTACCAATTTTTATTGAAAGCGTCCCACCTTTATCGCTCATCGCATGGACTGCGTTGCTGATCAAATTCGTAAAGACCTGTTCCAATGCGCGTGGATCCGCATCAACCCGTGGATTTTCAAGCTCGGAAGAGAAATAGGGGATCACTTTAGCGCGAGAGAACCGCGGTCGCCAGCGTTCTGTGATGCGCTGGATCAACACACTAATATCCGTGGGTTCCATTTTAATTTCCTTAGGTCGTGAAAACGTAAGGACCGTTTCCATCAGATGGGTTAAACGGGCGCAGTCATTTTCCAGACGGCTGATCAATTCCTGATTAGGATCTTCCGGCGCCATACCCATGGCCATTAATTGCAGGCCAGTGCTGATATTGTTGATTGGGTTACGCACTTCGTGCGCGAAGATAGCCGTCACCTCGCCCAACAAAGCGCGCTGTTCCAACTGTTGGGTTCTGACCCGAATTTGTTCATTCTCACTAATATCGCTTAAAAACAAGATGATGCCGACCAATTCATCCTTGACCTGCACCGGCACGGTCTGAACGTACGCAGGGAAAGATTGGCCATTGCGCCGGTGGAGTTTCAGGTTGCTGATATTTTGTGTGGTAATCCCATGTGTGGCCGATTTTAACGCGGTTGAGAGAGTTTCTGTTCCGATCAGGATATTTTCTGCGGGGTGCTCGATGACTTCTGAACTGGCATACCCCAAGATTAATTCCGCCGCCGGGTTCATATCCACGATGGTCAAATCCGGGTTCAGGATGATCACTCCTTCCTGGGCGTTTTCCGCGATGCTGCTTTGAATCATCAGGGTCTTTTTGTTTTTCTGGATGGTGTCGTTATAGTTTGTCAGGACGATATAATGTTGGACGGTCGAAGAGATCTGCGTTGCGATGATTTCAGTGAGCTTTAGGATATTATCAACTGGCATAGACTGGTGGTCGCCAATCGCCAAAAGGCCAAACCAGGCGCCTGCCTGTCCCAATGGGATGGACGCGAGGTAATTGAGCCCAGCGATGCGCGCGTTGCGGTGGAGCTCTGCCGCCACCCTTTTTCCCGGCTGCCATAGTATGGGATCGCGCAACCGGATCAGATCGGCCGACGAAATCACTTCGGGTAGGTCCTTGGAATCCGTGTCTTCAGAGGAAGCAATTTTCCTCAGTTGAGGAAATTGGCTGTCGGCTTTATATATGCTAATCAGGTCCGCATTTAACAATGACCGGCCAAGCTGGATCGCCTGAGAAAGTGCGGCGTTTAAATCGGGTTGAGCGGTGAGGTTGGCCATCTCGTGGAAAGATTTAAGCAGTTGATCTTCCCTTAAGGCTTTGGCCTGGTTATGCATGTGGACGGCTAGGGGGATCAGGGTTAGTAGAACCCATGAGCTGGGCGTATCCATCGGAGCCACGGTGGTCATCACTTCGATAGGCTCACGCTGGCGCCGGTTGAGCAACGTCTCGGTTTTCGTCCCGTCCGAAAGGTCCAGTTGGGCAAAATCTGGGATGAGGTCGGTAATTTTGTTGCCCATGACTTCCATTTGCGCGAAGGCGGTTAATTGGCAGAAATGACTGTTGGCACAAATGACCTGGTTCCGGATCCGATCCACAAGTAAAGCCGGCCCTTCGAACAGGTTGATCAAAGTGGTAAACTCGGAAATCCCTGGGCTTTTCGAGCGCCAGGAGGAAGGAATCACGTTGTGCTGAGAACTGGCATTGGTCATAGGGTCGCAATCATCGAATGGCGTAAATGGGCCGGCAAGATTCCTTCCATAGAGCGGTATTTAGCGACTGTGCGGCGGGCGACGAAGATACCTTGCTTGGCCAGTAAATCGACCAACTGTGTATCATTCAGAGGATGGTGTTCTCGATCAATCATGTTGCGCAGGATCGTGCGCACATTTAAGCTGCGATCAAAAAACATAGACAGAGGAACGATCCGGCTATTGGGCAGTTGCACTGATTTACCTGAAACAGCCCTGGAAATAGTCGATTCGTGCACATCCAATTCCTTCGATAGCTGTGCGCGGGTGAGTGGAAGCAGTTCTTCTTCACCATTTAAGATGAAATTTTTCTGAATGGTCGCCACGCGTTGCATTAACCGCCGCATCGTGTGGTTGCGTTGCTGCAAGCACTTAATCAGCAGCGAAGCACGTTCCAAATCCGATTTCCATTCCTCAATTTTATTCTCGGATACCTGGTGCAGGGCCTGACGAAAGAGTGGATTGATGCGTAAGGTCCCATTTAAGGGCATGATGATTTCAACCAGCAACGGATTTTCCGGCCGGTCATTAACATAGCCTATGATGATATCTGGCTGGTGATATACCTGTGATGAAGGCTGGGCGGGTTGGCGGGAATCGCCCCAATGGGAGCGGCCTGGGTATGGATTTAGATTTTCACTGATGAAGCGGGCAATTTCGATCACCCGGTTTTGACTGATTTTTAACAGGCGGGCTAATTCGGCGTATTGGTGACGGCTTAGCAGGTCCATGCCCAGATCGATCGCCTCTTTGGCATGTTCTGGGATCTGGCTTGTTTCGGAGAGAACGTCCAATTGGACCATGAGAGCCTCTTCCGGACAAGACGATCCAACACCCACCGGATCGGAACGCTGAATTAATTTGATGATCGCCATGATCCGTTCGAGGGGCACATGATGGTAACGCGCTACTTCAACCGCGGTTGTGGTCAGCAAGCCATCATCATTAAGGTGGGTCAGGATGAAGGCTGCAATCGGCCGGTCTTGAAGACTGAGCTCTGGGGCGATCTGCCGGAAAACGTAGGTTGGCAGGTCATCGGAGGCGGCTGAATAATCGTTATCTGGCATTTCCTCGCTGGATTTTCCATTGCCAGTATAAAAATCCTCGCGAGAAGAGATGAGTACAATCGGCTCATTGGCATTCGGACTTTGCTGCCGGCTGCATATCGGGCATGGACCCTTGGATGGTAGCAAGCTATGGCACATTGGACAACGCCGTTCTTCGATCATCTCGAGCGCAGGATTGGATGACAGCTCAGAATCGATTTGCTGGCGCAATTCGTCTGTCGTCAAGCTCAACAAGGTCATGGTCTGGGCCAGGTGAGCCGAGGTTAAAGGTCGAGTGGAATGAAAGTGAGTTTGAAACATGGGCAACCTCATTAAGAGTATAGCGGTTTTCCCGATATGTTGCAAGATTTATGCCATGCCATATTAAAAGTATGCCAGAGGATTAATAAAAATTTTCGTGGTGAATTCCATTCCACGGGAAATTCTGAAGAACCAGCAGGCCAGATAGACAGCGATATAAGGGTGGTAAAATTTAAACATGGCAAACACTCAGGTTGAGGGATTAATCGTTGTGGGGGGTGGGTTGGCAGGCTGCGAGGCTGCCTGGCAGGCTGCCGAACTGGGAATCCAGGTGACTTTATATGAAATGCGCCCTGCCCGCTCCACCGGGGCGCACGTAACGGGGGACCTGGCCGAGCTGGTTTGCTCGAATTCACTTGGCTCCAATCTGCCGGACCGCGCTTCAGGTTTACTTAAAGAGGAACTGCGCCAACTGCGCAGCCTTTTGCTTGCCTGTGCGGAGGCTGTGGCTTTGCCGGCCGGGGGGGCCCTGGCGGTCGACCGCGAGGCTTTTTCACATAAGGTGTCGGATGCACTGGCACAGCATTCCAGGATTCTTCTTGTGCGTGAAGAGGTCAAAGTGATCCCGGATCAACCGGTTATTATCGCCTCCGGACCGCTGACTTCCCCCGATTTAGCTGCCTCTATTGCCCATATGAGTGGTGAGTCCAACCTATTCTTTTATGACGCCATTGCGCCGATCGTTTTTGCGGGTTCGATCGACATGACGGTTGCCTTTAGAGCGTCTCGATATCAAAAGGGAAGCCAGCCGGAGGGTGATTATATTAACTGCCCGTTGGATAAAGACCAGTACGAAGCCTTCGTCCAATATTTAATCACCGCCGAGCGGATTGAGTTAAAAGAATTCGAACATGAAATGGAGTTGGGGGTGCGCGCGGGTTTGTCTGAATATTTTGAAGGCTGCCTGCCGGTCGAGGTGCTTGCCCGCCGGGAAATGAAATCCCTGGCTTTTGGCCCCATGCGACCGGTGGGGCTGACCAACCCGCGAACCGGCCGCTGGCCATATGCTGTGGTGCAGCTTCGCCAGGATAATTTGGCCGGTGATTTATACAACCTGGTCGGATTCCAGACTAATTTAACCTATGCGGAACAGAGAAAAATATTCCGGCAGATCCCGGGTTTAACGGGAGCGGAATTTATCCGTTTTGGCCAGATGCATCGCAATACGTTCATCGCATCTCCCAAACTCTTAAAACCGACCCTCCAAAGTGTAAGCAGACAGGACTTGTTCTTCGCGGGTCAAATTGTTGGCGTGGAAGGGTATATGGGGAATATCGGGTCCGGTTTGTTGGCTGGGATGAATGCAGCTCGTTATCTGCGCGGGCTTCCGTTAATGGAGATGCCCACAACTACCATGCTGGGAGCTTTATGCCATTACATCACCCATGCCGAAATGCAAGATTTCCAACCCATGAAAGCTAATTTCGGCATCATTCCGCCCATCACACCCGCAATAAAGATGGGTAAACATGAACGAGCACTGGCTGCGAGGGAGCGCTCGCTGAGAGACCTTGCGCAAACTATCCAACAAAACCAGCTTTTTTATACCTAAATCGATGCAAAAGCCAGCCTGGCGAAGGCTTCTGATTGCTTTATTAATCCTGATCGCCGTTCTTAGCTTTGGGTTTGTGGCAGGTTATGTGATCCTTCCCAGGTTGCAGGCTCCCGAAGACTTTGATGGTCAGAAAGCCTATCAAGATGTGGCCTACCAGGTGGGGCTTGGGCCGAGGGTCCCTGGGAGTGATGCCCATCAAAAGTTTATCGATTGGTTGAAGATTGAGCTAACCCAATATCACTGGCAGGTGGAGATTCAGGAAGGCTCCTTAATGGGCCATCCAATTCAAAATGTCATTGCCCGTAAAGGTAGCGGTGCACCATGGATCATCCTGGGGGCGCACTACGATTCGCGTTTGTGGGCCGATAAGGATCTCGACCCGGCCAGGCGTAAAGATCCGGTGCCTGGCGCGGATGATGGAGCCAGCGGTGTGGCAGTTTTATTAGGTCTGGCCCGGTCAATTCCTGATAATAGCGCTAAACAGATCTGGTTGGTTTTTTTTGACGCAGAGGATAATGGTGATATACCGGGTTGGGATTGGCTGCTCGGGTCCAGGTACTTTGTTTCAAAATTAACATGCTGCCCGAGTGCTGTCGTGGTGGTAGACATGGTCGGCGATAAGAATCAAACGATTTATGAGGAAAGGAATTCTAACCCGGAAATTGTCCGCCAAATTTGGGCACAAGCAGCCCATCTGGGTTATACAGATAAAATTATTCCACAGCTCAAGTATTCGATGGAAGACGACCATACCCCTTTCCTTGAGGCGGGCATACCCGCGATCGATATGATCGATTTTGATTATCCATACTGGCATACGACCCAGGATACAGCCGACAAAGTTTCGCCAGAGAGTCTTTATGTGATCGGCCGAACGCTTTTATCTTGGCTCAAGAAATTTCCGTTTTGAATCCCTACGTATTGGGATGTGAGCGCGCGTACGCGCGCTCACATCCCAATACGCGGACCATTCCACGAGAAATCCTGAAGAACCTCTATCCTGGTTGGCACAATTAAGGGTGTATGATTAGAGTGGAGGATGTGGGTGCGTTTAATATCTTTCTAAATTGACCCATATCTTTAGAATTGATATTTTTTCAACTTGTCGTCAACTATCTTTGGTATGCAAATCCTCGACCTTCTAAAGCAGATTCAACCCGTTTGGCTGAAACGGATCGTGCAAAATATGGCGCATGGCGCGGGCCAGCGGGAAGATTTCCGTGAGCAGTTAACCCATTTTTATGCACTGTTAAGCCAGGTGGTCGAGACAGGTGACGAGGCCTGGTTAGACAGCATTGTCTTGTTATGGGCCACTTCCTTACCTTTATCTGATCTGGAAGGCAAGCAAACCAATCTGACCCATCTTCTACGCGAGATGATGATTATCACCATCGATGTTGCCAGAAATAATTTGAGTGAAGCAGAAGCATTGGATATTATTACGGCCCTGGCGCCATGTTTTGCCTATACTTTTGAAAAAGCATCCGTTTATGAGATGGAAGCACGCATCAACACCGTTTCTAACCAGTTGGAAAGCGCACAGCAATCTCTTGAGCGCCTGGAACGATCAAAATCAGATTTTATTGCCGTGGCTGCGCATGAGTTAAGGACTCCCCTTACCCTTGTAGACGGGTACACGGCCATGCTGCGGGAGAGTCTGGCCAATAAGGAACAGGAAGGAACGTTCCAGCAGCTTTTAGAAGGAATCGATCACGGCACACGCCGGTTACAGGTGATTATCGATAATATGATCGACGTCTCAATGATCGATAACAATCTTTTGCAGCTTAACTTCCAGCCGGTTTGGGTTAACCGCCTGTTTGCGGCACTTGATAATGAGCTTTCTCACAGCCTGAAAGAACGGCAGCAGAAATTGTTGATCAACCCATTTTCCGGTTGGAACGAATTAACTTTTGGAGATCCAGAGAGGCTTATGCAGGTTTTTCGCAACGTTTTGATCAATGCGATCAAGTTCACCCCAGATCGAGGGTCGATCAACATCACTGGAAGAAAATTACCGGGTTTTCTGGAAGTCACTGTAACGGATAGCGGAATTGGAATCGATATTGAAGATCAACAAGTTATTTTCGAGAAATTTGGCCAGGTAGGAAATATATCGCTGCATTCCAGTGGGAAAACAAAATTTAAAGGGGGCGGTCCGGGGTTAGGCTTGCCAATTGCCAAAGGGATTATTGAAGCCCACGGTGGCGCGATTTGGGTGGAGTCGGTAGGTTTTAATGAGACCTGCTGTCCTGGCTCGACTTTTCATATCTTGCTGCCTTTACGCAGCACTCCCCCGGATGATCGTGCGGCAAAATTATTTGCAGCGTTAATTGATGGCCAACACCTCAATGCCAACCATTAACCATACAGGATACTTAGGCTATGATCATTAAACCTGCCGATCGCATTGCATCTTTTAAACCATACTTTTTTGCGTCTCTAAACCAGGACATTAGCGTTTTAGAGGGAAAAGGGATGGATATCATCCGGCTTGACATGGGATCGCCTGATTTACCCCCTGCGGATTTTATCATCCATGCGCTGGAGTCTTCGGCGCGCCGGCCAGATACCCACGGTTATTCTCCAATTGGCGGGAGCAAAGCCTTTCGCCAGGCCGCGGTTAATTATTATAAGCGTCGTTTCCAGGTAGACCTGGACGTCAATAAAGAAGTTTTGGCCTTAATCGGTTCTAAGGAAGGTTTGTTTAACCTATGCCAGGTATTACTCAATCCAGGTGACGTGGCCCTGATCCCAGATCCGGGTTACCCGGTGTATTCTGCTGGAGCCCAAATTGCGGGGGCAGAGATATTTCCATTACCGCTCTTAAGCGAAAACGGCTTTCTGCCTGATTTAAAAAGCATCCCCGAAACGATCGCTCAAAGGGCCAAGATACTCTGGTTGAATTACCCCAACAACCCGACAGGCGCGGTGGCTTCCTTGGATTTTTTTAAGCAGGTTGTGGCTTTTGGCCGGAAGAACAATGTGGTGGTGATCCACGACGCCCCTTATACTGATGTTTGCTTCGATGGTTACCTGGCGCCAAGTTTGCTGCAAGTTGAAGGCGCCAAGGAAGTCGCCGTTGAAGTGAATTCCTTATCCAAGACCTACAATATGGCCGGCTGGCGGGTGGGTATGTCGGTCGGCAATGCGCAGGTCCTTGAATACTTGAACACCTATAAAAGCCAGATGGATTCCTCCAACTTTACTCCCGTTTTAGAAGCGGGCATCACCGCGTTATTGGGCGATCAAGAATGGATCGATGATCGCAATCAGGTTTATAAAGAACGGCGGGATATTGTGGTCTCTGGTTTACGTGAAGCGGGATTCCATGTCGAAACACCCCCGGCTGCCATATATGTTTGGGCTGGGCTGCCATCTGGCCGGAAGGACAGTGAAAGTTTTTGCATGCAGCTCCTCAACGAGACGGGTGTGAGTACGACCCCTGGAACGGTTTACGGCCAATATGGGGAAGGCTATTTGCGGATATCCCTGGTTACTCCGACGACAAGGATGAAAGAAGCGATGCGCCGGATGGTTGAATGGGTGAAAAAAGGACATTAACCTGTTTACATGGCAAAAAAAACTGCTGAACCCACAAAATTACCGCGAGAAAACGCTTTTCTGATTGGCGTGGACCTGTTCAACAAGAAAGGTCTGTTATCCGTTGAAGAATCACTCAACGAACTCGCTTTATTATCAGATACGGCCGGCCTGAAAGTGGTCGGCCAATTAACCCAACGTCTTGATCAACCAAACTCTGAAACGTTCGTGGGTTCAGGTAAGGTTGAAGAAATCCAGGCGCTGGTTGAAGATTTGCTGGCCGATGTGGTCATTTTTGATAATGAGTTATCGCCGCGCCACCAACGCGAGCTTGAAACCCGTTTTGGCGAACATGTGCGAGTGCTTGACCGGACTGCCTTAATTCTGGATATCTTTGCTCAACATGCTCATACGCGAGATGGCATCTTGCAGGTACAGTTGGCGCAGTATGAATACCGCCTTCCACGTTTGACGCGCGCCTGGACACACCTGGCTCGCCAGGCGGGGGGCGGTGGCGGGCGCGCCGGTGGAGTGGGTGGCGTGGGTTTGCGTGGCCCTGGCGAAACCCAGCTCGAAGTCGACCGTCGAGAAATCCGCACCCGTATAGCGCATCTGAAACAAGAGCTGGAGAAGGTGCGTGCCCACCGCTCGCTTTATCGTGCCCAACGCAAGAAAACCCACGTCCCCATCGTGGCTTTGGTCGGTTATACCAACGCTGGAAAATCGACCCTGTTAAACCGCCTGGCAAAGACGGATGTATTCGTCGCCGATCAACTGTTTGCGACTCTCGATCCGACCACCCGCCGGGTGCAGTTGCCTGGAAATCACGCCGCCCTCTTCACCGACACTGTCGGTTTTATCCAGAAACTCCCCACCCAACTGGTCGCAGCTTTTCGCGCCACCCTGGAAGAAATCGCTGAGGCGGACCTTCTGGTGCACGTGGTGGATGTGACCCACCCCAATGCACAGGCCCAGGCCAGGGCCGTGCATGAGACCTTAGAGGAGATCGGCGCCGACCATATCCCGGTGATTACTGTTCTAAACAAGATCGATCGATTGGACAACCCCGACCATGCGCAAGAAGCCCTGGCTGATATGGAAAAATCAGTTGCCATTTCAGCCATCAGTGGAGCGGGCATTCCGGAGTTGCTCCGGGCAATCGAATCTCAGTTGTATGAGACTTACGTTGAGATCACCGTGCGGCTGCCGTATCAACAAGGCCAATTGATCTCGTTATTCCATGACCAGGGCCAGGTTGAACGGGTGGTGCATGAGCGCGGCGGGGTGTTAATTGCAGGGCAATCTACCCGGCCGGCTGCTGGCGCGCTTCCAACCTTATATCAAAGCCCCTGTTGAACGGACGTAAATCATCTGATACTAAAAAGTTTCTCCGAGCTGCTGGATCATCTTTCCGAATTTTTGGCCCGGCGCAAAGGTCTTCTGCCACTGCTGGGCATCGCATTGGTTCTGGTTAATTTTGTGTTTCAAATTATTCCGGCAGGTTGGCTAAGCAGCAGCAACTTGTTTTTGCACCTGGGGATTATCCTGGCAATCCTTGGCCTGATGCTTGCCTGGGCTTTATAACGCGTGAGATTAACGAAAAAAAGGCTGAGTTTAGCTCAGCCTTTTTTTCGTTAATCTTAAGGGATGAAGCTATTTGCTCTTATCTTCTTTTTTCATACTGACCACTTCGCGACCCTGGTAATAGCCGCATTTAGAGCATACAGTATGGGGCATGCGCATTTCGCCACAATTGCTGCATTGAACCAGATTATTGGCGATCAGAGAATCTTGCGAACGGCGACGATCACGCCTTCCTTTGGATAATTTTCGTTTCGGCTGAGGACCCATTACATAACTCCTATCTGTCTTCCCGTTTTCCGATATGCCCGTATATCATATGCTTGGCATTTAGAAAAGAAAATATATAACCTCTCAGACATGTAAAGAAAGATGCCGAATTTGAGGTGTTTGCGGGTGGGGTGCACCCACAAACACCTCAAATTCGGGGCTTTTCCACATGGGCCCGAGTAGTTACAAGAATAGTTTCTTAACAATAGCGGAAGGATTATACTTGGGTCGATCCGCACTGTCAAGGTG
>Ga0066793_10000597_pt1 | contig 14700 bp, 8 predicted proteins | sample PersoiDNA2013189_FD_83876 | JGI IMG/M metagenome (GOLD analysis project Ga0066793, IMG submission 83876) | Permafrost soil microbial communities from the Arctic, to analyse light accelerated degradation of dissolved organic matter (DOM) -... | ecosystem: Environmental > Terrestrial > Soil >... | reverse complement strand
GAATTCAACGCTATAATGGTTGGTGGCCAGAAGGCACTCCAGAGCCGAATCATACTCCGGGGTGATATAGGCCATGTTTGCGGCATGTGTGGTGCCCAACACCCACTCGACATACTGTGTGGCGGTGATCCGGCGAGTGTGGGCTAAGGCGTTCTCTACCTTCAGATGGATAATTTTGACCGGGTCTTCCGGGCTGGCAAAAAGCGTCAGACACTGGCGGAGGCCGTGCGAGTTGTGCTCGAAGATAGTGTAACCCGCGCCATGTGTGACCCGGTAAGGTTGGTCTGCGCCGGAGGGGAGGGGCGTGGGGGTCCATACCTCGCCGGTTTCCTCATCCCGCAGGTAAAGCGCTTCGCCGGTTGGATCGCGTACCGGGTCGTTGGACCAGGGAGTGAGGCGGTTTTCGCCGCTGTTCAATGCCCAGGTACACTGGCTGCCGGCCTCGCTAACCATAAAACCAAACCCAGGATAGCCTATTACATTAACCCACGGGGCGGGGGTGGTCTTGCCAGGTGGCAGTTCGATGACGTATTCGTGCCCATCAGGGCTAAAGCCCCCGTACCCATTGGTGAATTTCAGGTCACCCTTTTCCTCCAATGGAAAAGATTGCGGGGCAAGCGCCGCATTCTCTGTCACTTCTGCTTGCCGAGTGGGCCTAAATTCGGGTAGATGGTGGACCGGGATCGAATAGCCTGGCATCTGATTGCTCAGCGATCCATTGGCCCCTATGAGAAGAACACGCGCCGCTGTCTGCAGCAAGATGCGTTCCTCGGGCCTCATCTGGTCACCATGAAGGATGTAGATTCCGCCCCGCTGGTTCAACCAATCGTCACTGTCCATCCCAGTGACCAGGCGGTAGAGTATCCCATTCAACTCCGCGCCGTAATCGGTGTGCTGGTCATTTAGGATCACCACATCCATCATAAATCGACGGCTGCGCAGGTATTTGTGTACCTTCAGAACTTCACGCACCAGGTCGACCTGTTCGGGATTGTCCAACTCTACCAGTAGGATGGGATTGTCGCCGGAGATGCCAAAGCGCCACAAATCGGGCTGACCCAGCCGGTTGGCTGCGATCGTTTCCGGCGAAGCGCGAACCACCTTGAATGAATAGTGCAGTGCCGAGAGGAGCTGCAAGATATCCTTGAACGCCTGGGTGGCGATTTCTTGCTTGTTCAGCCAGGTTTGGGCAGCGATATTGGCCTGGGTGAAGGAGCGCTCGACCAGAGTCCAACTTTGATAACGTCTGGCCAGCCCAATAATTGCTTCACGGCTCTCCGCGGCGAAGGTCAGGTAGGCTAGATCTGCGCTTTCGTGTGGACCAAGCTCGATCTCTTGTCCAAGGGCGAAGATTGGGTCGAGAGTCGCACCCGACGTGCCAGTGAGGTATTGTTCTGAGGTCAGGGCGGCAGGGTTTTGCAAGCTATGATCTCGGCCAATAAAACGATAACGGTCTGCTTCATGCTGTGCGATAACCTCGCGCCCTTCGACCACCAGCATATGACCCATAAGGTGGGTTGATTCCTGATTGGAGCGAGGGCGGCGCATGAAGAGCTGCAAATTGAGCTCCGGCACGAACTCGCTTTCGATAAACAGCTTATTGAAGGCGGGATGGCGGGTATCGGTAGCCTGGGGAGCGAGAATCACCTCGCCATAAGAGGTCAGACGGAGGGTGCAAGATTGGTCGTTGTTATTATACAGATGGATCCGGCGAATTTCTACCGGGTCGTCGGGAGTTACAGTCACTTCCATAGTTGAGGTGATCCCATTTTCCGTACGGTGGAAAACCGCCATATGGGCAAAGTAGGTGACCTGCATATCCGCCGCGTCGCCTGGAATGGGTTGGTGAGCGGCTGACCAAAGTTTCCCCACCTTTTGTGGGTCCATACCCAATTCCTGGATGTAGATCCATGTTCCCCATGGGTCCAAAACGCCGTCAGGCTGCCAGCGTGTCAGATTAATATCGCGCCAGGAGCTGTATCCACCGCCCATGTTGGAAAGAAGCACATTGTAGCTTCCGTTGGAGAGGAGGTGTACCTGGGGAATGGGGGTATGCACTGGCACTCTCCAGGAAATGATTTCTACCGGAGCAGTCGTTAACCGCTGCACCCCCTTGACATCCTCCGCGTAGGGGTCTTGCAGCGGAACGGAATGGGGTATCTGCTCTTGCAGGAGCAGATCAATGCTTTGAATGCGCGGGTCGCTGTGCATTCGCCGGACCATAATGTCATCGTGGAAGAAGTTAACCATCGCCATCAAGATCATGCCCTGATGGTGTGCCATGTATTCGCACACGATTGCTGAAGTTTCATCCATGAGCAACCTGTCGGGGGTGAAATCCATCGACTCGTATACGCCGTATAGCCCGAACATGTTGCGCTCAATCAGGGCGGCGAGGTTGAGAACCACCGCATGGGGGTCATAACTAATCGCCATGAGCGAAGCATAAGGGGCAATAACCAGGTCGTCACCTAATCCACGCTTAAAGCCCAGTCCGGGCACGCCAAATGCGCGGTACTGATAATTCTGATTGGCGTCGAAACGGTAAAAGCCGGATTCGGAGATACCCCAGGGAACACTCTTCGCTTTACCATAAGCAATTTGGTGGAGGACTGCTCCCTGGGTGCTGTCTGCCAGCAGAGTGCCCGGGTAGGAACGCAAAAAAAGCGGCGGCATCAGGTATTCGAACATGGTCCCGCTCCATGAGAGCAAGACGTACGAACCTTCAACCCGCGTTACAGGCCGTCCAAGGTGCAGCCAATGAGATTGTGGCACTTCTCCCTTTGCGATGGCGATGATCGAGGCGATACGCGCCTCAGAGGCCAGAAGATCGTAATAATTGTGGTCGAGTTGGCCGGCGTCGAGGTTATAACCAATGTGGAAGACGCGCCGCTGCAAATGAAAGAGGAAGTGAAAGTCCATCTCGTTCACAGTCTGTTCGGTCCGCGTCATGATTTGTGTAAATCGAGTGACCAGCGCACCCGAATTTATATCAGCACGCGCGAGAGCCTGGACCAATTCCTCCAGCCATTCCTGTGCCGTTTGTTCCGGCCTATTTCCTGGCAATTGGGCAGGATCCTCTATGGCATCAACAGGCAGTTCCTCTTCAGTTAATAAATTGCGCAGGACGATGATATGGGGTAAGGCAGCCTCGGCACGGGCGTGAATCTGCCCAGGGGCCAGGTTGCGGGGTAGAATTTCTCCCAGTGCGGCCATCGCCTTTAAAAATTTAAGATCACGGAACCGCACGGGGGGATTCTCAAACAGCGGAATCCAGGGTACCAGCTCGGTGATCGTGCGTTGCACGGCGGTTTGATGTCGCTCAATCTGTCCGGTGACTGCTTGGAGCTTCCCCAGTGTCTCCAGGTCGAAAGCGGAGCGACCCACCTCAACCAGCTTCATCAGGCGGAGGGATAGATCTTGCCAGAATGGTCCACTTATCCATATGTAAAGTGGGTACCAGCGATCGTGTTGAGACCGCAACGCCAGGATCTCGGCGTGAATCGCCGCGATTCGCCGGTTAATATCTTCAACCTGTTCGGCGAACTCGGACTTTCGCATCCCCGTCAGCGTCTCAGTCAGGTTAGAAAGTGTGTCCAGGTAGCCTTGCCATAAATCCCAACGGAATACGGGTTCGTCGGGTATGGTCTTGCACGCCTGGGCGGTGATGATGAGACTGGCGGCCAGATTACCGCTATCCACTGTAGAGATATAGCGCGGGTGGAGCGGCTGAAGAGTTTGTGTGTCATACCAGTTCAAAAAGTGCCCTCGGTAGCGCTCCAGCCGATCGAGTGTGTCCATCGTAGTGGCCAGGCGGGTTGCCAGCCCGAGCTGATCCAGATAACCGAGGTCGTAGGCTGCCAGGGTCGAGGTGAGCAGCAGACCAATATTGGTTGGCGAGGTGCGATGAGCGATCGTTCCAACGGGCGACTCCTGGTAATGATCGGGTGGCAGCCAATTATCTTCTGGACCGACGAATCGTTCGAAGAAACCCCAGGTTCGCCGGGTAATCTGACGCAAGAGGTATGTCTGTTGCTCATTCAAGGGAACCGTATGTTGGATGATTGGCCGATTAATCCACCATACAATAAATGGAGAGAGCACCCACAGCAGCAGGGCCGGTGAAGCATAGGTCAGAGCCGGCGCCACGTCACTCCTGGTAAGATCGGATATGAGCAGTACCCCGGTGGTGAGAATCAGTGCCAGGAACGAGGACGCGCCCATTTTCTGCCAGGCAATATTCCGGCGGGCTCGTAAGCCGAACACACGGGCGGTTTGGGCAGCAGTCGTCCATTGTAAGAGGTCGTGGTGGCTGATGAGCAGGCGATAGAGCGTGGTGAGAATAGCATCAATGGAGATATAGGCTTCATAAGGTAGGAAAGCTACCGCCAACAGCCAGCGCAGGAAGTTCCAGCCCAACGGTCGGAGGGCTATCCCAAGATACTCGCCACCCAGGATTTGTAGTGCGCTGCGGGCCACACCCGTGAGCACGGGGATACCCAGAGAGAGCAGGACAACCGCTGTCCAGAATCCGGCAAGACCGGGCATGAGAATCAGGCCCAGAATGAAGATCAACAGGAGGACCGGTGCGAGCATCGCGCGGCGCAGGTTGTCGAACATCTTCCAGCGATCGATCACCGAGAAAACCAGCCCGTACCGGTTGGGTTTGAACAACCACGGTAAGAGCTGCCAATCTCCGCGGATCCAACGCCGCTGGCGCGTGACCTGGGTGAAGTAATTCTGCGGGTAGTCCTCGATCATGGTGATATCGGTTACCAGCCCGGCGCGGCCCATCACCCCTTCAAGGAGGTCGTGACTGAGCACGGTGTTTTCAGGGATATGCTTGTCTACGCTGCGCTCGAAGGCGTCCACATCGTAAATGCCTTTGCCCACGTAGCTCCCCTCCCCAAACAGGTCCTGATAGGCGTCCGAGACGGCAAGAGTATACAGGTCCAGTCCGGCATCTCCAGCGAAGAAGCGCGTGAACCAGGAGTGATTTGAACTTCGCGGGTGAATCTCCATGCGAGGTTGCAGAACGGTGTAGCCTGAAACAACCTGCCCGGTTGTGTCATCGAACACAGCCCGATTAAGCGGATGGGCCAGCGTGCCGGCCAGACGGCATGCTGCCCCACTCGGCAGGATGGTGTCTGTGTCGAGGGTAATGACGAAACGCACACGTTGTAGCGCGCTTTTTCTTGCACGCATGTCATCGGTCAAGGTGGTGAACGTCAGGTTTGTGCCGCCGCGCAGGAGGCGGTTTAGCTCAAGCAGCTTACCGCGCTTGCGTTCCCAACCTATCCACCGTCCTTCGGATGGGTTCCACAAACGCTTTCGATGAAAGAAGTAAAAGCGCCTGGCCCCATCCTGGTGCACGCCTTCTACTTCCCCCTCACCTGGAACACCCCCGGTATCACTGCCGGGAGAAGGGTAAGCGTATTGGGTGTTCAACGTCTCGATCGCGGCTAAAGCATACTGAACCAGGCCATCGTCCTCGGGCAAGGATTCACTGTCAGCGTCATGGAAATCAGTCAACAAAGCAAAGAGCAGCCCGGGTTCAGGGTTGCGAAGATAATGCAATTCGAGCTGGTGAGTGAGCGAATCGATTTCCTCGCGGCTGGTGATCAGTGCGGGGATAACCACCAGAGTTTTGAATGGATCGGGGATTTCGTCCTTGAAGTTGAGCTTTGGTAGAATGCGTGGTCGTATCATCAGGGTAATCAGCCAATTGACCAGGCTGGTGGCAACGCTCAGCACGGGGATCAGCAGTGCTGATGCGAGAAAGAAGACAGCGATCCATTGTACTGGGACACCCCATGTGGATCGCAAAGCATCCCAGGGGGAGTTGCCGAAAGATTGCGGGACTGCTCTAAGGTGTTCTGGCAGCCGTGCTGCGAGCGAAAGGGCTATGAAGATCAGGAGGGTCAGCAGAAAAATGCTGGAGATATAAAAAGGACTGGCATGCAGGAACACCCAACGTTTGAGTGCTGTTTTAGCGTCAGGCTGGTAGCCAATTTGCTTTTCCAGCGCAGCCCGGCCTTTCCCAACTAGATACTCACCGACATGCGCAACGTTTTGTGTCGATACGGGACCTTCCCGGGAGCTTGATTCCGGGAAGGTCGTTTCTAGGGTGCTTGACTGTCCATCCGGTCCGGGGTTTGTCACCATAACAGCTGCTGAACCGGTCGCTGGATCTTCCTGTAAGAGAGTGGGACGGTCTGAGGCGGTTGGGCGAGCCAGGTTGAGTGCGATCTCGGCCACCTCGCACTCGTCTCGGCCGGTGGCAAATGAGAGTGCTTCGATCTCTTTACGGTACCTATCGCGGGTCTTGAAGCTCATCTGAGGATATACCCCGGACGGGTCCTCCCGCAGCGTGCGTTCTAAGCAGCTCACGGATTCAAAGAAGTCGCTCCAGATCTGTTCAGAGATAGCTCTCAGGCTGTGGATGATATTAGCGACGATGTCATTATTTGCGGCTTCTCCTGCGGCAGCCTCCCTGGCCGAAAAAGGGTCGCCGGTCCCCGGCATCGGTGGAACAACCGCAGGCAAATTGGGGGGGTTGGGTGGACGAATCGCCGATACAAGGTTGTAGGCCAGGGACTCGATCAGGCTATAACGCAAGAAGATCGGAAAAGCCCACAACTCGCCCATTGTCAGCGGGACACGTTCCTGGAATTGAATCAGAATGGTCTGAAGATCGATTGTGTCTAATAAAAGATGTTGATACGAAAGCACAGCCCGGGCAATTGCAAAAATGCGCGGAAAGCCTTTCAGCGGACCGCCGGTCAGCTTGGGCAACTGCTTGTAATACCCGGACGGTAAATCCTCTTTGATTTGTTGGAGGGCCTGGCGGATAATGTAGTAGTTGTCCAGCACCCACTCAGAGGCATAAGTAAGGGATAATTTCTTTTGTGAGGCTTCGCGGAAGATGCGGTGCGCCTCGGCCAGCCAGGATTCATACAACGCCAGATCGCGCCCCAGTAAGTCACGTCCTGGCAAGGCGCCTTTCAAACCGCGTGCCGGTTTGCCTCGGTTGGCTTCCTGGTAATTGCTTGCCAGCGCATTGACCAGTTCCTGGATCTGTTCTGTTTTGGAGGCAGGGGCATCCGCGGAGGAAACAGAGTCTTGTTCTTGTGCTTGATTTGTGCGGTCATCAAGCATGCTTAACGTCCCCCGGATTTTCCAGCGGCAATTTCCGCTGCGGTTGGCTTAACCTGGGAACGTAGTACATCCTGGATAACCAGGACCGGTTTGGCGCCATGCTCCATGTAATTGCGAGCGACGCTTCCGTATGGCCAGGTGGATTGCCCGGTATAACCGTGGGCACACAACACGACCAGGTCGATGTCATCCTCCTGGCTGGCCAGTTCCTGAATGGCGGAAGATACACTATTGTTTTCAACCACGCAAGTCTCGCATTCTACGGATAAGCGCTCTTTCATCTCGTTCAAATAATTACTCACACTCTGGCGGCTGATAGTCATTAACTGTTCAGAGAGTTGTGCGACCTCAACGGGGTAGGGTTCTGGCATGGGAAGTTCCGGTGGCTTAATCACGGCGGCGAGGATGAGCTTTGTTTGGAGAGATGGAGGTGCAGGTGAAGTGTCCTGAGGTGAAAGGGAAATTGCCACAGAGGCCAATCCCATTGATATTTCTCCACGTGCCAGAGCAATCCCGGCGGACAGGGCACACTCTGCGCGGCGCGAGCTGTCGATCGGAAGAAGTATGCGGCGGTAGCGGATCCTCGCATTCTCCGCCTCGGGTTGGTTATAGGTGCGGATGATGAGCACAGGCAGATAAATCAGGTTGATCACCTTCTGAGTGACGCTGCTGATGTTCCAGCGGCTCAACCCGCCCGAGCCGTGCGTGCTGATAACGAGCAGGTCAATCGCTTCGGCGTGAGCGAAGTTGACGATGTTTTCCGCCGTTTTACCCTCCCGAATTGAATAGCTTACACGGTCCTTTTTTTCATCACTCACATTGCTCTGCGCGTCTTCACTTAGGTCTTCACGAAGCCTGACCGCGATCCCATTCATATATATATCGGACTCGGTCTTACGGATTTGCCAATTCAATGGATCGACGGGATTGGGGTTTTCGTAATAGGAAGTCGGATCGAGGACCTGCAATAGGATTATGCTTGATCCAAAGATGCGGGCGAACTGCTCAGCGTGAGGGATCGCACGCTCTGCAAGCGTGGACCCATCCAAGGGTACCAGGATTCGGGTAAACATGATGATTCGATCACTCCTTTTCACAAAAATTCCCCTGGATCATTATATAAAAAAAGAGCTATCCATGTCCCAGCAAAACCCTATAAAATTCCTATCAAAATTGGTTCTCCAGGATTTCTCGTGGATTCACCACGGCAATTCCCACAGACCCTCAAAATTCAGTCCTATGGCGAAGCAATGACTAATAAAGGCGTATAATTAATGGATATAGCTCTTATGAGCTCAAACACAGTGACCGGTCAGGCGCGCGTGAATTAGAAACTCCCTGATCGTTCAGCCTTTTCAGGTCTGGCCTAAAGAAAGATTGATGTGGTAGAAAAGGAAAAATCCCGATTGGAAATAGAAGCATTGCTTGAGGGTTATCCTCCCCTCAAGCAAATTTTGCAAAACATTAAGCAAGTGGTGTGGATGCTGGATCTGAGTACCGAACAAATTCTCTATGTCAGCCCGGCTTTTGAGATCGTTTGGGGTCGTTCCTGTGAAAGTCTTTATGCGGATCCGTTAACTCTGATCAAAAGCGTCCATCCAGAAGACCGGGTAAAAGTGATGTCCGCCAGTCCTGACGATAACCGCAAATCCTTGAACCAATCTTACCGGATTCTGCGGCCGGATGGCAGCCTGCGTTGGATCTCTGCTCATACATTCCTGATTCGTGAAGAATCGTTGGACACTTCCTATCAGATTTGGGTTGCCGAGGATATCACCGATCAGAACCAGGTAAATCAGGCTTTGCGGAAGGCTTTTGATCGTTCTCGCGAGCAGTTTACCCTTAGCCGGCGGATGAGTCTGGCGCGGAAACCGGAAGTGGTGCTCAAAACGCTGATGTCCGCCTCTGAACTGCGCACCGCGAACCGCGCCTTTGTATTGTTTTTTGAATCCCCGATGGGTGTTTCCTCCCACGAGATTGAAGTCATTGCTTCCTGGTCATCCGATCCCTACCTGACCAGTCCCAATCCGAACGAATCGTTGTCCGAAGCCAGCCTGTTCGAAGACCTTTCTTTATTGGATCTTTTCCATCCCTCAAAACCGGTGATCGTTACCGAAATCTCTAAAGATCAACGCCTGACACCCGTGGTACGGGACCTGCTGCTCGAAAGGCAAATCCAATCTGTGGCCATTTTCCCCGTGGTCGCATTAGGGAACTGGTTAGGCTGCCTATTGATATTTTTTCCCCAAGATAAGCATTTCGAACCGGTTGAGTTACAGCACATCAAAGTGTTGGTCGATCAGGCCACCATCACCTTGTATAATCTCCAATTGTTGGAGATCGAAGCGGAATCCCGCCACGAGGCGGAGCGAGCCAACGAGATAAAGACCCGCTTCTTAGCCATGATTTCGCATGAGCTTCGTACCCCGTTGACGTCCATTATTGGGTTTACCACCACGCTTCTCGCGGAAGATGTGGTCTGGGAGCCGGACGAACAGCGCGATTTCATCCACACGATTCACCAGGAGGCCAACCGGCTTCATGAGCTCATCGACCACCTGCTGGATCTCTCTCGCCTGGAAGCGGGAATGCTTCCGATTTTGTTGGAACCCCATTTTCTCCATGAAATTTTGGAAGATTCGATGACGCAATTTCACAGCTTGACCAGCCGGCAAACATTAACCATCCATCTGCCTGCTAACTTGCCGCCGGTTTTTGGTGACGCGAAACGGATTGCCCAGGTATTGGTCAACCTGGTGCGGAATGCCTCGACCTATGCTCCCGAGGGGACTGAAATCAACATCTCAGCCAACGTGCGGGGAGGTTTTGTACAGATTAATGTCAACGATCAGGGACCCGGGATTCCGCCAGCGGAGCGCAAACGCATATTTCAAGCGTTCCGGCGGGGCATTCACGAAGAGAATGGTACAGGGAAAGGCGCCGGGTTAGGGTTGGCCATCTGTAAGGGTCTGGTGGAGGCCCATGGTGGGCGAATCTGGATCAAGAAGCAAACCACCCCTGGAACGACCATTTCGTTTACCATACCCCTCGTTCCCACACAGGGTCCGGTCATTTCTCCGGGAAAGGACTAACAAGCCCATGGGAAATATATTAATCGTCGAAGATGATCCAAACATCCGCAAGCTGGTGCGGGTCAACCTGGTCAAACGTGGCTATACCGTCTGTGAGGCGGAGGACAGTCACCAGGCGATGGCCTGTTTTCAGGCGGAAGTAGTGGACCTGGTTCTGCTGGACGTGATGCTCCCAGGTCTTTCGGGCGTCGATGTGTGCAAATGGATCCGGGCGCGCTCGGATGTGCCCATCATCGTGTTGAGCGCCAGGCTGGAAGAAGATCTCAAAGTCGCGGCACTCGATGCAGGCGCGGATGACTACGTCACCAAACCGTTTGGACAGGAGGAGTTATTGGCGCGGGTGCGCGCTTTTCTGCGCCGGTCCTATTCGGCCCCAAACATCCCCGATACAAAAGTCCAGATTGGCGAATTGCGGATTGATCTGGAGGAGCGCCGGGTGTTTATTGGCGAAGAGGATCTGCATCTCACCCGAACGGAATATGCGATTCTGGCTGAACTTGCCCGGCATCTAGATGCGATTGTTACCCATGACGAGTTGATTGCCCAGGTTTGGGGACCGGAGTACCGGGGGTCCAACCATTATTTACATAACTATCTCGGGCGCCTGCGCAAAAAACTGGGGGCATATGGCGGTCTTCTCGAAACTGTGCCTGGCATGGGGTATAACCTTCATATGACGGTAGATTTTTAATCAGACCTGTCCCAATTAATAGAAAATTAATAGGTTTTTTCAAGGACCTTATGAGATCCATTCGGATATGATAAAGGTGCCAAAGGGTAACACCTCAGGTCCTTGTGAAAAGGGCCCGAATTTGATCACATCAAATTCGGTAACTTTTTTTGTATGGTTGAGCAGTTACGTCAAAAGCAATATTCTGATTAGAAAGTATAGGAAAAAATGGAATCAAAACTTTACATTGGAAATATGTCACAAGAGACGACCGAGCAAGATTTGCGAACGATGTTCAGTGAGGCGGGTACTGTCTCAGCGGTCGAGATCATCATGGACCGCCAAACTGGGAAACCCAAGGGCTTCGCCTTTTTGACGATGAGCAGCCAGGCTGAGGCGGAGAAAGCCATCAGCATGTTCGATGCGAAAGACTTGAATGCCCGTACGTTGAAGGTTAACATTGCCAAGCCGCGGGAAGAACGGCCCACTTCGGGGGGTCGTACCAATACGCATTAAGTTTACCGGACAATCAGAAGCGAACAGCCTTCTGAGTCTGCCCGACCAGCATCGAGCCTGCTTTTCATGGCTCGATGCTTCGTATTCGAGGTGAAACGGGTTTATGAGGAATTTTATAGATTCTCTCAAGGACGTAGATAGTTCTGCTCGGTAAGATAGAAATGAGTGATCATCAACCGTTTTCACTCGATCACCGGCTTATGCGAATTACAAAAGATAGTGCTCAATAACGGGAGTTAATACCGATGGAAAACAAGACAAGCAAGACGAAACCCAAACGATTACCGAAAGGACAGCGCACCCATGTGCGGAGGTTGAAACAAGAAGCCCGCAAGGCAGGCACAGTTTATAAGCCAGGAATCGAGTAGTCAACTTTTCGTCTAATAAAAAGGAGTTGTATGCCACGGACCACTTTCTATGGACGTAAACTAATTCAGGTTACTTTCCAGCCAAATATAGGATTGGATGCTAGCGCCCGCCAGTCTGTCGTGGAAATCCTCAACCTTCTCCTGGCCGATGAGGCTGTGTTGTCGCTTAAAACGCGCCGCGCGGACGGGCATGCAGGCGGAGAGGTTGATCCTGCGCTTCAACCTCTCTATGGTGCTCAAAACAAACAGATTAATGCCATCTCCAATGAGATCGTGGAAAGAGTTCAAATCCTGGGCGGCTCGCACCCCAACGGTTCTGAGGAATTAATCGATTCAGCTCGGCTGGATGGAAAACTTGCTGTTTTTCCAGGCGTCATGAGTATTTTAGCCGACCATGAGGCACTCATTCGTTTCTTGCGAGAGGATGCCCAGAAATGTTGCGATGCTTATGAAGATCAAGGTACCTACGCTCTGCTCGTCAATGTGATGCGTATCCATGAAAAGATGGCCTGGATCCTTCGATCAAATATTGCATCAGGAGAGTTTGACTCAGATAAATGAGGCTTTTTGGAGATGAGCGAGTGAATTACAAAATTGGCGATATCATCGTGCATTGGTCATATGGCATTGGTACCGTTGTGGCGATTGACCAAAAGAATATCGCTGGGGTAACCCAAGAGTATTACGTAGTCGAGGTTGAGCGGTTCAAGTTCTGGGTGCCCATCGAAGAGGCAAATGAAGGTTCGATTCGCTTCCCAACCGAAAGCATCCAGTTTGAGGCGCTTTTCGATATCTTGCGGATGCCCGGAGAATGCCTGCCCGACCATCAATACCAGCGGAAAATAGCACTCCGAGAACGGATGCAAAAAGAAAAGACATTGGAGGATCTCTGTCATGTGATTCGTGACCTGACGGATCGATCACGCCAAAATACCCTAAACCAAAATGACTCTTCTGTTTTGATGCGTGCTGAAGAGCATTTACTGGATGAGTGGGTGCTATCGCTAGGCGCCGAACGCTCAAACGCGATGCATGAGTTGGAAGTTCTACTGCAAGGAGATCCATCAAAACTAAAGGATCGATAAGCAAAGTTCTCCAGCCAGGGGCCCAGCAAAGCTGAGTGCCTTGAGCTGGTGGAAAAATCCAAGATAAGAACATAAATTAAGGAACGAAATATAATGGAAACGAAGCTATATGTAGGGAATCTTTCCTACGAAACAACCGATTATGATCTGCGAAGTCTGTTTACCCAGGTAGGAACGGTCAATGAGGTTGCTCTCATCAAAGACCGTGACACGGGTAGTTTCAAGGGATTTGCATTTGTAACGATGAATAGCCAGGAAGAAGCGAATAAGGCCATTGAACGGTTCAATGGCCAGAGTTTGGGCAGCCGGGAATTGAAAGTAAATCTTGCTCGCCCGCGTGAAGAACGCCCGCGGATCAATTATGACAGCGACCGGCGGTATTAGAAACCTTAGCATACCTGATCCAGAAGCACCGATCAATCAAACACCTTATTTCAATTTCAACACAAGAGTCGAATCTGTGTTATACTGATTGCGTCTTATTAACAGATATGAGTTTGCAATATGCCGCCATTCCTCATTATAAAGATGGTTGCTAGTTTGTTTAACCTAAATCTGCACTAGTGAAAGTGAAGGAAAAAACTTGGAAGTAAAACTGTACGTCGGAAATATGACCTATGATACAACCGAAGAACAACTGCGCACGATGTTCGCCGAGGCTGGTACTGTAGTCGAAGTAGCTGTCATTAAAGACCGGGACACCGGGACTGCAAAAGGTTTCGCGTTCATTACGATGGGCAGCCAGGCCGATGCGGCCAAGGCTATCACCCTTTTTAATGGGAAAGAGGTCAGTGGTCGCCCTCTGACGGTTAACGCGGCTAAACCACGCGAAGACCGGCCAAGCGGTGGGCGGTCCTATAACGGTCCGAACAATCGCAACCGCGGCGGTGGGAACAACCGCTACTAATCTTTACCTGTTCTCAAGGCCTCGTCCAACTCGGGCGAGGTTTTTTTTAATCTGTTTCAAGAAAAGGTCCGAATTTGAGGCGTAGGCGCCTACCAAGTAAGCGCCTACGCCTCAAATTCGGACCTTTTATCCCAAGTTTGAGTCGATACGTTTTTGTAGATATTTTATAGGTTGTATAAGGGACGTAGATAGCTTCTTTCGAATAGGATGGTACGGTAGGAAAAACTATCTGATAAATTGAGGCTGGTTGCGTTTCCTGGTTTAGTTTGTCTCTAAATGGTCTGAAATGGGAGGGAATAATGACATTCCATCCACCTTCGCAACTGAATAACTGGACATTCCGGCGGGTCGTTTGGGGGACTCTCGTCCTGGTTTTTGTCGTCCTTAGCTTCTGGCTTCTTTACCGGTTTAACCAGGTCATTTTCATCGTGTTTATTGCCATCGTAGTGGGTACGGTTATCAGGCCAGCCGTTACCTGGCTAAATCATCGAGGGTTACCCCGGTTAGCGGGGGTCATTCTTGTCTACATACTGATCCTCGCCTTCTTCATTGGCTTCGTGCTCTTATTATTCCCATTAATTGCAAAGCAAGGGACAACAATTGCTGCCGCTGTGCCAGGTTACTACACGAGTTTCCGTCAGTGGATGATCACTTATCCCAATCAAATGATTGAACAATTAGGCCAATACCTTCCACCCACATTATTTGGCCAGACTCCGGTACAACAAACGGGTCAGCAGATGCTGGCTTCTGCGGGGCAAGCGGCAGGTTACATGGCGTCGGCAACCAATGTCATCTTCATGACGATAGCGATTCTGCTGTTAGTCTTTAACTGGACACTCGACGGCCCGCGAACCCTCCAATCATTATTAGCCATATTGATCCCAATAGGGCACCGCGAGAG
>Ga0066793_10000596_pt1 | contig 14702 bp, 9 predicted proteins | sample PersoiDNA2013189_FD_83876 | JGI IMG/M metagenome (GOLD analysis project Ga0066793, IMG submission 83876) | Permafrost soil microbial communities from the Arctic, to analyse light accelerated degradation of dissolved organic matter (DOM) -... | ecosystem: Environmental > Terrestrial > Soil >... | reverse complement strand
GCGGCCATCCAGCTCGCCTACGCGCAGAAGGTCATCATCGTGCCCGGCTACGGCCTGGCCGCCGCCCAGGCGCAGCACCAGGTGGCCGAGCTGGCCAAGCTCCTGGAGGAGCGGGGGGTGGAGGTCAGCTACGCCATCCACCCGGTCGCGGGCCGCATGCCCGGCCACATGAACGTGCTGCTGGCCGAGGCCAACGTGCCATACCCGCAGCTCAAAGAGATGGATGAGATCAACCCCGAGTTCTCGCGCGCCGATGTGGCGCTGGTGATCGGCGCCAACGACGTGACCAACCCGGCCGCGCGCCGCCCGGGCACGGCCATATCCGGCATGCCGATCCTCGACGTGGACAACGCCAAGAGCATCATCGTGATCAAGCGGTCGATGGGTCACGGCTACGCGGGCATCGACAACGAGCTGTATGTGAACCCGAAAACCAGCATGTTCTTCGCCGATGCCAAGTCAGCCCTGGCTGCCCTGAGCGGCGCGGTCAAAACCCTCGTCGCCTGAGGTGCACTGCCGGGTGCGCAGCCAGGTGGCGCAGTCCGGCGGGAGCACGCCGCCCTGGAGCGGGGCGCTGCCGATCAGCACCTTATCGTGCGGCGGCAGCCCGACCGGGTGTGCCGACAGGTTGATCATGACGGTGATGTCATCGCCCCGGCGGTAGCTCAGCACACCGGCGGGCGAGGCGAGCCAGCGGATATCGGCGGAGGTAAGCGCCTGCTCGGCGCGGCGCAGCCGCAGGGCCGCCCGGTACAGCTCGAGCATGGAGCCGTCGCTTCCTGACTCCGCCTCTGCGGTCAGGTCCTTCCACTGGGTCGGCTGGGGCAGCCAGGGGACCGACCCCTCGGGCCCGAAGCCAAACGGCGGCTGCTTTCCTGACCACGGCAGCGGGACGCGGCAGCCGTCCCGGCCCCGGTCCGTGTGCCCGGAGCGCTCCCAGAACGGGTCCTGGAGCAGCTCGTCGGGAATGTCCTCGACTTCCCACAGGCCCAGCTCGTCGCCCTGGTAGAGGTAGACGGCGCCCGGCAGCGAGAAGGTGAGCAGCGCCGCCGCCCGGGCCCGGCGGGTGCCGAGCTCACGGTCGGAAGGCTCGCCGATCCTCCGGTCGCTCATGCTGAACGCCGTGTCGGCGCGCCCGTAGCGGGTGACGTGCCGCACCACGTCGTGGTTGCTCAGCACCCAGGTCGCGGGGGCGCCGACCCGGGCGTGCGAGTCCAGCGTGACGTCGATCACCTCGCGCAGTCTCGCCGCGTCCCATGCGCAGCACAGGAAGTCGAAGTTGAACGCCGAGTGAAGCTCATCGGGGCGCAGGTAGCGGGTGAGCCGCTCGGCGTCGGGCAGCCACACCTCGCCGATGAGCACCCGCTCTCCCGGGTAGGAATCGGCGATCCGCCGCCATTCCCGGTAAATGCCGTGCACGCCGTCGCGGTCGATGTACGGATGCTCGCCGCCGGCCTGCCCGGGATCAAGATCGGCCAAGGACGGGTCCTTGGCCAGCAGGGCCGCCGAGTCGATGCGGAATCCGTCCACGCCCCGGTCGAACCAGAACCTGAGCACGTCGGCGAACTCAGCGCGCACGTCGGGATGCGCCCAGTTGAAGTCGGGCTGGCCGGGGCTGAAGAGGTGCAGATACCACTCCGCGGGCTCTCCCGCCGCTTCCGGCGCGCCAGGCCCCCGGGGCGCCTCCGGCGCCGGCTGGGCCCGGCCCGCACTGCTCACCCGCGACCAGGCGGTCCCGCCGAACTCCGAGGTCCAGTTGTTCGGCGGCACGCTGCCCTCGGCGCCCTGGCCGGGCCGGAAGTGGTACCGCGCGCGCTCGGCCGAACCAGCCTGGGCGGCTAGCGCGTCGGCGAACCACTGCTGCTGGTCGGAGCCGTGATTCGGCACGATGTCGATGATGATCCTGATGCCGAGCCGGTGTGCCTCGGCGATCAGCTGCTCCGCCTCATCGAGGCTGCCGAACAGCGGCTCGATGGCGCGGTAGTCGGCCACGTCGTAACCCGCGTCCGCCATCGGCGACGGATACCAGGGGGCGAACCAGATCGCGTCGACGCCCAGCTCGGCCAGATACGGCAGGCGCGCGCGGACGCCAGCCAGATCGCCAATGCCGTCGCCGTTGCCGTCGGCGAAGCTGCGGACGTACACCTCGTAGATGTCAGCCTTCCGCCACCAGTCACGCGACGCGGCGCTCCGGCCAGAGTGGGGCACGTTGACCTCCTATCCCTTCAGGGCGCCGGCGGTCAGGCCGGACATGATGTTGCGTTGGAAGATCAGGAAGAAGACCACCGTGGGCAGCGCGGCGATGGCGGACGCGGCGATGATGATGTTCTGCGGCGTGGTGGAGACCGCCTGCCAGATGCCAACGTTGAGCGTCTCCCGGCTCGGGTTGTATCCGCCCTCGACCAGCAGTGGCCAGAGGAAGTCCTTCCAGACGGCGACGACCGCGAAGATGGAGACGACGCCGAGGATCGGCCGCGACATGGGCAGCACGATTGTGCGCAGGGTGCGCAGCGGCGACGCGCCATCGATCGTCGCCGCCTCCATCAGTTCCCTGGGAATCGAATCGAAGAACCGCTTGAGCAGGAAGATGTTGAACGCGTTGGCCACCGACGGCAGCCAGATGGCCGCCGGGGAGCCAATCAGGTTCAGGTGCAGTATGGGCAGGCTGGCGACGGTCAGGTACTGCGGGACGACCAGGACCGTGGACGGGATCATCAGCGTGGCCAGCATCATGAGGAAAATGACATTCCCCAGTACCGGCCGGAGTTTGGAGAGCGCATAGGCCGCGGCCACATCGAAGATCAGCTGAAGGGCGAGCGCGCCGAACGCGTAGTACAGGGTATTGAACAGCAGGCGGCCGATACCGACCCTGCTCCACGCGGTCACGTACGTGCTCGGATGCACGTGGGCCGGGATGATGGTCGGCGGCACCTGGATCGCTTCCTGGGTGGATTTGAGTCCGTCGCTGAACAGGAAGTACAGCGGGCCGATGAAGACCAGCGTGAATACCACGATGACCAGGGTCAGGACGATCCGGTAGATGATCCTTCCGCCCGGCCGGTTCAGCTGCGCGCTGGATATCAGCGTCCTGGTCGGCGTGTCGCGGAGGGCCCGGCGCCGTGCTGTGCGTCCTGGAGCGATGGGTGCCGGGGCGATGGGTCCCTGGGCGGTCAGCCCTGCCACGTGAGCTCCTCTCCTAGTCGCGGTCGCGGCTCAGCCACAGGTATCCGCCGGAGAAGATGGCGAGCACCAGCATGAGAACCACGCCGAGCGCCGAGGCGCTGTTGTAGTTGCTCGCACCGCTCAGCGCGAACGCGTACTGGTAGATCAGGTTGACCACCGAGATGACGGTGGTCCCGGAGCCGCCGTTGGTCAGGATGAACGCCTCGACGAACATCTGCATGGTGGCCACGACCTGCAGCATCAGCAGCATCGACAGGATCAGCTTGGTCTGCGGCACCGTGATGTGCCAGATCCGCTTGAACACCCCGGCGCCGTCGAGTTCGGCGGCCTCGTACAGCTCGCCGGGGATGTTCTGCAACGCGGCCAGGTAGATCAGTGTCGCGCCGCCCATGTTCATCCAGGTCGCCGCGATCACCACGGAGATCATGGCCGTGGTGACCGTGCCCGTGCCGGACGCCTGAACCCACTGTGACGCCGGCAGGTGCAGCGCCGCGAGGATGCGGTTGAACAAGCCATAGCTCGGGTCGTAGAAGTAGGCGAAGAGCAGCAGCGCCGAGGCGGGCGGCAGCATTACCGGCAGGTAGACCAGCACCCGCAGGTAGCCCCGGGCGTGCCGTAGCTCGTTGAGCAGGATGGCCACGAAGAACGGCACCGCGTAGCCGATGATCAGCGCCAGGACGGTGAACTCCAGCGTGTTGCGCCAGGCCTGCCAGAAGGTCGGATCATGGAAGATCCGGGAGTAGTTCTTCCAGCCCGCCCAGCTGGTCACGCCCAGCTGGGTCTTCTGGAAGCTCATGATGATCTCGCGGACGATCGGGTACCAGGAGAAGAAGGCGAAGCAGAGCACCGCCCCGATCAGGAACCCGTGAGCGGACACGTTGCGCCGGACCTTGCGGCCGAACCTGCTGTCGGCGAGCGACCTCACCGAGTCCGGCCTGGCCTGGGCCTTACCGACCGTGACGGCGGTGTCCGCCATCGATCCTCCTGGTCCTGAGCGCGGCTCGCCCGGGCGGCCGCGGCCGCCGGGGCTAAGGCAATGACCCGGCGCGGGGGGCGGCTCGCGGCCGGCCCCCGCGCCCGGCTGCTACGGGCTGTTCGCCAGGATCTGGTTGACCTGGCTCGCGGCGGTGGACAGCAGATTGCCGATGTTCGCGTTCGGGTTGGTCAGCACCGAGAGCATGACCGGGTCCAGCGTCTTGTACACCGCCTGGGCGTCACGCGGTTCGCCCATGCCCGTCTCGTTCGCGGCGGTGAAGGTCGAGTAGTAGGCCGTGTTGATCGTCGCGCTCGCGTTCAGGAACTTCCGGTTCTTCTGCTGAGTCGCGCCGGTGAACAGCTGCGGCTCGGGGAAGCCGACCGGGAACCCGTCGGTCTTCTGCCTGACGTAGTTGAACTGGCCCACACCGGGCGTCAGGTCCTCGAAGTTGAGCCACTTGATGCCGGCCTGGATCTGCGCTGGGGTGTCGCGCTTGGCGAACATGTAGTCGTTGCCGCCCGACAGCGAGCCGGCTGGGGTGCCGCTCGTGCTGGGCAGGGGGCCCATGCCGTAGTCGTTAATGTGACCGGCGTCCTGCGGGACGATGACGTTGTAGATGTCGTCCGGTGCCGCGATGTACATCCCGAGCTGCCCAGCGGCCATCTGCTTCTGCAGGGCACCCCAGGCGAGCTGCTGGGTGGGGCTCATGCTGTGGTCGACGAAGCGCATCTGGTGCAGCGCCGCCAGGACCGCCTTGCCCGGCGCGGAGTTGAATGCCGCCGTCGTGCCGTCCGGGCTGATCATCTGGCCGCCCATCGCGTCGAGCTCGGAGGAGAAGTGCCAGCCACCGTTGTTGCCCGCGCTGTAGTCGCCGTACCCGTAGATGCCGTTGCCGAGCGCGGCGATCGCCTTGGCGTCCTTCGCCACGGCGGCCCAGGTGGTCGGCGGCTGGTTCGGGTCGAGGTGGGCCTGGGTGAACAGCTTCCGGTTGATGACCATGCCCTGCGTGTAGTTCACCGTCGGCAGCCCGTAGATCGTCTTGCCCGCGGTGACCGCGGCCAGCGCCGACGGGACGATATCGTGCAGCGCCGGGACCGCCTTGGTGGTGACATACGGCGTGATATCGGCGGCCTGGCCCGCGTCGAGGACCTGGTTGCGGTCGGTGAAGTAGGTGTAGAAGACGTTGGGCTCGGTGCCAGCCTTGAGCGCTGCGGTGAACGTCGCAGGCACCTCGCAGGGGCTCGTGTAAATGCTCTTGATCGTTATGTTGGGGTTCTGCTTCTCAAAGATGGCGACGTCTTGGTTCCACTCCTTGTGCTGCGCGGGCGAGCTGGCCGGCGGCGCGCAGTCGACGCTGATGGTCACGGGGCCACCGCTCGCGGAGGTCGAGGAGTTGCTTGAGCACGCCGAGGCGGCGAGCCCCAGAGCCGCGACGGCGGCGACCCCGGCTATCGTGCGGCAGCCGGTCCGCCGGTAGAGCTGTCTTTTCATCGTGCCAAATCTCTTCATGACGACCTCGATGTCGGGTGGAGCGATGAGTGTGCAGGTGGGGATGATGTGAGCTCCGTCACCAGGTACCGCAGACGTTATATGTGCTTTCATTTACTAGCAAGACTTGAACGATTTATTGAACGATAACGACTTCACAACGCACGACATAGACAGTGAACAGATCACCGCGCTGCGTCGCCGCTGCTGGGCCTGACCTGCAGCGGCGTCCAACTGCAAGCCAGTCCACACGGCCTGGTCGGGCAGGAATCGCCGCACAGCTGACCAAGCATCGGACAGAAAGTGACTTGCTCAATGCCGCAAGCCCTTGCAAGTACTTGCGTTAAATATCGTATAGTTGCGTCATGACACGGCGGCTTGCGGATGTGGCGAAGAAGGTCGGGGTCAGCGAGGCGACGGTCAGCCGGGTCCTGAACGGCAAGCAGGGCGTCTCCCAGTCGACCAGGGACGCCGTGCTGACCGCACTGGACGTCCTCGGCTACGAGCGCCCGACCAAGCTGCGCGGGGAACGTGGGCGGCTGGTCGGCCTGGTGCTGCCGGAACTGCAGAACCCGATCTTCCCGGCCCTGGCCGAGGTCGTCGGGGGCGGGCTGACGCAGCAGGGATTCACCCCGGTGTTGTGCGTGCGCACGGCCAGCGGCCTGTCCGAGGCTGACTACGTCCGGATGCTGCTCGGCCAGCAGGTCTCCGGGGTGGTCTTCGCCGGGGGCAACTTTGCCGAGGCGGACTCCCCGCACGACCACTACCGGCTGCTGCTGGAACGGGGGGTGCCCGCGGTACTGGTCAACGCGGCGGTGGATCAGATCGGCTTCCCGCGGGTTTCCGTCGATGACGCTGACGCGGTAGAGCAGGCCTTCGGCCACCTGGCGTCCCTGGGGCACCAACGCGTGGGCCTGATCATCGGTCCCGAGGACCATATGCCGTCGCGCCGGAAGCTGGCCGCGTTCCTGGCCAGCGCGCGGCGAACGGGAGTCAACACGTCCGGCATGGTGGAGCGCACCATGTTCTCGCTGGAGGCCGGCCACGCCGCGGGGACCCGGCTGGTCCGCTCCGGGGGCACCGGCATCATCTGCGGCAGCGACATCCTCGCGCTCGGCGCGATAAGGGCGGTCCGCCGCCTCGGGCTCGCCGTGCCTGGCGATGTGTCGGTCATCGGCTACGACGATTCGGCGTTCATGAGCTGCACCGACCCGCCGCTGACCACGATCCGCCAGCCCATCGACGCCATGGGCCGCGCCGTGGTCAGCACGCTTGTGCACCAGGTGGAGGGGCTGACCGTCGCGCCGGAAGAGCTCCTGTTCGAGCCCGAACTGGTGGTGCGCGGCTCGACCGCGCCGGCCTCCAGCCGGCCCGCTACCGGGTAGCCAGCCTGGTCGCGCGGGTACGCTGCGTCCATGGTGGCCAGCCCAGAACTCACCAGGGCGCGTGAGGCCGAGGTCGGCGGCCTCACGGTGCGGCGGCTTCTGCCGCTGCGGCACCGCCGCACGGTAGGCGCCTGGTGCTTCGTGGACCACTACGGGCCAATGTCGGTCGACGGGGTGACCGGGATGCAGGTGCCAGCGCATCCGCACATTGGTCTGCAGACCGTGACCTGGCTGCTCGACGGCGACGTGCTGCACCGGGACAGCCTCGGCACCGAGCAAATGATCCGGCCCGGCCAGCTCAACCTGATGACTGCTGGTCACGGGATAGCGCACTCCGAGGAATCCCCCGACGGCCACGACCCTGGCCTGCACGGCGTCCAGCTCTGGCTGGCGCTGCCCGATGCGGCCCGGGAGATGGCGCCGGCCTTCGAGCACCACGCGGACCTGCCCGCGCTCGGCCTTGACGGCTTCGATATCACCGTGTTCGTCGGCTCGCTGGCCGGTAACGCGTCCCCGGCGACAGTGCATTCCGCGATCGTCGGTGCCGAGATCGGCGCACGCCGCCACGCCGAGACGCGGATCCCGCTGCGGCCCGGGCACGAGCACGTGATCTTCGTGGCGCTGGGGGCAGCGGCGGCCGACGGGGCCACCCTGGCCCCCGGCACACTGCTGTACCTCGGTACCGGGCACGAGCGGGTTACCCTGGCCGCCGCGGAGGGCAGCAGGATCTTCCTGCTCGGCGGCGAGCCCCTCGGCGAGCCCGTGCTGATGTGGTGGAACTTCGTGGGGCGCACGGCGGACGACATCGCCGCGGCGGCCGCGGACTGGGACCACGGCATCCGTTTCGGGAAAGTCACTGGCTCGGCCGGTGAGCCGATCCCGGCGCCACCGCTCGACCCGGCACGCCTGGCCCGGCGGCTCGCCCGGTGAGGTCCACCCGCAGGTAGCGCCGTTCAGGACTCCGGGGAAACGGCGGCCGGGCCGCAATAATGAGCGGTTCGCGGACCGGCCAGTAATAAATGTCATAAGGCAGCCTTAATTCATGCACCGGACGTCCGGCTACAAAGCAAATGTTTTGTCAAGCCGCCGCCGGCCGCCAGATGAATAGCGGCCGAACTCTAAGTGATACGAGACTTGGCGTGGCCCGGAAAAATCTGCTAACGTCCCGACCTAACAAGGCGCTGGCAATGGTACAAAACGTTTTAATGGTACATCAAAGACAAGCCTCAATCTTAGGGGAGCTAAGGAGATTCTCCGTTTTAGCAGGAACTTTGGCGAGGTTGATTCACCTGCTCGGCATGGGGGACTCGGTGGGCGGCAGGGCGCGGGGCGACATTAGCGTAATCGCGCCCCGCTCGGCCAGAAGTGCATTCGTGACGGAAATGCCCGCGACCGCCAGAGGCACGGCTAGCCGTCCACCCGCCGACCCTTTTGCGTTGCCTCCTGGCGGTATCTGGCGCGCCCGGGCACCCGTCAGAACCCCGGTATTGCTCAACAACCATGATCCGCGCACCGCAGCCGTGTCCCGGCGAGCGGATAGCGTCTTACCGCCTGGGGGCAGAATCTCAATGCGCATCGACCCGGCCTCGCCTGTTGGCGACGTGAGCTTCGAGCCTGGCTATCCGCTGGGGATGGCGGATAGCCACGGCGACAAAGACACCGGGAACGCCCGGCCTGTTGACCTCAATAGCGCCGCGAACGGGGACCGGCCGCAGCTGACCGTGGTCATCCCCACCCGCCCCGGGGAACACGGTGTCGCGGAGCTCGTCGAGCGCCTCGGGCCTGAGGTGGCACCGATGCACGCCGAGATCATCGTCGTGCTCGACGGTGACGGCATGAGCCTGGACGCGCTGGCCTTCAGCGCCCAGATGTGCCCCGTCCCGGTACGGCTGCTCTGCCTGCCCAGGGTCGGCCGCGGCGCGGACCGCAGTCAGGCCGTCCTGGCCGGTACCCGGCATGCCCGCGGCGCCTGGGTACTGGTGATGAACGCCGGCCCGCAGCACCCGCCGAACGCCGCCGTGGTGCTAGCGAGCACGGCGCTGCGGCACAACTCCGACATCGTGGTGGGCACGCGTTTCGCGGGCCGCACGCCACCAGAGGACCGCGCTGCCGGGAGCGCGCTGGCCGCGCTGGCCGCCCGGCTGGTCAAGACCGCGTTCCCGCGCCGCCTGGCCATGGTCAGCGACCCGCTGAGCGGGCTGTTCATGTTCCGCACCGCCGCCGTGGACGCCGACCGGCTCAGCCCGGCGGCGTCCCGGATCCTGCTGGAGATCCTGGTCCGGCATCCGGCTACCAGGGTTACCGAGGTCGCCTACCGGGCGCCCGAGCGGCCTGCGGGACAGTCCAGGGGAGCGCTGCGCAAGGGGGCCAGATTCCTCGGCCACCTGGCCCAGCTGCGCCTCACCCGGCTGGCCAGGCAGCTATGCGAACGGCCCGCCACACCCCTGAGCGGGCTGTTCCAGATGCTGCGGATGATCGGTTTCGGGCTGATCGGCCTCAGCGGCCTGGCCATCAACACCGGCGCACTGTGGCTCTTCTACGGCATCTTCGGCTGGAACGACCTGCTGTCGGCAGCCCTGGCCACGCAGGTGTCCACGGCGTGGAATTTCGCCGGCGTGGACACCCTCATCTACCGCAAGCGCTCAACTGGTTCGCGGGCCCGCCGGGCGATCAGCTTCTTCGTGATGAACAACGTGCTGATGCTGGTGCGACTGCCGTTCCTGGCGGCGCTGGTCGGGGCGGGGTTCACGGTCCCCATCAGCAACCTCATCACGCTGGCCTCCCTCTTCATCGTCCGGTTCCTGCTGAGCGACCGGGCGATCTACGGGCCGGCCGGCTCCGGGCCGGTGCGCGATCCGGTGCGGGTGCTGGTCGACACCGTGCGGCCCGAGGTCGCGGCCGGGCCCGGTTCCGCCAGGCATCCCACTGCTGTCGCAGCAGGCCGCAAGCGGCCCCGGTACCTGGACTTCCGCTACGACGTGGCGGGCGTGGTGACCATCGGGTCCCAGATCATGCTCCCCGAACTGGAATTCTTCCGAGCCCAGTGGGTGTCCGACAGCGACGTGGACATCGCGGTGCGGGTGGGCGATGTGGGCGGCGCCGCACCGCGGCGGCGTGCCGCCATGACCGAGTACGCCGACCCCACCGTCATCCGCTATGAAGAGCACCTGGGCCGCCTCGGCGCCAACTTCCGCGTGTACCTCGGCGACCGCATCTCGATAGAGGTGGGGCCGCTGCTGGCGCATTCGGAGCACGTCGTCTACACCAACATCCTTGAACCCCTGCTGCGGTTCGTCATGGCCGCCAAGGGCCGGATGCTGCTGCACTCGGCCTGCGTCGAGATCAACGGCGTCGGCGTGATGCTGTCGGCGCTGACCGACACCGGCAAGACCGGGACCGTGCTGCGGCTGCTGCGCGAGCACGGCGGCCGCTTCCTGTCCGACGATATGACCGTCGTGGACGCCGGCGGCAACGCGTGGTGCTTCCCCAAGCCGATGACGATCAGTGCGCACACGCTGCGCGCGGTCCGGGCCGACGACCTTACCCGCGGCGAGTGGCGCAGGCTGCAGATCCAGAGCCGTCTGCACTCCAAGGGCGGTCGCTCCATCGGCATCGCGCTGTCCCGGTTCAACCTGCCCATCATGGGGATCAACGCCCTCACCCAGATGCTCATCCCGCCGCCGAAGTACAGCGTTGACCGCCTCATCCCGTGCCGGATGACGAGCGCGACCCGGGTCAGGGAGCTGTTCATCATCGAGCGCGGCACCCCCCGCCTGGTCGACCTCGACCGGAAGAGCGCGCTCAACCAGCTGATCGTCAACACCGACGACGCCTATGGATTCCCGCCGTTCCGCTATCTCGCCCCGGCGATCAGCATCGGGGGGCTGAGCTACCAGCAGCTTCGGACCGCTGAACGGGAGATCCTGGCCAGTTTCCTCAGCAACGTGCGGGTCCGGGCGCTGGCATCGAACACCTTCAGCTGGGCCGATGAGATCTCCCGCCTCATCGACACCGACGCGCAACCTTCATCCGGCCCGCACGACCTCGCGGCCGGCACTGTCAGAGCGGGGACGTGGCCTCGCTGGGGCGAGCCGGCCATCCCTGGGAGGTACGCGTGAGTTCACGGCATGTGCTGCTGCACCCGGTCACCTCCGCGGCGAAGGAACTGGGCGCTGCCCCCTCCTTTCCCGATACCGGGCCCGGTGACGTCCCCTCCCCTGGGCTGCTGGCCACCGGCAGAGACCGGCGCTGGCTGTTGTCGACCGCCGGGCCGCTGGCGGCCATCCTGGTCATCGCGCTCTTCTTCCGGTTCTGGCAGCTTGCCGCGGTCGGGTTCAACGGTGATGAAGCGGTGTACACGGGAACCGCGGCGTCGCTGGCCGGTGATCACGCACTGAGCACCCTGTTCCCGGTATTCCGCGCGCACCCGTTGCTGTTCCAGACCCTGCTGTCGGTCGTGCTGCGCCTGCACGAGACCGACTGGACCGCACGGGCGTTCGCAGCCATGATCGGCGTCGCCGCTGTGGGCATGACGTTCCTGCTGGGCAGGCGGCTGTACGGACGGGGCGCAGGCCTGCTCGGCGCGCTTCTGCTCGCTGTCATGCCGTACCACGTGATCGTCAGCAGGCAGGTGCTGCTCGACGGGCTGATGACGCTGTGCGCGACCGCGGCGCTCTACTGCGTGGTCCGCTATCTGCAAGACGGCGCCCCGGGCTGGCTGATCGCCGGCGGTGCCGCGATGGGCGCAGCGATCCTGTCCAAGGAGACGAGCGTCGTCCTGCTGGGCGGCCTTTACGCGTTCTTCGCCCTGACGCCCCCGGCGCGGATGCGGATCAAGCATCTCCTTCCCGCCGCAGGGATCATGGTGGCGGAAGTCGCGGTGTGGCCGATCTCGCTGCGCCTTTCCGGCCAGGGCCAGACGGGACAGAACTACCTGCTCTGGCAGATGTTCCGGCCGCCGAACCATGGGACCTGGTTCTACCTCACCGTGCTGCCGTGCTGGATCGGGGTGGCCGTGCTCGCGGCCGCGTTCGGCGGCCTGATCTGGCTGCGGCGCGAGGCGACCTGGCGGGAGCGGCTGCTGATCAGCTGGCTCGTCATTCCGGTGATCTTCTTCACCCTCTGGCCGGTCAAGGGCTTCGAGTACCTGCTCCCGGTGACGGTGCCGCTGGCGATCCTGGCCGGCCGGACGCTGGCCCACCCGCTCACCCTGCCTGGCGGCGGGTGGCTGTGGCGCCGGTGGTGGCGGCCGGGCGCGGCCATGGCAATACTGACCGCGATCACCGTGGGCAGCCTCGTGGTGTCCAGCTGGGACCGCATCGAACCCTCGGCCAGCAGCAGCTTCCTGGCGGGCAGCGGCGGCCTGAACGGCGGTAGGCAAGCGGGCGACTGGGTCGCCCGCAATGCCCCGCGCGGCGCACGACTGCTGGCCATCGGCCCCTCGGTGGCGAACGTCCTGGAGTTCTACGGCCGCCGCCCGGTGTCCGCCCTGTCCGTGAGCCCCAACCGGCACGACCGCAACCCCGCCTACTCCCCCGTGCCCAACCCTGACAGGGCGTTGCGGGACGGCGTGTTCCAGTACGTCGTGTGGGACTCCTACACCGCGGCCCACAGCCCGTTCTTCGCGGATGAGGCGCGCCGGCTGGCCAGCAAATTCCATGGTGTGGCCGTCTTCACCTCCTCCGTCAGCGTCCGGGCGTCCTCCGGGCGCGGCGTCGTCGAACCAGTTGTCGTCATCTACGAGGTGCACCCATGAGGTTCCGGGTTCCCGCCACGGTCGCCCTGGCCGCGGCGACCGCCGCCATCACGTCCCTCGGGCCGGCCGCGGCGGCCAGCCCGCAGCCGTTTGAAGCACGGGCTTTTGAAACACGGGCCCCCGAAGCACGGGCTGCCACCACGACCCCGATCAAGCACTTCATCTTCCTCATGCAGGGGGGACGCACCTTTGACAACTATTTCGGCAGCTATCCGGGTGCCGACGGGCCGCCCTCCGGCACCTGCCAAGCCATGATGGCGGGCAGGCCGAAGGACGGATGCGTGAGGCCATTCGTGCTGTCTGGAATCCAGGCCCCGCCGCTGAACGCAAGCGGAACCGTCGTCAGCCGGCAGTACAACGATGGTGCGATGAACGGCTTCGTTTCCGCTTACCAGGAGGAGGGGCGCAACGGAACCTTGGCGATGGGCTTCTACAACCGCCGGGAACTTCCCTTCTACTGGAACACCGCGAGCAATTACGTACTGTTCGACCATTTCTTCTCTTCGGCGCTGCAGGGCACCCGTGTCAACAGGTCCTACTGGGTCTCGGCCGCGCCACCGCCCGGCGGTGGACAGCAGATCCCGGCTGGCGGTTACGGCAGTCAGCTGACGATTTTCGACCGGCTGCAAGCGGCCGGCATCAGCTGGAAGTTCTATGTTCAGGACTACAACTCGAATGCGACGTACCAGACGGCGCCGGCGGCCGGCCCCAACACCCAGACGGTCCGCGTTCCACTGCTGAATTACGCCCGGTTCGTCGATGATCCCGTGCTGCGCAAGCACATCGCCGGGATGGGCCAGTACTACAAGGACATCGCGGACAGGACACTGCCCGCGGTGGCGTACATCGCCAGCGCGTCGGATGACGAGCGGTCCGGGCGATCGATCCCGGCCGCACAGGACATGATCCACAACCTGGTCACCCAGCTCATGCAGAGCCGCTACTGGGACAGTTCGGCGCTGATGTGGTCCTACGACGGATCCGGCGGCTGGTATGACAACGTCGCCCCGCCACGCGCCGGGTCGGCCCAACTCGGGTTGCGGGTGCCAGCGCTGCTGATCAGCGCGTACGCCAGGAAGGGCCAGGTCAATCACACGGTCCTCGATTACACCAGCGCGCTCAAATTCATCGAGCGCAATTGGCGGCTCGCCCCGCTGACGTCGCGGGATGCCCGTGCGACGAGCCTGGCCAGCGCCTTCGACTTCGCCGCGGCGGCACGGCCGCCCGTCATCATGCCGGTCACGTCCACTCAGGCCGGCGTCGCCCGGCCGCAGCGGGTGGCGTCACGGGGGGCGATCTACAGCTTCTACGGAGCGGCCGCCGCGGTGGCGCTGCTGCTGTTCGTCCTCGCCGCCATGGCGTCCGCGCAGACCGCCAAGCGCCGGCTCGCGATGATCCCGGCCGCCCGGCGGCCGGACCGCGCCCTGGAACTCGACCAAGGGCCCGACCTCAACCCCGCCCCGCCAGCGGGCAACGCTGGCTTCGACCTCGACCCCGGCCCGCCGGGTGAGACCGTGCCGGAACCAGGGCGCGCATCCGATCCGGGGACGGCACCGGAAGTGAGGATCCCATGAGGGGACGACAACTGCGCCGGGCAGTCCTGGTCGCGGCGACCGCGGCGCTGGGATGCCTGCTCGTCGCTCAGTTCAGCCAGTTGACGCGGGGTGTCCCGGTCAGCCAGGCGGCGCTGGTCGCGCGGGTCGACTGGCCGCCCCCGGACGCGACCGCGCCATGGTTCCCTGACCCGCATCAGCACTGGCACGGGGGAGGGTACGGCGGCGGATCCGGCAGCGGGTACGGCGGCTGGGACAGCGGTGGGTACGGCGGCGGATCCGGCGGCTGGGACGGCAGTGGGTATGGCGGCTGGGACGGCAGTGGGTACGGCGGCGGATCCGGCGGCGGATCCGGCGGCGGG
>Ga0066793_10000595_pt1 | contig 14726 bp, 13 predicted proteins | sample PersoiDNA2013189_FD_83876 | JGI IMG/M metagenome (GOLD analysis project Ga0066793, IMG submission 83876) | Permafrost soil microbial communities from the Arctic, to analyse light accelerated degradation of dissolved organic matter (DOM) -... | ecosystem: Environmental > Terrestrial > Soil >... | reverse complement strand
TTTTCCGACCGGCATCAAATGGAAGACGGTGCTCGATCAGAACGCCGCGCAGAAATATGTCACCTGCAATGCCGACGAAGGCGACTCCGGGACCTTCTCCGATCGTATGCTGATGGAGGGCGATCCGCTCACGCTCATCGAGGGCATGACGATTGCGGGTATTGCAGTCGGCGCCACTCAGGGCTACATCTATCTGCGCGTCGAGTATCCGCACGCATATGCCACGTTGAACGACGCCTTGAACGCGGCCCGGCAGGCGAACTATTTGGGTCCTGACGTCATGGGCAGCGGGCGCAAATTCGAGCTCGAGGTGCGCCTGGGCGCTGGCGCCTATATCTGCGGCGAGGAGACCTCGATGCTCGAGAGTCTCGAGGGCAAGCGCGGCGAGATCCGCGTGCGCCCGCCGCTGCCGGCCATCAAAGGCCTTTTCGGCCAGCCGACCGTGGTCAACAACGTCGTGACGCTTGCGACCGTGCCGATCATCCTCGACAAGGGCGCCGAGTTTTATCGCAATTTCGGCACCGGCAAGTCGCGCGGCACGCTGCCGCTGCAGCTCGCAGGCAACGTGCGCCGCGGCGGCCTCATCGAACGGGCGTTTGGACTGTCCTTGCGCGAACTTCTTTACGACTATGGCGGCGGCTCGGCAAGCGGTCGGCCGATCCGGGCCGTGCAGGTCGGAGGCCCCCTCGGGGCCTATATCCCCGCTTCGCAGTTCGACACCGCGATCGATTATGAAGCCCTGACGGCAATCGGGGCACTCTTGGGTCACGGCGGTGTCGTAGTCTTTGACGACACGGTCGATATGGCGCAGATGGCACGTTTTGCCATGGAGTTCTGCGCGATCGAATCCTGCGGCAAGTGCACGCCCTGCCGCATCGGCTCGACACGCGCAGTGGAGGTCATCGATCGCATCATCGCCGGGGTCGAGCGGGAGCGTAACCTTGGCCTTCTCGAGGACCTGTGCGAGACGATGCTGCAGGGCTCGCTTTGCGGCTTGGGGGGCATGACGCCGTTCCCGGTGCAGAGCATACTTAAACACTTCGCGGAGGACTTTCAGGCAAGCGCGAGGCCCTAGGTCGCATTGAGCCTGCCTGAGGAGATTTTCGATGTTTGCCATTGATTATAAAGACCAGGGAACGCCTGCGAGCGACAGCACCGCATCGGTCACGCTCGAGATCGACGGCCGTTCGGTCACCGTGCCGGAAGGCACTTCGGTGATGCGCGCCGCCATGTACGCCGACGTGCAGGTTCCCAAGCTCTGCGCGACCGACACGCTGAAGGCCTTCGGTTCCTGCCGTCTGTGCCTGGTTGAGATCGAGGGCAGAAAGGGCTACCCCGCCTCCTGCACCACGACGGTTGCGGCCGACATGAAGGTCTCGACCCAATCACCGAAGCTCGCCCAGCTGCGCCACGGCGTGCTTGATCTGTACATCTCCGATCATCCGCTGGATTGCGCGACCTGTCCCGCGAACGGCCATTGCGAACTGCAGGACATGGCCGCGGATGCGGGTATCACGGAAACGTCCTACGGCGTTTCGGGCGCGAAGCACCGGCCGGCGCTGAAGGATACGAGCAACCCCTACTTCACTTTTGATCCTGAGCTTTGCATTGTCTGCTCGCGCTGCGTGCGTGCCTGCGATGAACAGCAGGGCACTTTCGCGCTCACGATCCAGGGACGCGGCTTTGACTCCAAGGTTTCGGCGAGCCAGGACGAGCCCTTCATGGAATCCGAGTGTGTCTCCTGCGGTGCCTGCGTTGAGGCGTGTCCCACCGCCGCGTTGACGGAAAAATCCGTGATTGCGCTCGGCCCGTCCAAGCAGGTGGCCAAGACCACCTGCGCGTACTGCGGGGTTGGCTGCTCGTTTAAGGCGGAAACCACCGGCGTGGGAGCGGACGTGGAGGTTGTGCGCATGGCACCCGATCGCACCGGTCACGCGAATCACGGTCACGCCTGCATCAAGGGGCGCTTCGCCTACGGCTATGCGACACACTCGGACCGGGTGACGAAGCCGATGATTCGCGCGCGCATCACCGATGCCTGGCGTGAGGTGACCTGGGAGGAGGCCATCGGGCATGCGGCGAGCGAGTTCCGTCGCATCCAGGCGAAGTACGGCAAGGACTCCGTCGGCGGCATCACCTCCTCGCGCTGCACGAACGAGGAGACGTTCCTCGTGCAGAAGCTGATCCGCGCCGCATTTGGCAACAACAACGTCGATACCTGCGCGCGCGTGTGCCATTCGCCCACGGGTTATGGGCTTAAGAACACCTTCGGGGAGTCGGCCGGAACCCAGGAGTTCGATTCGGTCATGAAGGCCGACTGCATCCTCATCATCGGCGCGAGCCCCACGGACGGTCATCCGGTATTTGCATCCCAGATGAAGCGCCGCTTGCGCCAGGGCGCGAAGTTGATCGTGCTCGATCCGCGCACTACCGGCATCGTGCACTCCCCGCACATCCAGGCCGACTACCACCTGAAGTTGCAGCCCGGCACCAACGTCGCCGTCGTCAATGCGATCGCACATGTCATCGTCACCGAGGGCCTGACGAAGGAAGACTACGTCGCCGAAAGATGCGAGATGGACTCGTACCTCAAATGGAAGAAGTTCATCGCCGAGCCCAGGAATTCTCCCGAGGAGACCGAAGGCTTAAGCGGCGTGCCCGCCGCGGATGTGCGCGCTGCGGCGCGCCTGTATGCGCACGCCGCCAATGGCGCCATTTACTACGGCCTGGGTGTCACCGAGCACAGCCAGGGCACGACGACGGTGATGGGCATTGCCAATCTTGCGATGGCGACCGGCAATCTCGGGCGCGAGGGCGTCGGCGTCAATCCGCTGCGCGGACAGAACAACGTGCAGGGCGCCTCCGACATGGGGTCGTTCCCGCACGAGTACTCCGGTTACCGCCACGTATCCGACCCGCTCGTGCGCAAGATGTTCGAAGATGCCTGGAAGGTGCCGATGCAGCCCGAGCCCGGACTTCGCATTCCCAATATGTTTGACGCCGCGCTTGATGGCAGCTTCCTCGGGATCTACGTCGAGGGCGAGGATTTCGTGCAGTCGGATCCCGACACCAATCATGTGGCCGCGGCGATGGAGGCCATGGAGTGCGTGGTCGTGCAGGATCTGTTCTTGAACGAAACGGCGAAGTACGCGCACGTCTTCCTGCCCGGCTCCTCCTTCCTCGAGAAGGACGGCACCTTCACGAATGCCGAGCGGCGCATCTCGCGCGTGCGCAAGGTCATGGAGCCGCAGTCGGGTTATGCCGACTGGGAGATCACCTGTCTGTTATCGAACGCGCTTGGCTATCCGATGAACTATGCGCATCCGTCGGAGATCATGGACGAGATCGCAGCGTTGACACCCACCTTCACGGGCGTGAGCTACGCAAAGCTTGATCGCCTGGGCAGCATCCAGTGGCCGTGCAACGCAGCGGCTCCCGAGGGCACGCCCACGATGCATATCGGTAAATTCGTGCGCGGTAAGGGCAGATTCTTCGTCACCGAATACGTGCCGACCAGCGAGCGCTCCACCAGCCGCTTCCCGCTCATTCTGACGACCGGCCGCACCCTTACGCAGTACAACGTCGGCGCGCAGACGCGGCGCACGGAAAACTCCCAATGGCATGCCGAGGACGTGCTCGACATCCATCCGCACGATGCGGAGGTGCGCGGCGTTGAGAGCGGTGACTGGGTGGGGCTCACGAGCCGCGCCGGCGACACGATCCTGCGCGCGCGCATTACTGACAAGATCGCGCCGGGCGTCGTCTACACGACTTTCCATTTCCCGGAGACCAATGCCAACGTCGTGACCACCGACAACTCCGACTGGGCGACCAACTGTCCGGAGTACAAGGTGACGGCCGTGCAGGTGGTTCGCGTGAAACGCCCCGAGGGGTGGCACGCGCAGGTCCACCATGAGCACGAGCACACCGAGGATGCCTGAGACAGGCAGCGCCGAGCTTCCCGTCGAGCGCTGGATACGTGGCCGCACGACGCACACGACGGACCGCGTCGCCCTCGAGATGCCGATTGCGCTCGTCTATCACGGCGTGCCGCACGTCGTCATGCTCGCAACGCCTGCAAATCTTGAGGATTTCGCGACCGGATTCACCTTGAGTGAGGGCTTGGTTGCGCATCCGGACGAGATCCGCTCGGTCGAGATCGAGCGTGGCCAGGATGCGATCGACGTGCGGGTCGGCATCTCGGCCGAGCGCTTCTCGTCTCTTCTTGAGAAACGCCGCAATCTCACCGGCCGCACCGGCTGCGGGTTGTGCGGCGCAGCAACGCTCGAGCAGGCGATCAGGCCTGCGCCGCGGCTTAGTGGCGGCGCGACGCTGCCGGTGGACGAGCTGCACGCGGCGCTCGCTGACATTCAACAACGGCAGCCGATCAATGCGCTGACCGGCAGCGTGCATGCGGCGGCTTGGATCGAGCCCGGGCGCGGCATCACCTGCGTGCGCGAGGATGTCGGCCGCCACAACGCGCTCGACAAGACGATCGGCGCGCTGGTGCGCGCCGGTCAAGATTTCACGACGGGGTGCATGCTCATCACGAGCCGCGCAAGCTACGAGATGGTGCAGAAAGCCGCGACCGTCGGCGTCTCCTTCGTGGTCGCGGTTTCCGCGCCGACCGCGCTTGCCATACGCGTCGCCGAAGAAAGTGGCGTCACGCTTGTGGGCTTTGCCAGGCGCGAGCAGCACGTTGTCTATACACATCCGGAGCGCCTGACATGAACGCGCAGCACCTCGTGAAGATGGCCAATGAGATCAGCGCTTTTTGGGAAGGGGAAGCAGGCCGCAAAGATGCCGCGGCATCGGTTGCCACGCACCTGAGGCGCTACTGGGATCCGCGCATGCGCCGGCAGATCCTCGAGCATTACCATGCCGGCGCAGGCGGGCTCTGCGATATCGCGCGCGAGGCCGTTGGCATGCTGTCGGCGCCAGAACCGGCAGCGTTTGAAGCATCGCAGCCAACCGGTTAAGGGCAATCACGTCCCATGACGACCGCGACTCGTACCAGGAAATCTGCGCGCGCCCTCGTGTGCGGCTCGCTCGCCTACGACACCATCATGGTGTTCCCCGACCGCTTCTCCGCGCACATTCTGCCCGACAAGATTCACATTCTGAATGTCGCCTTTCTGGTGCCCGAGCTCAGGCGCGAGTTTGGCGGCTGTGCCGGCAACATTGCCTATAATTTGAGACTGCTGGGCGACGCGGGCTATCCGATGGCGACCGCGGGGCGCGATTTCGAGCCGTACGCGCAGTGGATGGCGAAAAGCGGGGTGCCGCGGGATTATGTCAAAATCATCGACAGCGAGCACACGGCGCAAGCCTTCATCACGACCGACCAGGATGACAATCAGATCACAGCGTTTCATCCGGGCGCCATGCAACATGCGCACCTGAATCGGGTGGTCGAGGCGCGCGAGATCACGCTCGGCATCGTCGCTCCCGACGGCCGCCGCGGCATGATCGAGCACGCGGCCGAGTTCGCAAGCCTGCGCATCCCGTTCATCTTTGATCCGGGGCAGGGCCTGCCGATGTTTGAGGCGCCTGACCTTATGGCATTTATCTCCCAGGCGAGCTGGGTTGCGGTAAACGACTACGAATGGCAGCTCATGCAGCAGAAGACCGGCTGGGGCGTCGCCGACGTTGTCGAGCGCGTGCGCGCGCTCATCGTGACGCGCGGGGCGCAGGGCTCCGTGATCTATGCGAAGGGGCGGGAGCTTGCGATTCCAAGCGCCGCGCCGAGCGCCATTGTCGATCCCACGGGCTGCGGCGACGCCTATCGTGCGGGTATCATTCATGGTCTCATGCACGGTCTTGACTGGCAGGTGACCGGCAGGATCGCGTCCCTCATGGGGGCCCTTAAGATCGAGGTCCGCGGCACGCAGAACCACCGCTTCACGCCGGCGGAGTTTGCCGCACGTTATCACGAGAGCTTTGGCATGGCGCTGCCTGCCGCGCACGCGCAAGCACGATTCGCGCGCGCGCAAAGTGCAGTTATTTGAACCCGGCCTCACAAATAGGATAGATATATGGGAAACAGCTATTTGTTTACGTCCGAGTCCGTCTCCGAAGGGCACCCGGACAAGGTCGCGGATCAGATATCCGACGCCGTGTTGGATGCCATCCTCACCCAGGACAAGCGCGGCCGCGTTGCCTGCGAGACCCTGGTGAAGACCGGGGTTGTGATCGTCGCGGGCGAAGTGACAACCAGCGCCTGGGTGGACGTCGAGGCGCTGGTGAGGAAGACCGTGCTCGAGATTGGCTACGACTCATCCGACATGGGCTTCGACGGCGCCAGCTGCGGCGTCGTGAACATCATCGGCAAGCAGTCGCCTGACATCGCCCAGGGCGTTGACCGCAAGGATGAGAAGAAGCAGGGCGCCGGTGACCAGGGCCTCATGTTCGGCTACGCCACCAACGAAACCGACGTCTTGATGCCCGCGGCGATTACGCTTGCGCATCGGCTCGTCAAGAAGCAGGCCGATGTCAGAAAGAAGGGCAAGCTTTCGTGGCTGCGGCCCGATGCCAAGAGTCAGGTGACGCTGCGCTACGAGAACCACGCGCCGGTCGGCATCGAAGCGGTCGTGCTCTCGACCCAGCACAGTCCGGACGTCTCCACGAAGACGCTGCGCGAGGCGGTCATGGAGGAGATCTTGAAGCCCGTGCTGCCCGCCAAATGGATCGACAAACGCACCAAATACCACATCAATCCCACCGGACGGTTCGTGGTCGGCGGCCCGGTCGGCGACTGCGGCTTGACCGGCAGAAAGATCATCGTCGACACCTACGGCGGCTTTGCACGTCACGGCGGCGGCGCATTCTCCGGCAAGGATCCTTCCAAGGTTGATCGCTCGGCAGCCTACGGCGCACGCTATGTGGCGAAGAACATCGTCGCCGCGGGCCTCGCCGATCGCTGTGAGGTGCAGATCTCGTATGCCATCGGCATCGCCGAACCGACGTCAATCATGGTCGACACGTTCGGCACCGGCACGGTGGCGGACGAACGCCTGACGGCGCTCGTGAGAAAGCACTTCGATTTGACGCCCTATGGTTTAAGAGAAATGCTCGATCTTTTGCGCCCGATCTATCAGATGACCGCAGCCTACGGCCACTTCGGCCGCACCGAGAGCGAATTCACCTGGGAAAGCACCAGCCGGGCGGTCGAGCTTGCGGCCGACGCCAAGAGCGCAACTTCCGCGCGCGCGCGCGCCGCTTGAGCACATTTTGCGAATTTAAGGAACACGATTGATGAACGCCAATTTGAAAGCCCCCGCCGGCACCTTCAGTGATTACCGCGTGGCCGACTTGGGTCTTGCCGGCTGGGGCCGCAAAGAGATGACGATCGCCGAAGGGGAAATGCCCGGACTCATGGCGATCCGCAAGGAGTTTGCAAAGAGCCAGCCCTTAAAGGGCGCACGAGTCACGGGCTCCTTGCACATGACGATCCAGACGGCGGTGTTAATTGAGACCTTGAAGGCGCTCGGCGCCGAGCTGCGCTGGGCTTCGTGCAATATTTTTTCAACACAGGATCATGCTGCCGCCGCTATTGCGACCGCGGGCATCCCGGTGTTCGCCTGGAAGGGCGAGTCGCTGACGGATTACTGGCAGTACACGCATCAGATCTTTGAATGGCCGGACGGCGGCTACTCCAACATGATCCTCGATGACGGCGGCGATGCCACCTTGTTGCTGCATCTCGGGACACGCGCGGAAGCCGATCCTGCCGTCATCGGCAAGCCCGCTTCCGAGGAAGAAGCGGCGCTGTTCGCTGCGATCAAGGCGAAATTGCGCACGGATCCCAAGTGGTACTCGGTGCGCCTGAGCGCCATCAAGGGCGTGACCGAAGAGACGACGACCGGCGTCAAGCGTCTCTACCAGATGGCGAAGGAAGGCAAGCTTGCCTTCCCGGCGATCAACGTCAACGACTCGGTGACGAAGAGCAAATTCGACAACCTGTACGGCTGCCGCGAGTCGCTCGTGGATGCGATCAAGCGCGCAACCGACGTCATGATCGCGGGCAAAGTCGCGCTCGTCGCCGGCTACGGTGATGTCGGCAAGGGCTCCGCGCAGGCGCTGCGTGCGCTGTCGGCGCAAGTGTGGGTGACCGAGGTTGATCCCATCTGCGCGTTGCAGGCGGCGATGGAAGGCTACCGGGTTGTCACCCTCGACTACGCCGCGGATAAGGCGGATATCTTTGTTTCCGCCACCGGCAATTTCCACGTGATCACGCATGAGCACATACAGCGCATGAAGCACAATGCGATCGTGTGCAACATCGGCCACTTTGACAACGAGATCGATGTCGCGAGCTTGAAGCAGTACCCGTGGGAAAACATCAAGCCGCAGGTCGACCACATCATCTTCCCCGACGGCAAGCGCGTCATCCTGCTCGCCGAAGGGCGCTTGGTGAATTTGGGCTGCGGCACCGGACATCCGAGCTACGTGATGAGCTCCTCCTTTGCCAATCAGGTGATCGCGCAGATCGAACTCTTTACCCATCCGGATCGCTATCCGATCGGCGTGCATGTGCTGCCAAAGCACCTCGATGAGAAGGTGGCGCGGCTGCAGCTTGCGACTCTGAATGTCGAGCTCACGAAGCTCACCGACGTGCAGGCGCGCTACATCGGCGTCGATAAGTCGGGTCCCTACAAGCCCGACCACTATCGCTACTGAGTCGGACGTACGATGTCGAGCGCAACTGCGCCCGGTAGTTCTGCCGTGGTGCTCGATGGCAAGGCTGTGGCTGCGAAAGTGCGCGCAGAGGTAGCCGCGCGCGCTCTCACTTTCACCGCCCAATATGGGCGCCGTCCCGGGCTCGCCGTCGTGCAGGTCGGGGAAGATCCGGCGTCGACCGTATACGTGCGCAACAAGCGCCGCTCCTGTGTCGAAACGGGCATCGAGTCGTTCGCGCATGATCTGCCGGCGACCACCCGTGAAGCTGAGCTGCTGGCGCTCATCACGACGCTCAACCATGACCCCGCCGTTGACGGCATCCTCGTGCAGATGCCGCTGCCCAGGGGTCTTGACTCAAATCGCATCATCGATGCCATCGATCCCAAGAAGGATGTCGATGGACTGCATCCCACGCCTGCGGGTCTTCTCATGGTGGGCCGTCCGGGCCTTAGAGCCTGCACGCCAAGCGGCTGCATGCGGCTCATCGCCGCAGCGGGATGCGATCCGGCCGGCAAGCACGCGGTCGTCGTCGGGCGCAGCATTCTTGTCGGTAAGCCCATGGCGCTCCTCTTGCTCGAGGCGAACGCGACCGTGACGATCGCGCATTCGCGCACCGCTGACCTTGCGGCGACGGTGGGCAGAGCGGACATCGTGGTAGCGGCCGTGGGACGCGCGCACATGATCAAGGGCGAATGGCTCAAGCCTGGCGCCGTGGTGATCGATGTCGGCACCAACAAAGGCGCCGATGGAAAATTGACGGGTGATGTGGAGTTCGAGGCGGCGCGGCGCGTCGCTTCCGCTATTACGCCGGTTCCGGGCGGCGTCGGGCCGATGACGATTGCGTTCCTGTTATCGAATACCGTCGACGCCGCGCTCGCACGCGCCGCCGACCTCTAGAGCGCCCGGCTTAACCCTTGACGGCCACCCCGACAGCTCGTAGGGTGAAGCGGACTCGTTGCGAAGTGCATGAAAATAAAAGTACTGGGATCGGCGGCGGGCGGCGGATTTCCACAGTGGAACTGCGGCTGTCCCAACTGTCGCGGGGTGCGCGACGGGACTCTCAAAGCGCGCGCGCGTACGCAGGAATCGATCGCCGTCAGCGCCGATGGCGACTCATGGTTTCTGCTCAATGCATCCCCGGAAATCCGCTCGCAGATCGAGAGCTTTCCCGGCCTGCATCCGCGCGGTCCGCGCGACTCGCCCATTCAAGGCATCCTCATCACCAATGGCGATATGGACCATTGCTTAGGGCTTCTGTCGCTGCGCGAATCGCATCCGCTGCAGATCTATGCCACCGAGCAGCTGCGCCGCGGCTTCACCGAAGCGAACTCGCTGTATATGACATTGGAGCGCTTTGCCGGACAAACGACCTGGCGTACGCTGAAGCTCGGCGCGGAGCAGGATCTCAAGCGTCTTGACGGCCGCTCGAGCGGACTTGAGGTTACCGCCGTCGCCGTGCCCGGGCAGCCGCCGCTGCACCTAAGAGGGCGCTTTGCCCCGGGACCTGAAGACAATGTCGCCTTCAGGATTCGAGATCGCGCCAACGGGCGCACCCTGGTGTATCTCTCGGGAGTCGCCGCAATCACTGCCGAGGTTCTGGCGGCGATCGACGGCACGCAGTGCATGTTCTTTGATGGCACATTCTGGGCAGCGGATGAGCTCATCACCTTGGGGCTCGGCGATAAGCGCGCCGAGGACATGGCGCATCTGCCGATCGGCGGCGCCTCGGGAAGCTTGGCACAGTTTGCGAAGATCAAAGTTCCGCAGCGCTATTACATCCATATCAATAATACGAACCCCATCCTGCGCGAGGACTCCGCCGAGCGCGCCGCGGTGCAGGCGGCGGGTTGGCACGTGGCTTATGACGGACTGGAGTTTGAGCTGTGACCGCGCCACTGGCGGTTTCCGACTTCACCGAGCGGCTGAGGAGCGAAGGCGCGAGTCGCTATCACGATCATCATCGTTACCACATCCTCATGCATGCGGGGAAGTTGACTCAAGCGCAGCTGCAGCAGTGGGTATTGAACCGTTACTACTATCAGACACGCATCCCGATTAAAGACGCACTCATTCTCTCGAAGTCGGATGATCCTGCGTTTCGCCGCATGTGGATTCGCCGCATCCAGGATCACGACGGCACAACCGAAGGCGAGGGCGGCCTTGCCATGTGGCTCACGCTCGCCGAAGGCGTAGGACTTGATAAGGAAGAGGTCAGGAGCTGCCGCTCGGTTCTCCCCGGCGTGGTGTTTGCCTGCGATGCCTACGTGCAGCTGGTGCGCGAACGAACTCTTCTTGAGGCGGTCGCATCGTCCCTCACGGAGTTCTTCGCACCTGACATCATGGCGAAGAGAATCGTTGCCTGGGAAGCGCACTACCCGTGGGTGGCACCGCAAATGCTTGCCTATTTTCGCGCGCGGGTGACGCGCGCGAAGAAGGATTCCGGGGAGGCGATCGAATACGTGACGACCCATGCGACCACGCACGAGCTGCAGACGCGCTGTCTGGCGGCGCTCATCCGCAAAACGGAAGTCCTCTGGCACTTGCTCGATACGACCTACGCTGCCTACGTCGATCCGGCCTGGGGACCGGGCGGGCCTCGAGATTGAAACGCACGCGGCGCAAAATGGACGCGAGCCTGTACATTCTTCTGTCACTCGTGATCGTCGCGCTCGCGGCTGCGTTCATGCGAGATGCGCATCTGCCGCTCGCCGGCATCCAGGCGAGCGGCAGATTGCTGCGGGGCGTATGGGTCGAGATCGCGCTCGGGTTTTTGCTCGCAGGCCTGCTCGAAGTGCTGCTGCCGGCGCAGGCGATGGCGCAATGGCTCGGTCGCGACAACCTCGGGCGCGGCATTCTCGTCGGCTGGGCGGCCGGGCTCATCCTGCCGGGCGGCCCCTACATGCTGTTTCCGATCGCCGCCAATCTGCTTCGAACCGGCGCCGAGCCCGGTCCGGTCATCGCGCTCCTGACAGCAAAGACGCTCGTAAGCCCGATACGAATGTTTACCTATGAGGCGCCCTTGCTCGGCTGGCCTTTGACGCTCGCACGCTTCATTCCGGGCGTGCTCCTGCCGCCGATTCTGGGGTACGTCGGGCAGTGGCTCTTCAGTGTCTTCAAGCGCTGATTGACCCCGCTTTGCCGATCGGAGGAGTTGTGAGCAAACATTTGCTGGCGCGGGTGGTGGCGAGTTTGAGCGTGGCGCTTTATGCGACCCCGTCGCGTGCTGCTGATGACGCAGCGCTCAACAAGGACTTGACCTCGCTCATCGCCGCGCAGCATTTGCCCTGCGGCAAGATCGTCAACGTCAGTACCCAGGCTGAGCGCGACTACCTCGTCCGCTGTCAGGATGGCAGCAGCTATCAGATCGTTCCGAACTCGGAAGGCACGTTAGTGGCGCATCCACTAGGGCAGAAGACCCGCTGAGTTAGGTGAGTTGCCGAATTCTCGTTTTTATGCGCGTCGCGGCCGCCGCAATCGGCAGTTAGGCACCACTCGCGGGCCGACTGCTGGAACTTTAATTGCTGTGCCAGGACGAGCGCGACCGGCGTAAACGCGTGTGGATTCAGGATCCGCGCCTGGCATTCCATCTACGCGTGTGAGGGCGTCGAGCGCCGCGCGTCTGCAGTTCGCTTGAACGTAAGCAGACGGCCGAAGTAGTTACTAGTGCGCTGCTCATGGAGCGCCTTTGTCAGCAGGGCGCACTGGTGCGATGAACGTGGCAACCACGCAGAACCTGCCCGCCAGTGTTCCGCGCTGCGAGACGCTGCGTTCCTCTATTTTCTGAAAAGGGGTAGCCGTCCCGACACTACGCGATGACTCAACGGCGCAGTCGCACAAGTCTGAGCTCGCGCTGCTTGCTGATCTGCCGGCGCTGGCCTTGCCGCCTCGACTTGCTCGTTCAAATTCGGACTCTTGTTATCAGCCATAGTATCTCCGCCGGCGGCAGCCGGCGCCAAGAGCCAAAGCAAGAAGCGTCATTCTCAACGGCGGTTCTGTCACAGGCAATGGCTCAGGCTCTGCGCAGCAAGAAGACGATGAGTGCAATGAGGAGAATGGTTCCGAGTAAGCCACCGCCGATGTACATATGCATCTCCGTTAGTTTGTCTGCCGGTAGCATTGGAGCACGAACAGAGCTAACGGGTCGGGACGCTAGCGCACATAGGCCGTGTGGTAACCGTTGGCCTATATCTTGGGCGGTGCGACATCAGCATCAGGTCCGGTTTGCGATGGAATGGGAATGGACGCTCACGAGGCGCGATCGAGCAGGTTCACCAAGGGTAGGTAACTGGTTCGCCTGCGCCGCGGATAGCGGGGGTGCGTTGAGCTCATCACCCATTCCGAGGCGCGCAATTGTGATTTCAGGTTATGTACGCTAGCGAACATATGCTATATATAGGCTTCAGCGGCTCGCATCGGATGCGCTTAATGGCTGGTTCTCACGATCCACCACAGAATTACTTGCTCGCAGGCTTGTCATTGGACGAGCGTAATCGCCTCTTCCCGCACCTGCAGCTTGTTGCAATGCCGCTTGGCAAGGTTCTCTACGAGCCCGGCGACGTGCTGCGGCACGTCTATTTTCCGCTCGACTGTATTGTGTCGCTGCTATACGTCATGGAAGACGGCGCGTCGGGGGAGATCTCGGTGGTGGGCAATGAGGGTCTCATCGGCATCGCTTTGTTCATGGGCGGTGAAACCACACCAAGCCGGGCGATCGTGCAGAGCGCCGGCCACGCTTATCGACTGGCGGGCCAAAGGCTCAAGGACGAGTTCTATCGCAACGGCGGGCTGCAGGTTTTGCTGCTGCGCTACACCCAGGCTTTGATCACGCAGATGTCGCAGACCGCAGTCTGCAATCGCCATCACACAGTTGACCAGCAACTGTGCCGATGGCTCCTGCTGTCGATGGACCGCCTACCTTCGAGCCACCTGGTCATGACCCAGGAGCGCATCGCGAACATGCTTGGGGTCCGGCGCGAAGGTGTCACCGAGGCTGCCGGCAAGTTGCAGAAGCTCGGTGTGATCCATTACGTCCGCGGGCAGATCACGGTGCTCGACCGCGCCAAACTCGAACAGCTCTGTTGCGAGTGCTACGCCGTGGTCAAGAAAGAAACCGATCGCCTGCTAGCTCAAGGCGATCGCCCGATCTTAGCGGCAGGTCTGCAAGACCATTGACTGGGGAGCCTTTGGAGCCAGAGGCTCTAGCTGCGGATTCAGGCGGCTGATCCGGTTTGCCCGGTGGGGCCCTAATTGAGGGTCCCGTTGTAGCTGCGTATGCAGCCGCCTGGTGGGGGCGGCAGGACGCTCCAGCACCCGCTCACCGCTCTTGAGCACGACACCAGAAATTCGTAAGCATTGCCGGCGGCTCCGCGGCCGAGTCCGCGTACGGTGCGCGACGCCTGTCTCAGAAGGCTACTGGCAGGTGTTCTCGCGCCGGCTGATCAGCGAATCCGTAAGTTGTTGATTTAATGGCGCTCCCAGCGGGATTCGAACCCGCGTACTAGCCTTGAGAGGGCCACGAATTCGTCTAGGGCCGTATACCGGCATCTTATAAAACTCATCATTTATAGGCTTTTCGTCCAAGACTATCTAGCGTTATCTGTTATATACTTTTCGTACCGTTTCGTACGAGAGTCGATCTGCTCATGGATTTATCACGTAAGCGAGAGCGCGAACGGCTGCCTGTCCGCCGGGAAGCGTACTGGCAGCGGCTCGCGGCCGGGGCATACTTGGGGTTTCGTCGGGGCCCGGATACGTGGCTTGCACGTTACCGTGGCCGCGACCGTAAACAGCAGTGGCAGCCCTTGGGCGAAGCGCTCGACTACGATGAGGCGAAGCGGCGGGCCGAAGGCTGGATTGGCCAGCTCGCGGGTGCGGCGGTCCGTTCGGTGAAGCGCGCGACCGTTAAAGAGGCCTTGCAGACCTATCTTGCCGATTTGAGACGCCACGGTCGCTCGGATGCAGCGAAGGGCGCCGAGTGTCGTTTCAAGAAGTTCGTCTACGACGACGCTTTGGCAGATATCGAGCTTGAGAGTGCAACGCGGGACGAC
>Ga0066793_10000594_pt1 | contig 14736 bp, 14 predicted proteins | sample PersoiDNA2013189_FD_83876 | JGI IMG/M metagenome (GOLD analysis project Ga0066793, IMG submission 83876) | Permafrost soil microbial communities from the Arctic, to analyse light accelerated degradation of dissolved organic matter (DOM) -... | ecosystem: Environmental > Terrestrial > Soil >... | reverse complement strand
GCCGCCGGCGGCCAGGATCTCCTCCGCGAGCCGTCCGTGCGCGGCCGGATACACGATGTCGACCCCGGTGCCCATCACCGCGACCGTCACCCCGCCCCCGACGAGGGCGCCCCGGTGCGCGGCCGCATCGATGCCGAGTGCCAGTCCGCTGATGACGATGACGCCGGCGCGCGCCAGGTCCGCCGAGAGCTGCTCAGCGACCGCCTCGCCGTAGGGTGACGGGCGCCGGGATCCCACGATGGCGACTCGTGGGCCGGCGGGCGGCGGCCAACTTCCTCGGGTGCGGAGCTCGGCTTCTTCAGGCGGCGACATCTTGAAGGCGATAGCCGAGGGCTTCCAGGATGTGGTGCTCGCAGATTTCCTCCGCGCCTTCGAGGTCTGCAGCGGTCCGCGCCACCCTCCAGGCGCGGTGGAATCCACGCGCGGTCAGGCCGCGAGTATCGGCCCAGCGAACGAGGGTCCGTCTGGATGCAGGCTCCAGGGCCGCCAGCTTGCGCAGGCGCGCGGGCTTGAGCTGGGCGTTGAGACACCCCTGGCGGTCGATCTGACGACGGCGGGCGGCTATCACACGCTCGCGCACAGCAGCCGATCCCTCGCCGGTCGGGTCCGACGCCAGCGTCTCGAGCTTTACCCGCCGGACGCCAACCTTTAGATCGATCCTGTCCAGCAGCGGGCCGGATAGCCGCCGTTGATAGGAGTCGATTCCGCCCGGGGTGCACCGGCAGCTCCGGATGGGATCGCCGGCCCAGCCACAAGGACAAGGATTGGTCGCGGCGACCAGCGTGAACCTGGCGGGATAAGACACCGAGCCCGCCGACCTCGTGATACTGACGCGCCCCGACTCGAGCGGCTGGCGCAGCGCCTGCAGGACCGGTGCCTGGAACTCCGCCAGCTCGTCGAGAAACAGGACCCCGTGGTTAGCCCTGCTGATTTCGCCCGGCTGCGCCAGCCCGGTGCCCCCACCTATCAGGCCGGCCATCGAGACACCGTGATGAGGCGCACGAAATGGGCGGGTCCAGTCGAGCGGCCGATCGCTGGGAATCTCGCCAAGCAGGCTGCGGACCTGGGCCACCTCGAGCGCCTCCTCGAGCTCGAGTGGAGGCAGGATGCCCGGAAGGCAGCGCGCGAGCATGGTCTTGCCGGCGCCGGGCGGACCGCTCAGCAGGAGGTGATGCGCGCCGGCGGCCGCGATCTCGAGGGCGCGGCGGCCCTCCTCCTGGCCATGCACCTCAGCCAGGTCGTGCTCCGACGCACCGCTGTCGGGTGTAGGCCCGGCACGGCCGGGCTTGTACGGCTCGATGGGCTCGATCCCAAGCATGTGATCCACAACCGCCTTGAGGCTGGTGCATGGGGTGACCACCAGGCCGTCGACCAGTGCAGCCTCTGCCGCGTCCGAAGCCGGCACGAAGACACGCTCGAAGCCGAGCTTGCGCAGCCCAAGCGCCGCCACCAGGATCCCATCGACGTGCCGGACGTCTCCGTTGAGCGCCAGCTCGCCCAGAAAAGCTGTGTGCGGAGGCGGCTTCTTGCCGGCGCGCGCTAACGCGATAGCCACTGCGATCGCAAGGTCCAGGCGGCTTCCTTCTTTGCGCAGCTCCGCGGGCGCAAGGTTGACGGTCAGACGCCGACCGGGAAATTCCAACCCGCTGTTTTTGATCGCGGAGCGCACGCGCTCACGTGCCTCCTTAACGGACGTCGCAGCGAGCCCGACAAGGAAGAACTTGACCTCTCCCTGAGCGATATCCGCCTGGACCTCAACACGCCGGACGTCAAATCCGACGAGGGTGCAGGAATCCACTGCAGCGAGCACGCACCAGAGGCTAAGTCGCGCCAGGTGGGATTTCAGCCCAGCCTGTTAATTACCCCACGAACTCAGAGGCTGGGCCGTGAGTTCGCGGGGACCCCTTCACGACTCCAGGAAGGCCGCGATCTCATCGTGGAAGGCCTGCCGCTGCTCGAAGACCAACATGTGTCCGGCATCGGCGACTATCACCTCGCGTGCCCCGGGGATCGCCGCGCTGATCTCGTGGGCGCAGACCGGGCCGCAGATGAAGTCTTCCTCCCCTGTTATGACCAGGGTCGGGGCAGTGATGTTTGACAGGCGGCTGCGGAGGTCGAGGTTTTGGAGCTCGCTGCCGAAGGCGCGCTGAGCATCGCCGTTGATGGGATCCGAACGGAACGTGTCCACGTAGGCGGCCTCGGCCGGGCCGAAGCGCGCGAAATAGAAAGGCATGCCTCGCATTGACTTGTCCCGTACCTCGTCGTCGGTCGCCGAGTCCACGGCTTCCTCGGAAGCCGCGATCGCGTCCGGGTACCATGCCTGTCCCGATCTTTTCTCCCTGCCGGCCTCCGTCGCTTCCTCCTGCTCGGGCCCGAACCGGGCAAGGGTCACAGCCAGGACAAGTCGGCTCACGCGCCGGGGATGGGCCAACGCGTATGCCTGCGCCACGATGCCACCGTGGGAGTAGCCCAGAAGCAGCATCTGTTCGAGGCCCAGATGCTCACGCAGCTCCTCCAGGTCCGAGACGTAGTCGTCGAGGTGATAGTCGCCCGGATCCGCCGGCCTGTCGGACGCACCCGTCCCGCGGGGGCTGAGGATGACCAGCGTGTGGCGATCGCCTAGGCCCGCCAGGTCGCCCAGGTAGGTCGTGGAGAAGCCCGGCCCCCCCGGGTGGACGACGAGCACCGGCCCGGTTCCGCTCCGCTGGTAGTGCAGCTCCCGCCCGCCGGTCGTTGTGAATTTCACGTCCACGTTCCCCTCCCGGCGCGGCGCGCCGACTGTCACTCTTCCAGGAAATCGGCGACCTCGTCGTGGAAAGCTTGCGGCTGCTCGACGAAGATCATGTGGCCCGAGTCCCCGACGATGACCTCGCGCGCGCCGGGAATCGCGGAGCTGATTTCCGCGGCGCACACCGGGCCGCAGATGAAGTCCTCGTCGCCATTGATCACCAACGTAGGTGCCGTGATGTTTGGAAGCCCGCCACGCAAATCGAATGCGTTGAAGATCTCGTTGTTGAAGAGCCGAAGCGCGTCCGCGTTGACGCTGTCGGACCTGATGGTGTCCAGATAGCCCGCCTCCACCGGTCCGTAATGCGCGAAATAGAGCGGCATCTCACGGAAGACCAGATCAGCAACCTGCTGGTCGGTGAGGACCTTTCCGTCCTGCTCCTCTTGCAGCGCGGCGGCCGCGTCCTGGTACCACGGCTGTCCAGACCTTTTGTCCATGCCGGCCCTCCTCGCTGCCTCCTGCTCTGATCCGAACCGGGCCAGGGTCGATGCCAGGACCAACCTGCTCACCCGGTCTGGATGTTTGGCCGCGTACGACTGCGCTACGACGCCGCCGTGCGAAAAGCCCAGCAAATTCATCCGCTCGAGTCCAAGATGCTCGCGCAACTCCTCGAGATCCAACACGTAGTCATCGATCTTGTAGTCTCTGCGGTCTGCGGGCCGGTCGGACCCGGCGGTGCCCCGCGGGTTGAGCATGATGAGCGTAAATCGCTCCCACAGGCCCGCGAGGTCGCCCAACTCGGCAGAAGAGAAGCCCGGACCGCCGGGGTGGCAGACCAGCACCCGGCCGGTGCCCATCTTCCGGTAGGTGAGTTTTTTTCCTTCCTTGGTATTGAATTTCATGTGAGGCGGGGCTCCGGCTGCCAGTGGCCGTCGCTGTCGATGTAGCCGGCAGGTTGGTCCGGCTCATGGCTCAACACCAACAGCCACCGATGGTTCTGCGCCTCCTCGAAAAGCCGCGCCTTCTGCTCGAAAACGCGCAGCGGCTCGAGGTCGGCTGACATGTTCCACGCCACCTTCAGGTGTGGAGTCTGGGGCACCAGGTCGCCGGTCACGGCGCAGGCCAGCTCGCCAGAGCGCAGGATCATGACCTGGCTGCCGGGCGTGTGGCCGCCCACCTGGCGGATATGCACACCGGGCATGACCTCGGCGTCGCCATCGAGATATTCGACGAGCTTGTTTCCGTCGTCGAGCGGCGTGAAGTCGTCGAGGACGTAACCGGGCTTGCTGCGGACGTCCGCATGCACGGCGAAGTCCCACTCGCTGCGCTGGATGAAATGACGCGCTCGTTTGAAGGTCAGCTCCAGGGCACCGTGCTCGTTGCGGCGCGTGAGGCCGCCGGCATGATCCCAGTGGAGGTGCGTCGTAACCACGGCGTCCACCTCGTCGGGCCGGATGCCCAGGCGCTTGAGCGAGTGCAGCAACCCCTCCGGTTCACGCAGCGCGACCTGCTGCGCTCGCTTCTCGCTCAGCTTCGTTCCGATGCCCGTCTCACAGACGATGACCTTGCCCTTGATGCGCGCGATGAGGCAGACGCACGCGCATTCGATCATGTTGTTCTCGTCGGCGGGCTTCTGCTTCTGCCACAGCACCTTCGGCACCACGCCGAACATCAGCCCTCCGTCGGCCTTCCAGCGGCCTGACATCAGTAGGTGAAGTTCGAGGTCGCCCAGATGCACGGCGCCTATATGCTGCGGGAAATGGCCGTCTCCGCGATACGGACCTCGAAGCTCTCCAAGGACTATGGCGTTGGACGAGGTCTGTTCGAGCTCGACCTCGAGGTGGGTTCACAGGAGGTCTTCGGCTACCTGGGCCCGAACGGCGCCGGCAAGACGACGACGATCCGGCTGCTCATGGGCATGATCCGGCCCACCGGCGGCGCCGCCTATGTCTTCGGGCTCGACTGCAGGCGCGACTCGGTGGCGGTCAAACGCAGGGTCGGATACCTACCGGGCGAAATGCCCCAGTTCGGCAGCCTGCGCGGCAAGGAGGTGGTCGCCTACCTCGGCGGCATGCGCGGCGGCACCGACCCGAAAGTCGTGCGCAGCATCGCGGAGCGGTTCGACCTCGACCTCAACCGCCGGTTCAGGGAGTACTCGAGTGGCAACAAGCGAAAGCTCGGCCTCCTGCTCGCCTTCATGCACAGGCCCGACCTTTTGATCCTTGACGAGCCGACCAGCGGGCTCGACCCGCTGAACCAGCAGGAGTTCTACGAGCTGCTCCGCGAAGCCCGCGCCGCCGGCGCGACCGTGTTCCTTTCCTCTCACGTCCTGTCCGAGGTCGAGCAGATCTGCGACACGGTGGGGATTCTTCGAGCCGGCAAGCTCGTGAGGGTCGCGCGGCTGCAAGAGCTCCGCGACGCGGGCGAGACCAGCCTGGAGGAGATCTTCCTCAGCTACTACTCCGAGACCGATCACCACCAGAAAGCCCTGCCGGAATGACCGCGATACGCCTGGGCTTTCGCCTCGGCCGGTGGGGCCTGCTCGGTTTCTCGGTCCTGGCCTTTGCTTCGAGCTTTATCCAGGCGGTGGCGTTCTATCAGATCGCGGGTCACTCGCCGGCACAACGGGCGGCGTTCGGGCAGTCGATGGCACAGCTGGCCTCGCAGCTCACGTTCATCCTGGCTCCGCCGTCCGGGCTGGACACCGTGGGCGGATATGTCGAATGGCGGTCGTTCGGAGGCCTGGCGATCCTCTTCGGCGTCTGGGCCCTCGTGTCCGGGAGCGGAGCGGCGCGGGGAGACGAAGAGCGCGGCCTGGTCGAGGCCGTGCTGGCCACGGGTCTCACCCGCTCTCGGTGGCTCGCGTCGCGGGTCACGGGCTATGCGTTGGCGAGCTTCGTCGCGGCTCTTGCAAGCGGTCTGGCGCTCGTCGCGGGCGCCGCAGGCGGAGGCGAATCGGTCAGTTTGCGCCCGGTCATCGAGATCAGCGTCGCGCTGGCCGCACTCGGTCTCAGCTGCTACGCGCTGACGCTGTTGATCGCGCAGCTCACCGGCGCCCGGATCGCGACCGCCGCGGCAGGCGTCGTCCTCCTGATCCTCTTCCTCATCAACCGTCTGAGCCAGACGTTCACGTGGCTTGCCTCGTGGCGCTGGCTCTCGCCTTTTCACTACTACGAGCTCAACCAGCCGCTGGCGCCAGGCGGCGCCTTCGACGTGCGGGCGACCTTGACCATGCTCGGAATCGCACTGGTGGCCGCAGCGGCGGCGGGGGCGGTCTTCGAGTCGCGCGACCTCGGAGCGCCATTTGTTCGCTGGCCTTCGCGCCATCGCCCGGCCGGCTACGAGCCATCCGGGGCGCCGCTGTGGCGGATCCCGGTGGTGCGCGCGCTATACGAGCGGAGGGCTGGGCTATCGATGTGGGCGGCGGGCCTGGCCGCGGTCAGCGTGCTGTTCGTCTATCTGACCAAAACCGTGATCCAGCCGTTGCTGTCATTTCCCGCCCTCTCCCAGTTCTTCGGCGGTTTCGTGGGCGGCCAGCTGTACACGTCCTTTCTGGGGTACTTCTGGCTCAGCCTCGCGCAGCTGCTCTTTGCGGGTTTCGCGATCGCGCAGGTCGCTCGCTGGTCTGCCGAAGACGCCGATGGCCGGCTCGAGCTGATCCTCAGCACCCCGCGGTCCCGCGCCTCGGTCGTCGTGGAGCGCGCGATCGCGCTCACGCTTGGCGCCGCCATCGTCGCAGCTGTGAGCGGCGTCGCTGTCGCGGTGGCCGCTCACTACCAGGCGATGAACGTCAGCGGCGAGCGCCTCGCTGAGGGGACCCTTCTCCTTGTCCCGTTCGCTCTCGTTTTCGCCGCCGCCGGGGCGGTGCTTGCTTCCTGGAATCCCCGGGCGGCGGTCGGCCTGCTTGGCGGATTGGCCTTTGCCAGCTACCTGGTGGACGAGCTGGGACCTCTGTTCAGGTGGCCCACCTGGGTACAGGATCTCTCCGCTTTCAAGCTCTTCGGGAGCCCGCTGTCAACCGGAATCGACCGCTCGGGCCTCGCGATCATGGTTGCGATCATCCTCGTAGGCTTCGCAGTGTCGATACTTCTCATGGAGCGCCGCGACATCGGCGCGTGACTGCTCGCGCGTTGTTTCAAAGAAACCCACGAAAAGTAGCCAAGCACCGGAAAGGGAGGTAAACTGCGTCGCCATGCCGAGATCGATGTGGAAAGGAGTCGTCTCGTTCGGGATGGTCTCGATTCCGATTCGCCTCTATAACGCGACCGAGTCGACCTCCAAGGTCTCATTTCGACAGCTGTGCCCAGACCACAAATCGCCCATCTCGTACAAGCGCTGGTGCTCTGAAGGCGACCACGAGGTCCAGTTCGGCGAGATCCTCAAGGGCTACGAGGTCGGCAAGGATCGCTACGTCATCATCGACGAAAAGGACCTGGACAACCTCCCGCTGGCGACCGCCCACTCGATCGACATCGAAGAGTTTGTCCCCAGCGACGACATCGAGCCCGGCCTGTACTTCAAGAATGCGTACTTCATGGAGCCAGAGGAGCTCGGCAAGAAGCCCTACCAGCTGCTGCGTAAGGCGCTGGAGGCCACCGGCCGTATGGCGATCGCGAAGATCGCGTTGCGCGACCGCGAACACCTGGCGGCCCTCCACCCGAACGGCCACGGGATCCTGATGAACACGCTGAACTGGCCCGATGAGATCCGTTCGACCGAGGGTCTGAAGGGCCTCGAAGGCGACGTCAAGATCAACCCCAAGGAGCTCGAGATGGCCAAAGCCCTCATCGAGAGCCTGGCCGACTCCTTCGACCCGAGCCGCTTCAAGGACGAGTACAAGGAAGCCGTGATGAAGGTGGTCCAGGCGAAGATCGACGGCGAGGTCATCGAGGCCCCCGCGGCGCCGCAGACCGCCAAGGTCATGGACCTCATGGAAGCGCTTCGCGCGTCGGTCGACGCGGCGAAGAAAGCGCGCGCCGCGCAAAAGAAGGCTCCAGCCAAGACCGAGAGGGCACGCCGCAAAGCGTCGTAACCTCGGCCGCCTCGCGGCGCTGACAGAATGGGCTCATGCGGGACCCCCTGGCGACGCGCGTGATCGGAGCGGTGATCGGTGCCTTCTACTTGCTGACAGGCGCCTGGGCATTCGTCGCGCCATTGAGCTTCTTCAGCGCGATCGCGACGTTCGCGCCGCCGAACGTCCACCTTCTGCACGACCTGGGAGCATTCCAGATCGGCCTTGGTCTGGCCCTAACGCTTCCGGTCGCGCTGCAAATTTCGCTGCGTGCGCCGCTCATAGCGGTGCTCGCCGCGTCGTTGCTTCACTTCCTCGCCCACCTCGAGGACATCCGGCTGGGCGGACACCCGACCACCGACCTTCCGATCCTTTCGTTGATCTGCATCGCGCTGGCGGTCGCGCTCGTCCTCGAGCTGAAGGCGAAACACGCGTGAGGGTCTTCCTCGCCGGCGGGAGCGGCGTGATCGGGCGGCGACTGGTGCCGCAGCTGGTGGCGGCCGGACACGAGGTCGCGGCGACAACCCGTTCGGAGGCAAAGGCGGCCAGCCTCGAGTCGCTCGGCGCCACCTCTGTCGTGGTAGACGCACTCGATGAGCCGGCCCTGCGCCGAGAGGTCATCGACTTCCGTCCGGAGGCTGTCATGAACCAGCTGACCGACCTGCCGCAACGCTACAACCCTCGCAAGCTCGGTCCGTATTACGAACGCACCTCCCGGCTGCGGGTGGAGTCCACGCGCACCTTGCTGGCCGCCGCGAGGGAGGCCGGCGCGCGACGCTTCGTCTACCAGTCGATCGCTTTCTTGTACGCGACGGCCGGCCCCGCCGTCCTTTCCGAAGACGCGCCGCTCGCCTTCGATGCGCCTGAACCGTTCCGGACCGCGGTTCGATCGACCGCCGAAGGGGAAAGGCTCGCACTCTCGACCGACGGCATCACTGGCGTGGTTCTTCGATACGGCCAGCTGTACGGACCGGGAACTTACTTCGGCCAGGACGGCGACTTTGCGCGCCAGGCGCGGCGGCGCATGCTCCCGATCGTGGGCGAAGGCGGCGGGGTCTTCTCGTTCGTGCACGTGGACGACGCCGCGAGCGCAGCGGTTGCCGCTCTGGACCGCGGCGACGGCGCGTACAACATCGTCGACGACGATCCGGCCCTGGCGCGCGACTGGATTCCTGCGTTCTGCAGCGAGCTCGGAGCGCCCAAGCCCATGCACGTGCCCGGGTCACTGGTCGCCCTCATGGCGGGCAGTTTCGCGGCCGCGACTCTGCAAGAGGGCCGCGGGGCTTCCAACGCCAAGGCGAAGCGAGAACTTGGCTGGTCGCCCTCCCGTCCCTCATGGCGGGCCGGGTTCCTGACCTAATCTGAACCTGGATGCAGGAGTCGGATCAGCTACAGATCGACCTAGAGAACTTTCCCGGAGAGATGCGGCCGATGCAGGCCGCCTCAACCGAGGCCCCTTTCAGCTCGCCCGACTACCTGTTCGAGGTGAAGTGGGACGGCTTGCGCTGCATCCTGTTTCGGGATGTCGACGGGCGCGTTCGGCTCCAGGACCGAGGTCTCAACGACATCACCGCGGACCTGCCCGAGGTGGTGGCCGCGGCCAAGCGCGTCCCGCCCGGGAGCGTCATCGACGGCGAGCTGGTGGCGACCGACAACGAAGGGCGGCCGGATTACACGCGCTTGCGCGAGCGGCTGTCGGGCGGCGCCGCGTTGAAGGACAAGATCCCGACGGCGTACCTCGCTTTCGACGCCCTGTACCTCGAGGAGAAACCGCTCATGCGGCAGCCGGTCAGCCGCCGGCGCGCGCGGTTGAGCAAGGCGGTCGAGGCAGGCGGCCACATCTTCGTGCCGGACCACATCGAGGAGGACGGCGTGGAGCTGTTCGAGGCCTGCCTCGAGCGGGGGCTCGAGGGCGTGGTCGCGAAGCACAAGCTGAGCCCGTACGTCCCCGGCCAGCGAAGCCCTTTCTGGCTCAAGGTCAAGGCGGTCAAGTCCGACGACTTCGTGGTCATCGGCTGGATGGGAGAGAAGCCGTTCGACGCGCTGGTGGTGGGCTATCACGAGGATGAACGGCTCCTGCCCTGCGGAACGGTCGGAGGCGGATACGACGACTCGGCGACCCACACGATCAACGAGGCCCTGGCCGAGCTGGCCACCGAGGAATCGCCTCTGGATCCTCTTCCCATCATGGTCAAGCCCGTCCACTGGGTGCGGCCGGAGCTCGTGGTGAGCGTGCGCTACTCCGAATGGTCGCCGGACGGAACGCTGCGCTTTCCTATCTTCAACGGCCTCCGCCCTGAGGTGCATCCCACGGAGGCGATCCGGCACCGGCCGCGTGTCGTGATCTCCGGGCACGTGAAGCCAGGCTCGCTCGCATACGACCTCACGCGGTTTCCGTTTTGACGGATCAGACGGCGGAACCCGTTAAGACGGTGATGGAACCTGGTTTCGACGTGGTCACGGGCGCGTTCAGCTTCACCGGCCGCGCGCTCGCGCTCCGCCTGCTTTCGGAAGAGCGTCGCGTCCGCACGCTGACCAACCATCCACAGCGTCCTGGAAGCGAGGAGATCAAGGTCGACGTCGCGCCGCTGCAGTTCGCCGACCGCGCCGCGCTCGTCGAAAGCCTGCGCGGCGCCGACACTCTTTACAACACGTACTGGGTACGGTTCCGCCAGGGCAAGCTGAGCTTCGGCGACGCCATCGCCAACACCCGCATCCTGGCCGGCGCTGCAGCCGAGGCGGGCGTGCGCAAGATCGTGCACATCTCGGTCAGCAACCCTTCACTCGACTCCCACCTCGATTACTACGCGGGAAAGGCGCGGACCGAGGAGATCATCCGCACGTCGGGGCTTCGTTGGGCGATCGTCAGGCCCACCCTCGTGTTCGGTGCTGGCGACATCCTTCTCAACAACATTGCGTGGCTGCTGAGGCGGATGCCGGTGTTCGCCATCCCCGGGCTCGGCACATATCGGGTGCAGCCGGTGGCCATCGAGGACGTGGCCGAGATCTCAACATGGGCGGCGCAGCAGAGCGACGACATGACGGTCGATGCGGCCGGGCCGGACATCGTCACGTACACGGAGATGGTGGAGGGAATCGCGATCGCGGTGGGGCGCAGACCGCGATATGTCTTCATGCCGCCGAGGCTGACTCTGCTCCTTGGAAACATCGTGGGGGCTTATGTCCATGACGTGGTCCTCACGCGCCAGGAGCTGGAGGGGCTGATGCAGGAGCTGCTCGTGTCGCACGAGAAGCCGCGCGGCACGCGGCGGATCGACAACTGGCTGCTGACGAACGCGGACACCCTCGGCCGCTCCTACGCATCGGAGCTGGACAGGCACTGGAGATAGACAAAGCGCTGGTACCCTGCCGGTCATGACGCCGCCCCCAGCCGGCAGTCCGATCGCGGTCGAGGCACAGAACCTCGTCAAGAGCTACGGCGTGGTGAGGGCCGTCGACGGGGTGAGCTTCCAGGTGCGGCGCGGCGAGATCGTCGGATTCCTCGGCGCGAACGGAGCAGGCAAGACGACCACGCTGCGCATGCTGTGCGGCCTTCTCACGCCGACGTCGGGAAAGGCTCTCATCGACGGCTTCGACATCCACGCCCAGCCGCTCGAAGCCAAGGCCCGGCTCGGCTACCTCGATGAGGAGCCGTTCGTGCACCCGCATCTGACGGGGCGCGAGTTCCTCAACTACATCGCCGACCTGTATCGAATGCCGCGCGGCCCCGAGCGGCAGGGGCGGATGGAGAAGCTCTTGGGGCTCTTCGAGCTGGCGGATCGCAACGGCGAGCTGATCGGGGCCTACAGCCACGGCATGAAGCAGAAGATCGGGCTGGCGTCGCTGCTGATCCGCGAGCCGTCGGTCTTGCTCCTGGACGAACCGACCAACGGCCTCGACCCGCGCTCCGCCCGCCTGGTCAAGGACCTGCTCGAAGAGCTGGCCGCGCTCGGCACGACCGTCCTTCTATCGACCCACATCCTCGAGGTCGCCCAGGCTCTCTGCAAGCGCGTGGCGATCATCGACCGCGGGCACATCGTCGCAACCGGGACGATCGAGGAGCTGCGGGCCCAGGCAGGGTCTGAGCAGGCAAGCCTCGAGGATCTGTTCCTGAAGCTGACCGCCGGGCCTGAGTCTCGAGAGCTCATCGAGCGACTGCTCGCGTGACCGATTCGGCGACCAGGGTCATCCTCAAGGCCGAGCTCCTCGCGTGGCGGCATCGCCTGTTGGGTCGCAGCCCCGTGCGCCTGGCCCTGCTCGGAATCTTCCTGCTTGCGGGCGCCGTGTTCATCGGCGGCGGGGCATTCACGGTCGGCGCGGCGGCCGGTCATTTCCTACCGATCGCACGTGACACGATCCTCACCGGAGGCTTCACATCGCTCTCGGTCCTGATGCTGGTGATCGGCTTTCCAACAGTGATCGCCACCTTTTTTGTCGGGCGCGAGCTGCTACAGCTGGTGCTGGCGCCGATCCGTCCGCTCGACATCTTCATCGCGAGGCTGGTGCTCGCGATGAGCGCGAACCTGCTGATCAGCAGCATCCTTCTGATGGGCACGCTCGGAGTCGGCGTGGGCTCCGGCGCCCCGATCGTGTTCTATCCGCTGACATTCCTGCTGATCTTCGTCCAGGTGCTGGTGGTGACCGCCCTGCAGGCGATCCTGATGTCGATCGTCCTCCGGTGGGTCCCGGCCCGCATTGCCAGAGACGTGGCCGCGGCCGTGGCCGGCCTGTCCGGGGCCGGCTTTTACCTGGCCTGGAACATCAACCTGCGGCAGTCGTTCTCGCCGCAGAACCACCCGGACCTCTCCAACTTCACATCCCTCGTCAACCACGTCGAGTGGCTGCCTTCCGCCTGGCCGGGCCACGCGCTGAGCGCCGTCATCGCAGGCAACCCGAGCGAGGCGGCGACGTGGGTGTTGTTCTCCGTGGTGCTCGCCGTCCTCGTGCTCGCGATAGCCGAGATCCTGTACCGGCGCACGCTGCTCACAGGCCTCGGCGTGTTCGGCGGGCCGCCGGCGATCTGGCGGCGCGGCGCCGCGAAGCAGGCGATCGCCGTCGCCAGGCAAGGCGCAGCCTCTCCATTCCGCGCCATTGCGCTGAAGGATTGGCTTAGCTACCGGCGCGACATCCGGCGGCTGAGCCGGATGCTGCCGGCGTTCCTCTTCCCCGTCGGCTACGCGTTCGCTTTCCTCCGTCCGTCACGAAGCATCACCGGCTTCTGGACGGAGGTGTTCCTGGTGGGTTTCATCTCGATGTTCATGTCGACCGCACTCGCGACGCCGTCGATTCCAAGCGAGCGGCGCGGGTTTCAGCTGCTGCGGATGGCGCCCATGACGATGGCGCAGGTGATCCGCGCGAAGATCATGCTCACCCTCCCCCCGGTGCTGGTGCTCACCTTCATCTTCAGCATGGTGGTGGCAACTGTCAGCGCCAGCGGCGTTGCGCAGTACGTGGAGCTGGCCGCCCTCGTGCTCTGGTTAGGCACGGGGTTCGTTGCGGTCGGAGTCTCGGCCGGGGCCATCGACCCACGCTTCGACGCCTCGGACGACCGCCGAGCGGTGGGGCTGGTGGGAACGCTCGCGGGTCTGGCGGGCACGCTCGGGTTCGGCCTCCTGAGCGTGGGGGCATTGGCTCTGGTCGTCTTCGGCTACTCGGCCACCCAGGGCATCAAACAGCTGGGCCCGATCCCGGCCACGCCAGAAGTCGGGGCGCTCATGTGGGCGGGCGGGGTGGTGCTGTTGGTAGGAGCGGCCGCAATCGTGATCACCCTGCTTTGGTTCGCCAACTCCCGCCTGCGAGCGTGGGAGGGCGCGATCGCGTCGGTTTAGTCAGTGAGTGTCCGGCTCCCTGCATGGGCGTCCACCAACGCCCTAGCCGCCGGCCTTATCGACCTCGCAAGTTGGCAGGCGCCCGGCTGGCTTTGGCCTGCTCACCCCGCCGGATTGGCTGCAGCGTTATGCGCTTGCCCAAGAGGGTCGCGTAGCGGACGAGGGTCGTGTGCTTGGGGTCAACTGAACCCCGCTCAAGTCGCGCTACATTTGGCTGCTTAGTGCCTAGTGCCGCAGCGACCTTGTCCTGGCTGAGCCCTTGTCTCTCTCGCTCCGCGGCGAGCTGGCGAACTAACCTCCTAGTCTCGATGGCGGCTTTCATAAGCTTCGGGAACTCAGGGTTCATCGCCGTCCGCTTCGCGATGAAGTCGTCCAGGTCATCTCTCTTGCGCATGAAACGATAATGCCATATCCTGTGCGATATGTCCAATGGGGGGTCACTGGGCACAGTTCCGGCGGGCGGGACGGCCTTGTCGACCGCCTCTACCGCGCCAATCAGCCAGTCGCCGTTCAGCGAGGTGAATGTGTCGGCTCTTGGCGCTCTGCCATTTCTTGTTTACGATCTCCAACGCAAGCAATACCTGACTGAACCGCCCCTCCTCGGCAAATAGCCAGCGGTAAATCACGCTTTGCCCATCGATTTCGATTTGCCAGATATCGCCTCGCAGGTGATTGACATCAATGTGAGCGCGGCCCGCGTTACGAACCTCTTTCATGGCCGCCGCGACTGCCACGGAATCCTCATCGGACAGCTGGTCCAAGAACTCGCGCACGGGCTCGCGCCCAGCAACGCTGCGATAGAAGCGCCAGTGCCGGCGGTAGCGTTTCGGCTGCTGCCGGACTGGATTATTGGTTGCCACCGCCGGGATCCGACAACGCGACGGCTTTTAGGAAGGCACTGAGGCGCAAAGCTTCATCGACCGTAAGGTCCGCCGGCAATTTGAGCTCAGCGAACACATCGGGGCGAACTGGGAATGGGTAGACGACAAGTTTCGCGGTATAGATCAGTCGAACGGGTCCTCGATGAGCTCTGAGGTGAAGCCCCCACCGGGCTTGACCGTCAGGCCCACCACCGCGTAGCGGATGCGGCCTCGCCAGCCCGCTAGTGCCCGGTATTCCGCTGCAGCTGCCATCAGGGCGCGCCGCTTGCGCGCTCCCACCGCCTCTAG
>Ga0066793_10000593_pt1 | contig 14747 bp, 7 predicted proteins | sample PersoiDNA2013189_FD_83876 | JGI IMG/M metagenome (GOLD analysis project Ga0066793, IMG submission 83876) | Permafrost soil microbial communities from the Arctic, to analyse light accelerated degradation of dissolved organic matter (DOM) -... | ecosystem: Environmental > Terrestrial > Soil >... | reverse complement strand
TGTTCCACAAGTTCCAGGTCGAGGACCTCCCGCAGAACCAGAAGCGCGCGAAGCTGGTCGAACTCGCCTTCCACTCCGGACTCGTGTCCGAGCGGGACCTCTAGCCGGAGCGGTTCGTCGCGTGCAGCCGGGATCACCGAGTCAACTCAGCCGGGAACCGGCAAGCGGACTCTCCCGGCCCCCTGTCTGGACTACTAGGGCGGCGGCCAGCTTCGGCATCTCGGCGGTCAGGTGACTGAGATCCTCGGCGCTGAGCACGAGCAAGTGAACCGTGCCGCTCGCCTGCAGCACCGCGCCGGTGTCATCGCCGAACAGCGCGGCCACGCCGAAGGCGTCCCCCGTGCCCAGAACTACCGAGGGACCGCCGTGATGATGCGCGGCGGCGAGCGGAGCCGGCGCGGCGCCGGGAAGCGCTATCAAGGACTCGACGGGAATGTCGGCGACGAAGGACCTGGCCGAGCGGGCCATCGAGCCGGAGGAGTCCCCGCCGTCCCGTACACCACGTCCGTGGACGCTTAAGGGCCGGCCCAGACACGTCCGGTGAAGACTCAACGCGCTTGGCGACGGGGGCATCCCGCTCGCCACGGTTCCGGTTCTGCCTGCTGCGCATTTGTCTTCCCTCGCGGACCGCACCGACTCGTCTCGTCTGCCCCGCTCGGGTGACGGACTCGCACATCTGCTCGGATCGCCGCCCGGCCCTTCACCAAGGGGGGGGAACGCTCACCCCTACGGGAGCCGGTGTCCACCCCCGGGCCCGCTGGAGCCGCACCGCGACCGTGTCCATGCTCGTGCCTATCGATCAATTTACGGCCATCCACTAACGCATCACCGAACCGCTTGGGTCGTTCTGTAGGTGAGGGTTCTGCTGCCGAGCGACCTGCTCAGCCAACTGCCTCGACCTGCCCGCAGGGAGGATGACCATGACGAGCAACAAGGACGAGCCGAGGTTCGCGCCGGCTCTGCGCGGCTACGACCGGCAGCAGGTCGACGACTACGTCGCCAGGTTGCGGCGCTACGCCGACGATGCGTACAACCTGACCGCCGCCGAGGCCGAGGTCGCCCGCCGCGGCCATGGTGGCCGCGACGAGTCGAGAACGATCATGCCAGCGCCGGGCCCGCTGAACCAGCCCGTGCCGACCGCTAGCAACGAGTTGGACGCCCTCGGCGACAGCCTCTCCAAGATCCTGCTGGCGGCGCTTAAGGAGGCGGGGACGCTGCGTGCGGCCGCTCGCGAGGAGGCTCAGCGGATCACCGAGGAGGCCCGGCTGCGGGGCCACGACGAGGGGTCTCCCCCCGAGGCGGAACAGATCGGCGATGAGTCGGTGGAGATGATCCGGCCGGCGCCGATCCCGCTGAGCCAGCCCGTGCCGACCGCGATTAGGGAGTTGGACGCCCTCCGCGACAGCCTCCCCAAGATCCTGCTGGCGGCGCTTAAGGAGGCGGGGACGCTGCGTGCGGCCGCTCGCGAGGAGGCTCAGCGGATCACCGAGGAGGCCCGGCTGCGGGGCCACGACGAGGGGGCACGCACCGAGGCGACACAGATCGTCGCGGCCGCCCAGGCCGAGGTCGAGCAGATGCTGGCGCGCGGCCGCGAGCAGGCGCAGCAGCAGGCATCCCAGCTTCTGGAGCAGGTCGAGCAGGCTCGGGCACGTCTCGCCGTGCTGCAAGCTCAGGTGGCCGAGTTGGACCGCCGTCGGGACGAGGCGCGCGCCCACGTCCGGCGGCTTCGTGCGCTGCTCCCCGTCGACGACACTGACACGACGACACCGCCGGCGTCGAGGACGGACAAGCTTGACGTGAGCGGGCGCGCGGGGGCCGGCCACGGCCACACAACTGCGCCCGTCGGGTCGTTCGATCGCGTGCGCCAAGCCATGTCCGTGGGGTTGGTAGACGCCGGGCGTGGCGATCTGTGAACGCCGGCCCCCGGTCGTCACCAACCGCGGCACGACCTCGCCGCGGTCCTCGACCATCCACGCTGACCACCGCTTCGCATCAACGCGGTCGGACAGGGGCACGTATCGCCAGTCCGATAAGCCTTCGCACGGACGATCTGGCAACGTGCTGCGGTCCCGCCAAGCTGACTCGGCTCGTGACGATGACCTGCGTGCGCAGTGCACGTTCGCGCGCCGCTGCCGCCGGATACCCGGTGCGCTTCCAGCCGTGACCAGAAGATACCCCACCAAGGGTGGCAACCCGTCACCCCTTGAGGGATTACGGCCACCTCCAGGACCCCTGGTCGGCCCCCTCGGCACACCTGACACTTGGAACGTCAAGCACCGCACCACGGCCTTCCCGGAAGATGCAGTGACATGCGGCTACTTCCCTTCCAGCGCCCGCGACAGCGCAAGGATCCGGCTCTGCTAGTTCTGCGCTCGCCGCCCGGGCGGCAATTGCCCTGCTGATCGTGGCAGCAAGAACGCACGCTCGGCTGCCCGTGGAGAAGAGCTTCCGGTGGGTTCCATCCGTCACCTCACCGCCTCAGCACCCCGACTGCGACCCGTAAGGAGACCCGCTATGACCGATCGCGAGCCTCTTCAGGAGGCTGCTCCACACCTCAAGGCCCGCATTTCACCCGGCAAGCCTCGACCTGGGTCCCACCACCGGCCGGGGGGAGTGCTTGCTTTGAATCAGATAGGTGGGTATGCCACGTCGCCCCCAGCCGTGCTGGGGTTGGAAGACCAGCCAGGGCAGGAGTCAGCCGCGTTGGACATGACTTCCCGAGGCCTCGACACCCCACCGTCCTTCGACGGGTTGTCTACTCGGTCGAACACCATTCTCCTAGTCGACGACGACTCGATGATGCTCTCGCTGCTGAAGGTCGCGCTGGAGCGGACCGGCCACACCGTGGACACGGCCCAGTCGGGGGTCGAGGCGTTGCACATGGTCGACGCGAGTCCGCCGGACATCGTGGTGTGCGACGTGGCCATGCCAGGCATGGATGGATTCGAGTTTATGCAGCAGCTGCGCACGCGGGCTTCCACAGCCACGGTCCCATTGATCTTCCTCGCGGCCCAGGCTTCCACCCAGGAGGCCGTTCGCAGCCTTGCGCTAGGTGCGGACGACTACATCCGAACGCAATTCTCCATCGACGAGATCGTCGCCAGGGTGGAGGCCAAGCTGGCCCGGCCCACGATCGCCGCCGACCAGGTGCCCCGCCCCCCCCGTACCGGCCTGGTGACCGAGGTACGGCTCTATGAGGAGTTGGCCCGGGAGATCGAGCGGTCGCACCGGTCGGGCCGATCGGGCTGTATTGCCGCACTCGACCTGGCTGAACGCCCGGCCGCCGCCGCGCGGCTGGGCGCCCGGGCTGACCAGGACCTGCGCGTGCAGGTGTCCGTGCTCGCCGCGACGGGCGCGGAGGAGCTGGACCTGATCGGCCAGGACGCCGAGGGGCGACTTCTCGTGCTGATGCCCGAGACGGACCCGGACCCCGCCCGGGAGCGACTGCTCCGGCTCTCGCAACATGTCGCCCACGGTTCCTTCACGGCCGCCGGTGAGCCGGTGCACGTGACACCTGTCGTCGGCTTTGCGACCTTCGGCGCGGCGCTGGGCGGGATGGAGACTGTTATCGACCGGGCGCTGGTGGCCGCGAATGTCGCTACCGCTCACCTAGACCTGCAGCCGGTGGCCTGGCGACCGGAGTTCGAGGCGACCGGGCAGCGGCCCCCGCTGTTGTCCTGGGCCACGCGGCTCCGCGCGCGGTTGCGCACCCCGGTACAGGTCGCCCTGAGTTTCGTGATCGGCGTGTTGTTGCCGTTCCTCGCCTACGTGGCGCTCGATAGCGTGGGCATCGACGTGACCCGACCGGTCTACTACGTCGTGGTGGCCGCGTTGCTCCTCACCGGGGTCCTCATCTGGATCGAAGGCTTTCAGGCGCTCGACCCGGAGCGTCCGCCGGAGGATGCGGCGCTGCCCTTCCCGCCGGCGTCGGCCGTGATCGCCGCCTACCTGCCGAACGAGGCGGCGACCATTGTGGAGACGGTCGAGGCCTTCCTCCGGCTGGAGTACCCGGGCCCGCTGCAGATCGTCCTGGCGTACAACACGCCCCGGCCGATGCCCGTCGAGAGCGCCCTCTCCGAGATCGCCCGTCGAGACCGCCGCTTCATCCCCTACCGGGTGGAGGAAAGCACGTCGAAGGCGCAGAACGTCAATGCGGCACTCGGGCAGGTCACCGGCGAGTTCGTGGGCGTGTTCGACGCCGACCACCACCCTGCCCCCGACGCATTCCACCGGGCCTGGCGTTGGCTGGCGAGCGGTTACGACGTAGTCCAGGGTCACTGCGTCGTTCGCAATGGCGACGCTTCGTGGGTTTCCCGCACAGTGGCGGTCGAGTTCGAGTCGATCTATGCGGTGAGTCATCCCGGCCGTGCACGACTGCACCGGTTCGGCATTTTTGGTGGATCGAACGGTTACTGGCGCACCGACTTGCTGCGCAAGGTCCGTATGCACGGGTTCATGCTCACCGAGGACATCGACTCCAGCCTGCGGGTGATCGAGGCCGGGGGCAAGATCGCCTCGGATCCGGCCTTGGTCTCACGCGAACTGGCTCCTACTACGCTACCGGCGCTGTGGAACCAGCGGATGCGCTGGGCGCAGGGATGGTTCCAGGTGTCGCGTAAGCATCTGAGGCTCGGCTGGGGCGCGCCCTCACTAACCCGCCGGCAGAAGCTCGGCTTCACCCTGCTGCTGGGCTGGCGGGAGCTGTATCCCTGGCTGTCCCTGCAGATCCTGCCGTTGGTGTGCTTCTTCGCCTGGAAGGCCGGCGGCGTCACGCACCTGAACTTGCTGATCCCCCTGTTCTTCCTCACGACCGCTTTCACCCTGTCTGTCGGACCTGGACAGACGTACTTCGCCCACCGACTGGCAGTGCCCGAAATACGGCGACGGGGCGCCTGGTTCCTCGCCTATCTCGTCGTGTCCTCGGTGTTCTACACGGAGTGGAAAAACGCTATTTCCCGGGTCGCGCAGATCAAGGAGCTGACCGGTGACCGGCAGTGGAAAGTCACGCCGCGCACCACCCTGTCCCCGCTGCCGGTCGATACGCAGGAGGCCGTCCGGTGACCCACGCCGACTGGTCGCGGATCGGCGATGAACGGGGAGACGTCGCCTCCCCCGGACGATTGACGCCCTTCGAGCCCCCGTCGCCACGCTTCGAGCGGATCACTCGGATGGCCACTCACTGCTCGACGCCGCAGCGGCGGCCCAGCTGGCCGGCAGCCTCGACAGCTACGGCCGGACTTGCGGTTCCGCGTTGGCAGTCGGCGCGCATCGGATCCCTGCTGCAGTGCGGCAAGTGGTCGGCTCCTCTAGTGGCACGGCTCAGCTCTGCCGTGGAGGGCCGGTGACGAGAATCCCCGGCACGGAGCGACACCCCGCGACTCCGGTCGACGAACCGCGCCGAGCTGTCGGACGGTACGCCGCGCTTGAGGGATACCGGGGCCTCGCCGCCTTGTTGATCGTCGTCTTCCACGTCTACCAGTACATGCGGTCGGGCCCGACGGCCGCCTACCCCTACGTCGGGACCTGGCGGAACACCCTACTCGTCGGCCTGGATTCCACCGTCGGACTGTTCTTCGTGTTGTCGGCGTTCTTGCTCACCCTGCCCTACGCCCGTGCGGGCCTCACGGGAAACCAGCCTGTCGCGGCCCGGGCTTTTCTGTTCCGTCGGTCCGTACGGATCGTCCCGCTGTACTTGGTCGCCGTCCTCGTGGTCTGGGCCAGCAGGAACCCGGCCCTGCCGGGCGACTGGCGCGACCTCGTAGAGCACCTCACGTTCACCCAGGTCTTCGATGACAAGCGGATCTTCTACACGATCGGGCCGGCCTGGTCGCTGGCCGTCGAGGTGCACTTCTACCTACTGCTGGCCCTGCTCGGGCCGGTCGTCTGCCGCAGGTGCCATGCCATCGCGACCAGAGCCGGACGTATCAGGACGCTGTGGGGAGTCGTCACCGGCCTCGCCGCGGTCGGCATCCTGTGGAAGCTCATCGCCTGGTACGTGCTCGGGGCCAGGACGGATGCCTGGTCGGTATGGTTCGGCCTACCGGCCAAGATAGACATCTTCGCGGTCGGCATGGCCCTCGCCGTGGTAGTGGCCAGCCGGGAGCAGTCCGAGCCTATGTCACGAAGTGCGCGTAGGGTCCTGGCAGGCTCGGGTGGGGCGGTAGTCGTCGCCGCGTTCGCCACCAACTCGACGACGCAGCTGTCCCACCTGTTCTTCCATACGGTGGCCGCGGTGGGGTTCGGCCTTGTCATCGCCGCGTCGGCCTTCGTACCGGGGCAAAGACCCAGCCGGGTCCTCGGTTCACCGGTGCCGGCGCTGCTTGGACTTATCAGCTACAGCATGTACATGTGGCACGAACCGCTAATGCTACTGCTTGCGCACCACGGACTGTTCCCGATGGCCGGCAGCCCCAATGCGTTCCCGGTGGGAGTCCTGATCCTGGTGACTGCGACGGCGGTGGTCGGTTGGCTCAGCTACTGGGTCATCGAGTACCCGACCGGCAAACTGCGCCGCAGCCGCGACGAGTCTGGCAGCCTGCGGGAGTACTACCACCGGCGGGAATATCTGACCCGCCGGTGAACTGTCCCGCCGGTATGGCGGGGACGCGCAACCATCGTGCAGGCTGACCCGCCGGGTCGCGCCGTCGGGGCTGATTCCGGCGATCCGCAGGTGGGTCTGCGAGGCGATCCGCCGGGTCCCCTCCACCAGCTCGGTCAGGTCGTCGTTCACGGCGCGGCGCAACCGGCCCCGATCGCCGACCGGCGGTGGGCATCCCCGTAGCGGGTTGCCGCCAGCCGCTCGGCGATGGCCTGAGCCCAACGCAAGGTCCGCCGGGCATTGGGCAGCAGCCGGTGCGCGTCGGCGGCGGGGCGGTCGGCCAGCCCGGCTCGCCGGCGATCCGCTGCACGGTGCGCTGCGCCTCGTGTCGGCCCGGCCCTGCGCCGAGCCTAGCCGCAGCTTTGCCGCGATGCCGGGTGCGGCCCGGACCGGGTGCGCGACCGCAGCCTTCGGCCGGCAAGCGGGCGCGCCGGAGTCAGCAGCCCGATGGAGTCGCAGTGCCGCAGCGTCCGTGACGTCACCTCAGGCATCCACGGGTCACCTCAGTCAGCGATCGACCAGATCACCCGAGCCAACCCGATGATGGAACGGCTACTTGGACGCCTCTGTGCTGCCACGCGGCCCAATCTTCATCCTGAGCCGGTGTCGCGATTGCCGCCGTGACCGTATGCCCCACGGTCACCCCCAGCCGGGCGACGCGCCGCGCTGCCTGCCTGCCGTCCCTGCCGTCTCCGCCTTCGCGGGACAGCGGCCGCTGTAGGCCGTCACCGCCTGCACGCTCACGCTGGCGTCGTGCCCGGTGTCGGTGAGCACGACGTGACCGGCCGGGTCGAGGGAAGGTACCCGGTGGGCAGCAGGCGCACCCACACATCAGGGGCAAACGGTCAGGTGCGTTGCGGCGGCCGGACGAGGCCCTGCCGCGTCACGGCCGACGCTAAAGGCGCAGGCGTCAAGTAACGACTCAGTAGGCATGGCCGGGCGTGCGCGTGACGACAGGGTGATCGCTGGCCAGCCCCGCGGCGGGAAGGTCGGGCGCGGGAAGGCCCTCGGGGTATTCCTCGGTGTGACCGCGCTCATGGGGTCGGCGTCGCTGGCCGCGGCCTCCGGTTCGTCCACCATGGTCTCCGTGTCAACGCCAACCTCCACGCCGTCCGGGGTGGCGTCGTACCTGACTACCCCGGACAAGGCGCACCTGCTGGAAGCGCAGACACCGCTGCCGCTGACTGCCGCGGTCGACGCCGGGATGCCGACGGTGACGGTCGACGGCACTGAGCGGTATCAGACGATGGACGGGTTCGGGGCGAGCCTGACGGAGTCCGCTGCATCGGTGCTGGCTGCGCTGCCCGCGGCGCAGCGCAGCCAGGTCATCAGCAGCCTGTTCAGCCCGACGAGCGGTGCCGGGCTCAGCTTCCTGCGCCAGCCGATGGGCGCTAGCGACTTCGCTCTGGGCAACTACACCTACGACGACATGCCCGCCGGGCAGACCGACCCGGCCCTGGGGCACTTCTCCATCAACCGCGACACGGCGTTGGTCCTCCCGCAGCTCAGGCAGGCGCTGGCCGCGAACCCGGCCATCAGCATCATGGCCACGCCGTTCAGCCCCCCCGCGTGGATGCGGACCGGCGGCTCGGTGCTGGGCGGCGGCGGAACGCTGCGACCCGCAGCCTACGACGCCTACGCCGCCTATTTCGTGAAGTTCCTGCAGGGCTACGCATCCACGGGCGTGCCGGTGGGAGCGGTGACGGTGCAGAACGAGCCCGAGTACGCCCCGCCCGGGTACCCGGGGATGCTGCTGTCGGCGACGGACGAGGCGGCGTTCATCCCGCACCTCGCCACCGCCCTGCGCGTCGCCGGTCTGAACACAAAGATCGTTGCTTTCGATCACAACTGGGATCTGTCCTCCTATGCCGAGTCGGTACTCGGCGATTCCACCGCCGGCCCACTCGTGGACGGGACCGCCTTCCACTGCTACGGCGGGGACGTCTCCGCCCAGGGCGCAGTGCACAACGCCTACCCGGGAAAGAACATCTACTTCACCGAGTGCTCCGGGGGTGACTGGTCCCCGGACTTCGCTGCCAACCTCAACTGGGCGACCCACAACCTGGTGATCGGCGCCACCCGCAACTGGGCGAAGACTGTCGCCACCTGGAACCTGGCCCTGGACACCAATCACGGTCCCACCAACGGCGGGTGCATGGACTGCACCGGCCTGATCACGGTGAACACCGCGACCGGGGCGGTGACGTACAACGACTCTTACTACGCCCTCGGGCAGATCGCCAAGGTTGTGCATCCCGGCGCGGTGCGGATCGCTTCCACGTCCGACCCCAACGGCGTGGAGACCGTCGCGTTCCAGAACCGGAACGGCTCCTACGCCCTGGTCACCCACAACACGACCGGTTCGGCGGCGCCCTTGACGGTCCGGGAGGGGCAGTACGCCTTCCGGACGACCCTGCCGGCCGGCGCGGTGCGGTCTTTCACCTGGTCCGACCCGATCAGCGCGTCGCCCCCGCCGACGCCGACGGTCGGGGTGTTGCCCCGGGACGGCTGGACGGCCTCCGCGTCGTCGACTCCCAGCGGCAGCGGGGACGTCGTCGCCCATGCCCTGGACGGCAACCTCAGCACCCGCTGGAGCAGCGGGCAGGCGCAGACACCCGGTCAGTGGTTCCAGGTTGACATGGCCCGTGTCCAGTCGGTGAACGAGGTGGCGCTCGACGCCGGCCCGAGCACCGGGGACTACCCCCGGCAGCTGCGGGTGCTGACGTCCACCGACGGGCAGAGCTGGCGAGACGTCGGGGCGAGCCCGGCTCCGAGTGGACCGGTCGGCGTCGTGACCTTCCCGGTCCAGCAAGCGCGCTACATCCGTCTCGTCGGCGCGGGCAGCACCGGCAACTGGTGGTCCATCGCGGAGCTGCAGGTCGCTCTGACGAACACCCCGACCGCACTGGACCGCACCGGCTGGGTCGCAACCGCCTCCCCGGCGCCAAACGGAGCCTCCGGAGGTGATGTCCCGGCCAACGCGCTGGACGGCACCAGCACCACACGGTGGAGCAGCGGTCAGCCCCAGACGGGAAACGAGCACTTCACCCTCGATCTGGGCTCCACCCGCGAAGTGCAGGAACTCGTCTTAGATGCCGGCCTGAGTGTCGGGGACTTTCCCCGCCAGTACCGGGTGCTGACCTCGGTGGATGGCGTGCGCTGGAGCACCCCCGTCGCCGCCGGCCAGGGGTCGGGGGCGGTCACCGACGTGCGGTTCCTGCCGCAGCCGGCCCGATATCTCGCCGTCCTGCAGGACGGCACTTCGGGGAGCTGGTGGTCCATCGCCGAGGCTCGGCTCCTGGACTGACCGGCGCCGATCGACACCCGGCCGACGAACTGACGTTCGCGACTCGGAGCCGATCCTCACGCCCAAGCCACCTCTCGACTGAGAATGGTGGTACCGGTGCCCGCGGCAGCCAGCCGACCGCTTCCAGGAAGGTCCTCGTCCGAGTGGGTCGGCTCCTCATCTATCCGTACTGCCGCCGGCCGGACCTTCGGTCTGCCGTCGCGCCGGGAGACCGGGGTGCCGCTGTCCGTTACAGCAGCAGCTTGGCGTCCTCCTCAGCGGTCCGGTTGTGGCGACGGCGGCGGGAGGGGTTATCGGCGTAGTAGTCAATAAACCTTCCGGCGTTGTCGAAAGTCGCCCTCAGCTGCATGGCCGGGTACTCGATGGCCCAGTAGCTGAGCCAGCCGGCCAGGACGGCGAGCACGACCAGGGCTGCGGCGCTGGCGGGAAACAGCGCTTGCTGCTGGCTGATCAGGAGGTGGTGCGAGCCGAAGAACAGCATGATCGGCTCGTGCCAGAGGTAGATGCTGTAACTGAACAGGCCGAGGAGGAGCAGAGGTCGGCGGGCCAGTGCGCGCTGCCAGCGGCTACCCGGAGGTCCGAGCACGGACGCCGCCAGCAGTAGCGCGAACGCCAGACCGCTGAGGGTGTCGAAGTACAGCCCAGCGCTGGTGCCTGGCCGGCGGATCACAAAGGCCACCGCGAGCAGTCCGAGGCAGGAGATCCGTAGGCCGGCGCGGGCGGCCGTCCTCAGCTCGACTCTCCCCGCGGCCGCAATGACGGCCAGCAGCATGCCGAAGCCGAAGACGTCGAGTTTGGCCAGTGGGTTGTACCAGTACGCCCAGCGGTCCGGTGCGACGTGGGCCACGTCCAACGCCCACCACTTGTACGCCATCGAAGCAGCGATCAGGCCCAGCAGGGACACGATCAACGCGACGACCTTGGTCCGACGGGTAGCTAGCCGGGTCAGCAGGTGGGAGGCCGTCACGGCGGCGACGGCGAGGAAGAGGTAGAACAGTGCCTCCACGGAGAGCGCCCAGGCCGGTCCGATCGTGTAGAAGATCCGTTTGGAGTCGAAGACCTGGGTGAACGTGAGGTGCTCGAGGAGGTCCCGCCAGTCCCCCGGGAACCCAGAGTTGCGGGCACTCCACACGATCAGCACGGTGATGTAGTAGAGCGGCACGATCCGCAGTGCCCGCCGGACCAGGAAGCCGCGTCCCTGCACCCGGGGTGCCTCGTCGAGCAGTGCTGTCACGATGGGACGGGTGAGCAGGAACGCCGACAGCACGAAGAACATGTCGACCAGGCCGTCGAGTTGGTGCAGGACGGTGTAGGCGGCGGTCCCCTGGTAGGCGAACCGTGAGCCCGGGCCGATCCGGGCGTACTGGTAGACGTGGAAGACCACGATGAGCACCGCCGCGATCCCGCGGTAGCTTTCCAGTTCGTCGAAGCGCCGCAGCCCCGGCTGAGTGGGCCGCGCAGACGACGTGTTGACCCCGTGGCGGCCGGAGGTGAGCAGCTGGGTCATCCGCGGGCCCCCACCCAAGCCGGCCGGCCGGCCGGGTGGCCGCCTGCAGCTGCATTGTTAGCTGGCACACCAGCGTAGATCCTCATGCGGCTGGGCCGGACCCCGGAACGCCACCTGCGGCGCCCGGGGGAGGACCGCCAGCGGAAACAACGACGTCCCCTGGGCGGGGGACAGTCGTGACCCGCCCGGCGACGGCGGTGCCAACCGTGTCTGACGCCGCCGGGTCGGCCGCAACCGAGGGCCCCGGCTTAGGAACATCCGCCGGTGCACCGCCACCCGGTGACTGGGGATAGGCCACGACGAGGGGCCCGGCTCCGAGCCGGGGGGTGACCCGCCACTGCCGGTCGCCCGTGAGCTCCTTGACGTGCGCGGTGCGGGCGATCAGGTTCTTCCACTCGGTATACGCGAGAGAGGAGATCACCAGGTAGGCGCCGAGCCACCAACGGTGGCGGCGCAGCTCTGGGACCGCCAACCGGTAGGCGAACACCGTCTGCCCGGGCCCCACGCTCACCGTGAACAGGGTGGTCAGAACGAAGATCGGCACCAGCCAGCGCAGGCGGTGGAACGACCCCAGCCGGTAGATCCGGAAGGCGATGAAGGGGTACACCTGCAGGGCAAGCCACGGATACGCCTCCCGCCAGCCGAGCAGGTAGAACATCCCGATCTTCTGCCGCGGGGTGAGCTGTGGGGAGCGCAGCTCACGGCCCAGGTGCATCCGCGACGCCTGGAACCAGCCCTGCGCCCACCGCGTCCGCTGGTTCCACAGCGAACGCACCGTTGCCGGGGCGAGCTCCCACGACACCAGCTGCGGGTCGGAGGCGATCCGCACGCCCTGCTCAACGACGCGCAGCGAGGAGTCGATGTCCTCGGTCAGCATGCTGTCGCGCATCCGGGTCGCCCGCAACAGATCCGTCCGCCAGTACCCGTTAGACCCGCCGAAGATCCCGAAACCGTGCAGCCGGGCACGGCCCGGGTGGCTCACCGCGTAGATCGCCTCGAACTCAACGGCGACGGTCCGTGACACCCAGCTGGCGTCTCCGTTACGCACCGCGCAGTGACCCTGCACGACCCCGTAGCCGTTGGAGAGCCAACGCCAGGCCCGGCTGAAGCTCCCCTGCTCGGGGTGGTGGTCGGCGTCGAAGACACCGACGAACTCCCCAGTCACAAACGGCAGAGCCGCGTTGACGTTCTGCGCCTTGGAGGTGCTGTCCGGCACCTTCAGCAGAAGCAACCGGGGGTCGCGGACGGCCAACTCGAGCAGCGCACCCTCCACGGGGAGCGGGTGCGGAGTGTTGTAGGCAAGGATCACCTGCAGCCCGCCGGCGTAATCCTGCCGGAGGAAGCCATCCACGGTCTCCACGATCGTCGCGGCCTCGTTCGGCAGGTAGGCCGCGATAACGGCGCTGGCCGCCGGTTCCGGATCCCCGGTCGGCTCGGGTGGGATGACCGGGCGCACCGCAAACAGCCCCTCGACCCAGATCGAGGCCGCGGACACGACCAGGACCAGGACCACGATGTCGAAGACGTACCCGGAGACGTCCACGCCGAAGGACCCCAGCAGCAGGTAGGCGGCGAACGGGAGCACCACCCCGATGACGAGGGTCACAAGCACCTGTAGCGGCGTGCGCAACCGGGACAGCAGCGGTGAGGGTCGGCGCCGCAGTTGGGCCAGCTCCTCCATGTGCGGCGCATATCGGGCCGGACGCAGATCACGGCGCCCGGCCGTGTGTTCCGCGGCCACGCGGGCGTGGTCCCGCAGCTCTTCGACGGTGCCGCCGTCGTCGAGGCCGGCGTAACCCACCACCGGCGTGACCGAGACGTGCTCGCCGGCCACCAGGAACGAGCGGGCCGCCAACCGGGCACCGAGCTGTTCGAGCCAAGCACGCAGGTCGCCCTCGGAGGCGTCGGTGACCACGATCAGGAAGCGGCCGCCCGAGTCGTGGCCCGAGATTTCCAGCGGCTGCCCGTCGTGGGTCAGCACCCCGACGACCTGCTTGGCCAGCTGATCCATCCCGCGCTCACCGAAGCGGTCCCGCAACCTTGGTGTCTCATCCAGCTGCAGTACCGCCAGCCAGCCGGGTCGGCCGGTGCGCACCGCCCGGCTCCGTTCCCGCTCCGCCACGGCCAGCACACCCTGCGCCGACAGCAGCCCGGTCCGCGGGTTTCGGTTCAACGACTCCTTCGGAGCCGGTCGACGCTCCAGCTTCACCCGGACCCGGGCCGCCAGCTCATCGGAGGCGACGGGCTTGACCAGGTAGTCGTCCGCGCCGAGGTCCAGCCCGGTGACCACGTCAGCCGTCGAACCCCGCTCGGTCAGAAAGATGACCGGCAAATTGCGCCACAGACTGTCGGATCGCAGCCGCGACACCAAAGCGTGACCGTCGACACCCTCCCCGTTGTCGATGTCGACCTCGGTCAGCACCAGATCGGGCGTCGCCTCATCCAACCGGTCCAGGGCCTCAGCACCAGACTCCGCGGCCACAACCTGGAAGCCAGCCCCAGCCAACTCCTCCGAGACCCGCCGCCGCGCAGACGGGTCACCGTCCACGAGCAGAATGCTCGCCGAGCCCGCCACGATGTCCGGCATATCATCCCCCAAATTGCCGCAATGATTTAGAAGGTCGCGCATGAGCGCCCGCTGCCTGGCACCTACGCGAAACAGCCTGCCAGCTTGTTATTTCGGTTACGTGAAACGCAATGAGCTGGCGCCAGCACCAGCTAGCGAACTAACTAACTAACTAAGGACCGCCATCGACGTCGGCGTTCTACATGAGACTCACGACGCACCGCGTCGGTGCGAGCCCGGCCGAACCGGATCTGCGCGATCTGAGCCTCGGGTCTGGGTGAGCTGGTCAGCAGATGCAGGCCGGGTCCGGATCTTCGTGGTCTGGCATCGGATCAGCCTACACGGCTGGTCGCAGGAGCAAGCACCCTGCTCGCGTCACGTCAGTCTCCGGCATCACATAGACCGGCGCCATTGACCTGTCCGGACCTGTCCGGCGGCTGCGCGGCGTCTTCTTCGTCATTTCCGGCTGCCTCACCACCGGGCTGCTGTCCGCGAGCTGTGCGGCACCCACCGGGTGGCCTTCGTCGCCTTCTACGCCCGGCGGGCGTGGCGGCTGCTGCCGGCTGCGGTGCTCCTTCTGGTGGTGTAACTGCTCACCTGGTTCTTCAGCCCTGACGGCGTGTTGCCTTGATCCGTGACGGTTGAACGCCACAGTGGTGGTCCTCGGTCGCACCTGCGATCGGTGTGGACCGCGACTTCCCCCCTTGGCGGCCGACGTTGGCGCAAGCAAGCTCCGATGTCGTTCGGATGCGCGTCGAGCTGGCGGAGT
>Ga0066793_10000592_pt1 | contig 14749 bp, 9 predicted proteins | sample PersoiDNA2013189_FD_83876 | JGI IMG/M metagenome (GOLD analysis project Ga0066793, IMG submission 83876) | Permafrost soil microbial communities from the Arctic, to analyse light accelerated degradation of dissolved organic matter (DOM) -... | ecosystem: Environmental > Terrestrial > Soil >... | reverse complement strand
CGCGTGCGCTCGGGCGCGACTTCGCCCAGGTGAGCGTACAGCTCTTCCAGCGTTCCGTACTTTTGCAGCAGTGTGGCCGCGCCTTTTTCGCCCACTCCCCGCACGCCGGGGATATTGTCTGACTTGTCGCCGATGAGCGCCTTATAATCAACCAGTTGGTCCGGGCGCAGCCCGTAACGCTCCTCGACCGCCTGGGGCGTGTACAGGATGACGTCCGAGAAGCGGCGGCCTGAAGTAAGGACGGTGATATGCCCGTCGACGACCTGCAGTATATCCCGATCTCCGGTAACAATCAGGCTGTCCACCCCCAACGCCTCCGCCTGGCAGGCAAGGGTGCTCAACACGTCGTCGGCCTCGAAGCCCTCTTTGGTTACGATCGGGATATTCAGTGCGTGCAGGACCTGTTGGATGCGCTCTACCTGTGTCTCCAGCTCATGGGGCGTGCGCTCGCGATGGCCCTTATAGGCTGCGTACAGGTCGTCTCGGAACGTGCGGCCCACGTCGAAGGCGACGACCATGTAGTCGGGCCGTTGGTCGCGCAACACGTTTAGCAGCATGGAGACAAAGCCAAACACCGCGTTGGTCAATTCGCCGCTGGGCGCGGCCATGTCCATCGGCAGCGCGTGATAGGCGCGGAAAGCCAGGCTATGACCGTCAATCAACACCAGTTTGAGGTTTGCCATGCTCGTTCTTGCTCACTTCTTGACGGATTGCGCCCGGATCTTACCACCCTCGAGCAGCGCTTTGATGGCCGGCTGCTGCAGCGCCGAGGCGGTCAGGCGCAGCGAGCGGCCACTGTCTAAACGTAGCGGGCCGCTGCTTAGTTCCAACAGAAGGTTCTCGCCGCTGGCATTGGTGACTTCGACGATGTCGGAGGGACGCCAGGTGATGGGATCATGCTTTGCCATCTAGTGATACCTCTTCTTCCTCGTTTTGTGCTTACCCTGCAGCCATTTTACCTTGCCACCCCCTTAAAGTCAACGCATCGCTTGACATAGCCGTCGTGCGCAAGTATATTATGATAGAATTAATGTTCTGTTTTGGGATTTGGAAACCGGCGCGCTCTGATTCCGCGACTGGCCTGAGGGTCTGGTATAATCAGCGTGGAGGGGTAGCGAGCATGCCTGACGATTTTGTGCATCTGCACGTACATAGCGAATATTCCCTACTGGACGGCCTGGGCCGCATCGGCCAGTTGACTGCGCGCGCCGTAGAGCTGGGCCAGCCGGCGCTCGCGCTGACCGACCACGGGACCATGCATGGCGCAATCGAGTTCGTGCGCGCCGCGCGCAAGGCAGGCGTTAAGCCGCTCCTCGGCGTGGAGGCCTATCTGACGCGGTACGGAAGGCCGATGGGGGGCCGCGACCCCGAGCAGGATAGGAACCGCCATCACCTGCTGCTGCTGGCCGAGAACATGACCGGCTACCGCAACCTGCTCCAGATCTGCTCCTCCGCGCAGATGGACGGCTACTACTACCGGCCGCGCATCGACGCTGACTACCTGGCAGCGCACAGCGAGGGACTGATTTGCACTTCTGGCTGCCTGTCCGCCGAGCTGCCCACGCTGCTCAAAAACGGCCAGGATGCTAAGGCCGTCGAGCGCCTGCAGTGGTACCGAGACGTCTTTGGCCCCGAGCGTTGGTACATCGAGTTCCAGGAGCACGACATCCCGGAGCTGACCGACGTCAACAAGCGTCTATTCCAGTTTGCCCGCCAATACGACATTCCCATCGTCGTGACCAACGACGTCCACTACGTGCGGGAAGAGGATGCTATTCCCCACGATATGCTGCTGTGTGTCCAGACCTCCGCGCTGGTCAGCCAGCAAGACCGCATGCGCATGTCCAGCCCAAGCTATTTTCTGAAGAGTGCGGCGCAGATGCGCCAGACTTTCCTGCCCCTGGCCGACCTGCCGGATAGCGCTTACACCAACACGGTGAAGATCGCCGAGATGTGCGACGTGGACCCGGAGGACGGCACCTATCATCTGCCTGATATCGCCATTCCGGAGGGATTCACCTACCAGAGCTACCTGCGCACGCTGACTGAGGAAGGACTGCGGGAGCGCTACAGCAGCCATGCCGATGACCCGGCTGTGCAAGCACGCACCGAGCACGAACTGAAAATCATTCACGAGATGGGCTTCGATGTTTACTATCTGATCGTATGGGATCTGACGCGCTACGCCCGGCAGCGGAACATCTGGTACAACGTGCGCGGGTCAGGCGCCGGGTCGATCGTCGCCTATGCGATCGGCATCACTAACCTGGATCCGCTGCGTAACAAGCTCATCTTCGAGCGCTTCCTCAACCCGGGCCGCGTCACCATGCCTGATTTTGACCTGGACTTCCCGGATGACCAGCGTGAAGAGCTGATCCGCTATACGGTGGACAAGTTTGGCTCGGAGCAGGTGGCGCAGATTGTCACGTTCGGCCGCATGAAAGCACGCGCTGCCGTGCGGGATGTGGGGCGAGCGATGGATGTCCCCCTGCCCGAGGTGGACCGCATCGCCAAGATGATCCCCGCCATCCCCGGTAAGCCGGTCACGATCCAGGAAGTGCTGACCGAGGGCCACGAGTTCTATTCGGCCGAGCTGCGCGACCTGTACCAGGGCCAGGACTATGTGAAGAGCCTGCTTGACACGGCCAGCCAACTGGAGGGAGTAGCCCGTCACTCCTCGATCCATGCGGCGGCAGTGGTCGTGGCCGATCGGCCCCTCGTCAACTATACGCCGCTCATGCGCCCGCCAAAGTCGGCGGTCACCGAGAAGATCACGCAGTATGAGTACCCGATCCTCGAATCGATCGGGCTGCTCAAGATCGACTTCCTGGGCCTGGCAACCTTGAGCCTGATGCGGGAAACGGTTCGCCTGATCAAGGAGCGCCACGGGATCGAGTTCACGCTGCAAAATCTGCCCATCGACGACCCCAAGATCTACGAGCTGCTGACGAGCGGTGACGTGATGGGGGTCTTCCAGGTCGAAGGCCAGGGCATGCGACGCGTGTTGATGGATCTGCGCCCGGATAAGTTCGAACACATCGTTGCCACGATCTCGCTGTACCGTCCCGGCCCGATGGAGTTCATCCCCGACTATATTGCAGTGCTGCACGGCGAAAAGAAACCGCAGTACGTGCATAAAGTGCTGGCGCCAATCCTGGAAGAATCGATGGGCGTCTGTATCTACCAGGAGCAAGTAATCCAGATCCTGACCGACGTGGCGGGTTACACAGCCGGAGAGGCCGACCTGGTACGGCGCGGCATCAGCAAGAAGTCCAAGAAAACCATGGACGAGCACCGGGAGATCTTCGCCCGGGGCGCAGCCCGGGTGTCGGGTCTGACGCGTGCGGAAGCGGATGAGGTCTGGGACGCTTTGATGGGCTTCGCCCGTTATGGCTTCAACCGCGCCCACGCGGCGGACTACGCGGTCATCGTCGCGCAGACTGCCTTCCTTAAGGCCTATTACCCTGCCGAGTACATGGCAGCACTGCTGACTATCGAACGTCATGACACCGAAAAGGTGGGCGTGCTGATTGCAGAATGCCGCCGCATGGGTATCGAGGTGCTGCCGCCGAGCGTGAACGTCAGCTCGAACGGCTTCACCATCGAGCAGTTGCCGCCCGATCGGCTGGCGCCAAAGAAACTAAGCGCCTTCCCTTTCCCTGTGCCGGAAAACGCCGCCATCCGTATGGGCCTGGATGCGATCAAGAACGTGGGCGAGGGGCCGGTCGAAGGAATCCTGCGTGGGCGCGGGATAAAGGCCTTCGTTTCCCTGGCCGACTTCGCCGACCGGGTTGACCTGCGGCAGATCAACCGGCGCGGCGTCGAATGCCTGATCAAGGTCGGAGCGCTGAGCGATTATGGCGAGCGCGGGCAGTTACTGGCGGCCGTGGATCGCATTATGGGAGCAAGCACGCGCGCGCACGAGGCACGCGAGGTGGGCCAGTTTAACCTCTTCGGCGATCTTCCGGACGCCGACGAGGAAGACTTGCTCCGTTCTTTGACCAACGTGACCAAGGTCAGTCCCAAAGAAGCCCTGGAATGGGAGAAGGAGCTGGTAGGCGTGTACGTATCCAGCCACCCGCTGCAGACAATGACTGCCGAGCTGATCAACGTGGTCACCCACAGCACGGCCGAGCTGACGGAGGAACTGGGGCCGGCTGCGGTGGTAATCGCGGGCATGATCACGGACATACGCCAGATCACCACGAAGAAGGGCGATCCGATGGCCTTCGTGCGCCTGGAAGATCTGCAGGGCAGCATCGAAGTGACCGTTTTTCCGAAGCTTTTCCAGGCCACCCGTCAGTTGTGGGCCACGGACAAGATCGTAATCGTTAGTGGCAAGACCGATGTGCGCAATGGACGGGTGAGCGTGCTGGCCGATTCGGTGCGCGACTACGTGGAAGGCATGACGGTCATCGAGGACACCAGTTCGGTGGCCTACCGCTATCGCAACGGCGGATTGCCAGGAACACCCCGTGTGCGCGAGCTCGGCGCCTCACTGCGCGCTGCGGCTTCGCCGGCGCGTGAACAGCCGGGGAGCGGCTACGGTGCCACTCAGGCAGCGCCCGCCGGACGCCCCGCCGTGGCCGGCGGCTTCGGCGCCCCCGGGGGTTTCCCAGGGACGGAAGATAATGAGGGTCGCTATTTTGGCGACGAGAATCCTTTTGCCGCGGAAGAGCCGGATTGGATGGACGGCGAGCCCGGGACCGGCCAGGCGGGTCCTTCAGAGGCCAGCCTGCGTCTCGCCGGCGGAGGTTCATCCGCGGCTCTGGCCAGGCAAGAGCACCTGCCGGCGCCGGCCAAAGCGCTCCGGGAGGGCGGCGCAGTGGCGCCAGACCCTGCGCCTTCGCCTGTGCTCGCGCGGGCGGTCCCACAGCCATCTGACCGGGAGCCCGTGCGCCCCGCCACTCCGGCCTCCAGTTCAGCCGCGGCGCCGGCCGGCCTGCAGCGACCGGCAGCCAGCCCGGCCGCGCCTGCCACACCGGTGACTCCTGGCTCGACGATACCCGCCCCGCTCGCTGCCGGCGGCCCATCCTCTTCGCCCGCGCCGGTTCAAGCGGCCTCCTCGGGCGGCGCCGGCGCCTCGCGCTCAGAGAGCCAGGCGCGCGCCGAACCGCCGGCCGCGCCGGCCAAGAGCACGCCATCTCTCACCGCCGGCGCAGCAGAGAACGCCCAGGGCAGCCTCATGCTGCGCGGCAGTTCTGCGGGACCGGCAGCCGCGCCGGGCGGGCCTCGCACCTTGCGCGTCACTTTCCGTCGCAGCCAGAGCCTTGAGGGTGACCGCCATCGTTTGTCCGAACTGGTGGAGTTGCTCTCGCGCTTTCAGGGCGAGGACCGCTTCGTGATCGTGGTGGAAGCGGCCGGGATTGCCCGCTATCAACTGGACTTTCCGAACAACTTCACGCGTGTTTGCCGCGAGCTTCAGCAGGAGCTGGTAACAAGATTGGGGACAGGGAGTTGGACGGTCAGCTGAAGACCGGCGTTCTATTCATTGCCGTCCGTGCCTCTGAGCGCGTCGATCCCGCTCCACCTGGCGAGCACGATCTCCGACAGGTTCATCACGTAATGCACGGCCAGCGGAACCCAGATACTGCCGGTGGCCAGAAAGAGCAGTGAGAGCGCAACGCCCGCCAGGGCCGTACCCGCCACACCCCACCAGCCTTGCGGCCAGTGCAGCAGGCCGAAGAAAAGCGAGAGCGGCCACAGAAGCCACCAGGGACTCAACAGCCAGGTGAGACCGCCTAGCGGCAAAGAGCGAAAGAGCATTTCCTCGAGGGCGGCCGCGGGTAGCAATGCCAGGAGCACTCCCAGCCATTCCTTCCCGTTAAGGGGCAGGATGCACTGCACCATCTTGTTCGAGTAAATATCCTCGCCCCAACGACGAGCTGCCAGCCAACCCCCGAGGCTCAACGTGACGGCGAGCGCCAATCCCAGCCCGGCGCCCCACAGTAGCTGGGCCGGCAGCCCGCCGGTGTCCCAGCCCAGCGCAGCCGGTCCAGGTCCGAGCCAGCGCCCAAGGGCGATACACAACGCGATCAGCCCCAGACGGAGCAGGTTGTCCGGCCAGGTCAGCAGCAAGTTGAAGGGTGGGGTCCAGCGGCGCAGTAGCAAGCCTGACTGCACAGTGCCCGCGGCGACCGCGCCTATCACCAGCGCCAGGCTCCCCAGGAACAAGGCTCTCTCCACGCTCAGAAGCATCCCGTCACGGTCAATCTTTACCTTTAGCGGTTTGTGATGGTATAGCCGTACGACGCCGGCTCGGTGGTCACCGGAGCCAGCGGGCTGACGATCAGCATGATGTGGCTGTACTTCTCCGCATTCGCCAACGTTAGCCGCCCCTTGCCGCCGGCGCCCACCGGCATGCGCTGTAGCTGCACCGTGCTGCCGTCCGAGGCCAGGAGTTGAACCAGCCAGCGCTCGGTGAGCGTGTTGTCGCTGCGCACCCAGCCGGCGGCCTGCCAGCCGCCGTCGCCCTTCTCGGCGTCATCGCTGTAGTTCAATTCCGAAATGGCGATGTTGTCCAATAGGAAGCCCGGCTTGTTGAGCTCACCGTCGGTCACGTATTCGAAGCGCAGCAGTATTTGCTTGCCGGCTAAAGGTGAAAGATCGACCCGTTCGCTGGCCCATTGCGCCGTTTTGCCGCCGCCACTCATACCCGTGTAGCCCGGCCCGAAGGCGTTTCCCGATTTGTCCTTGTCGGTAGTCTGCCGGCCTGGCAGGATCTGCCAGTGTTGGCCGCCGTCGGTGGACGCTTCCAGGTAGACATAATCCCAACCGTCCTCGATGTCATACCAGGCCGAGAACGTCAGCGTCGCGCTGGTGAGCTCGCGCAGGTCGAAGGGACGGGTCAGGTCGTGTCGCTGTCGTCACCGCGGTTAGAGTACCAGGCATAACGGCCGCTTGGTTCTGTGTTCGCCAGTGTTACGGTTGTCTGGCCGCTAAAATCGACCGTCAGGTTGCCATTTCCTTGGAGTTGGATGTAGTCTGCAGCATATTGGCTCACCTGGGCTTTCCCAGAGGCGGGGAAGCGCGTGTACCTTTCCATCACGGCCGGGGGCTCGGGAGTGATGCCGGCATAGCCGAATTGTCCCTTGGGCTCCGCGTTAGGGAGGTTGAGGTCGTTGGCCACCAGCCAGTCTGCGAACACGTCGTCGAAGCGTTCCGGACGCCCGGCCTTGGCCAGCGCCTCGTTGAAGCCGGCGGCGCCCTGTTTCTTCGAAGCCACTACATCCTTGGTCAGTTGCTCACCGAAGCGGTCCAAGAAGTAATTCAGGAACAGGTAGGCGGCGCCGTAGTGATTCAGATTGCCGTTGCCCTCGTTAGGGTCCGTCCAGGTGGTCAACTGCGTATCGGGCTGCTGCGCGTAGGCGATGTCTGCCCCGCCGACATCAAAGCCGTTCAGGTGCATCGCCAGGTCCGCCATCCCTTCATTGACCCAGGCGTCTTCCTGCGGGTCCTGGCGCCAATGGATCATGTGCTGAAACTCGTGCGCCAACACCCCATCGTCGAAGGATGTGCTCGACTGGGTTTGCCCGGCGATTGCTGCGACGTAAAACATCTCCTTCTCGTTGGAATAGCGATTGACCAGGTGTGAGAACTCGTCCGCGGAGGAATAGTAGGCGGCAATGCCCTGGCCCAGTTCGTTCGCATACAAGATGCTCAGGTGTACATCGTTATCCACTCCCGGCGTCCATTCGCTCCCGAAGAACTTTCGATCCGTGGGATAAGTCTTGCTCTCAAACAGGTCGGCTGAGCGTCGTATGTCGTTCAGGTTGGGTTGGATACCATTCTCTACCCATTCATAGACGTGGGGTGTGACGTACTGTAACGTGGCCGAGATTTGCCGATGCGCTTGTGTTTGGCCGTTCTCTACCCAGAAACTGATTTTGTCTCCAACCTTGTAGGACGGGGGGGTAGGATTCACTGTCGCGGGTATGTTGCCCACGCCCGGCTTGAGCCGCTCGGCCAGGATGCGTTCGTCCGCTGCGGGGATGGTGGCCTGGGCGAGCGCAAGCTCCGAGGAGACGCTCGTGGCAGCAGCCCCAACAGCGCCGGTTGGGACCACAGTCGCCGCGTTCGTCCCGGCGCCTGTGGTCGGGGTGGTCGACTGTTCAGTTGCGGGGGAGGTCCCGCTGCCGGCAGCAGGCGTCGCCGTGGTGGTCGGCGCGGCGCTTTCCGCCGGGCGCGTTTCGGCAGGCGCCTCCAGCGTTGCCGTTTCCTCTGCTGTAGCCGGCGGCGCGATCTCAACCGCCACCGGGCTCAATTGTGGCTGGCGGGCAGTAGTGCGCGGCACGAGCAAAGCCAATAATGTCCCGGACCAGAGCGCGCAGCAGCAACAGACCAGGACCAATGCGGCAAACGCGATCAGCAGAATATTACGATTGCGTGTTTCCATGAAATGCTCCTCATTGCCAACAGGTCTTGTCGAGCGCCCTTACCCCACCACCGTTACTGTGCACACCCTCCGGTGTCATGTCCAGATACATGTGCCCGCTCGGCACGTAAAAGTAACTGTAGGTGCGTAAGCAAACGCGCAGGCCGGGCTGACCGTCCAGGCGCGGCCGCACGTCTTCGAGGGCCACTCGAAGGACAGGCAACGACGCATCCTGGTCATATAAGTATACTTCGCGTCGTGCGTTGATCGCTACCCGCAACGAATCGCCGCGTACCTGGGCCTCGGGAGGCGGCAAGTAGAGCGGAGCCAGCCCGAGCGGTAAGACCACCAGCCCGCCTGCCACCAGAGCACCCAGCCCCTTGCGCCGTCTCGCGCTGCCCTGGTTGACCCTGCGCAGGATCGAGCGGAGGATCGCCGCCCAACTCAGCAGGATGACCAGGTATACCAGGCTATTGAGCGCGAACCGCCAGGCCGAGAAGCCTGCTGCGGCGTTTTCCTCGGTCAATATGGCGACCGGTGCACCGCTGTAGCCGGGACAAAGGCCATCACAGCCTGCCCGATAGGCCGGCACCTCAAAGGCTTTGCCGGACCACCAGCTTAGCAAGGGTGCCAGGGCAAGGCAAACTACCAGCAATACTGGCCAGCGAAAGCTCTGCTGGCGCCACCAGATGATCAGCAGCAACGCGAGGACCAGCATCACAACGGCAAGAAAGGCCGCTCCCCAGCTAGACAAGCCGGTCACCCTCTCTTGTCTTCACTATCTTTCGTTTCTCGTCTTTCGTTCTCCGCATCACGGTATGCATCCTTGAATAGGCTCGTCTTGGACCGGAAAGAAAGTGCGCGCATCCGCGCCATGGGTCCAGATAGTAGGATAAGTGGTCACGCCGGCAACCATCACCCATAGGTATAGTTTGTTGGCCGGGTTGGTTGCCGCAGCGACCGGAATGTTCTGGAATTCCCAGATCGGGTAGGTGATCGCGCCCGACTGCCTCACTTGCATCACTGCTTGCCTGGCCAGAGGCTTGCCGATCTCCTGGTTCCAGGCCCCGTAGAGGGTCAAGCCGGCTGGTTCCCAGCCTACGGGCACTGAAAACCGGGTGCCGTGTTCGAAGAGTTCCACGACCACGTTCGCGTAATTGCCTTCGCTGACCGGCTTGGGGTTACCGGCCTCATCGTGTGGCCAGACGATCTCGATGCGCGCGTCCAGTGCCTCGACGGCCTCGGCGGTGATCCCGCTGGGCACGTCTTGCTGCGGGAAATAGGTGCGTGGGTCGGCAGCATGCGCCCAGATCCCCGTGCCCGTCGCATTTATGCCTGACACCTGGATCATGAAGTACAGCTTGTGCTGCGGGTCGTTCGTCGCACGGACGTCCACATCATTCACGTCCCAGTAGGGGAAGAGTTGCCCTTCGACGGTGCGCTGGATTGCCACGCCCAGCGGCTGAGCCGGAGCCGAGTCCAGCGCCTGCCACACCTTTACCTCAGGAGCCCACGTACAGGGTGGTGGGACCAGGCTGCCGGGCACGAAGAGGCGCAAGCCAATATTGGCTTGCTTGGCCTCAGTGACCGGCGCCCAATCGTGTGGCCACACCACCTCTATGCGCCCATCGATTGCGCCGACGGCCGGTTTGGCCCCCCGGATTGAGGATGGCAGTGCCTGGGGGGCGGAAACGGCTCTGAGCGCCCAGACGCCCGCGTTGGCTGTTCCCATCAGCAGGCCGCCCGGGCTGCTGTAGTCGATAGATAGGCTTCGTGCCAGATTGTCACCCACCTGGGCCCCGGCTTTGCTCCACGATGTGCCGCCATCCGTGCTCCGATACACCCCGCCACCGTCTCGGGCGGCCCACAGAGTGCCGGGTGTACGCGGATCTGCCGCGAACGCCAGAACCGTGCTGTGTTCCGGCAGGCCCCCTGCCGAGGTCGTCCAACCATCGCCCTGGTTTGCGTTACTCGGCGCGCCTCGCACGGTGCGCCGGGAAATGCCGTCCTCGATAACACCGGCATACAAAGTGAGCGTGTCAGGCGACCGGGAAAGAACACCGCCGTTGTCGGCTGCCAACCAGTTGATAGGCCGGCCGTCCAGCCCAATGTCAAGCCATGAATTTCCACCGTCGTTTGTTTCGAAGACGCCCTCGTTGCGCAGCGCGGCCCAGACGTGATCGGAGTTGCCCGGATCGATAATCAGGCCAACCACGTCTTCCGCCTGGCCGGTTTCCTTCGCGCGGATGACTGGCGTTTCCCGCCAGGTACGCCCTCCGTCGCTGCTTCGCTGGAGCGGGCGGCCACCGGCATATATGACCTTCGAGTCCGAAGGAGCCACTGCTATGGCGCTGACCGCGTAAACGCCTGCCGAATCGAATGGGATGATTTGCCAGTTCGCGCCTGCATCGTTGCTGCGGTACAATCGGCCATAGGATCCGATGTAAATGGTGTTAGAATCGGCCGGATCGAGCGTCCAGGCCAGCGGCTCGAGCGGTGGCAGCGCACGTGCAGCGGGCGACCAGGTGCGCCCCTTATCGGCGCTGTGCAACAGAAATCCGCCGTCGTCGCTGATAGCGTAAGCCAGTTCAGGGTGTTGCGCATCGGTCAGAAGCCCGGCAATGCTGCTGTTGACCGGCAGCCCACTCGCGACGGGCTGCCACAAGGCCCCAGAGTCGCGGCTGATGAAAAGCCCATAAGCCGTGGCGGCGAGCACATGGGTGGCGGCCGCAGGTCCGAAAGCGAACGCCGTGACCTGGCCGCTGCTCAGAGGTCCCTCCAAAGCTTGCCAGGTGACCCCTCCGTCGGCGCTGCGGTACGTGCCCGTGCTCAAATTGAGCAGGAAGATCCCTCCTTGGAGGGCGACGAACGCGTTGACACTCCCTTGCGCCGGCAGACCGCTGGCCAGTTGACGGCTCCAATGGGCGCCGTTGTCGTTGCTGTGGTCGATGAGCAAACTGGTCCCGCCATCGCCGCCGCGCGCCAACAGCATAACGGTCGGGCTGTCCGCAGCGCTTGCCAGTCGCGAAGTATAGGACCTACCCGGAACCAGAGCGCCAGGTGGGGCGGCAGGCAAGCTCCAACTTTGTCCGCGGTCGGCGCTCGTATATACCTCGCCACCCTGGGTAGTGATGTAAAGCCGAACCGGGTCGCGCCGGTCGGCGATCAACCGGTCAAGCACGCTGCCCGGAGCCTGCTCAAAATGCAAGGCCTCGACCGCCGACCATGAGTTGCCGTCGTCATCGCTGCGGTAGACATAGCTGGTAGGGTATTTCGTGGCTAGCATCGCTCCCAGGTACAGGCCTTTGCCAACCGCCCCGCGGGTAATGCTCCTGATAACCAGGTCATCCCGCCCCAGTCCTACTTGCTCCCAACTCGCTCCGTGGTCGCGACTGCGCCACAGGCCGTAGCGCCGCGACCCAGAATCGCCGTTGCCCTGTAGTCCTACGTAGACTGCGCCCGTGACCGGGTCTTGATAAACAGCAGTGATCGGACCGGGGGGCAGGTTATTGGTGGCCGGCTGCCAGTTTTCCCCTCCGTCCTGACTGTGATAGAGCGCATAAGCGCTGATTTGGTTGCCGTTGGCCAGCCACTCGGTCTGGTCGTCCTTCCGCCGCACCCTGGCTACGCTGACCGCGTAGGCTTCCTCACCGGCATCGTCAACCGTGATCTCGCTGATGCGGCCCGCCGGACCACCCAGCGCCTGCCAGCGCAGGGGTTGTGAGGTGTCCTGCGCTGCGGTCGGCAGCGCCACGCCAAGCATTAATCCACATAGCACCCCCAGCACGGCTTTCGCCGGGCGGGCGCTCCACGGCCTCCTCGTCGAGGGGTGAAGGACAGGCGCTGGCATCCGGCTCTCCTTTCAAGACGATGGGCGGAGGACGTGCGGTCCGCCCGGCAGCCATCGTCCCTCATTCATTGTCCGTTGCGGGCTCAGTTTGGCTGGGGTTCGTTCGCCTGCACGCGATCCGGGCCGCGTTCGATCTCCCACGGGTAGACGATGAAACGGTCGGTGACGGCGGCATAATAGTCCGGACCGATGCTTTTGAATAGGCTGGTCCCGGGTTTGTAATGCAATACGGCCGTTTCCGAGAGCGCGCCGGCAGCCTTTACACGGCCGGTAACCGTCGTGATCGTCCGCCCGTTTTCCCAGATGTCGTCCACGATCAACAAACGCTTGCCTTTCAGCAGGGAGTCGCTGGGGAACTGCAAGAAAGTGGGCCAGGCCAGGCGCGTCTGCCCCCCACTCGGGAACTCTACCGCAGCAGTCAGGATGTAGCGAATGTCCAGGGCTTCCGCGATCAAGCCGCCGGGCACGATGCCCCCGCGCGTGATCATGAGCAACGCATCGTACGGGGCCCGCAACTGTGGCAGGAGATGTTCAATCAAGTTATCAACGTCAGCCCACGACAGAAACTCAGGCACTCGAGGGAGGGTGAGTGCAGTCATAGTGCTCCTTTCCGCGATCAGCGGCCAGCCGGCATCGGTCGGCAATGGATGCCGGTTCTCGTCACTACTTGCTCATGTGTGTCTGATTCGTGTGGGTCATCCGCCATTGCAGCAGCTTCTCAGCCAGTATCGCTCGTAACTCGGCGCGCTGCGCCGCTGATAGCTCCACTTGTGGCGGCCGCACAGCGGTCTGTGGGAGGCCCGCCACGTCGCTCAGCGCGGCCTTAGTAGCCGGTTGCAGAGGATAGCGCTCAAACGCGCTGCGCACGTCGTCCAGGGTCGCCTGAGCCGCGGCCAGCGCGGTTGCCGTCCCGCCCTCCCGCGCCGCCACCTGCGCTGTCTTCACGACGTCGGGGAAGACATTGGCGGCCGCGCTGATTGAACCGGCTCCGCCGTCAGCGCAGGCAGGGCCGACCAGGTGGTCATTACCGCAGAAGTAAGCCAGGGCAGGGAAGGTCGAGCGAATATGCCTGCCCTGTTCGGGGTCCCCAGTGGAATCTTTGATTCCATAGATCGTGCTGCCATGGCTGCTGAGCAGGGCATTCAGCAGTTCATCGCTGAAAGGCACCGCCGTCGCCTGTGGGATATGATAGAGTAGTACCCGGCCGCCGGGCGGCACTGCCGCGTCGCATAGCCGCTGAAACCACGCCGCGATGCCCGCGTCGGCGGGGCGCTTGAAGAAGAATGGAGGCACAACGAGGACACCGTCAGCGCCGGCTGCGAAGGCGTGGCGGGTCAGCGCGATCGCGTCAGGTAGTGCGGCCGCGCCGGTGCCGGCCAGGACCGGCATGCCGCCGGCGTGCTTCAGCGCTGTCTCGAGCACTGCCTTACGCTCAGCCACGCTCAATGACGCGGCTTCGCCATTTGTTCCGCATGCCACCAGGCCATCGCACCCCTGCGCCTTCAGATACGCAATGTGCTCGGCGATCCAAGGAGTGTCGACTTCGCCGTCCGCGGGGCGAAAAGGCGTCACAATTGGAGCGAACACTCCACGCAAGTTGGTCGTCAAAATTCAGCTCCCGTCTCTTATCAAGATCACCCGCGCCGGTGCTCCGTCACCATCGGCCACCGGCAAGGGCAAGCACATCATCTGGTATGCGCCATCGGACATGCCGGCAAGCGCCAGCCCTTCGATGAGGATCACTTCGGCGGCCAGCAATGCCCGATGAACCGGCTCGCCCGGCGAGATGTAACGCTCGATGGACGGCGCGTCAATGCCAACCAACCTGACACCTTGTGCCAGGAGCCAGTCCGCGCCGTCGACCGTAAATCCCACGAAGTCTACATCGAAGTGGGACGGCTTCACGGGTCCCTGAGAATTGCGAGTGCGCACCAGCAGCCGTTCCGTGCCCGGCGGGATGCCGGCGTCCAACAAAGCGGCCTCTGTGATCGCGACCTCACCTGGGATGTCGGCCAGCCAGGCGGGCCCGATCAGCACCTTCAGAGGCAGCCGGTCTACCGTCAAGGCGCCCCGCAGGAAGTGCGCGGGCGCGTCGACGTGAGTGCCCGCGTGGCTGCTCATACTGATGCGCGAGACCCTGGGTTCGCCCGGTCCACTGGTCGTCTCAATTATCACCGGCGGGTCACCCGGCCATACCGGCAACCCGCCCGAAATCGGCATTGTCACATCATAGATGGTCATTGATGGTTATTCAAATCCATTGCAGGCAGCCGGACTAACAACTCATTATACTGCAGAGAAGCCGCCCCTCACAAACAGCCGCTTCTCGGTAGTGTATCGGGATCGGTTGAAATTCGGACTTGAAGAGGGATAGCATCCGGACTAAGGTAAGTGCGCCAAGCACAAGCCTGAAAGGAGGCCATCCCAATGTCCAGCGTAATGCGAGAAAAGCGGCATGTCAATGCCGGCGGGTAGTGTATCCTTGTCGGTTGAAATTGGATAGTCTCCCTCTTAAGTGTTGGGGG
>Ga0066793_10000591_pt1 | contig 14751 bp, 9 predicted proteins | sample PersoiDNA2013189_FD_83876 | JGI IMG/M metagenome (GOLD analysis project Ga0066793, IMG submission 83876) | Permafrost soil microbial communities from the Arctic, to analyse light accelerated degradation of dissolved organic matter (DOM) -... | ecosystem: Environmental > Terrestrial > Soil >... | reverse complement strand
GACATTTTTCTTTTGAGCAGAAGAGTCAAAACTTATTAATATCAGAGTGAAAAAACATAAGAAACCGGTAATCTTTTTATTCATTTTATATGAAATTAATTTATCTGTCTTTCCTTTGTGCTACTTTGTGATCCTTTGTGGTTAAAGGATTTATTTGGACTTATTTTTTCATTGCATTTCTAAACTCCTCCGATGTCACAACTCTGGTATTATATTCCTGAAGATATTTCTGGTGATCTGCATCTTTTGGATAGATATCTTTATCAGAAGGAGGATAGCTCTTCATTTCATGGAAGGGCAGAGGTAAGACAGTATTTCCCATGGCCGTGTTAATATCTCCATCCTTTACCCAGCCTACACAGTGGATAAGAAAATCTCTTTTCCATCCTTTTTTTAGTTCAGGTAATCCTTTAGCATCAAAGGAAATAGATGTTTCATCGCCAGCATTGGAAATAATATATTTATTATCTGCTTCAGTCAGGAGAGGCAATACATCCCCATAGCGTGTATAGTTCCCGGTTAAGTCGCGCCATTTCCTGTTTTTATCGACATCTGAATAGTCAAACCAATGTGGCCCATAACGTCCGCCTTTTCTAAAGCTGCGGGAAAAACCCCTGTAATGCAGGTCAGCATAAATGGGATTTAAAACAGTTGAAATGACCGGAGCGATCGAAAGACAATCAGAAAAGAAGATTTGATCCCAGTAAATCTCCATATTTGTCCTGATCCTTATTCTGTGATCCCCCGAAAGGAATTTACCCGAGAGATCAGCAATTACCGTTTTGTCTTTTCCCATAGGAAAGCTTATGTTCTCAATTACTGTCTCCCATTCACCGTTTTGATTAATTACCTGTATGCAGGGATGGATAACCTTCAGACTATCAGATTGAGAAATGGCTTCATTAATGCTTGCATCTGTCGGAAATATCCAGCCATTCAGAAACAGGTAAATATTTCTGGTTTGATCCAGTTCCCCCAGATCAAGAATCAGGTCATGCATGTCTGTAACTCCCTGATATTTATCTGGTTTGAAATTGGACAGGTATTTGTCGTCTTTTTCAGAGATAAAAGAAAGAACATCATTTCCCCATGAATCTTTTGCTGAAACGGGGAGACGCTTCTCAATAACCTGCGAAATCTTTAAACCAGGGAAAGGTGGCGGAGAGAACTGTTCAGGTACGAAAATGTCTACTGAATCGGGATGATCAACTGCTACTAATTGTACTTTGTCAAAGTATATAGTTTCCCAAAGTTCTGAAGTTACCTGAATCGAATATGTCGCTTTATTTGGTTTCATTGATTCCCCGGGTATTTTAATATAATCATCTGATGCATCAGGAAAAGCATATTTTTCAGTACCACCCATGATACCAAGTGGCATACCAAGTGCACTTCTCCAGATGATATCCTTAGCAAATACATATTCGTCTCCATTCCATGTATAGAGAAAAGGGCATGATCCTTTAAGTGTTTGTGCCTCAATCAGCGCCTGATCGCTCCCTGGTGAAAATATATTTTGTGGAACGCCATTTGTCCATGTGATTCTTATTACATCCGCTTTGGACCGGTTTCCTAATCCGAAATGAACATCAGGATCGCTCACAATCATAGATTGGTAGAGATCACCCGATCGTATCTCAACTTTTGCCCCAATCCCAAAATGATTATTCTTTGCGCTTCCGGCTCTTAAACCGACCAGCTTCATTTTGATATAATGGTTAAGATTGCCGCCATCATTTCGTAAAAGAAATACTCCACCATTCAAACCGGCAATCACCACATCGAGATCACCATCGTCATTATAATCAAACAGAGTGATTTGCCTGCCGGATTTTGGTTCTTCCGGTAACAGATTTGAAACATCAGCGAAATTTCCTTTGCCATCATTATGATAAAGGAAGATGCCGCGACCGCCCTTTTCTTCTGATTCTCCTGCTATAATCAGATCCTGAAATCCGTCATTGTCAAAATCAAAAAACTTAGCATCATAAGCTTTGACGTGCTGAATTGCTGAGAACATTTGTTTTGAGTTTTTTGCCGGTTCAAAGCTGCCATTACCCATATTGCGGTATAAAACGTGATTTCCTCCATTCAGTGAAGTGATGAAAAGATCCAGAAACCCATCATTATTATAATCCCCAACAGCTACTGCACTTGAACCTCCGTTGCTTTTAAGACCACTTTTTTCGGTTATATCTTTAAAGATTCCCTGTCGTTGATTAGAATATAAAACATTACTGCTATTTTCGTTAACAACAAAAAGATCAATGTCGCCATCGTCATCAAAATCGCCAAAAGCTGCATCGCGACTATTAGAATTGGTTCCTGATAATCCCATTTTTTCTGCCTGCTCCTGAAATGTATCATCACCATTATTCCGAAACATAAGATTTGAATTAGATCTTGCTTCATATAAGTCAAGGTCTCCATCATGGTCCATATCGAAGAATAAGGCTTTATTTCCACCGGTTTTGCTACCAATATGCGTTTTGTTTGTTACATCTTCAAAAACTCCTTTTCCTGCATTCCTGTATAGAATATCACCATCTGCTTTTACAATAAACAGGTCGAGAAAACCATCGTTGTCATAATCTGCAAATGTGGCTGAAGATTCCTTTCCGGAATGTCTGATACCGACCTCTGATGATACATCCTTAAATCTGCCCATTTCATTATTGAACAGATAATGCTTATAAGATGAAGTAACCGGATCATAACTACCTACATAAAGATCTATATCGCCATCGCCATCATAATCAGCCGCCTCTACATGTGTTGAATATTTGAACTCAGCATTTTTATCTTCACCGAAAACCGGAACAATATTCAATCCCGCAGATTTTGTAGCATCGGTAAATTTAATCACATCAAGAAGCGATTTATTTTCGCTGGTCTGAGATAAAGATTGCTGGTCATAAGTGATCAGCGGAAAGCCAATAAGTGAACCTCCCGGTCCTTTTAAATCCATAATACCTGCCTGATAGGGAGAAGTAACCTTCAGATAATTATGGAAAATTGTAAATTGGATAATTGAATTTTCCTTGTCAGCCTTTTTTAACAGTGAGAGGGTTTTATCAAAATATGGAATAGCTTCCTTTGGAAACTCGGGAAATTGTTTTTGAATTATTTCCAGTTGTTCTAATGCCTTGTCGGTATCTCCGTTCCGAATATAAATATCAGTCAGACTCAGACGCGGTACTAAATTTTCGGGAGCTTTTTCGATAAGCTGAAGTATGACATTTTTACGTTGCTGTTGAGCTTCTTCATTTGATTCTGCAGAATACAATTCAGAGAGATCATATAGTATTTTAATATGATCAGGGGCAAATTCAAGAGCCTCTTTAAGTTCTGAAATAGCTTTCTCATGCTCGTCATTCATCTTGTATACAGTAGCCAATAATAACCTTATATCAGGATCTTTCGGATCAATTTTAACCGCTGCAAAAAGTTGTTTTTTAGCCTCAGGATACTTACCCATTCTTAAATATGTCAATCCCAGATTTGCATACCCCAGTTTTTCATTAGGCGACATTTTGATAAACTTTAGAAATTCTTTTTCGGATTCTTCCAGTTTAAATTCTTCCAGATATGCAAGACCCAGGGTTTGGGTAGTCATCAGCTCGACTGATTTTTGTTTGCTGTCTTTTGCAGAATTTTTACAACTGATCAGAAAAGAGGAACAAAGGGCCAGTACTAATAAGATATTGTATTTCTTCATTATAAGTCGAATATTTTCTGGAATGTTCATAAATCAAAATTAAGAAATAAACGGAACTATTAGAATATTATGGTGCGCTGCACCTTTGTTTTCAACTATAAACATTTATCTACAAATATATCGGTGCGCTGCACCTTTGTTTTGAACTATAAACATTTAGCTACAAATATTACGGTGCTCTGCACCTTTTATATCAACAATAAATAGGATTCTCAAAATACTTTAATGTTGGTCACATTTTGGATAATTCAAAGCGGCAGAGCCGCGCAATATTTGTAGAAATGTATTTGAAAATGCAAACCACAGGTGCAGAGCACCGTAATATTTAATTTTCATTCTTCAATTTTCTGCCTGTATCAACCGAAATCCCGTTTTTTATTTCCACCATATTAACCTTTCCCATCCGCTTCCCTTTATCATCAAACTGAATAGGTCCCGTGACACCATCGAAACGAATTTTGGTCAGGGTTTTTTGAATCTCACTCCTGTCAGTCCCTGACTTTCTGATTGCCTCAATCAGCATACTCATTCCGTCGAATGAATAGGCTGCCACCGCACCTGGAACATTACCATATAATCTCTGATACTCTTTCCTGAAGGTTAAGCCTTTTGGGCCAGACCAGTTCCCTGAGACGAATAAAACCATATTCCTGTACTCTTCCTGTTCCTGCACCGAAGATTCGTTCTCATCCATTACGGATATGGCGCCAAAGACTCTCTGTTTCATCTTCTTTTTTTCCATCTGGTTCATAAATTTCAGGGATGCAGGAGGTTTGCCAAATAGAATAATGCCCTCTACTCCGGTTTTGTTGATCTTATCTAGTATTTCATTGAAATCCTGCAGAGGATTATCATAGTAAAACCTCACCGGTTCTGTCTTTCCGGCTATTTTTATTTTTTTTACCAGGCTTTCCACAGCAAGTTTAGAATCATAACCATTATCAGATATAGTGGCTATCCTGGTAAGTTTTCTTCCAGTGTATATTTCATTGATAAAAGCATCAGCCTGCTGAAGATCGTTTGGTACACAACTAAAATACCAAGGGACAAAAGCCTGGGCAAGAGTAGGATCGCTGGCCCATGCAGACAGGAAGACGATCCTTGCTTTAGCGGAGACCTGTTCTACGAGGTGAGCATTCCTGCCATCGTGTGAACCCATTATAGCGCATACATTTTCCTGAAATATAAGGTCAACAGCCTGTTTTGAGCCTGTTCCCCATGGTCCTTCCATAGATCTTATGACCAGCTGAAAATTTTTCCCTCTGAAACCACCTGTTTCATTGGCTTTACGGATTGCCATTTCTGCGCCGTATTTTGCAGCAAGTGCTCTGTTGTCCTGGATCAATAATCCAATTTTAACGGTTGAGTCGGTGTCGACAGGGATCTGGAAAGCGAGAACACCGGGAAAGATGAATCCCAGTGTTGCTGTCAGACAGCATACTTTGGTTAACAGATCTGTCAATTTCATCTGATTTAACTGCTTTTACTTCAGATAGCAGTAGTTTTGGGTGCTAAAATCTCTCTTCCCACTGCCTGAGCTATTTTTCTAAGATCGCACATCAAACTGTCAAATTCTTCAAGACTAAGTGATTGATAGCCATCACAAAGGGCTGATTCCGGATTATAATGTACTTCCATAATAAGTCCATCGGCACCCACAGCAACAGCTGCTTTCGCCATCGGAGGTACCATCCATCTGACTCCTGTTCCATGACTTGGGTCTACGATCACAGGAAGATGAGTGAGACGTTTTAAGACAGGAACTGCACTCAGGTCGAGTGTATTTCTTGTTGAGGTCTCAAATGTGCGGATACCACGTTCACAAAGAATAACCTGCTCATTGCCGTGACTAAGAACATATTCGGCTGCCATCAGATACTCATCGATAGTTGCCATCATTCCTCTTTTCAGTAAAACCGGTTTCCGACATATCCCTGCTTCTTTTAAGAGAGGATAGTTTTGCATATTCCGTGAACCGATCTGTATCATGTCGGCATATTGTGCGACCATTTCGACCTGGCGGGTATCCATCACTTCCGTTACCACCGGCATTCCTGTTTCCTTCCTGATCTCATAGAGCAGTTTTAGTCCTTCTTCCCCCATTCCCTGGAAACTGTATGGTGAAGAGCGTGGCTTGAAAGCTCCCCCTCTTAAGATATGAGCTCCGCTCTTTCTTACTGACCTGGCAGTTTCGAAAAGTTGTTCACGGCTCTCTACGGCACATGGCCCGGCAATAACCACAATTTCAGAACCCCCTACCTTCACTCCGTTGATATTCACGATTGTATCAGTCGGCTTTGTCTTGCGACTAACTCTTGACGGAATAGTAGATCCACCGTTTACACTTTTATTGCATGGATTTGTTTCCATCATCTCTCTGTTTATATTATTAATAACCTCCTGTTTCACCTCCACGTTTGTATTTCTGATCAAGCGGCGGAGCAGGGGAAAACACAAATTTCCCGTTATGAACTTCGGCATTAAAAATATCTCTGATGTTGTTCCAGCTCTCATCCAGTATTATCTTACCCGTAACACCATCATAATTCTGAAAAGTCTTTCTGTCAGCAAGCACATCACGGATAAGCACCCTGTTTAATCCGGCTTTCCTGATAGCCTCAATAATAATGTTCATCCCATCATATGAATGTGCTGCAAATACATCAGGTTCCTGACCAAATCTCTTTAAATAACCAGCCTGAAATGCTTTCAGCCTGGGATTATCTGCTGTTGGATTATACTGGCATGTAGTTACAATTCCTTCAGCCAATGGTCCGGTAATTGAAATAAACTCGGGATTCACTACTCTGTCAGAAAAATATACAGGCTGTTTTAGTCCAATTTCACGCATTTGTTTCAGAATAAGTCCTGACTCTTTTGCATTTCCCCATACCAGAATCGCGTCAGGGTTTGTTACCATAATTCTTTCCAGCTGGGTTTTAAAATCGGTTTCTCCATCATTGAACCTCTCTTCAATGACTATTGGATGTCTGACACGTGTAGCATTCTCCGAAAAGATTTTTATCCCGACTCTGCCATACCTGTTGTTGGCCCTGATGACTGCTACCCTGGCATGGCCGTCTTTCTTATAAATTCTGTTAACCAATTGATATCCGCTTTGCCTGTCGTCGGGTATGACGCGATTCATCCATGGTATATTTGTCTCTGTAAAAGTTGGATCAGGATCACCGACGCATAGCATGAAAATCTCTAGCTTTAATGCTGCACGTAAGGCCACATGAGAGACTATATCATCAATTGACCCCATGAAAATCCATACTTTTTCATCATCCATTTTAACAACTTCATTTGCTGCCGCCCCCCACAAGCCGGCATCATTGTGTGGCATCAATACGAATGGAATTCCTTTGTAGCCGCCTTTTTTGTTTGCTTCTTCCATAGCCAGCGTGGCACCCTGAAGCATTTGTTTCCCCTGAGGCACCATTACTGAACCACTGAGAGGACCTAGAAATCCTATTCTTACCTCTTTAAGATCAGCTGGGGCACGTAATTCACGTCCGGCGCCATAGAACTGAATAGGTTCAAGGAAGTGGTACTTATAAGCTTTCGCATATTTCTGATATGGGAAAAGTTCATCGGGAGCTTTACCATAATTTTTTTTCTGTTCCTGTCCGTATAAAATTGAATCAGGCAGAAGAAGTGAGATCAGAAATGCTGCTATTAAGAGATGTTTTGTTTTCATGATTGTGAATTATTTTGATTTGCAGATTGCATATACTTCAATTTCAACCAGAAGGGTTTCCCAGCATAGTCGTGCCTGAATTCCTGTACTGGCAGGCAACGGATCAAGATTCATCCACCTGTAAAAGGAGGTACGGATTTTATTAAAATCGGCATAATCCCTTTCAATATCCCTTAGATAATTTGTCGTTCTGACGACATCATGCCACGACATTCCTTCAGCTGCAAGAAGGTTGGTGATATTTACATAAGTTCTCCAGAGCTGAGCCTTAAAATCGCCAATATGCTCTGCTTTACCTTCTTCATTTACACTTGCGGTACCTGAGATAAGAAGAACCTTATGACCACCGAAATCAAGGCGTAATGCCCTTGAGAAGGATGATGGTTTCTGATAGTCATAAGCCTCGTTAATTACCTGGGGTGCATGTACCACATGCTTTTCAATCGGAGGTCGCTCATTATGTAGGGAGGGATAAACTGATCCGGTAATTTTATTATCGTCAGATAAGATCCCGAGTTTTTTCATCTCTACGCACTCTCCATCAGAAAGTTTTATCAGATCTATTAATAATTGCCTGTTACCCATTATTTCTCTGTATTTCTCTGTATTTCTCTGTATTTCTATGTATTTCAACTTATTTCAACAATTCTCCGCGACTAACACCTTTTGCAGTAGCAACCCAAAGCACATCTTTATCGGCATCAACGCCAATAATAAAATTATGCGCAATAGATGGTGATAATGGCATTTCCCTGATAGATTTATCAGTAGTGCTGTCATCGTCACGGCCATAATTTGTTATGATGGCTTTTCCATTGCTATCGTTATCATTTTTCTTATATGTCACCCAACTCTTTCCATTGGTACTGCTTAACCCGTTGTCACTGCAAATGAATACTACGGGACCCTCAGCTCTGACAAAATTGATGAAATTGCTTGCCAGGCCGCAATGTTCCTTAAAGTAGCCTTTCCAATGAGTGCCGTCATAGCTGCTTAACCCAAAGTATGTTGATACCCATAGATATCCGGCCCCCCAGGTAGTTCCTGTTGTTATATCATGTACCGGACCATCGTCGGGAAGAAGATCTATTTCCATTTCCCCATCAGGGTCAGTGTAATCCTTGAATTGCTTCGTCTTCTTTGTATATTCAACTACACCGCCTCCCCATGCAGCAATAAAAATTTTGCCATCGCCTTCGGAAACGCCATAGGTCCATGGCTCATGCATGGGGGCATTTTTTTCGGTGAATATGTCCCATTGCCTGGTTATTGCATCGTAATGACCTGCGCCGCCACCTGTAGCTACCCAAACGTCTTTTCCGTCGCATATAACGCAGTAAACCAAATCATTTGGCATACCGCTGTTTAATTGTGTGAAGTTTTCAAATTTGCCTCCCGACCACCGGCTTAGTCCGCCAAGGGTGCCGATCCAGACATCTCCTGTTAATTCGCTTACATCTATGGATACTACTCCGTTATGAGGAAGCCCGTCTTTAGTAGTATAGGTTTTCCACTTCCCGTTCTCATAAACTGCCAGCCCATCGTGAGTTCCGGCTAATACCCTTTTGCCATCAATACGTACGCAATATACATGATCAGAGGGTAGTCCGTCTTTCGTGGTAAAATTGCGCCAATGGCCATATACAGGCATCTTATTGGCGTCATCTTTTATGTCGGTTTTGACAGATGGTTGTCCATTCATTGAGCAGATGCCGGAAAGGATTAATGCTACTGCACTCAGAAGGCTGTTTTTAAGCAATGTTTTTCCCATGATTTTCACTATAAATCGATTAGTTTTTAACATGATTTTTCTTTAAATCCGCATATTCGTATTGTGGTGATCTCAGTGATTTCAGATAATCAATAAGATCATTTAGCTGAATTTTTGTCATATCATTTACCACTCCATGTTTATCATTTTTCCCGTATATGGTCCATATTTCCTCCAGAGTAGCAGCACGTCCGTCATGCAAATAGGGAGCCGAAGCATAAATATCATTCAGATGCGGAGCATCAAACAGGATTGAATCATCAGTTAAAGCCAGTGTCTGAACATACGACATCTTACGGTTGGTATAATAAGGCGGTGTATGGCATGTAATGCACCTGTTCCCTTCAGGTATTTCTTTTCCGTTATTATCCTTTGTCCGTTCGAATATTTCCTTTCCGCGCAGTTGTGCTTCTGTAAGTTTCCCGTTAGGATTATACTGAAGATTTGGTGGATTTTTTATTCCTGTAAGGATATATGCCGTAAGTGCATCAAGATCCTTATAACTGAAAGATTCTGTCCGTGTGAGGAAAGTGGAAAAGCGTATCCCGTCCTGCTTAAATACTGTCGGGTTGGTCCCCGACCATTTAAATGGTGCTGTTTCACTTATGTCCCTCAAAGTCATTGTATTAGTTACGTTCCTTCCCATGTCTTTTCCCGACATATTATATACAAGACCATCTTCATGCATATCAGGATGGCAGGTATAACAGCAATACTGATTCTGAAAAGTATGGGAGGAATTGTTAAAAAGCCTGCGTCCGCGCCGTGCAACTGTTATTCTCCGTGGACCACCAAGATCAATCGATGAGACTTTTTGGAGGCTCTCCGTATTTATTACACAAATATTGTCATTAAGCATCTCTGCCACATAGAGCAACTTACCGTCGGGTGAAAGTGCCATCCCTTTCGGGTTTGCACCTGTGTGAATGCGCTTTAGAACATAGCGGCTACTGATACCAAGATTATTTGAGTATTGTTTCCGGACCTCAGTAGATGCACCGTTAATAAGTGTTCTTACTGAGTCAATACTTATTACGGAAACATAATCTGCCCCGGAGCTTGAGATAAAGGCCTTTTTGCCATCCGGAGTGATTGCGATGCCAAAAGGATCTGAAAAAAAGGAATTAGGTTCATCAATCAGAAACTCACTTACCTTTCCTTCTTTCCCGGGTTCGATTACGCCGAATCCATGAGTCATCATCCATCCCTGCTCAACCTGAATGGAGGGCACATAATTTTTAGGTCTGATCAGGGTAACGAATCCAAGGTCTCCGTGAGGAGTAAATACGACATTTTCCATAATATATGCCGATTCAATCTTTTTGTATTCAGAAATCCTCCTTGAGCTATCATTTATCACTGTGAGCTCACTTACAATTGGTTCACCATATGGAGCACTCGTTGCACGCCTGCTTGTCACAAATAAAAATTTCCCGTCAGGTGACAGTTTTATCCCGGTAGGATTATTCCCCGCTGTTATACGGTTTATTTCTTCTTTTGAATGAAGATCAATAACTGATACATCCGATGAAAATGAGTTAACAACATAGAGTACCTTTCCATCGGCGCTCATTGAAAGGCCGGCAGGACCGTTGCCTGTTTTAAGAGTATCGGTGACTATTCCTGCTATAAGGTCAATTACAGATATATTGTCTGACCACTGATTACTGACATAAGCTTTCCGTTCGTCTTTACTAAGTATAACAGAATGAGGTTGCTTACCAACACCGATCTTATTAATTACCTTATTTCTCTCTGCATCAACAATAAGCAGGGCATTACTTTCCTGAGCAACAACATATATTCTTTTGCCGTCTCCTGAGACAGTAAGGTTAATTGGCGACAGGTACCTGGCATTTACAAGTTTTGCTGCGAGACCTGTTTTTTGTATATAAAGATGGCATGAAGTACATAAAAGAGGATGATCAGTAACTGCTGTTTTTTCGTTAACATGTGCCCTGGCCCATTTTCGTCCCGGAAAATAGATGAGCAGAGCCAAAACAAGAATGATTCCTGATAAGCGGATTAATATAGATGATCTATTCATAACTATTCAGTGTCAATCGTTTTGTCTTTAATCTTATTTATATGGACAGGGATTCCTATGGGAGCTTTTTTTACTGCAAGAGGAATCTGGTTATCCGGAACAATATCCTGATCCTCATGACATCCGACGCATCCCCGTCGTTCATTGGGACGAAGCCAGATCCAATCGCATTTTCGGATTACTTTTCCCTCTTCATCAAGTGTACGGATCTGAAAAGGCTTGTCGGCTACCACCCTAAGGTAGAATGACCCGTCCCCCGAAGGCTTAAATATACCCATTGATGAGTCAGTGCTCATAATTTCAACCTTTGAAATCTTTTTAAGCAGGGCTCCGGAAACCTTTATCGGGTCATCCTCAACATTAACATCCTGACACATAATGAGCCCGGTTTTTATAACAGAATTCACTTCGCTTGGCAGCTTTCTGGGTCTGATATGTTTCACTGATTCAACAACTTCAAGTACATCGAAATCATTACTGCTGTAAATTGGATTGCCAAGAGATTTCTTTTCAGGATCAAATGAATAAAGTGTATATCTGTCTGTGGCGGTCTTGCGGTATGAAACCAGCAGCTTTCCTGATGGTTGTGGAAAAACTGCCCGGAAATCACCTTCAATTTCAGAAGACAGGTTGAGCCTGGAGTGTAACGGACGATTATAGCTGACTGAAATGAGATTTCCTTTACCGGGATTACTCTTTTCAGATTCTATGAAAACTATTTTTCCATTGTTTGTTTCCATTCCCGGACCTGATAACTCACTGCCGTCACCGCCCTTATAGAACAGTTCTGACTTGGTTCCATCGGGTCGCATAACTATCAACTTCCGATCGCCGGATTCAGGAAATTCCTGCACTCCGGTAGTCAAAATACGACCATCATCCAGTACATGTGAAGCTGTATATCTGCCCGGATTGTAAGTTATGCGCTTCAGGTCAGTGCCATCGATGTTACATGTAAAAATTGATTCATTTGCTTTCAGTGAATCGGTAAAGGAATGGCTTGTAAAAAGAAATCTTCCGATCGGCAGATAGGCCGGATCAGTACAATCTTCTTTCAGTTTTGTTAATTGCTTTGTTTTAAGGTTTCCAAGATCAGTTTCCCAAATCTGCCATGTATCACCCTCCTTTTTCTGAGCGGCAAAAATCATGAATTGTCCATCATTTGATATTTCAGGAGACCTGGCTGAATAAAAAGAGGAGGTGAGTACCTTTGGAATTACCTCTGACTTTCCAGGTTCAATCGCAACAATCTCTGTCGGGAAATTAAATTTCTGCGACTCTGCTGCAAATAAATTTGGATTTTCAATCCTTCCGTCAGTTCGTGTAAGAATTATACAGCCTTCTTTAGATTTTTCCCTGCATGATATAAAAATAAAGCTGGCAAAGACAATGGCCATTATAATAAAGAACAGTATGGTCGGTCTGAGTCTTTTCATCACAGGGCTATTTTTGGGTTCTGTGACTTGAAGAATCTGATTGACCTTGATATTCTCCAATACCTGATTTTTGCCTGAAGGCCATTTTATCTCAATTTTATCAACCATCTCATTTTTTGCAAGTCCGAAATGGACTCTCGGATCATTTTGCGAGAGGTAACCTGTTGTACTTTTTTCTGAGTGACATATACCTTGCCTCCTGAAGTTAGTTTTATTCTGGCGCCTATTCCATCCCTGTTACTTGTTGTTCCGATCAGATTCAGTTCGATCCAATTGTTCTGATTTCCTTTATTGTTTCTCAGGAAGGATCCCCTGTCGTTAAGATTGACAATATACCCATCAATATCCCCATCGTTGTCATAATCACCGAAGCAAGCTCCGCGTCCTACCAGTTTTTGCATAAAATATTTACCCATTTCGGTCGATACATCTTTGAATTTGCCATCGCCTATATTCTCGAAAAGCTGATCTTCCTGCCCGTAAAGATGCTTAAGTGCGCCGTTTGTTTTATAGATATCCATAAGCCCGTCATTATTATAATCGATGAAAGAGGAGGACCATCCGACAAACTGTCCGGCAGGCATTGCTATACCAGATGGATATGACTTATCGGTGAATATACCATTACCCATATTTTCATAAAGCCTGCAGTACTTATCATCAGAAATAAACATATCCATTCGTCCGGAACCAGTATAATCTGCAAAATCTACCGACATGCTGACTGCTGATTCTCCTGACTGACCGAATGCGGTACCTGAAGGAGTACCAACGTCCGTAAAACTTTTGCCGGCGTTGTTATGCCAGAGATAATTCATCGAATGGTCATTAGCCACATAGATATCCACAAAACCGTCATCATCATAATCGGCAGCTCCAACACCCATTGCTCTTCCGTCAATGTCGGTGATGCCCATTTTTTTTGTCACATCTTCAAAAGTTCCGTCTCCATTATTATGATAAAGAACGTCGGGTTGAGCATCATATGCCAAGGGGCCGGGAAAGCCATCGGGAGCGTAGTAATATTTATAGTTAGGATCAAAATTCAGATATTTGCCAACGTAAAGATCCAGGAAACCGTCGTTATCATAATCTAACCAGACTGCTCCTGTATTGAAATCAGTTTCTTTTCCACCAACACCTGCTCGACCTGTGACATCTGTAAACGTTCCGTTGCCGTTATTTTTATATAGAACATTTTTCCCATAATTGCTTACATATAGATCGGGATAGCCGTCATTATTGTAGTCTCCCACTGTCACTCCCATACTATACCATGGTCCGGCGATGCCCGCTTTTTTCGTTACATCTTCAAAGGTGCCGTTTCCAAAGTTGTGATATAAGTGATTATGTGGCATCACTTCAGGTTTCTCGCCACTGCTTAAACCTTTAATCCAGGTCCCGCTGCAGACATATAAATCAATATAGCCATCTTGGTCATAGTCGAGAAAAGCGGCTCCGGCGCCGCTTGATTCAACAATATTAGTCAGTTCATTGTCTCCTATTGAGTGAATAAAATCAAATCCGATCTCTTTCCCTATTTCCTGAAAATAATCATCATTTGCAGCCGGAACAGTTGCAACAGATCGTGATATTGATTTTTTATTGGATTGGCAGGCGGAAATTGTCAGCAAAAAGAGAAAAAGGAAAACAAAGCACCGGTACTCATTTGAATTGTGGCACGAATTATTTTTTTCAGACATTGTCAGATTATCTTTTAGAGTCAATAATTATCAGTATTTTTTTAAAAAAATTTCAAGCTGGTGTCAAAACAGTTCAAATTTCCGATGTTGTAAATACATTACTTTTCATTAATAATAAAACTCACGCGAGTAATATCTATTTGTGACCAAACATACCCACGTGAGTAATATAAACTCTTAATCTATGTAAGCTAACCAAATCTATAAATCTACCTTTAACAATGGTAATCTCTTAATATTAAACAATGATTAAAATAGAATTAAAAAAGAATTAAAATTTTTAATACATCATACCCAACTTTAAACTCTTCTTTACACTCATCATCCGGGCGGATGGTAAAGATTAGGGTTCTTTGACAGTAAGGATCTGATT
>Ga0066793_10000587_pt1 | contig 14784 bp, 12 predicted proteins | sample PersoiDNA2013189_FD_83876 | JGI IMG/M metagenome (GOLD analysis project Ga0066793, IMG submission 83876) | Permafrost soil microbial communities from the Arctic, to analyse light accelerated degradation of dissolved organic matter (DOM) -... | ecosystem: Environmental > Terrestrial > Soil >... | reverse complement strand
TTGCCTGAGCCCTTGCCTGAGCCCTTGCCGAGGCTGGAAGGTCCACCGGAGTGGCCGCCGCCGCCGTGACCGGCGGAGGAACGAGCACGCTCCGATGGTCCACCACCCCTGTGGCTCTTGCCGGTCTCCCCGAGGTCCTCGACCTTCTCGGCGGCCAGGCCCTCGCGGGTCCGGCTGGACTTGGGCAGCCGGCCGGTCGCGCTCGCGGGGATGTTCATCTCCTTGTAGAAGTGCTCAGAGGAGGAGTAGGTCTCTGCCGCCTCGGGGATGCCGAGGTCGAGGGCCTTGTTGATCATGGTCCAGCGGTGCAGGTCGTCCCAGTCGACGAATGTGACCGCAACACCGGTGTTGCCCGCACGTGCGGTGCGGCCGATGCGGTGCAGGTAGGTCTTGTCGTCCTCGGGGCACTGGTAGTTGATGACGTGCGTGACGTTGTCGACGTCGATACCGCGGGCCGCCACGTCGGTGGCGACCAGCACGTCGACCTTGCCGTTTCGGAATGCACGCATGGCCTGCTCACGAGCCCCCTGGCCGAGGTCCCCATGGATGGCCGCGGCGGCGAAGCCACGCTCGGTAAGATCGTCGGCGACCTTCGCGGCGGTGCGCTTGGTCCGGCTGAAGATGAGAGTCAGACCACGATCCTTGGCCTGCAGCATGCGGGCCAGCATCTCGACCTTGTCCATGGCGTGCGCACGGTAGACGAACTGCTCCACCGCCTTCACGGTGTGACCGTCCTGCTCCCCGCCCATGGCCCGGATATGTGTGGGCTGGGTCATGTAGCGACGGGCCAGTGCGACGATGGCGCCCGGCATCGTGGCAGAGAAGAGCATCGTCTGGCGGCTGGCCGGGGTCATCGCGAGAAGCTTCTCGATGTCCGGAAGGAAGCCGAGGTCGAGCATCTCGTCAGCCTCGTCGAGTACGACGCTCTTGACGTGGGAGAGGTCGAGGTAGCCCTGCTTGGCGAGGTCGATGAGCCTGCCCGGCGTGCCGACCACAATCTCGACACCGCGCTGGAGCGCCTGGATCTGCGGCTCGAAGGCGCGGCCGCCGTAGATGGTCAGGACCCGGACGCCGCGAGCCTTGCCTGCGTGCTCGAGGTCGCTGGAGACCTGGACGGCGAGCTCGCGCGTTGGTGCGACCGCCAGGGCCTGCGGCTTGCCGGCAGTCTTCAGCGTCGCAAACGCCTCGTCGCTGGGGCTGATCACCCGCTGGATCATCGGGATGCCGAATCCCAAGGTCTTGCCGGTGCCGGTCTTGGCCTGGCCGATGATGTCGTGGCCGCCGAGGGCGACCGCCAACGTCATCGCCTGGATCGGGAACGGGTGGATGATGCCGGCCTCAGCCAGTGAGGCGACAATGTCAGGGTGGACGTCGAAGTCGGCAAACGTGGGTTCGGGGACTGCAGGAACGACAGGGGTCTCGGCAGCCTCAGGGGCTGGCGTGGCTTCTTCGGTGGTCATAGGTATTCTCTCGATCGGGCGAGGGCCGCACGCATGTCCGAGGATTTCGGCAGGTTGCAGGCCACGCTGCAAAGCGGGCCGATCGGAGTTCTTCGTGGGCGCAGCACAGTCTCAGTGGCTGCTGATTTGTGCCGACCGGGCACCGATGTCAGGTCCCATTCTAGCGGTGAGCACTACTGTTTGCGTTCATGGACGATCAAGAGCAGCAGGAATCCCTCGCCGATGGGCCCGAGGGCGAGACTGCCCCGGTCGAGAGCACCCCTGCGCCGGGCGATCCGTTTGCAGATGACCCCACCTACCGAGCTGCGGTCGTCGACCTCCTGGGAGCACTTGCCTACGGTGAGCTGACGGCCTTCTCGCGGCTGGCTGCCGATGCCGAGATGGCTCCGAACCAACCGGCGAAAGCTGCTCTGGCACAGGTGGCTGTGGCCGAGTTCCATCACTACCAGGCGTTGACCAGCAGGCTCACTGAAATGGGCGCCGACCCCGATGTGGCGATGGAGCCATTCATCGCGCCGATCGACGGGTTCCATGACCGCACCCGGCCATCCGGCTGGCTCGAGGGTCTGGTGAAGGCCTACGTGGGCGATGGCATCGCGACGGACTTCTACCGCGAGATCTCGGCGTACGTGGACCCCTGGACCCAGACTCTGGTTCGGTCGGTGCTGCAGGACGTTGGGCAGGCAGAGTTCGCGGTCAAAGCGGTCCGCGAGGCCATCGAAGCCGACCCGAGAATTGCTGGACGTCTTGCCCTGTGGGCTCGGCGCCTGGTCGGTGAGGCGCTGTCCCAGTCGCAGCGCGTAGCCGTCGAGCGCGATGCCCTGGCCAGCCTGCTGGTGGGCGGGATCAACCGCCCCGGTGCTGACCTCGCAGAGATGGGGCGGATGTTCTCCAGGCTCACCGACGAACACATTCGGCGGATGGGCCAACTCGGTCTGAGCGCCTGACGTCCCTCAGCGTGACGTGTGGACCCGCGCGCCGCACTCCCTGGCCCTGGCCCCTGTTCAGATGGTGCCGAATCCCACGGAGCCCTTCTTGGCTGCTCCGAGGTCGACGTAGCCGATCGTGGCCACCGGGACGATCACGCGACGGCCCGAGTCGTCGACCAGGTTGAGCAGCCCGCCTGTGGTCAACGCCGTGGTCACCAGGGCCTCGATCTCCTCAGGGGACTGCTCGGACTCCACCACGATCTCGCGCGCGACGTTTTGCACGCCGATCTTGACCTCCACGGGAAAGCCTTTCCTCAGATTTTGATGTTCGTACGGCGTTGAAGGCTAACCAGTGTTGAAGGCCGACCCTCGTGGAAGGCTAACCTGCGTCGGAGCCAGATCCTTCCCGCTCGATCTTGGGGAAGCCACCCAACCCACGCCAGGACAACGTCGCCACCAGTCGGGCGGCTTCGTCGCGGGGAATCGACGAACCCTGCGACAGCCAGAATCGCGCGCAGATCTGGGCCATCCCGGACAGTGCCATGCCAAGAAGGTGCGCCTCGGCGTCGGGTAGGTCGGTGTCTTCTTTGATGACCTCGGCGATGGCCTCGGCGGAGTCCTGCGACATCTTGTCGACGCGTTCGCGGACGGCAGCCTCGTTGGTCAGGTCGGACTCGAAGACCAGGCGGAACGGTGCTCCGTCACGACCCACGAACTCGAAGTAGGCACCAATGGTGGCGGCGACGCGCTGTTTGTTCTCCGTGGTGGACGCCAGGGCTGTCCTGATCAGATCCAGGAGCTCACCGGAGTGCTGGTCGAACAGTGCCAGGTAGAGATCGAGCTTGCCCGGGAAGTGCTGGTAGAGCACGGGCTTGGAGACCCCCGCGCGATCGGCGATGTCGTCCATGACTGCGGCATGGTAGCCGGACTCGACGAATACCTCCTGCGCGGCCTCGAGCAGCTGCGCCCGCCGTGCAGAGCGAGGCAGCCGCACGCCGCGGCTACGTGTGTCAGAGTGCATCGACACTGTTGACGTCCCCTTCCTTGGGCGAATGACCCAGGGTTCGGCCGGTTCACGTGACCGATCTCTTTGCGCCTTGACGCCACAAGGGTGGCGCCCACGCGGCAGGCTGACGGCCATACGACTGGCGAAACGCATCTTACGCGGGAGTAACCTCACCCGCATGGCCCTTCCACCCCTCGTCGAGCCATCGGCGCCGCTGTCCGCCCAGGAGATCGAGCGCTACGCCCGGCACGTGCTCATCCCCGAGGTGGGCATGCAGGGCCAGCGCCGTCTCAAGAACGCGCGGGTGCTGGTCGTCGGTGCTGGGGGTCTGGGGTCCCCGGCACTGATCTACCTCGCAGCGGCCGGTGTCGGAACCATCGGCGTGGTTGACGACGACGTGGTGGAGCTGTCGAACCTTCAGCGGCAGGTCGTCCACGGAGTCGCGGACGTCGGCCGGCTGAAGTCCGAGTCCGCCGCCCGGAGACTGGCATCGGTCAATCCGTCGGTGCGTGTCGTGCGGCACGACGTCCGGATCGACTCGGCCAACGCCCTGGAGATCATCGCCGGCTACGACCTCGTCCTGGACGGGACGGACAACTTCCCGACCCGATATCTGCTCAACGACGCCTGCGTCCTGCTGGGTAAGCCGAACGTCTGGGGGTCGATCTACCGTTTCGACGGTCAGGCCAGCATCTGGTGGGCGCGCCATGGCCCCTGCTACCGCTGCGTGTTCCCCGAGCCGCCACCACCTGGTCTGGTGCCATCCTGCGCCGAGGGCGGGGTGCTCGGCGTTCTCTGCGCGGCCATCGGATCCACCCAGGCCGCCGAAGCCGTGAAGCTGATCGTCGGCATCGGGGATCCGCTGGTTGGTCGGTTGATGGTGCACGACGCCCTGCGTCAGAGCTGGGACGTCCTGACCGTGCACAAGAATCCTGGCTGCGCTGTGTGCGGTGAGAGCCCGACCGTGACCGAACTGGTCGACTACCAGGACTTCTGCGCCGTGACGCCTCCTGCCCTCGCTGAAGTGTCGGGTGGCTCGCTCGCCAGAGTCGAGGCCGCTGTAGTGCCCCAGATCTCGGCTCTGGAGCTGGCTGATCTGCTTTCCGGCCAGGGTGGCCTCCCCGGTGTCGTGTTGGTCGATGTGCGCGGGAGCGAGGAACGGGCGATCGCCGCCATCCCGGGAGCGCGGGCGATCCACAGTGACGAGTTTCGTTCGGGGGCAGCGATTTCGCAGATTCCGTTCGACCAGCCGGTCGTCATCTTCTGCAGGGCGGGTGTCCGCTCGGAGGAGGCCTCCCGGACTCTGATCGAGGCCGGACACCCGGACGTTCGCAGCCTGCAGGGCGGAGTGCTCGCGTGGGTTCGCGACGTCGACCCCGCCCAGCCCAGGTACTGAGCCGGGCTGCCCAAGGATGACCACCGGCTCCGGCAGCCTCCCGGAGTACGCGGAGGCGGTGCTCGACATCGTCGACCAGATCCCCGTCGGCAAGGTTCTGGCCTACGGGGACGTCGCCGAGCTGCTCGGGCAAGGCGGCCCCCGCCAGGTCGGGTCGGTGATGTCCCGGTACGGCTCATCGGTGACCTGGTGGCGGGTTATCCGCGAGAGCGGCGAGGCACCCGAGGGTCTGCAGGACGAGGCGCTTGCGCACTGGCGCACGGAGGGCACCGCGTTGGTGCAGGGTGCGCTCGGCGGACGCCGGGTGGACATGACACAGGCCCGGTGGGACGGTCAGGCCGCCTTGGGCGCAAGGACCGAGGCGCCGACAGTCAGACAGTGAAACATTGTGCTTCACAACACGAGGTATTTCCGCCGTTTGGGGTAGTCTCCATCCCGTAGTTGCTGTGCATCGCACGTCTTGAACGCTTGCGGCCTTGTGCCGGGGGTGCGCTTTGTTCCAGTCTGGAGCGGACGACGAACACCGCGACGATCGGCCCCGGCAATCGGGATCGACAAAGCGCTCTTGGAGGAAATTAGTTATGGCAACTGGCACCGTGAAGTGGTTCAACGCTGAGAAGGGCTTCGGCTTCATTGCTCCCGAGGACGGCAGCGCCGACGTGTTCGCGCACTACTCAGCCATCGCCAGCAGCGGATACCGCTCGCTTGACGAGAACCAGAAGGTCGAGTTCGACATCACCCAGGGTCCGAAGGGCCCGCAGGCGGAGAACATCCGCCCGCTCTGAGTTGAACTGAACTCGGTTGATCTGAGTTCGCAGAACCATCTTCTGCATGACGAATGCCCCGGCTTTACCGCCGGGGCATTCGTGCGTCCGGAGCACGTCGCCCAACCGCCTCGTGGCAGTGTCGGTCCGCCGTGATGGAATCTGCCGGTGCTGACGTTGCGAAGGGCCCCCGGTCTGGTCATCAGGGCCCCGGTGCTGGACCAGGCACAGGCTGCCGTCGTGGCCCACCACGCCAGGAGTCGAGACTCAAAGGCTGGATCGGTGTTGCGCGTGCTGGGCGCACCGGGCACGGGCAAGACGTCAACCGCCATCGAGGTCGTGGTCGACAGGGTCCGCCGCGACGGGATCGCGCCTGATCAGTGCCTGGTCCTGACAGCTTCCAGGACCGCGGCCGCTGATCTGCGCGAACGCATCACTTCCCGGATCGGTGGCACCACCACCGAACCACTGGCCCGGACTCACCAGGCGCTTGGTTTCGGCATCCTGCGCCAGGCCGCTGCTCTGCGCGGGGACTCCAACCCCCGGCTTCTGAGCGGACCGGAGCAGGATGTCATCCTGCGCGAGCTCCTGGCCGGTCACGCCTGCCGCCAGGGCAAGGCTCCGGACTGGCCCGCGCACATGCAGGACGCACTGGCCACCAGAGGGTTCCGCACCGAGCTGCGGGATCTTCTCATGCGAGCGGTCGAGCGCGGCCTTGACGCTGGTGGTCTCGCGGCACTGGGAGCTACTCACGATCGACCCGAATGGGTTGCCGCTGCACAGGTTCTGGCCGAGTACGACGAGGTCACGGCACTGTCGCGGCCGGGTTCCTACGACCCGGCGTCCATCCTGGGCGCGGCTGCCGATCTGCTCGAGTCGGACCCCGAGGCGGTTGAGCGCCTGGCCTCGCGCCTGGCCCTGATCGTCGTCGACGATGCCCAGGAGCTCACCCCCGCCGCGGCCCGGCTCCTGCGGGTCGTCCGACATCCACACATCGACCTGGTTCTCATCGGTGACCCGGACGTTGCGGTCCAGACCTTCCGCGGCGCCGACCCGGCCATCCTGGGTGCTGACCACTGCCGATTTGGCGACGGTCCCACGATTACCCTCGCCACGTCATACCGGCAACCCCAGGTACTGCGTGAGGTGAGTCTTCGGGTGACCCGGCGCATTGGCGCACTCGCAGCAGGAGCCCACCGGGGGCTCGACCACGTCCCTGAGGGTGGCCGCGCTGATGTGCGTCTGCTGCGTGGGACGGCGCAGGAGGCTGCGCTGATCGCGGCCGAGCTGCGGGCCGCGCACCTTCTGGGCGACATGGCGTGGTCCGAGATGGCCGTGATCGTCGGGGGCAGGGACGCACCGGCACGCTGCGCCGGGTTCTCATGGCTGCCGGTGTGCCCGTGGCCGTGCCGTCCGCCGAGGTCCCGGTCCGGGATGAGGTGGCCGTGCGTCCCCTTCTCGCACTGCTGGAGGTGGCCCTCAACGTGGCGGCGCGGCGACCGGACCCGATCGACGCCCAGACCGCGGTTGATGCGGTGCTCTCGCCGATCGGGGGCGCCGACGCAGTAGGACTTCGGCGACTGCGCAGAGCGCTGCGCCGCGACGAGCTCGAAAGCGGCGGGGGGCGCACCAGCGACGAGCTGCTCGTTGAGGGTCTCGTGGCGCCAAATACGTTGGGGATGCTGGGTCCTGAGGGTGCGCCGGCTCGCCGTGTTGCCAGGGCGGTCGCCGCAGGGGTGAAGGCGGCACGTGGGGTCGATGGCTGCGATGGCGTCGACCGCGCGCGTTTTGCGCCGGGAGTGAGCGCCGAGAGCGTGCTGTGGGCTGTGTGGGACGCGACTGGGCTGGCCGAGAGTTGGCGCCGGGTGGCGCTCGGTGGTGGCCTTTCGGGTGCCCGCGCTGATCGTCACCTCGATGCTGTTGTCGCCCTGTTCGACGCCGTGGCAAAGTACGTCGACCGGCTGCCCCAGATGGGGCCGCGGGGCTTCCTCGAGCACATTCGTGGGCAGGACGTGGCCGGCGACACCCTCGTGGCCCGGGCCCCCAGTCATGACGCGGTCTCCCTGCTCACCCCTGCGGGCGCGGCGGGCCGTCAGTGGCGCTTTGTCGTGATCGCGGGTGTGCAGGAGGGCGTCTGGCCCGACCTACGCCTTCGCGGTTCCCTGCTGGGTTCAGAACGGCTGGTCGATGTCATCAGCGGCCGTGGACAGTCGTTGCGTGCGGCCCAGGCTGCAGTCCGGTATGACGAGACCCGGCTCTTCCTGGTCGCCGTCAGTCGCGCGTCCGAGCGGCTCCTGGTCACAGCCGTGCGCAGCGAGGACGAGCAGCCTTCGGTCTATCTGGACATCGTCGACCCGCCGGAGGAGTCCGATGACGGGGACGAGCTGAGGCCCTTCAGCGAGGTACCACGGCCGATGACGCTGACGGGGTTGGTGGCCGAGCTGCGCCGCGAGGTGGTTGTCGGCGCGACGGTGAGCGAGCGGCATACCGCCGCGGGGCAGCTGGCCCGACTGGCGCGCGCACGGGTCGCTGGCGCCGACCCGTCCACGTGGTGGGCACTGACACCCCTGAGTGACGACCGGCCTTTGCGCGGTGAGGGCGAGAGCGTCCCGGTGTCGCCATCTCGCATCGAGAGCTACGGTGACTGCGGCCTGCGATGGCTGTTGTCCACTTGCGGCGGGGATGGCCCCGGTGTCGGTGCGGCCAACATCGGCACCCTGATCCACGACATCGCCGCTGATCTCGGTGACACCGACGAGGCCACCATGAGGGCGGAGGTTGACCTTCGATGGGGCCGGTTGGGGCTGCCCGCTGGCTGGTTGTCGCGCCGGGCGCGGTCTGAGGCTCAAACCATGGTGGCCCGGCTGGCCCGTTACTTCGAGGAGTCCGCAGCCGGCGGCTGGGAGCGGATCGGCGCCGAGCTCGACCTGCAGGTCGAGCTCGGGCGCGCCATCTTGAGGGGCCGGGTCGACCGCCTTGAGCGCCATGGCAGCAGTGGTCTGCGAGTGGTCGACCTCAAGACTGGCTCCGGCAAGCCCACCCGAGGCGATCTGCTCCGCAATGCCCAGCTCGGCGCCTACCAGACCGCGGTCGAGCATGGGGCGTTCGCCGACCACGGCACCGTCTCGGCTGGGGCTGCTCTGCTGCAGGTCGGCAAAGCTGCCGGCATCCGGACCACGCTGCAGCAGCAAGGGCCGTTGTCCGCCGATGACGATCCGGGGTGGGCCCGCGCCTTGGTGACCCAGACAGCCGAGGGGATGGCGGGCAGCGTCTTCACGGCAACCATCGGCCCGGTGTGCACCTTCTGCTCGGTCAGGTCCAGCTGTCCGGTGCAGCCCGAGGGACGGGTGATCTGAGTGCAGGGTCATCGGATGCGGCACTCCGCGCAGGCGATCGCGCAGGCACTGGGCAACCCGGTGCCGACCGCTGAACAGCGCGCCGTCATCCAGGCGCCGATGCGTCCGCTGCTGGTGGTCGCCGGCGCCGGCTCGGGCAAGACCGAGACCATGGCCTCGCGGGTCGTCTGGCTGGTCGCCAACGGGTACGTCGAGCCCGATCAGGTCCTGGGGCTGACCTTCACCCGCAAGGCATCCACCGAGCTTGCCGAGCGCATCGGGCGGCGCCTGCGTCGGCTGCGTCACGTGGGCATGTGGACCCCTGCTCAGGAGCCGGACGGCGCAGAGGTGCTGGGTGGCACACCGACGGTCTCGACCTACCACGCGTATGCGGGTCGGTTGGTTCGCGAGCATGCGTTGCGTCTGGGGGTCGAGCCCGAGTCGCGTCTGCTGTCCGAGGCTGCCGCCTGGCAGTTCGCGGCCGAGGTGGTCGAGGGTTATGACGGACCGATGGATGATGTTCCGTTTGCGGCCTCAACGATCATCCATGCCGTTGTCGACCTGGCCGGTGAGATGGCCGAGCACCTCCTGGTACCGGCAGACCTGCACACGCTGATCGACCGGTTCGAGGCCACGGTCCTGGGGCTGCCCAAGGGTGGCAGCCGCGCGCGGGGACTGCCCAAGGTGGTGGCAGATGCGATGACTGTGTTGAAGGCTCGTCGTCACGTGCTGCCGCTCGTCGAGGCATACATCACCCTCAAGCGCAGCCGGGATGCGCTCGACTTCGCGGATCAGATGGCCCTTGCGGCCACTTTGTCGCAGCGGTTCCCCGACATCGGCTCGATGGAACGTCAACGGTTTCGGGCGGTTCTGCTCGACGAGTTCCAGGACACCAGTGAGGCGCAGCTGGTGCTCTTGCGACACCTGTTCGTCGCCGACGGGCAGCTCGTGCCGGTCACCGCGGTGGGGGACCCGAACCAGTCAATCTACGGTTGGCGCGGTGCGAGTGCCACGACGTTGACCCGCTTCCCCCGTGAGTTTGCAGACGGTTCCGGCGATGCGCAGGTTCTGCCTCTGTCCACGAGCTGGCGCAACGACAACGCCATCCTGGTGGCGGCCAACATCACCTCGGGTCCGCTGCGGTCCAAGTCGAGGGTTGACGTGGAGGTGCTCCGTCCCCGCCCCGGTGCCGGCACCGGGGCGTTGCTCGCGGCCCGGTTGCTGACCATCGAGGCTGAGGCCGCCCACCTGGCCGGCTGGATCGCGCACCACTGGCTTGATGGGCAGGCGCGCCCCACCGGGGTCTCGGCGGCGGTCTTGTGTCGCAAGCGTTCTCAGTTCGACGCCGTGATCGAAGCCCTCGAGCGGGAGGGCCTTCCCGTGGACGTGGTGGGGCTTGGCGGGCTGCTCAGTACGCCGGAGGTGTCGGACATCGTGGCCCTGCTCTGGGTTGTTCAGGATCCCACTCGCGGTGACCAGCTGATGCGGTTGCTGACCGGGCCGTGGTGTCGTCTGGGCGCCGCGGACCTGCAAGGGCTGGCGGGGTGGTCCCGGGTCCTGCAACGCCGTCAGGTGGCTCGTGCCCGGGCGGCTCGTTCAGACGAGGCTCGGCCCCAGGTCAGCGACCAGGCTCCTGACAGCGCCGACCGCCTCAGCATCGTTGAGGCGCTCGACGACCTGCCGTCCGCGGGCTGGTCCGGCACTGGCGGCTCACGCATCTCTGCGGTGGCACTGAAGCGCCTGCACGGACTGCGTGAGGCGATCCGGGCTCTGCGCTCGATGAGCGGCATGCCTCTGGCCGACCTTGCCGGCGAAGCGGAGCGTGCCCTCGGTCTGGACATCGAGGTGCTGTCGCGCCCAGAACACACGCCGACGACGGCCCGTGCCCATCTCGACGCGTTTGCTGACGTGGCGGCCAGCTTCTCCGGGTCCGCAGACCGGCCCACGCTGGGTGGTTTCCTGTCCTGGCTCGAAGCCGCCCAGGCTCAGGAGCGTGGGCTGGACAAGGGGTACGCCGAGGTGTCCACCGACGCCGTCCAGGTACTCACCGTGCATGCCGCCAAGGGACTGGAGTGGGACGTCGTGGCTGTCCCCGGACTGGTCGAGGGCTCGTTCCCGGCACGCGCGAGCTCGACCACCTCGTTCAGGGACGGTCGGTGGAGGATGAGTCCGCCCACTGACAAGGGCTGGCTCGGGGGTCTGTCCGGCGTCCCGTACGACCTGCGAGGGGACTGTGACGGTCTGCCGGTGCTGCGCTGGAAGTCGGCTCCCGACCTCCTGGCCCTGGAGAACGAGGTCAGCGACTTCCTCAGCGGCGGGGGGGAGCACGGCATCGACGAGGAGCGCCGGCTGGCCTATGTGGCATTCACCCGTGCTCGCCGTGAGCTGCTGTTGACTGCGCCGGTGTGGGCCGACCCCACGACCCCGCGGATCACCTCCCGGTTCCTGACCGAGCTGGTTGATCACCCCGCCCTTGGTCTGAGACCCCTGGTGTGGGAGCCGTTGCCCGAGCCGGATGGTGACACCAAATCCGCAAACCCGCGCCAGAGCGAGCCGGTGAGCGCGATCTGGCCGGCGGATCCGATGGCCGCCCGGCGCTCACAGCTTGGCGACGCCGTGCAGGAGGTGCTGGGCGCCATGGCGCACCTTGACCCAGAGGGCTCGCTCGACATGTCTTTGGCTGTGGGTCGAGAACGCGAGCTCGCGATCCTGCTGGCCGAACGCGACTCTTCGGCTCGTCCCGGTGACCTCGAGGTCAGGGTCCCACGGCACCTGTCGGCGTCCGCGGTTGTCTCACTTGCTGGTGATCCACAGGCATTCGCTCGTGATCTTCGCCGTCCGATGCCCGCTGCTCCGGCGCTCGCGGCACGTCGGGGTACCGCCTTTCACGCCTGGGTCGAGCAGCACTTCGCGCGGGCGGTCTTCGTCGACCTCCTGGACCTGCCGGGCAACGCCGACGACGACCCGGCAGGCGAGCAGGAGCTGCCGCTGATGAAGGAACGGTTCTTGGCCAGCCAATGGGCCCATCGAAGACCGGAGGCGATCGAGATCGCGATCGAGACCACCGTGGCGCAGATGGCGATACGGGGCCGCATCGATGCCGTGTTCCCCCGCCCGGGGGGTGGGTTCACCGTCGTGGACTGGAAGACCGGTGCCAAGCCGTCAGGTGAGAAGGCCAGGATTCGTGCCTTGCAGCTGGAGGCGTATCGCCTGGCCTTCGCGCGACTCCGGGGACTGGCTCTGGACCAGGTCGATGCGGCGTTCTACTACGCGGGCACCGGTGAGACGGTGTTTCCGGATCTGGCCGAGGATGAACGGCTCTCCACACTATTGGGGTCGATTCCGACCTAGCACGGGTCTAGCTCTTGGGTCTGATCGTTGGGTCGTCCACGGCCGGCACACGGCCGTCAAGATCAGCTTCCTCAAAGAGCACTTCGTCGTCGGGGTGCCCGCTGTCGGGGTGCCCGTCGTCGGGGTGCCCGTCGTCGGGGTGCCCGTCGTCAGGGTGCTCGGTGGCGTTGGGGTGCGCGGTGGCGCTGGGGTGCTCAGGGACTGCGGGGTCGACCCGAACAGCGTGCGCGGCCGGGGTGGTCGGCACAATCGGCTCGTCGCTGTGATCGAAGGTCTTGGCATCCAGCTGCCGCAGCCTCTTCGCGCACGCCTCGATGCCACTCTGGTCCCTGGACCCGACTGTGGTTAGCAGCTCGGATATCAGCTTGAGCTCACCTGCCAGCCTGGCCCGGCGTTCCAGATACTTGTCAGGCCGGTCCACCCGGGCATGCGCGTAGGCCTCGAGCACGGAGTCGAAAGCCGAGGCAGACGCCTGGGTGACCAGCGTTGCGAAGTCGTCTGCGGGGTCCGCCACCTTGGCGTTCTCCCAGCCGGTCAGACCGCGGATGCGGCCGGTCGTGGCATCGCCGTCGTCGTTGAAGACCGCGAGAACCTCATCGCCGGTCAGGTCGCCGTGGGTTGGAGTCGGCGCGAAACGCCACAGTGAGACGTCCTCGAGCGCGCGTTCCCATCGGGAGAGAAGCCCGGTGGGCACGTGCCCCGTCGCCGCCGCCCGGTCGAGGTCTGCAAGTCGGCGCGTGCGATAGGTATCGGGGTCGTAGGACGTGAGTCCGGCCTCGTCACACAGCGCCAGGTCGAGGTTGTGGAGGGCAGCCAGTGCCCGACCCAGCTCGGCGGCGATCCCCGGTCCGCCCGGCAGATGCGCGAAATCGAGGGGGCGCCCTGCGATGTAGGGGTAGACCACTGCCCGGCTGCCTTCGCTGAGCGCAACGAAGCCCTTGGGCGTCGGCACGGAGAATGGCAGCCGGCGAGCCAACAGCGCGAGCAGAGACACCGAGACGTCCATCTGGGCACCGGCGGCGGCCGACATCGGCGCACGCACAACCCAACGCCGATGCTGCGTGTCGTGGATGAAAGCGACCTCGAACTGATGTCCGGGACGTTGCACGACGCCCTCGACCGTCGCGGGATCGAGTCCTGGCACTGCGGCGCTGGCGAGGGCGGCGAGGGCAAGGGGAGTTCGAGTCACTCTGACACCGTATGTCGAGTGCGACCCATAGGCTGGAAGGCGTGAGCGGTTCTTTTGAAACTTTGCATGATCTCTCCCTGGCGCGCGGCACCCTGGACCGCGCCGGCCTGCGGCGCAGGGACCCCGACCTGGTGCCCTTGCTGCTCAAGGACCCTTTGACCCGGATCTTGGAGCTGGTTGAGGGCCGGGCACAGGTCATCGAGTCCGAGCGCGATTGCGCCCTGCGCCTGCGGGCACCCGAAGAGCAGGATGCGTTCCGGCTGGCGGTGTTCTTGGGGCAGGACAGCCAAGGCACGTCATACCTGGGGGTGGTTGGTGGGGCTCCGGATCCGGATGGGACGACGGTGTGGCGGACTCTGCGCGAGGTGGGCGCCCTGCTCTCGGACAGGGACGCAGGTCTGTTCGCCACGATGCAGGGACTGGCCAACTGGCACGCCGCGCACACCTACTGCCCGGTGTGTGGCGCGACGACAGAGCCCGATCAGGCCGGCTGGATCCGCCGCTGCACGCAAGACGGCACTGAGCACTACCCGCGTACCGACCCGGCGGTGATCATGGCGGTGACCGACACTGCCGACCGGTTGTTGCTGGCGCGCAACCCGCACTGGCCTGAGGGGCGGCTCTCGGTGCTGGCCGGCTTTGTCGAGCCGGGGGAGTCGCTCGAAGCGGCCGTAGCGCGTGAGGTGTTCGAAGAGGTCGGGTTGGTCGTGGAGCAGGTGGGTTACCTGGGCAACCAGCCGTGGCCGTTTCCGTCCTCGCTGATGGTGGGCTTTACCGCGCGCACGGTCGATCCCACCCTTCACCTGGATCACCAGGAGATCGTCGAGGCGGTGTGGGTCAGTCGTGAGGACCTGCGCGAGATGGTGCTGGCCGGGAGCTTCGGCATCTCGCCCACCGTATCGATCGCTCGACGCATGATTGAGCACTGGTACGGCGGGCCGATAGACCAGAAGGTCGAGCCGACGACTCCCAATCGATAGGCGAACGCGTCGCTCGTCGGGCGCTCGCAGCGGGGTTGGGCTGCTGGACGGCCGCCAGAGGGCGGTCGCCAGCCGGTCGATGACCGGGCGGCTGTTTCTGGGGCATTACCTCGTGCGCCTCCTGGCGGATCAGTCCCCGGCACGCCATCGATGGTATGTTGATTTGGATTAAGGAATCATAAAGTAGTGTGTTGAGAAGTTTATCAAGTTTGATCCAAGTCTCGCAGACTCTCCGCACGCACGAGCGGAAAGGAGCGCGCAATGACCGCGACTTTGGGCGGCGCAAGCCCGGTCCTTTAGGTCCGGGATAGCCGCTTGAGGTGGAACCTCGCCTACGGACAGCAATGGCGTTGTCAGTGTGCGACGTTACGTTG
>Ga0066793_10000585_pt1 | contig 14791 bp, 17 predicted proteins | sample PersoiDNA2013189_FD_83876 | JGI IMG/M metagenome (GOLD analysis project Ga0066793, IMG submission 83876) | Permafrost soil microbial communities from the Arctic, to analyse light accelerated degradation of dissolved organic matter (DOM) -... | ecosystem: Environmental > Terrestrial > Soil >... | reverse complement strand
GGCGCAAGCGCTGGCAGGAGGCGCGCGACTCGCTGCACATATCGGCAGCGCTCAAACTGCGGCTTGACGGTACCTTCGCGCCGCAGTCGGGGACCTTGCTCGCGCGCCTCCTGCCAGCGCTTGCGCCGGAAGAAGTCATCGCATCCGCAGCGGCGACGGCGGATGCTGCACTGGTGCGGCGGGCTGTGTCTTTGCAACGACTGCGCGCGGACTGGCGCCCCGTGGAGCTTCCGGCAGCCGCCGCCTGGCCGCGCCTGCCGATCGAGCAACGCTCACTCGAGGCGCCCGAATTCTCCTGGGTGGGCGAGACCGCGCGCCACGTCGGCACGGTGGTGCACGCGGCGCTGCAGGAGTTCGCAGCGCTCGATGAACTGCCGAGCGAACGCGAGATCCGCGACGCATCGGCCGGCTATGTGCGCCAGCTTGCCCGGCACGGCGTTCCCGAGCGCGATCTGGAGCGCGCCGCCGCGCGCGTTGTCGAAGCGCTGACGCGCTCCTGCCTTGATGAGCGCGGCCGTTGGATTCTCTCAAAGACGCATCGGCAGGCCGCAAGCGAACTTGCGCTCACCGGCATCGCCGGCGGCCGCCTGCAGAACGTCATCATTGACCGCTCGTTCATCGATGCGGACGGCATTCGCTGGGTCATTGACTTCAAGACCAGTTCGCACGCCGGAGGCGACACGGAAGCGTTTCTCGCAAGCGAGCTTGCGCGCTATCGGGCGCAGCTTTTGACGCATGCAGAGCTTGCGCGAGCGCTCGGTCCAGAACCGGTGCGCGCCGCGCTTTATCTGCCCTTGCTCGGAGCGTTCCGCGAGCTGCCGCGCTTAGAAGGTGTTGGCAATCGAGAATGAGCGCCGTCCCTGCGCGTCAGGCGGTCCCAATATTTGCAGTTGCCGTGCAAGATCGGCTGTGACGCTGGCGCGGGTCGCAACTTTTCCGTCGAGCAGGAATCCCGGTTCGGGCGTCATCCGCACAGTGCCCTCAAGCGCCAGCGGGCCTCCCAAATCATGCAGTTCGCCGACGAGCTCACCGCCGCCGCGGGCGCCGGGGAATGTCAGCGAGTAGTTCCCCAATGGTGTGCCGGCCCCTTGGTGCTGCGTCAAGTCATGCACTTCGATGCGCCCGCGCAGATCCGTCAGGAGATTGCCCTTCATTTCAATATAGGCAAGATCCGCGCGCGCGCTGCCTGTGAGGTTTGCCGGCAACGCCGGCAGGAGCGCAGGATTGAGATCAAAGCTTGCATGCACGTCGCGACCGTGCAGCCGCTGTCCCGGACCCCATTCCACATCGCCATGCAGGAATGCCGTGCCTTGCGTCAACTGCACGTGCGCGGCAAGCCGTGCGGCGAGCAGGCGCAGCGGCTGCAGCTGCCAGGCAAGATCGCCGACGGCTTGCTGATGGCGCACCGTAAGCCCAGTGCAGGTGCCGTTCCACACGGTGCCCTCGACATCGTCGCACGACAGCCACGGCGGCAGTGCGCCTGCCGCCCAGACGGCCGGGAAGCGTGCGACGAGGATGCAGGCGAAGGCGAGCCCAGCCAGTAACGCGATCCAGACGGTCCGCCGGATTCTCAACGCGTATGCAGCACGATGCCGGCGTTCACGACGCCCGGTTGTCCGGAGTTGTCCATGGTCGCCGAGTCCACACGGATCCCGTCCTGCTCGGACAGACGCGCAAGCCAGCCGACGATGGCATCAAACGACGCCTTCTCGAGGCGCACCTGCAAGCCGCCCGCGCCGCTGGGCTCACTGCTCGTCAGAGCCGTGCCTAGACCCGCCTCGCGGGCGGCGCGATCGACGACCACGAGCATCGATTGCTGCGACGTGGGCGTGGTGGCTCCTGCGCCCGCGCCGGCGAGCTCCGGAGCGACTCCGCGCATCCACACCAGATCGGCCTGCTTCGCTGCGAGCCGCGCATGCGCGCGCACGACGCTGCGATTGAGCGGCATGATGATGCCAAACACCAGGATGAGCGCGACGCACACGCCGCCCACGATGAGCATGCGCTGCTCGCGCTCGTTCAGAGAATCAAAGGATCTGATCTTCATTTAAGAACCCTTCGGCCGGATCTGTATGCGGCCCTCGTAGCGGGTTCCAGCGACGTTGCCCGCCGTCAGATCCGCCTGCCAGCCACTGTCGCGCAGCGCGCGGCTGATGCGGTCCAGGCTCTCGGCGTTGGGCGCCGCAAGCTTCAGATCCACCGCGCCTTCGCGGAAGCTCAACGCCTGCACGACCGTGCCCTGCGCGCCGCTGCGCGCGGCGGCCAGAGCACCGAGGGCCGGCAGTAGACCGGAGAATTCGCCGCCACCGCGCACGCTGACGAGCCGCTGCTCCATGCGCCGCCGCGCATCGGTCGTGTTGTGCTCGCCGGGCATGGCGGCGCGAAACGCCTGATCGATCGAAGCATCAATAGTGCGCTCGCGTTTCTGCAACACGATGAGCTCGGTCGCCTTGCCGGTGACATGCAGGCCGACGAGGCAGGCGAGCAGAATTGCGGCCACACGCCAGGCACGCCAGCCGACCGCGTTCGTGGTCTGCGGTGCATACGAGCCCTGCAGAAGATTGATGGCGTCCCCGGATGACATTTGCTGCGCAAGAAGCGCAAGCGGCCCGTCCGTCAGCACTTGAACCTTGATGCTGTCGAACTGCGCGCGTACCGCCTCGACAGCCGGCCCATGCTCCTGCCATTCGGACGCGCCCGTGTAGAGGATGAGGCCGCGGCCGCGAGTTCCGACCGCGAACTCATCGGCGGGCTGCACGAGCGTCAGCGCTTCCGCAAGCGCATCCGCAGGCATCGTAATGGGGGACGCGCCCGCCGGACGCACGACGACCGTGTCGCCATCAAGCCACGCGACGGCCTGCCCCGGATTCGCGGGCAGTAGATCGGTATCCGCGTACATGGACTCGGGAACGATGCCGACGGCCTGCACCGCACTGAGCCAGTCATCCATCAGCGAGCGTGCGACCACCGCGACCTGGGTGCGCAACGAATCCGCGCTTCTCCTGCCGATCGCGAAGTGCAGATCGTCGATGTCGTCGGCAAGCTGTTCCTCGAGGGCATAGGGCACGATCTGCGCGAGCTTCGTACCGGCCTTGGCCGGTACTTCAGGCTCAAGAAGCAGCACATCCGTTCCCGGCACGAGCACGCACACGTGACGCCCGGCGGCAGCGGCGACTGCATTGGCGAGCGCGCCGCTCGCGGGCGCTTCGATGGGCGCGCCGCGCGCATCGACGACCATCCACGAGGCGATCTCGGCAGGCGCCCGCGGGAGTCTAAGTAACAGCCAATCCGCCATAAGTGTTGCCGCCTTAAAAAGCCTAGTCGGCCACGAAGCTGCGTTGAATGGGTCGCACCGGGCCACTCGGATCGCGCAGCAGAAGACTGTACAAGGCGAACTGCGCAGTGCCAATACTGACGATGCTCGTCAAACGAAAGTATTGCGAATTTGTGCTGATCCGCTTCTGAGCTATGGCCCAGCCGCTCGGATCGCTGCCGAAGGATGCCTGATAATCCGAAAGCTTGGGAAAACAGGCGCTCTGACGGCTGGTCGCAAGCTTCTTAGGGTCGCTGCCAAACTCAACGCGGCCCTCGATCATGGCATCCAGCAGAAATCCGCGCGCTGAGCAGATGTTGATCTTCGTTCCCTGCGGCAGCGCCGTCACGTATGGGGCAATCGCCAAAAAGCGATCACGGCCAAAGCCGGGCAGGGCGAGCAGCTCCGTGCTGCTCGTCACGAGCGTGTTAGGCGTGCGGTAGGGCGGATCCTGGGAGGTGTAAAAATTGTCCTCGGCGCCGTCCGGGAAGCCAGGCTCGGAATCCTTATCGATCCAGTCCGCCATCAGCTGCGCCCATTTGGGCTCAAGGCCCACCATCTCGAGCAGGCGCTGGAAGATGCGAATGGAATCAGCGTCGTCTACACCGTTCTGGTCAACGAGGTTATTCAAATTGAAGCGTCCCTGCATATCCTCGAGCGACGCTTCAAGTTGCACGCCCGGCGTGACCTCGATCGGGCCGACTGGCTTCGCCCACGCCTCGCCAGGATAGTCATACTGATTGCCGGCGCGCAGATGCGCGCGCAGGCCGTAGGCTGCAAAGGCCTCGGCGGCTTCCGCAACCAGAAGGCCTTCGTCAAATGCGATGGCCGCCGCGCCGCGCCGCGCGGCCATGGCGCTGCCATAGCCGATGGCCGCCGCGAGAATCGTCGCGAGCGCAACCAGCAGAATCGCAAGCAGCAGCGCAACGCCACGCTGGCGCTGAACACTCGGCGGTGCGCGCGCGCGCCTCACCCGGCGACCTCAATCAAGCGCACGAGCTTGCCCCAGTCCTCAAGTTCAAGCGTCACTTCGACCGCGATCGGCCGCAGCCGCAGGTTTGAGGTGGCATCGCCCGCGAGCGCCTGCTGCGGCCACTGATCACGCCATTGGAATGAATTATCCATGTAGCGCAGCGTCATGGACTTCACCTTGTCGAGTAGCTCACGGCGCACCGTCGTTGTCGTGAGGGTGGCATCGAGCACGGGCCAGTGCTCGCGACGCAGCGCGCCGTTCTCCAGAATATAGGTGACCCTCTGCAGCGCCGGGCGTTGAATGCCCGCGGGGTTCGCCCATCCCGCGCGCGTCAGCGTCACGATCGAGCTTGTCCCCGGGCTGCCTGCAATTGCCGGCAGCCAGCCGTCACCAATCGGCTGTCGCACCGGCCGCGGCGTCAACTGTGTGAAGTCTTGCGTCAGGAGTCGCATCGCCGTCTGCACGGCGAGGAGGCGCTCCTGGCGCGTATTGAGCGCTTCGCGATCACTCAAAGCTTGATTCACGGCGCCGTAACCCATCGAGAGAAGAATGGCCGTGATAAAGACCGCCACCATGAGCTCGATCAGCGTGAAGCCGCGGCTGGCTGCGGGCCGTTTCATTTTTGCTGCACGGGCGGCGCTTCCGTCGGATTGAAAGGCGTAATCGACGGCGTGCCCGTTGGAGACGGATTGGCGGGTGTGGGTGGCGTCGGCTGCGGACCCGCGGCGGCGGCCCCGAGTGCCGGGGTCGTGTTCCAGCTTGGCATGTCGCCCCTCGGCGCGCCCACCGCATCGCCCACGACGCCACTCACGCTTGCGAACCACGCATTGTCCTGGCTTGCGACGACCTCGGAGGGGCGCACTTTCACATCGATGCGCAGTACGCCCGGGATCATCTGCATGTCGGCGACCGTCTGCGACCATTTCCATTTGCGGCCCGCATAGTCGACCTCGCCCTCCGAGTCGCCTTTGCTCGGCGCCTGCTTTTGCAGGCGCACCGTTGCGACTTGATTGAGCGCGATCCACTCGGCAAGGGTCTTGTCCTGCAGGTAGGCCGTTGTGCCCGCCGCGGAGCTCAATGTACCCAGGAGCGCCGCCATTCCGAACGTGACAATGGCGAGCGCAACCAATACTTCGATCAGCGTGAAGCCGGCACCTTTTCGCCGCGGCAATCTCACGAGGCTTTCTCCGGCGCCGCCGTGGTCGCGATGCGGCCCTTCGGATCGATAGCCAAGGTGACGCTGCGCGCAGCGCCGTCGCGTTCCACGGTGAGCTCAAAGGCGCTCACGTCGCCGTTGGAGAAAATCATGACGTCCGGCTTCTTCTGATCCGTCTCGAGCGGCGGCTTAAAAACCACCTCGCGCGCTTCCACCTTCAGGCGCAGCGTGAGTCCGGCCGGCAGAGTGCGCGCCCGCAGCGCCTCGTCCTCGTCGATGCTGCCCCACAATTGAGTGCGCGCATCGAAGGCCAAAAACTCGTAGCCGTGCGCCGAGCAGGCCAGGCCGAGCTCGCGCGTCTGCAGTTCAGCCACCTCGCGCGCATAGTTCATGAGCGTTGCGAGCCGCTCGCTTTCAGTCTGCAGCTCATGATCGCTGCCGGTGATGCTGACCGACAGCAACACGCCGGCGGCGATTACGCCGATGATGAGCACCACGACGAGCATCTCGATGAGAGTAAAGCCGGCCGCGGTGCGCAAAATTCGCATGGGGGTGGGCGCTCGCGCCCCGTGAGCAGTTACTGCTGCTGCTGATCGTTGTTCCAGTTTCCGATGTCGGCATTGATGCCTTCGCCGCCGGGCTGCGAATCCGCGCCGAGCGAGAACAGGTCGTAATCGCGGCCATGCGTTCCCGGATAGACATACTGGTAGTCCGTGCCCCAGGGGTCCTTGCTGATGTGCTGGATGTAGCCGCCCGGTCGCCAGTGGTGAATGGACGGATCGGTAGGCTGCAGCGAAAGGGCCTTCAGGCCCTGATCGGTGCTCGGGTACTTTGAGTTGTCAAGCCGGTACATGGTGAGCGCCGTCTCAAGCCCCTGGATGTCCTGCTTCGCCTTCGCCACCCGCGCCTCGTCGACACGATCGATCACCTGCGGCACGATGATGGCCGCTAGAAGTCCGATGATGACCACGACAACCATGATCTCAATTAGCGTAAAGCCGCGCGTGGCCCGGAAACGATGTGCAAGCCCTCTGGTAGTCTCGGGTCGATTGGGTATGAAATTCATATCTGTAGCCAAGCCTCGCTTCGCCCGATCATAACAAATGAAGACCACGCGACCTGTGGGCGGGTTCAAGAGTCTGCTCACGTCGCTCAATGGCGACGGCCGCTGCGGCGCGGCGCTCCTCGCAAGCTTAGGCGGCCTCATTGTTCTGCAGGCGGGCGGCGCCGCAACCGTTGCTGCCCTGCGTTACGACCGGAGCGCGCTCGCTGCAGGGCAGTGGTGGCGCCTCCTAAGCGCCCATGTGGTGCACCTCGACTTCAGGCACACACTGCTCAATGCCGCAGGCCTTGCGCTGCTGTGGGCGCTGTTTGCACGCGACTACCGGGGCCGGCAATGGATGCTGATCCTGATGGTCGCCGCTTGCGCCATCGATGCCGGTCTGTGGTTCCGGGATACGCGTGTCATGTGGTACGTGGGTGCCTCCGGAGTCCTGCATGGCGCCATGGCCGCCGGCTGCCTTGCTGCGCTGCGCCGCGGCGAGCGCGAAGGCTTCATTCTCGGGGCATTCGTGCTCGCAAAGCTGATCTACGAGCAGGCGGGCGGCGTGCTCCCCTTTGCCGGCAGCGCGCTGCCGGTGCTCCTCAATGCGCATCTCTACGGGGCTTTGGGAGGCCTCAGCGCAGCGCTCTGGATGAAGCCGCTGCCGAAGCGGCTATAATTTCGTTTTTCTAGAGGCCTTCGATGCGCGTCGCGTTCTTATTTCCCGGGCAGGGTTCGCAGTCGCTCGGCATGCTCGCCAGTCTCGCGGCGGCCTCCGGAGTCGTTACCCGGACCTTCGCCGAGGCTTCCGCGACACTCGGCTACGATCTTTGGAAAATCGTCCAGGAGGGGCCGCCCGAGGAATTGAATCGCACCGAACACACGCAGCCCGCCATGCTTGCCGCGGGCGTTGCGACCTGGCGGTACTGGCGCGAAGCCGGTGGGCCGACACCGGCCATCGTCTGCGGCCACAGCCTGGGCGAGTTCACGGCGCTCGTGTGCGCCGAGGCGCTTGACTTCAAAACGGCGGTCGAGCTGGTCGCGTTTCGAGCGCAGGCCATGCAGGAAGCGGTGCCCGAGGGCCGCGGTGCGATCGTGGCGATCCTCGGGCTCGATGAAGCGCAAGTGGAGGCCGCGTGCCTGGAGGCGGCGCAGGGCGCGGTCGTCGAAGCGGTCAACTTCAATAGTCCGAGTCAAGTGGTCATCGCGGGCGACCGCGATGCGGTGCAGCGAGCCATCGAAGCGGCGGTGGCGCGCGGCGCCAAGCGTGCCGTACCGATTCCCGTCAGCGTCCCTTCGCACAGCAGCCTGATGCAGCCTGCCGCACGGCGCTTGAGCGAGCGCCTTGCCGGGGTCGAAGTCAGACCGCCGCGCATCTCCTTCATGAGCGCCGTGGATGCCGCCTCGCATTCGGAGCCGCACGACATTCGTGCGCTGCTCGGGCGTCAGCTCGCAAGTCCGGTGCATTGGACCCAGGCCGTGCGCGCGATCGTGGCAACGGGTGTGGAGGCGCTCATCGAATGCGGACCGGGTAAGGTACTGACCGGTCTCAACCGGCGCATCGAACGGCGCGCCGACCTCGCATGCCTGGCGCTCGAGGACCCCGCCGCCGTTCAGAGCGCGCTTTCTTGGAGCGCCGGAGCTTTGCATGCTTGAGAATGATCTGGCGCTGGTAACGGGAGCATCACGCGGCATCGGTCGCGCCATCGCTCTTGCGCTGGCTCGGGCTGGCGCGCGCGTTGTTGGCACGGCAACAAGTGCCGCCGGCGCGGCCGCCATCAGCGCCGAGTTTGCGGCGCTTGGGTTCAAAGGCCGCGGCGCGGTGCTCGATGCGGGCGATCGCGCCTCCATCGAGGCGCTGGTGGCCGATCTTGAGGCGGGCGAGGGGCTGCCGACCATCTTGGTCAACAATGCCGCCATCACACGCGACATGTTGCTTGTACGCATGAAGAGCGACGATTGGGATCAGGTGATTGCCACCAACTTGACCGCGGTGTTCCGCATCTCGAAGGCTTGCCTGCGGCGCATGCTGAAAGAGCGACGTGGCCGCATCATCAATGTCACGTCGATCGTCGGCCTCACCGGCAACCCGGGTCAAACGAACTACTCGGCCGCGAAGGCGGGACTGTTGGGTTTCACGAAATCCCTGGCCCGCGAGGTGGCATCGCGCGGCATCACCGTCAACGCCGTCGCGCCGGGCTTCGTCGATACTGACATGACGCGCGCATTGAGCGCCGCGCAGCGCAGCACTCTTCAGGCTCAGATCCCGCTCGGGCGGTTGGGCGCGCCGGAAGATATCGCCGCCGCCGTGCTGTTCCTCGCTTCCCCGCAGGCGGCATACATCACCGGCGAAACGCTGCATGTCAATGGCGGCATGTACATGGCGTGAGCGGGCCTTGCGAGTGGCACCCCGGGAGGTGTTCCCCTACAATATCGCGCCCGCGCCCCTCCGTGCGGGTGGGCACGCATACGATAACGTCAAAAGGACCAAACTGTGATGAGCACGGTTGAACAACAGGTAAAGGCAATCGTTGCCGAGCAGCTGGGAGTCAAGCAAGAACAAGTCACGAACGATGCCTCGTTCGTCGATGATCTCGGCGCGGACTCGCTCGACACGGTTGAGCTGGTGATGGCGCTGGAAGAGGAATTCGAGATCGAAATTCCGGACGAGGATGCGGAGAAGATCACGACCGTCCACCAGGCCATCGATTACATCAACGAACGTCGCACAAAGTCTTGATGTGTAAGGCAAGACGCCGCGCGTGCGGCGTCGAGCGCAACTCGCCCCTTCGATCCACGCAACCCTCGGAAACCCCGCGCAGGTAAAGCGTGAGCAAACGTCGTGTCGTCGTCACGGGCCTAGGGATCATCTCCCCCGTGGGGAGCACCGTCCCATCCGCGTGGGAGGCGGTAACCAACGGGCGCAGCGGCATCGGCCCCATCACCCGCTTCGATGTGGCGAATTTTCCGGTGCGCTTCGGCGGCTCAGTGCAGGGCTTCGAGGTGGACAAGTACATCTCCACCAAGGACGCGCGCCGCATGGATGACTTCATGCAGTACGGCGTCGCCGCGGGGATGCAGGCGGTCGTTGATTCCGGCACTGATTTCGAGCAGGTCGACCGGGATCGCTGCGGGGTCATAACCGGCGCCGGGATCGGCGGACTCGGCACGATCGAGGCCGAGTACCACGCGTTTCTGAAAGCCAACAGCCCGCGCAAGATCTCACCGTTCTTCGTGCCGGCGAGCATCATCAACATGATCTCCGGTCACCTCTCGATCCTATACGGGTTGAAGGGCCCGAATCTCGGCGTAGTCACCGCCTGTACGACCTCCACCCACGCTATCGGCTTAGGCATGCGCACGATTCAGTACGGAGACGCCGACTGGGTGCTGACGGGCGGCGGGGAGATGGCGACGACGCCGTTGGGTCTGGGTGGCTTCGGGCAGGCCAAAGCCCTGTCGATGCGCAATGATGCGCCGCAGGAGGCGAGCCGCCCATGGGACCTCGACCGCGATGGCTTCGTGCTCGCCGACGGCGGCGGCGCGGCGGTTCTCGAGGAGCTCGAGCATGCCAAAGCGCGCGGCGCCCGCATCTATGCCGAGCTCATCGGCTTTGGCATGAGCGGCGATGCGCACCACATCACGGCGCCTCCGGAAGACGGCGAGGGCGCGCGCCTGTCGATGGCGAACGCTCTTCGCGATGCGCAGCTTAATCCGAACGATGTGCAGTACATCAACGCGCATGCAACCTCGACGCCGCTCGGCGATCGCGCCGAGACGTTCGCGATGAAGCGCGCCTTCGGCGAGCACGCCAAGCGCGTTGCGGTGAGCTCGACGAAATCAATGACGGGCCATCTGTTGGGAGCGGCGGGTGTGGTCGAGGCGATCTTTACGATCCTCGCGATCCGCGATCAGGTGGCTCCGCCCACCATCAACTATCACACGCCCGATCCGCAGTGCGATCTTGACTACGTGCCCAATACCGCGCGGCCAATGAAGATAGACGTGGCGCTGTCCAATTCCTTCGGCTTTGGCGGCACCAACGGGACCGTCATCTTTCGCCGTTTTACCGGCTGAAGGCACGGCGCGCCCGCGGCGACCGTCAAAACTGGGAAGCGCGCTGATGGCCAAGAGCATCGCGATCCTCACGCTCCTTCTGGCCGCTACCGCCGGCGCGGGCTACTACTGGCTGCAGTCGCAGTTCATGCGCCCCGGACCTGCGGCGCAAGCGGTGCGCGTCGACGTCGAGCCCGGCAGCAGTGTGCGCAGCGTGCTTGCCGGCCTACACGCCCGCGGCGCACTCTTTGCACCGCGCCCGATCGAGCTGTACCTGCGCCTCCACGGACGACAACCTAAGATCAAGGCCGGAACCTACGAGATCCCCGCCGGCGCGAGCGCCTCGGACGTCGTCGATCTTTTGGAATCCGGACATGTCATTCTGGAAGCCCTGACGATCGTTGAGGGTTCAACCTTTGCCGAACTGCGCCGCGCGCTTGCCACCGACGCTGCTGTTGTCGCAACCCTTGCCGGCAAGAGCGACGTCGAAGTCATGGCGGCGGTCGAACACCCGGATGAGCATCCGGAAGGGCGCTTCTTCCCCGATACCTATCGGTTTGCCGCCCGCAGTACCGATGTGGAGATCCTGAAGCTCGCCTACGCCAGCATGCAGCAAGCGCTTGCCGAAGCGTGGAGCGAGCGGGCGGCCAATCTGCCGCTACCGACGCCCTATGACGCCTTGATTCTTGCCTCAGTGGTTGAGAAGGAAACCGGGCTCGCAGCCGAGCGCCCGCGCATTGCCGGAGTGTTCACGGCGCGGCTGCGCCTGGGAATGCGCCTGCAATCCGATCCGACCGTGATTTATGGCTTGGGCGAGCATTACGACGGTGAGATTCACACGCATGACTTGACGACCGATACGCCCTACAACACCTATACGCGCGCGGGCCTGCCGCCCACCCCGATCGCATTGCCGGGGCGCGAGGCGCTGCGCGCCGCGGTGCATCCCGAAGAGACCGGGGATCTCTATTTTGTGGCCACCGGCGCGGGCGATGGCGCGCACCACTTCTCAAAGACTCTGGAGGAGCACAATGCCGCGGTGAAGGACTACCTGCAACGCCTGCGGCATGCAGTGTCCGCCAACCGAGCGCGACGGCCGTGACTGCGAGCAAGCTCGGCCGCTTCATCACTCTGGAGGGAATTGAGGGTGCCGGCAAGTCGACCGTCGCGCGTCACTTGGGCGAATGGCTGGGCGCACGCGGAGTGCGCGTGTGTCTGACGCGCGAACCGGGCGGAACGGTACTGGCTGAGCGCGTGCGTAACATTGTCCTCGAGCGCGGAGCGGAGACCGTGACGCCGATCACCGAGACGTTGCTCATGTTTGCCGCTCGCGGCATTCATCTTGAGACGCTCATTCGTCCGGCACTGGCGCGCGGCGAATGGGTGGTGTGCGACCGCTTCACCGACGCCACCCGCGCCTACCAGGCAGGCGGACGGGGCGTAAGTCGCACTCTCATCGACGAGCTTGCCCGCGCAGTGCATCCAACGCTTGCGCCCGATTGCACTCTTCTCCTCGACCTGCCGGTCGAGGTCGGCCTTGCGCGCTCAAAGATGCGTTCGGGCAATATTCCGCGCGACCGCTTTGAAGCCGAGCCTGCGGTGTTTTTCGAACGCGTGCGTGCGGCGTATCTTGAGCTTGCACGACAGGAGCCCAAAAGATTTCAGATCATTGACGCCGGCGTGCCGCTGCATGACGTCGAACAGCAGGTCGCATCAGCCCTCAGTCGCATCTTAGATTCAACATGATATTTCATACATAATAAATTGAATACAAAGGATTTACCATGGCTCGATCCCCAGATGACGCTGCTGCGCAGCGCCCATGCTGCCGAGCGGCTCACGCATGCGCTGCTTATTCACGACGCGCGCGGCGCGGGCGGCAATGCGCTCGCGTTGTGGGCGGCGCAGCTGGTGTTGTGCACCGATGTGCGCCGCGCGCCCTGCGGCGCCTGTCTTGCCTGCCGGCGCGTTGAAAGTGCACAACACCCGGACCTCGCGCGCCTTGAGCCCATCGAGGAATCGAAGCAGATTCGCGTCGAGCAGGTGCGTGAACTGATCGCAGAGCTTGCCCTCACAAGCCATCAGGGCGGCTATAAGGTTGCGATCGCATCTCCGGCGGATGCATTGAACCGCAATGCCGCGAATGCATTTCTGAAGACACTCGAAGAGCCGACGCCGCGCACGCTGCTCATTCTGGTTGCGACCCAGCCATCGAGACTGCCGGCAACCATCCTCAGCCGCTGCCAACGCATCTCCATTCGCGCCCCTGCGAGAAGCGAAGCGGTCGCGTGGCTTCAGGGGATGCGCGGCCCGGGCGAATGGAGCACGGTGCTCGACACGCTCGGCGATGCGCCGCTCTGGGCGGCGGAGGTTGATCCCAAAACCGTCGCCGAGTTCGCCGCCGAAACCCGGCGGGTTCTTGAAGAGACGGGCGGCGGACGGGCCGACCCGGTCGTCACCGCGGAGCGCTGGTGGCGCACGGATTTGCCACTGCGGCTGCTGTGCATTGAGAACTGGCTCACGGATCGCATTCGCAGGCATTTCGCTGGCGCGGGTTTTTCCGTAGAAATGCCCACTGGCATGCTCTTGCAACTTGGCACGCAGGTGCCGAATATACATAGGCTCTTCGGCCTCGTGGACGCGGTGCAGGAATTGAAGTCGTCGCTCGACACTTCGATCAATCGTTCACTTGCGCTTGAGAGCCTGTTGCGACGACTGGCTGCGAGTTGACTGAAATGAGCCGCATGGCTGCGAGAAACAGATGAATTTGCGCACGGGTCCCAATAAGCCGGGTCTGCTCACGCTTACCATCAAGGATAAGAGCGCGCTGTATCTTGCCTACATGCCGTACGTCCGCAACGGCGGACTCTTCATTCCGACCAACAGCAATTATCGCTTGGGAGATGAGGTATTCATGCTCCTCAATCTCATGGGCGAGGATGAGAAGCTGCCGGTCGCGGGGCGCGTCATCTGGGTAACACCGAAAGGGGCGCAGGGCAAACGCACGCCTGGCATCGGTGTGCAGTTCAGCGAGCAGGATCGCGGCCAGACGCAGAAGAAGATCGAGAACTATCTCGCCGGCGCTCTGTCAGGCGAAAAAGCCACGCACACGATGTGACTTAGGAGCAAATCTGCTCGGTTCGCCGCTTCTCGTCCCTTCTCACTTTCTCTCGGATATTCAGTAATATAAGCCTCATCCGCCCCGTTCGCATCGTGGCGCGAGGGCACCCCAATCAGCCAATTGGGTTACATCCGGCGACAAGGGAACCCACACATGCGGCTCACCGATGAGGGTATACGCAAAGCTAAGCGTCCCACAGCGGGCCAGCGGTTTCTGTGGGAGGGGATGGATAGTCGTCGGCTACGGCGTCCGACTCACGCCCTCGGTAGTCGCGCACGTCGTGCAATGGCGCGAACCCGACCGTAGCAAGTTCCGCGAGACTCTTGCGCGCTGGGATCGGGTGCTTGTCATGGAGGGCCGCCAGCGCGCCCGTAAGCGGCTCTCCGAAGTCGTGGCGCTGGCCGAGTCAGCGGCCTCTCAAGAGCTACGCGTCGCCATGCGCGCCTGGTTCGAGCGCAAGAGCGAGACCGCGGCCTGGCGTCCGCGATATCGCTCAAAAATTGACACGACAATCCGTGCGTACATCGAAGGCGAAGAGATGGACCGGGTACGGTTGACTCCGACGGCGCGGGCGGCGATCGCGGAGCTCGGCACGAAAGCCGTCGGCGCCGTATCGCGCATGGACGTGCTACGCGTCGTTGATTCAATCAAACGTGGCACTGCGGAGCAGCTCATGGCCTTCCTGAGCAGCTTCTACAACGACATGTTTGAGAGAGGCGTCGAGATCCCGAATCCCGCCCGCAATCGTCTGCGCGTCACCGGCGGCCAGCGCGTGCGCTCGCGGATCCTGGCAGACGCTGAGTTTCTCACGCTCTGGCGCGCGCTAGAAGTTGAGGGCGATCCGGCGCTTGCCTGTTTCATGACGCTGGCCTTTACCGGATGCCGGCGCCGCGAAGCAACCCAAATGCGCTGGGCGGAGCTCGACCTTGAGCGTGCGACCTGGGCATTACCGCCGGAGCGACGCAAGACCGGAGCGCGCGATCCGGAGCCGTTTGTCATTAACCTTCACGCCGACGTCGTCGAGGCGCTTCGGCGTCAGGCGGTGCTCGAGGGATCGCCCTATGTATTTTGGGGCCGGCGGGACGAACGGCTATTCGAATTTCATTACGCCATCATGGCGCGCCTGCGTG
>Ga0066793_10000584_pt1 | contig 14797 bp, 12 predicted proteins | sample PersoiDNA2013189_FD_83876 | JGI IMG/M metagenome (GOLD analysis project Ga0066793, IMG submission 83876) | Permafrost soil microbial communities from the Arctic, to analyse light accelerated degradation of dissolved organic matter (DOM) -... | ecosystem: Environmental > Terrestrial > Soil >... | reverse complement strand
GTTGAACTGATGATCGACACTTAAGTAGAAGCGCTTGACGTCAAATCCGGTACCCGTTGGCGGCACGTCCTTCTCGCTGCCGTCCTTCTGCTCCTGCTGCTGGCTGATATGACTGGCATCCAGGAACACCTGTCCACCCATGGTGGTCGAGCCATCCTCCGCCGCAAAAGTGGCGCCGGCCGTCATCGATGCAAGAGCTGCCCCCAGAAAAGGGACTGCGTGGGATTTCCGTAACATTGCTGTGGGCTCCGTTATTTATGGTCTTGGCAATTCATGAGCGTTGACGCGATGAACCACGATGTACGACATGAGTCATGCGGACGACGTGCGCTGCGGTTCATGCATTATTCGAATGTGGTATTTCGATCCGATGGCCGAAATATGACTGTTTTATGACCGCTGCTCATCCAGATACTGTGGGATCGATTGCGCGATTCCGCAGCCAGTGTGGCCACGATTCGTGACAGCAATGTGACAGCGGACAGACGCCGCGCTGCCGCGCCTCACGGCGGCGCGAACGGTCCGGGGCACGCTTGATGCGAGCGTCGGCGAAGGCTGTTGCAACCTGCTAGGGGAAGCTCCAAAGCACGGCGCAATCCGCCGTAGAAGCACCGTCACTGGTAAGGTAAAACGCGCCAGTATAAATTGATCAAGGAGCGGCGCCCGCAAGATGCGGCCACGTGTGACCGAGGGGAAAATGAAAATGAACGCTACACGACGAAAACGCGGTGCATGGACCTCGTGGTACCTGCTCTTTTTATTCCAGTTCGTCGCCGTTCTCTGGCCGCCCTACTACAACAAAATCGAGCCGTCTTGGATGGGCGTGCCGTTCTTCTACTGGTATCAGCTCCTGTGGGTTGCCATCAGCGCGCTTATTACCGCAGTCATCTATCTGGCCACCGACGATTAGCTCGCGGTCGACTCGCCCGCTCCTGTCCCTGTAGAACGACACAAGACCTGAGGAAAGCCGTGCAGGAAGTAAACTGGATTGCGCTTAGCATTTTCGCGCTGCTGTTTGGTTTCATTACCTGGCTCGGATTCGCCGCCGCCCGTTGGCGCAAAGGCGATCTTGACCTGCTACACGAATGGGGACTTGGCGGCCGCCGCTTCGGCACGATCATCACCTGGTTCCTGCTCGGCGGCGATCTGTATACCGCCTACACTTTCATTGCGGTGCCCGCGCTCGCCTTTGGCGCCGGCGCCGTTGCGTTTTTCGCTGTGCCGTACACGATTCTCGTCTATCCCTTCCTGTTCCTGGTTTTTTCGAGACTCTGGCAGGTCTGCCATAAACATGGCTACATCACTGCAGGCGATTTTGTGCGCGGGCGGTTCGGCAATCGCTGGCTTGCACTCGCGGTGGCCATCACTGGACTCGTCGCCACGATGCCATACATTGCCTTGCAGCTTCTCGGCATCCAGGTCGTGATCGGCGCCCTCGGCATTTCCGGCACTGGATTGGCCGCCGACGCGCCGCTCATCATTGCCTTCGTGGTGCTGGCCGCGTTCACCTATTCAAGCGGCCTGCGCGCGCCGGCTTCGATCGCGATCGTCAAAGACGTCCTGATCTATATCACCGCCATCGCCGCCATTATTGTCATTCCGGCGCAGCTTGGCGGCTTTGGGAAAATCTTCGCGGCGGTGCCGACAGCGAAATTGCTGTTGGCAGTTCCCGCGGCTCGCACCACCGGTGCCTATGGCGCGTATGCAACGTTGGCTCTTGGTTCAGCGCTCGCGCTGTTCCTCTATCCGCACTCTCTCACGGCCATCTTGAGCGCGAACAGCAGCCGCACGATCCGCCGCAATGCGGCCATTCTCCCCGGCTACTCCTTCGTGCTCGGCTTGCTCGCCTTGCTCGGCTTCTTCGCGATCGCCGCCGGCGTCGACAAGCTTCCCGAATACGCTGCGGGCTTCAAGCAGTTTGGCAATAACTTCGCAGTGCCGGCGCTATTCCTGAACAGCTTTCCGTCCTGGTTCGTCGGAATTGCATTTGCGGCGGTCGGCATCGGCGCGCTGGTGCCGGCCGCCATCATGTCGATCGCCGCGGCGAACCTTTACACGCGCAATATTCACCGCGAGTTCATCAACAAGAACCCGACCGACAAAGAGGAAGCACAGATGGCGAAGTGGGTGTCGCTGATCGTCAAAGTCGGCGCGCTCGTATTCATCCTGTTCGTGCCGACGCAATACGCCATTCAACTGCAGCTCTTGGGCGGCATCTGGATTATCCAGACGTTGCCTGCCGTGATGCTTGGCGTGTATACCCGCTGGTTCAATTCCTGGGCGCTGCTGCTCGGCTGGGCTGTCGGAACGTTCGGGGGCACCGCAATGGCCATTTCCGTGCACCTGACTCCCGCTTATCCGCTGACGTTCGGGGGCTATACCTTGCCCGGCTATACCGCCTTCTACACCCTTATCCTCAACCTCATCGTGTCGATCATGCTGACGCCGGTGTTTAATGCGGCGAGCGCTCAGCGGGTGCCGCTCGATGCGACCGTCGCCGCCGATTATCAGACCTGAGTACCGCTCCTTAAGCGCTCATACAGTCGTAATCAATGCTCGGCTAGCGGGCATGGAGTTTGATGTGGTTTGTGTCGCCATGCGCCGCATATGCAGACACGATCGCAACGCAGGCGCGGCAATTTTGCCGGCACCCGCCATCGATTGTTTCTCTTGACTTGCTGCGCAGCACCCGTGCGCCGTATAAACGCCACGGATTTCCCTCTGACCTGTACCAGGAATTCGCTGCCCAATGTCGACGACACTTGAGCTCACCCAGAACCTGATGGCCCGCGCCTCGGTCACGCCGGCCGATGAGGGGTGCCAAGAGGTCATTATCGAACGACTGGCCGCGTGCGGGTTTCAGATTGAACGCTTGCGCTTCGGTAGCGTCGATAACTTCTGGGCGACGCATGGAAAAACTGCGCCGGTACTGTGCTTCGCCGGCCACACCGATGTGGTCCCGGCCGGGCCGCTCGAAGAGTGGGGTTCACATCCGTTCGCGCCTTCGATCCGCGACGGCGTGCTCTACGGCCGCGGCGCTGCGGACATGAAGAGCGGCCTGGCGGCCATGACGACTGCAACCGAGGTGTTCCTTGAGGAGCATGCCGATCACCGTGGCACGCTCGCCTTCCTTATTACGAGCGACGAGGAAGGCCCGTCGGTCGACGGCACCAAGCGCGTCATGGAGGCGCTCGGCGCGCGCGGCGCGCGCATCGACTGGTGCGTGGTAGGTGAACCCTCGAGCGAAGTCACGATCGGCGATACCATCAAGATCGGACGACGCGGTTCATTGAGCGCACGCCTTACCGTGCACGGCGTGCAGGGACACGTGGCCTACCCGGCCCTGGCGGACAATCCCATACATGCGTTCGCACCAGCGCTAGCTGAACTTGCGACGCGCATCTGGGATGAGGGCAATGAGCATTTCCAGCCAACAAGCTTTCAAGTTTCAAATCTGAATGCCGGCACCGGCGCGCCGAACGTCATCCCCGGGGAGCTCAAAGCACGTATCAACCTGCGCTATTCACCCGTGCAGACGCTCGCGGGACTTAAGCAGACCGTCACGGACATCCTCGCCAAACATCACATCAAGCACAGCCTGGAGTGGTACCTATCCGGTGAGCCCTTTTTTACGCCGCCTGGAACGCTTTGCGAGGCGGTGAGCGCGGCAGTCGCCGCAGTGACCGGACGTGCGCCCAAGCGCACGACCGGCGGCGGCACTTCAGATGGGCGATTCATCGCGGCGCTCGGCGCGCAAGTCGTCGAGCTCGGCGTGGTGAACGCGACGATTCACAAAGTAAACGAGTGTGTGCGGGTCAGCGAGATCGACGCCCTGCATCGCATGTACGTCGGAATTCTCGCAAGACTATTGGCGTGAGTTCGCAAACACCCCGGCGACTCCCAACACGAGCGCCGCGATCAATAGCCACGCCGGCATCGCAAGACCCGCGAAGCTCCAATTGACCTGGCTGCATTCCCCGCCGCCGGCGAGTACCTTGCGCACCACTTCGGTGAGCGGCGAAAACTTGAGCATCACTTCAAGGGGCGCGCCGCACGAGGCAATGGATCCGGGCGGCTGGCTTTGAATATAGAGGTGCCGGATGGCGAGCGCTGCGGTTGCAAGCGCGGCGAGTCCCATGAGCGCCGCATACACATAGCGTCCGCCGCCGGGCGGATGCTGCAACGCCGCCGCCAAGAAAACCACGCCCAAGCCAATGATGGCGACTCTCTGAAATATGCACAGCGGACACGGCTCAAGCCCGAGCCCATACTGGGCGTACAGCGCATACGAGAGCATCCCAAAGCAGGCGATCGCCCCGCCGAAATTTAGAACGCGACGGTTGCGCACATCACATCGCGGCTGGAGTGGGGTCGGTGCGCCCGCCCGAGGATTCACGGAGCTCGCGCTCAACGTCTTCCAGTGACGTGTGGCGTATATCCTTGCCGTGGACCATGTAGATGACGTACTCGCCGATGTTCTTGGCGTGATCACCGATGCGCTCGAGCGCCCTCACGACCCACATGACATCGAGCGCGCGGCGAATGGTGCGCGGATCTTCCATCATGAAAGTGATGCACTGCCGCTGGATTGACTCGTATTCCTCGTCGACGAGACGGTCCTGGCGTGCGACGCGCAATGCCGCCTCGACATCCATTCGCGCAAAGGCATCGAGGGAGTCATGCACCATGTCGGACACGACGCGCCCGAGGTGCTTAATTTCGCGGTACTTGTCCGCTGGACGCTCCATGGTTGCGAGCCGCGAGGCTATATAGCCGACCTTTTCCCCCTCATCGCCGATGCGCTCAAGATCGGTGATGGTCTTGATGATCGCGACAATGACGCGCAGATCTCCGGCGGCGGGTGCGCGGGTTGCAAGGATCCGGCTGCACTCCTCATCGATGGACACTTCCATGTTGTTGACCTGGTAGTCCTCCATGGCAACAGCCTCGCCCAGCATGCTGTCACCCTCTACGAGCGCAGTGACTGCTTTTTGCAGCTGCTGCTCGACGAAGCCGCCCATCGCCAGAACCTTGCTGCGCACGCGCTCGAGGTCCTCGTTGAAGCGACGCGAAATATGGTGAGTCAGATCTGCCGTTTCCATGGGTGCTGCATCGTCCGCGTCATTTGCCTAGGCACGATCATAGCGAAAAGCCGCGAGAGAGCCAGAGGCTTCGCGGCAATCCGCATTCTCTAGGCCGCATCGGCAAGCAGCGGCGGCGTGAGGCGGGAATCCTCCTGCCAAGCCTCTGCCAAGCGCCACAGCCGCAGCTCGCCATTTGCCTCCTCGATCAGCGCGGAGCATGACTCCACCCAGTCGCCGGTATTGCAGTAAATCGAGCCACCGACGCGGCGCAGATTCGCACGATGGATGTGGCCGCAAATGATGCCATCGTAGCCCTGGACGCGCGCGTGGGCGATAGCCGTTTCCTCGAAGCGCTCAATAAAACGGGCATTCGTGCTGACAGCAAGCTTCAGGCGTTCTGCGAGCGGCCAGTAGGACAGTCGAGTCATCGAGCGCAGATCGTTCAAGTAGGCGTTCAGGACAACCGTAAAGTCGTACACGCTTTCACCCAACCAATGAAGCCATCCGGCGACCTGCGTCTCGCCGTCGAACTGGTCGCCATGCAGAACCAAGAGACGCTCGCCGCGCGCCGTGTGATGCACCCACTCGCGATGCACCTCAAGCGCGCCGTGCATCATCGCAACAAAAGGGGCGCGATCCGCATCGTGGTTGCCCGGAATGTACAGCAGGCGCGTTCCGGCACGCTGTTTGGCGACAAGCGCGTGCACGACGCGCGAGTGCTCCGCGGGCCAGAAGAATCTTTGCGCGAGACTCAACGAATCGACAATGTCGCCGACGAGCACGATTGTTTCGGCGTCAATGGTTGCGAGAAAGTCCGCGAGGTCGCGCGCCCGCGAGCGCTTGAAACCCAAATGGGTATCGGAAAGAAACAAGGTCCGCACGCGCGCCGGTCTGGGTCGATTGAACCTCGCCATGAATGCCCCTCGATGTCCGCGACCGATGCGCAAGGCTCGTGGACGGGCATGTCGGTTGCGTGACAGTGAAGCGAATTTTTTCTTACTTCTAAATGACTTATGACAGTTACTTAAACGAGTTCGCCAAGCTCCGCACGGACCGAAAGCACGCGGCGCGGCGGAAAATGGCAGGTGAACGTGCTGCCGCTGCCCAGCGTACTTTGAATCTCAAGATTTGCGGCGTGACGCTGCAATACATGCTTCACGATCGCAAGCCCGAGTCCTGAGCCGCCGGTTGCGCGCGAGCGTCCCGAGTCGGCACGATAGAAGCGCTCGGTGAGACGCGGTATGTGCTCGGCCTGAATGCCGATGCCGGTATCCGTCACCGAGAAGTGCCCGCCCTCGGTGTCCGTACACCAGCGCATCTCGATTGATCCCTGCGCCGGGGTGTATTTGGCGGCATTGTCGACGAGATTCGAGAACGCGGAGTGCACTTCAGATTCACGGCCCAAGAGCTGTGCGGCAGAGTCAACACGAATATTGACATCGCGCGGATGCTCGCCTCGTGCGAGCACGTCCTTGCGCAGCATCGCCATGAGCCCCGCAACGTCGATGGGTTCGCCGGCGACAATCTCATCGGTCTCCTCCAGGCGCGACAGCGCCAGAAGGTCGTGGATGATGGTCGTCATGCGCTCGGCCTGGCGGCGCATTTCAGCAACCGGGGCGCGCAGCTCCGGGTCGAGCGCGGGATCCTGCCCTAGAGTCTCGAGATAGCCCGACACGACGGTCAGCGGCGAGCGCAGCTCATGTGAGGCATTGGCGACGAAGTCCTTGCGCATCGCCTCGAGTCGCACCTGGCGCGAGACGTCGCGAATCAGGAGCAATTGTTGACCTTCGCCATACGGCACGACTTGCAGGGACAAATGCGTATCCGCGGCGATCGTCGGACGGATGACGAGTGGAATCTCAAACTGCGCGTTGTCAAGGTAATGACCAAAATCCGGCTGCCGCAGGAGGTTATCGATACGCAGCCCAAAATCATCATGGCCGCGCAGATTGAGGAGCGTCGAGGCGGTGCGGTTGAACCAGACAATCTCGCGCTGCGCGTTCAGAATCACGACGCCGTCTGGAAGGGCAGCGGTGGAGCGCTGGATCTGGCGCACGAGCTGAATGAAGCGCTGCTTGTGAAAACGCTTGCGGCGATGCAGCCGCATGACCTGTGCAACAATCTCGCCCCACGCGCCGCCGAGGTTCGGTGGGTCGGCGTAGCTTCGGTGGCGCACCCACCAGTCGAGCCTGAAGAGCGTCGCGAGCTGCCATAGGAGGTGCAGCGCAAGCAGTCCCGCAAGCCCGGCCCACACGTAGCCGAAAACCCAGCCTAAAACCACACCGGTCAATACCGTGCCCAGCAGGCGCAGAATCGCCAACCACCATGCCCGCGTTACCAGCGCCATACGCACCTATCGTTCAGCGCGCCGAAAACCTGTATCCGGAACCGCGCACAGTCTGAATGAAGCGGTCGTAGCCGAACTCCTCGAGTGCCTTGCGCAGGCGCCGAATGTGCACGTCGATGGTGCGCTCCTCGACATAAACATTGCCACCCCAGATTCGATCCAGGAGCTGATCGCGGCTGTAGACCCTCTCGGGGTGCGTCATGAAGAACTCGAGCATGCGGTATTCGGTCGGGCCAAGCCCAATGGTCTCATCGCCAATCAGTACACGATGACTTGCCTGGTCGAGCGCCAGACCCTCGACCTGGATGCGCTCTTCACTGGCGTTGGGAGTGGAACGTCGCAGCACCGCGTGAATGCGCGCGAGCAGCTCGCGCGGCGAGAACGGCTTGGTGATGTAGTCATCCGCCCCGCCTTCGAGGCCCGCCACTTTGTCACCTTCCTCGGAGCGTGCCGTGAGCAAAATGATTGGCAGCTCGCGCGTCTCGCGGTCGCGCTTCAAGGCACGTGTGAGCTCAAGGCCGCTCATGTCGGGCAACATCCAATCGACGAGCATCAGGTCCGGGCGCCGATCGGCAAGAGCTGCGCGGGCGCCGCGGCAATCTTCAGCCTCGTGCACCTCGAAGCCAGCGCGCTTGAGTCCGAAGGCGATCATCTCCCTGATCGGCCGCTCGTCCTCGACGATCAAAACGTGCTTTGAGCTCATTCGTTCACTGCGCGCATAGTTGAACATTACAGGGATACTGTGTTGCAGATTCATGACAAGCCGGCATTGCGTGTCATTTCCGTGACGTGCGCGTGACGTCATCACGCAGGTAGACAGGGATCGCCTCCTGGGCGGCGCAGGTGCGTCCGGCCATGACTTCCGGCCAGGCAAGACGGGCGATTTCAGCAGCGCGCGGCAGCAGCTCTTCCCGTACGTCGATAAGATTCATACGGGCGCCAAGATGCGGGTAGACGCGAAAGCCGCGGCCGGCACCACCGACACCGCCTTGCCAAACCTCCGGCAGAGCAATGCTCGCGTCGCCACTCACATGCTCCGCGCCCGTCAAGACTGCGAGCCCCATGGCACCGCGGTCGAAACAAGCCCAGTAGACCTCCTGCATCCGTGCATCGTTGCAAACGAGAACGTGTTGCAGGCGTGTATTCAGATCGAATGCGCGCTGCGCAACCGCCGCAAGGTCCGACACTGGCACGACGCGCAACTCGGCGCCGAACGCCAGTCCCTGCGCGACGCTCGTCGCCAGGCGCACTCCCGTGAATGCGCCGGGACCCCGACCAAAGGCGAGCGCATCGACATCCTTAAGGTCAATGCCGCCCTCTATTAACACCGCGTCGATCATCGCCAAAATATGCTCGGCGTGCCCGCGCTCAGTTTCGATCTCGCGCGTGATCGCACCACTGTCGCTCAATAGAGCGCTCGAACACGCAGGCGTCGCCGTGTCGAGCGCGAGAATCCTCATACCAGTTGCGCGGCGCGCCCGTGGCGGCGCGCCGGCGCATGCTTGCGCAGAAAACTCAAAGTGTCCTTCTCGAGGCGTGTCACTTTCATGGGGGGCAGCGCCATGAGGAACACCTTGCCATAACTCTTAGCCGAGAGCCGCGGGTCACAGATCGCAACGGCGCCAAAGTCATCCTCGCTGCGGATCAAGCGGCCGACGCCCTGCTTCAAAGCAAGTGCGGCCTCCGGCAGCTGGTAGTCGCGAAACGCATTTCCACCCTGCATCTGCAGATGCTCGATGCGCGCCTTGACGAGCGGATCCTCAGGCGAACCGAACGGCAGCTTCTCAATGATCACGAGCCGCAGCGCCTCGCCTTTAACGTCAACACCTTCCCAAAAGCTCGTCGTCCCAAGGAGTACGCCATCGCCATCGGCGCGAAAATCGTCCAGCAACCGCTCGCGCGGCGCCTCGCCCTGCACGTAGATACGGTGCGGCGCGGCTGCGCCCCAGTGCGCGCGCAGCAGCGCCGCGGCGCGCACGAGCGCACGATGGCTCGTGAACAGTACGAATGCGCCACCCTGTGACGCCTCGATCAGAGGTAATGCGGTCGCGATGACGGCATCGGTGTAGCCGGGACTTGCCGGGTTCGGCAGACCAGGCGGCAAGTACAAGAGACTCTGGCGTGCGTAGTCAAAGGGACTCGCGATCTTCAGTTCCATGGCACCTGCGAATCCCAAACGGTGCGAGAAATGACTGAAATCATCTCCCACAGAAAGAGTCGCAGAGGTAAATATCCACGCGCAGCGTCGAGCGCGCACCAGCGTCTGGAAACGTTCCGCAATATCAAACGGCAGGAGGCTCAAGGCAAAGCCGCGCGGAGTCGTCTCCACCGTGCGTGCGCCGTCGGTCGTGTCGGCCGCTGCAATGCTCGCAAGCGCGTCCGCAAGGTCTCCGGCGCGCTCACCAAGTTGAGCGAGCGATGTTTGCGCAGCGGCGGCGCAAAGCTCAGTCTCAAGGCGATGCAAACACTGCGCCAGCTCCACGGCAGTGCCGGCAAACTCTCCCGGCACTTCCGACCAGGCCATTCGCGCGGCTACTCGCGGCAGCTCAATTGAGAGTGCCCGCACGCTCTCTTCGACGTCGTCCAGCACACGGTTGACTGCCGCGACTGCGCTCGGTGCCAAGCCATTGGCTTGCGCCGCAGCCGCTACTTCCGCTCGCACTGCCTTCAGCATGCTCTCAATCCGGCGGCTGCTCACGCTCGCGCCGAGAAACTGCGTGGCAAGGTCGGGCAGCTGGTGTGCTTCATCAAGAATGAGCGCGTCGGCCGACCCTAAGATGTCGCCGAACCCGTCCTCCTTAAGAACGAGGTCCGCAAGCAGCAGGTGATGATTGACGATGACGATATCGGCTTCCTGCGCGGCGCGCCGCGCGGCCGCAACGTGACACCGCTGAAACTCGCCGCAGTGGACGCCAAGACAGTTGTCACGTGTCGAGGTCACGGTGGGCCAGATCGGGTGCGAATCCGAAAGGCCACGCACTTCAGCCAAATCCCCTGAGCGCGTGGTATGCGACCAACGGCGGACCCGCTCGAGTGCCCGGTCCGAACCCGCGTTACCGTCCAAGTCCAGCTGCGCTTGCGCTTGCGACAGGCGGTGATGGCACAGGTAGTTTGCCCGGCCCTTCAACACCGCGACGCGCGCGGGCCGACCGAGAGCGCCGGCGACGAGCGGCAGATCCTTGGCGAAGAGCTGATCCTGCAGAGCCCGCGTGCCGGTGGATATCAAGACGCGCGCTCCCGACAACAGTGCCGGCACCAGATAGGCGAATGTTTTACCGGTACCGGTACCCGCCTCGACGATCAAGGGGCTGTGGCTCTCGAGGGCGAGAGCGACGCGCTCGGCCATGTGTGCCTGCTGGCTGCGGGCCCGAAATCCGGGCAACGCGCCCTGCAGCGGCCCCTGGAGGCCGAAAATCTCTCTGAAATCAAACATAAGGATTCGCGATCGTGACGCGGCTCGCCCCGCCGGGCGGCACAAGCGATGCACGCTACCGTGCCCAAGCCCGTCGTGTCGAGACCCGCTCTGGCGCCTGCGTGAGGCTTTGTGTTCAGGCGGGCTATAATTCGCATTGCACTTTAAGGATTCTCCTACATGGCTACCGCACTGCACCTTAGCGCCTCGCTTGCCGGTATCAGCCCGGAAGTTCGTGCGTGGGTGAAGTCGGTGAGCGAGCTGACGCGGCCGCGCGCCGTACATTGGTGCGACGGCTCGGAGGCGGAGGTGCGGGAGCTCACCGCACGCCTGGTGCGCGAGGGCGAACTGCACACGTTGAATGCGGATGAGTTTCCCGGTTGCTACCTGTATAGATCCGATCCCAACGATGTAGCGCGCGTCGAACACGTCACCTACATCTGCGCGCGTTCAGAGAACGACGCCGGCCCCAATAATCATTGGATGGCGCCCAATGAGGCGCACGCAAAAATGCGCGCCCTCTTCAACGGCTGCATGCGCGAGCGCACGCTATATGTCATTCCCTACTGCATGGGCCCGCTCGATTCCCCGTACGCGCGCTGCGGTGTGGAAATTACCGACAGCCCCTATGTCGTCCTCAATATGGCGATCATGACGCGCAGCGGTCGCGCGGCGCTTGAGCGTATCGCGCGCGACGGTAAATTCGTGCGCGGCCTGCACTCCATCGGAGAGCTCGACCCGACGCGGCGCTTCATCATGCATTACCCCGAAGAGCTCGGTATCGAAAGCTTCGGCTCAGGCTACGGAGGCAATGCGCTTCTCGGCAAGAAGTGCCATGCGCTACGCATCGCAAGCTGGCAGGCGCGCGAGGAGGGCTGGCTCGCCGAACACATGCTGATCGTCGGCCTGACAAACCCCAAGGGAGAAACGCATTACGTCGCCGCGGCTTTTCCTTCGGCCTGTGGCAAGACCAATCTCGCCATGCTGATCCCGCCGGATTCCATGCCCGGCTGGACGATCGAAACCGTGGGCGAGGACATTGCCTGGCTGCACCCGGGTCCGGATGGCAGGCTTTGGGCCATCAACCCCGAAGCCGGATATTTCGGCGTCGTACCGGGCACTAATCGCGCAACCAATCGCAATGCCTTCGACATGATCCGGCACAACACGCTGTTCACTAACGTTGCGCTGACGGCGGATGATGAGCCTTGGTGGGAAGGCCGCAAGAAGTTTGCGCCGGCCTTCGATTGGCAAGGCCAGCCCTACGATCCGAAGAACGGTCCGGCGGCGCATCCAAACTCACGCTTTACGGTTTCCGCCAAGAACAATCCCATCTATTCCGCACGCGCCGAAGATCCGCGCGGCGTACCAATTACTGCGCTCGTGTTCGGCGGACGCCGACGCGAAGTCGCACCGCTCGTGTACGAGGCCCGTGATTGGAAGCACGGCGTGCTGGTCGGCGCTTCGGTCGCTTCGGAAACCACCGCCGCGGCTGTCGGCAAGACGGGTGTGGTGCGCCGCGATCCGATGGCGATGCTGCCTTTCTGCGGCTACAGCTTCGCCGACTACTGGCGTCATTGGCTTGACGTCGGTGCAAAGCTCTCGCGAGCGCCGAAGATCTATCACGTCAACTGGTTCCGGCGCGATCCGCAGGGAAACTTTCTGTGGCCAGGCTACGGCGAGAACCTGCGGGTGCTGGCATGGATGCTGGACCGCTCTACAGTCGGCGCCGGTGCCGTCGAGACTCCCATCGGATCGTTGCCCCGACCCGAGGACCTCAACATGAATGGGCTCAGCGTCAGTCCCGAGTCGCTGGCCACGCTCTTGGGAGTCGATGCCCCGCTGTGGCGCAAGGAAATGGCAGAAATCGCTGCGTATTTCGCGCCTTTCGGCACGCGCCTTCCGAATGAGCTCCTGCAGGAGCTCGCAATCACGCAAAAACGCCTCGGCTAGCTGTTAGCCTTCCTCGCATTCGAAGCGGATCGTCTGCGGAGATAGGTCGTCGGGCAAGCGGCCGAGGCCGATCAATCCCGCCCCTTTGATCTGCAGGCTGTCGCGGCGCACGAAGGCGTCCTCCTCGCCCGCGGCCTGCACAAAGGTGCCGTTGGTGCTCTGATCGACCAAGACGAACTTGTTGCGGTTAATCTCGATGCGCGCGTGGAGCCGTGAAATGAGGCTGCCCTTGATCACGAGATCATTGTCCTCGGCGCGGCCGATCGCGATATTGGGGCGCTCATCATCGACAACCAGTTCGCGATCCTGACAGCGCAAACGCAGGCGCATCGTGCGATCGCCGCGAGACGCGAGCGCGATCTCGGGCACCATGCTCGTGACGTCCTCCTTCTGCCACAGCACCTCGTACAAGGCGACCTCTGCGCCCTGCCCCTTAAGCGTCGCCACGTCGATCTGCCGCACCGACGCGCGCCATTCCGGAGAGAGTCGTTCGACGATCGCGGTGGTAGTGATAATCTGGCCTGACTTTGCCTGACTCGTCATGCGGTTCGCGGTGTGCACGGTCGACCCAAACACGTCTCGATTCTCGAGCACTACGGGGCCGAAATGCGAGCCGACCCGAATTGCAACCGGCTGGCCATCGGCGCTCAAGTCCGTGTGCGCCGTGATTTGCTGCTGCATCTGGGCCGCAGCGTTCAAGGCATCGTCCGCCGTCGGGAACGTTGCCATGATCTCATCGCCCATGGTCTTGATCACTGTGCCGTGGTGCAGCTCGGTCGCCGAGCGCATCACCTCGATGCAGATCGCAACCATGTCGCGTGCGCGCGCCTCACCCATCGCCTCGTACAGCCGTGTCGAGCCGACGACGTCAGCGAAAAGAATGGCAAGCTCGATGTCTTTTCCCATGCGACAAGTCCAAGGAAACGGTCAATGCCGGCGTACGGCGCCGCAGCGACTCGTTGAGTGATTATACGCGACTACCTCGGGCCCGGTAGCGCACTGCCGCTATTAGCGGGCAGGCAAAGGCACGAACGAGCGGCCTGCTGCGCGCAGCAGCTGCGCGTTGGCCCCAGGCGCATGCGCAGTGTGGCTCAAGATCCGGCGGAATTCGCGCGCGCCGGGCTCGCCGGCGTAAAGCCCCAACATATGCCGCGTGATTGCGGCAAGGCGCGTGCCTTGCGCCAACTCCCGCTCCGCATAGCGCGCCATGCGCTCGAGAATCGCGCCGCGGTCCACAATCGGCCGCAGGTCCTCGGGATGCAAAGCAAGATGCAACTTTGCGAGCACGAACGGATGGTGGTAGGCCTCGCGGCCGAGCATCACCCCGTCGCTCCAGGTGAGCGCATCGAGCACCGCGGCGCTATCGACGAAACCGCCGTTGACGACAATGGGCAGCGCCGGAAACTCACGCTTAAGCTGTCGCACGACGTCATACCTAAGCGGCGGAATGGCGCGATTCTCCTTGGGCGATAAGCCGCCGAGCACCGCCTTACGTGCGTGCACGACCGCGCGGGCGCAGCCGGCATCGGCAATGGCCGCAACGAATTGCCGCAGGTTGTCGAACTCACTCTCATTGAAATCTACGATTAAGCCGAGCGCTTCGCGCTCCTTGCGCTCGACGACGCCGATGCGCATCTTTACCGTCACCGGCACGCGCACTCGCGCGCGCATCGCCGCAACACAGTCTGCAACGCGTGCGGGCTCGCGCATCAGGCAAGCCCCAAATGCACCGCTCGCCACGCGATCACTCGGACAACCACAGTTCAAGTTGATCTCGCAGTAGCCTGCATCCTCGCCGGCCACAGCCGCCTCCGCCAATTGCTCGGGCTCGCTTCCGCCGAGCTGCAGTGCGACTGGATGCTCTTCAGGATCAAACGCGAGGAGCCGCTGCCGGTTGCCGCGCAGAATCGCCGCCGCAGTAATCATCTCTGTATAGAGCAGAACATCCGGCGAGAAGCCGCGCAGGAAATAACGGCAATGGCGGTCCGTCCAATCCATCAT
>Ga0066793_10000581_pt1 | contig 14820 bp, 14 predicted proteins | sample PersoiDNA2013189_FD_83876 | JGI IMG/M metagenome (GOLD analysis project Ga0066793, IMG submission 83876) | Permafrost soil microbial communities from the Arctic, to analyse light accelerated degradation of dissolved organic matter (DOM) -... | ecosystem: Environmental > Terrestrial > Soil >... | reverse complement strand
GCGTCACGCCGTGGGGCCGCTCGGCTCGCGCGCTCTTGGAAGCGAGGACGGAAAGCCTCTCTTCCTCTTCCCGCTCCCACCGGGCCCGCGGCGTCTCCTTCATGACCTCTCCTGCGACTTCAGCCACCGCCGGGTCTCGCCGACGAGATAGAGCGAGCCTGCGACGACGATCTCCGGCCCGGGCTCGCGGAGAAGCGCCGAAAGCGCCGCGCCCGGGGATTCGAAACTCTCCGCCCGATCGGCCGCCGCGCCCACGCGACGCGCGATTTCGGCCGGTGACGCTGCCCGATCGCCCGAGGGCGGCGCCAGGAGGATCCGTCTCGCGAGAGGGAAGAGGGGCGCCGCGATCTCCTCGATCGGCTTGTCCTGCATCACGCCGAAGAGGAGATCGAAACCGCAACGGCGGGCCAGGAAACGGCCGAGGCGTTGGGCGCCATCGGGATTGTGGCAACCGTCGAGCCACACGGTCCGGTCGCCCGCGGCGAAACGCTCGAGCCGCCCCGGCCATACCGTGGCCGCCACGCCGCGCTCGATTGCACGGCGGTCGATCGAGGGGAAACGGCCCTCCAGCTCTTCGGCAGCGAGGACGGCGAGCGCGACGTTCTCGCGCTGGTGATATCCGGCAAGCGGGCAGCGGACGCGGTAGCAGCCGCGCGGCGTCTCGATCGAGAACTCCTGGCCGGGACCGTCATCGCCGCCCGCCGAAACCGTGGCGAGGACGTCCGCGTCGGCGAAGCGCGCGCCCACGCGACGGGCCTGCGCTTCGAGCCTGCGCCTGGCGGAGGGATCGGCGGCCCGGCAGAGGGCGAGCCGGCCCGCACGAAAGATCCCGGCCTTCTCCCGGGCGATCGATTCGAGTGTGGATCCGAGCTCGGCGACGTGGTCGAACCCGATGGACGTCACGATCGAGATCTCGGGATCCACGGCGTTGGTGGCGTCGAGGCGTCCGCCGAGCCCCACTTCGACGACCGCGAAATCGCATCCTTCCTCGGCGAAAAGCCGCTCGGCGGCTGCCGTGATCGCTTCGAAATACGTCAGGGTCACCTTCGGTGGTTTCGCCGCCGCCGCGAAGACGGCGCCGAGCGACGAGTCCAGCAGCGAGGCGGAGACGGGCTCATCGGCAATGCGCACGCGCTCGGTGACGTGCTCCAGGTGGGGAGACGTGTGCAGGCCCGATCGGACTCTGGCGGCGGTCAAGATGGAGGAGAGTGTCGCGGCCGTCGATCCCTTGCCGTTGGTGCCGGCGACGAGAACCCGCGCGACCGAGAGCTGCGGATGCCCGAGCCGGGAGAGCACCTCGCCGATCGCGTCGAGCCCGAGGCGGACTCCCCTCGGGGAGAGCCCGTCGAGGAGGGCGAGGCCCCCGCCACCTACCGCCGGAGCAGGCGCAGGCACCGGGCGACCGTGTCCTTCAGGTCCTTGCGCTCGACGACCATGTCCACCATGCCGTGCTCGAGGAGAAACTCGGACCGCTGAAATCCCTCCGGAAGCGTCTGGCGGATCGTCTGCTCGATCACGCGCGGGCCCGCAAAGCCGATCAGGGCATTGGGCTCGGCGATGTGGAGGTCGCCCAGCATCGCGAAGGACGCCGTGACCCCGCCGGTGGTCGGGTCCGTCAGGATCGAGAGATACGCCAGGCGGGCCTCCGACAGGCGGGCGAGCGCCGCGGAGGCCTTCGCCATCTGCATCAGGGAGAGGACGCCCTCCTGCATCCGTGCGCCGCCCGAGGCGCTGACGATGACCAGCGGGCATTTCTCGGCGAGCGCCCGCTCGGCGGCGCGGGCGATCTTCTCTCCCACAACCGATCCCATCGAACCGCCCATGAAGGCGAATTCCATGGCGACGACGACCGCCGGAATTCCGCCGATCTCGCCTGTGCCGACGATCGCGGCGTCCTCCGTGCCCACGGTTTCCTCGTAGTGCTTCAGGCGGTCGCGGTACTTCTTCTGGTCCTTGAAATGGAGCGGATCGGACGACCTCAACTCGCTCTCCCACACGCGGAATTGCTGGCGGTCGAAAAGAGACGCAAGGCGCTCGGTCGCCGAGAGGGGGAAGTGATAGCGACAGCGGGGGCAGATCTTGTGGTTGCGGGCGAGCTCCTTGGCGAAGATGATCTCGCGGCAGCCCGCGCACTTCACCCACAGCCCCTCGGGGACCTTGCTCGCGCGGTTCTGCCGTGGCTCCTTGGGCTTGCTGTCCTTCTTGAACCACATCCGAGGAGATTCTAGCAGTCACATCACCCCAGAGGCCGGGGGACAGGTCGGTCTGCTAGAGGAAGAGCACGCGCCGCCGGCCCAGCGAATCCGATTCGATGCGCGCCGGCAACCCGAACGTCGCTTGGAGGACCTCGGGCCGGAGGCAGTCGGAAACCGGCCCCGAGGCCACCGCCCTTCCCGCGCGCAGGAACAGGACGTCGTCGGCCAGCGCGAGGGCCTCGTCCACGTCGTGCGTGACCCAGAGAACCGTGGCGCGGGACTCGGCGTGGACCTCGCGAAGAAGGGAGAGAAACTCCTTCCGATGGCGAGGGTCCAGATCCGCGGTCGGCTCGTCGAGCAGCCAGACGGGGGCCTCCTGCGCGAGAAGGCGCGCGAGGAACACCCGCCGGCGCTCGCCGCCCGAAAGTGTCGCGGCGTCGCGCGAAGCCAGGTGCGACACGTCGGCCGCACGCATCGCGGTCTCGACCGCCGGGCCTTCCCCGCCGCTTCGCCATAGGCCTCCGGCGTGCCACGGCGCCCGGCCCTGCGCGACGAGATCGAAGACGCGGATCGGGAAGACGAGATCGACCGACTGCGGCAAGTACGCCATGCTTCGCGCGAGCTCCCGGCGTGCCATCCCGGAAACGTCGCGCCCGTCGAGATCGACCCGTCCCTGCGCCGGAACGAGCCGCGCGATGGCTTTGAGCAGGGTCGTCTTGCCCGAGCCGTTCTCCCCCGCAACCATCGCGACGCGCCCCGGCTCCACCCGGAAGGAGACGCCGTCGAGCGCGACCCCGGACGGATAGCGCACACTCACGCCCCGCGCCTCGAGAGAGCCGGTCAACCCGCTCTCCGCAGCATCACCAGGAAGAACGGCACGCCGACGAGCGCCATCGTGGCGCCGACGGGCAGCTCCGCCGGCGAGAAGACCGTGCGCGATACGGCGTCGGCCACGACGAGAAGCGCGCCGCCGAGCAGCCCGGCCGCGGGCAGAAGTCCGCGCTGGTCGTTTCCCCAGCGCAGCCTCGCCAGGTGTGGCGCGACGAGCCCGACGAAGCCGATGATTCCCACGAAGGCCGTCCCCGCCGCCGTCAGGAGGCAGGCGGCGAAGAAGACGACGAGCTTCACCTTCTCCACCGCGACCCCGAGCGAGGCGGCGCTCTCCTCTCCGACGAGGAAGAGGTTGAGCACCGGGGCGAGCGAAACGAGCACCGCCGCGCCTGCGGCGAGGTAAGGCAGCAGCGCGAGAAGGCGGCGCGGATCCGCGTCGGAGAGGCTCCCCATCATCCAGAACAGCATCGAGCGCGTCGTCGCGCCCGATGAGAACGAGAAGAGTGCCAGGATCACCGCGGAGAAGAATGCGTTGGCCGCGATGCCGGCCAGCAGCAGTCGCTGAAGGTCGATCCGGCCTCCCCGCCGGCCCAGCGCCGCCACGGCGGCCGACGCGATCGCTCCTCCCGCGAAGGAGGCGAGCGGCGCCTCCAGAGGAAGCGCCCCGAGCCAGGCGGCCACCGCCGCTCCCGCCGCCGCTCCCCCGGAAGTCCCGAGCAGGAAGGGGTCCGCGAGCGGATTCTTCAGGAGCGCCTGGAGCGCCGCTCCGGCCAGCGCGAGGGCGATGCCGACGGCGGCCGCCATCGCCACGCGAGGCCCCCGCAGTGCGAAAAGCGCACGGGCGGCGGAGTCTCCCCGCACGAGCCCGGACAGCGAGAGCCGCACCGAGCCGATCAGGAGCGCCCCGACGACCGCCGCCAGCAGCAGCATGGCGGCCGAAGCGACCGCGCGAGACGGAGTCGCCGTCCTCACCGGGGAAGTCCCGCGAGCCTCCGGGCGAGCCGCTCGAGCGCGTCGAAGGCGCGCGGGCCGGGGCGCGCGAGCAGGTCGGCATCGATGCCGATGGTGCGTCCGGCGCGCACGGCGTTCATCCCCGAGATCGCTCCGGATTGGAAGGCGCGCTCGAAGGCCGCGCGGGTCTCGGGCTGCTCCGGGAAGATGACCGCGTCGCAGTCGGCCGAGACGAGGAACTCCGCCGACACCACGGGCCATCCCGGCCGCGTGACGATGTTGGAAGCTCCGGCCCGCCTCAGCAGGTCGTCGGCGAAGGTACCGCGGCCGGCGGCCTGCGGCGGATCCGCCCAGACGAGGATCACGGCGGAGAGATGGCGTCCCGGCGGCGGGCGAACGAGAGCCAGCCGTCGCTCGAGGTCGCGCGCGAGCTTACGGCCGCGGTCCCCCGCGCCGAGCCTCTCGCCGATCGACCGGACGTTGCCGGCGATGGCGGGGAGATCGGGAGTTTCCGTCGTGAGCACGGGCACGCCCAGGCGCGAGAGCGAGGCCAGCGCCCCGGCAGGATTGTCCTCGCGCGAGGCGAGAACCAGGTCGGGCGAGAGCGAAACGATGAGCTCCAGGTCGGGCGCCACTCCGCCGACGCGAGGAAGCCGCCGGGCTTCCGGAGGGAAATCGGAAGCCTCCGAAACGCCCACCAGGCGGTCGCCCGCACCAAGAGCGAACACGATCTCCGTCAGGTGGGGAGCGAGGCTCACGATGCGCCGGGGGACCGGGACCGGGCGGGCCGGCGCTGCGAGAAAGAGGAGCGCCGGCGCGAACGGAAAAAGCTTAAGCGCCGCCCTCGGCCTCTTCCAGGTCGTTGGGCACGCCGAGACGCGTGCAGGCCGCGTCATACATCTGGCGCGCTGCTTTCTGCGCGTTTTGCAGCTCCGCGAGCCTCTCCTTCACCTTGGCCAGCTCGTCCTGGATCTGGCCTTCGAGATCCGAGATCTCCTTCTTGGTGACCGAAAGGGTGTTCTCGTAAAACTTCTTCTGCTCGGCGGAAAGAATGCTCATCGGCTGATACTCCTTCTCTTCGTTCTCATTCGGCGCTGACGGTAACCGAGATCGCCTTGTACATCTTGACGGGCACCCCGTCCTTGGTGGCAGGGCGGAACTTCGCCGACTTGACGGCCGACAACACGACCTCGTTGACGCCCAGACGAGAGGCGAGGCCGGCCTTGACGCTCGCCGAGCGAACATTTCCCTCCTCGTCCACAAGCGCCAGTACGACGACGGTGCCATTGGCGCGCGCCGTGCGCGCCGCCAGAGGATAGTTGACGTTCAGCTTCGAAGTGATCGCCGGCTCGACGACCCCGGGGCCGGGCCCCACGAGATCGCCGCGCGATACGCCCCTGGGCGCCTCGGCCGGCCTGGGCGCTTCCTCGGCGGGCGCCTCGATTCTCTTCGGAACGAAAGGAGTCGGAGTCGCCGAGGCCACCTGGATGGGCACCGGCGCGGGAGCCGCGGGAGCCGGGACAGCCGGGACCGGCTTGGGCTTTTCGGCCGTCTTCTCCGGGGCGGGCGCCGCGGGCGCTGGCACGGCGGTTGAGGACGCGGACGCCGCGGGGACCGTCCCGGGCGCCTTCTTCTTGTCGGCCTGCGCCTTCTCGAGCTCCTTCTTTTTGAGAGCGAGCTGGCGCTTGACTTCCTCGTCCACGGACTTCTCCGTCAGGGTCGAGGGCGCGGCGGTCGTCGGCGTCACGGGCGCAGGGCGCGTCTCCGCGGCCGGCGCCCGAGGAGCCGCGGGAGGCGCGGCCTTCTTCTTCATGAGCATCGCGGCCACGCCGACCAGAATCGCGGCGGCCACCCCGATGCCGACGTAAAGCGGCATGCGCGCCTTCTTCTCGTCCTCGAGGCGGCTGGAGGAATACGCTCCGAAGACTCCGCTCCGCGTTTGCTGGATGAGCGGCTGCGACTCGGCCACGGGTGCGACGGCGGCAGGCGCCGGCTCCACGCGCGCGGCCGGAGCTGCGAGATCGGCCGGCGCGACCGTCGGCACGCTTCCCGTCTTGCGCTGGACGACCGTGCCCTTGGCTTTCTTCGACTTCGGCGCCGGCGCCGGCGTGGAGGCGGGCACCGGGGCGAAGGCCTTGTCCAGCGCCCGCTCGGTCTCGGAGGAAGACGCCTTCTCCTCCGCCTGGAGGTGATGGAAATAGATCGCCAGGTCGGCGCTGCCGGGGGCCGGCGAGAATGTGTAGAGCACGGACTCGAGGTCGCGCTGAAAATCCGAGGCGTTCTGGTAGCGGTCCTCGGCGTTGCGCCCGAGCGCCTTGAGCACGATCGAATCGACCTTCTTCGGGATGTCCGGGTTCTTCATCGACGGAGGCTCGACCTTCGCGGTGCGCACCTGCTCGAGGATCGTCAGGTCGGTGTCGCCCGCGAAGAGTTTCTCCCCCGTCAGCATCTCGTAGAGGACCGAGCCGAGAGAGAAGATGTCGCTGCGGCGGTCCACGGTCTTGCCCGAAGCCTGCTCGGGCGACATGTACTGGAGCTTTCCCTTCAACGCGCCGATCTGCGTCTGCGACGACTTCGAAGCGGCCTTGGCGATGCCGAAGTCGCACAGTTTGATGTCACCCTCGTACGAGATCAGCACGTTCTGCGGCGAGACGTCGCGATGGACCAGCGACATGTCGCGGCCCTCGTAGTCTTTTCGACGGTGGGCGTAATCCAGGGCGGCGGCGAGCTTGGAGGCGATGAACAGCGCGAGCTCGGCCGGAAGCGGCAACCCGTGCTCGGCTCCGGTCTTCAGGATCGACCGGAGGTCGCGGCCCTCCACGTATTCCATGGCGATGTAGTAGGAGTTGTCGACCTTCCCGAGATCGTAGATGTGGATGATGTTGGGATGGTTCAACTGCGCCGCGAGCTTGGCCTCGTCGGCGAACATCGTGATGAAATCTTCCGAGGCGGCCATGTGCGGGAGGATCTTCTTGATGGCAACGATCTTCTGGAAACCGTCGACGCCGCTCATCCTGGCCTTGTAGACCTCGGCCATTCCACCGAGCGCGATCTTCTCCATGAGCTGGTACTGCCCGAAGCGGTCCTGGTCGGACGGCACCGAGCGCGCGGTCGTGGTCACCGGCCCGGTCGGGCGCTTGGGCTCGGGAAGATCGAGCCGGGGCGTGGGAACAGGCGTCTTGGGTCGAGGCGCGGCAGCCGGACCTCCCAGGCCCGACAGCGTCTCGTGCAGCATCTGGTCCACTTCCTTGCTCGTCGACGGACGCGCGGCCGGCTTGGGGGATCCCTCGACGGCGGCGGGAGGGGCCGTGAGGACCGTCGGCGCCGTCGGGCGCTGGAGCGGTGGGGGCGGCCGCGGTGCCGAACGGGGCGGTTCGACCATGGGTGCGGCCGGGGCCGGCCGCGTCATGCTCGCGAGAGGAAGGGCAACCGTCGCCGACGGGCGCCCCGGCATCGGCGGCGTCGGAGAAACGGGCGACGATGCGGGCGTCGGAAGTGCCGGTTTGGCCACCGGCGCGGCCGCGCCCGTCGGACGCCGCTCCGACAGGACGCCCGAGAGCGTCTCCTCCAGTCGGCGATGCATCTCGTTGTCCATGGTCTTCTTCGGCGCCGCGGCAGGCGTGGGCCGGGCGGCCGCGACGACCGCATCGAGACTGTCGATTTTCGTCGTGCGCCGGTCCGGAACGGCCGGAGGCGGCGCCACCGCCGGGGGCCGAGGGCCCGGCGCAGGTGGAGCGGCCGCCGGAGCGGGGGGCGCCGGCTCCTTGTGCAGGTCGTCGAGCACGTCGGAAAAGATATCCGAGGAGGTCAGCGAGCCGGTCGCCCGCGTGTCGATCCGCATCGTCCGCGAGGCATCGTTGGAGTCGAGCGCGTCATTGACGAGGCTCTGAAATGTCTCGGCGGAAAAAGGCTTTTCCAGGATGTCGAAAGCTCCGATCTTCTGGGCGTCGGCCTTGGGGTTGGAGCCCTTATAACCCGACATCATCAGGAGGATCGGCGGGGGCTTGGGACCGCCCCGGCGCCGGATCTCGCGGATTACGTCGTTGGCGCGCGACTTGGGAAGAACCGCCGACAGCAGGACGATATCCGGCTTGCTCTTTTCGAATAAGGCGATGGCTTCGTCGCCGTCTCTGGCGACCGTGATCTCGAATCCTTCGCCTGCGTTCGTCCGGACCTTGTCGATGTAACGCGGCTCGTACTCGATAAGGAGTAGCTTCGTAGCCATCTGGATAGGCGGATTATCTGTCAACGAGCCTAAAAGTCAAACCTGCGGGCCTTTACAGGCGGCCTGCGCCCCCGTAGAATGCCGTGTTTCAAGCGAGGAACGAATGTCCGGCCACAGCAAATGGAGCACGATCAAACATAAGAAGGGCGCGGCGGATGCCAAGCGCGGAAAGATCTTCACCCGCATCGGCAAGGAAATCACGATCGCCGCCCGGGAAGGGGGCGGAAGCCCCGAGTCCAACGCCCGGCTGCGCAAAGCCGTCGACGACGCCAAGGCCGCCAACATGCCGGCCGACAACATCAAGCGAGCGGTCCAGCGCGGAACCGGCGAGCTCCCCGGCGTCGTCTACGAAGAGGTCACCTATGAAGGATACGGGCCGGGCGGTGTCGCGATCTTCATCGAAGCGATGACCGACAACAAGAATCGCACCCTGCCGGAAATCCGGCACATCTTCGACAAGAACGGCGGCAACCTGGGCGCTTCCGGCTGCGTCCGGTTCATGTTCGACAAGAAAGGGTATTTCGCCGTGGACCGCGGCAAGATCTCCGAGGAGAAGCTCATGGAGATCGCGCTCGAGGCCGGCGCGGACGACCTCGCCACCGACGATCCGGAATCCTTCGAGATCTTCTGCTCCCCGGAAGCGTTTCACAACATCAAGTCCGGGCTCGAGGAGAAGGGCGTGCCGATCACTCTTTCCGAGATCACGATGATTCCCCAGAACCCGGTGCCGCTCGACGACGCGAAGGCGCAGCAGGTCATACGTTTGATGGAGGCGATCGAGGAGCACGACGACGTCCAGAATGTCTGGACGGCGGCCGAGCTCAACGAGTCCCAGATGGCGTGAAGGTGCTCGGGCTCGACCCCGGCTCCCGCGCGGCGGGATTCGGCGTCGTCGAGTCCGTCTCCGGGCGTCTCTCGCTTCTGGACTGCGGTGTATGGCGCGTCGCCGGCGAAGACCTGGCTTGCCGCCTGGATGCGCTCTTCCGCTGTGCCGAGACGGTGCTCGCCCGGCACTCCCCGGGCGCCGTTTCGGTGGAAACCGTCTTTTCCGGCCGCAACGTCGCCTCCGCCGTCGCGCTCTCCCACGCGCGGGGCGTGCTGCTTCTGGCCGCCGCCCGGGCCGGCGTACCCGTCTTCGAATATGAGCCTCTGGTCGTCAAGAAAGCGCTTACGGGCTACGGCCGGGCCGAGAAACCGCAGGTGCGGGAGATGGTGCGCTCGCTGCTCGCTTCAGGTTCTCGGCGAATGCCTCTCGACGCCGCCGACGCCCTGGCGGTGGCGATCTGCCACTGCCATCACTCCACCGGTTATTGACCGTCTTGCGAGTTTTTCCACGGGCTGCTAGCATCGAAAGCCCAAATGGCCTTTCAAGGCTCGCTCAAAGAGCTTCCGGTTCCTGACATCGTCCAGCTGATGTCGGTGTCGGGAAAGACGGGGGTTTTCACCCTCGTTCGCGGTACCGAGCGCGGATACATCTATCTGAAGAACGGGCAGATGTCCCACGCGCGGGTGGGCGAGGTGACCGGCGAGGAAGCCGTCTATGCCCTCGCCATCTGGTCGTTCGGGGATTTCCAGTTCACGCCCAACGAAGAAATCGACGAGACCACCATCACGAAGTCCAACACGAGCCTCCTCATGGAGGCGGCTCGCCGGCTCGACGAGTGGAAGGTGCTCTCCAAGAAGATTCCCGGCGTCGATCACGTGCCGTCGCTTCGCCCGCGCGAGAGCCCCGAGCCCGTCGCCCTCTCGCCGCAGGAATGGAACCTCGTCGCGCAGATCGACGGCCAGCAGTCGATCGAGGAGATCGCGCAGACGACGAAGAGCTCGGCCTTCGACGTGGCCAAGACGCTCTACGGCCTCGTGGCCGCCGACCTCGTGGAGATGCGCGCCAAGGAGCTCGTCGCGCGGCCCTCGGGCGGGGTGCCGGTCGCTTCGGCAGCCAGTTCTGCCGCGCTCGGCGACGAAAAGAAGATCCTCATGATCCTCTGCACTCGCGTCAAGCAGGAGGCCGAGGCCTCGATGGGCGAGCAGAACCTTCCCGGAGTCGATCGTCCCTACCGGCAGGCTCTGGCGGAGATCGATCGCGGCCGCGGAATCGAAGCCGTGCGCGACTTCATCCGGCAGACCGAGCAGGTGATTTCCTCTCTCCGCGGCAGCGGCCCGATGCGCGCCTTCCAGGAGAAGATGTCGCTCGTGATGCAGCCCAAGGTCTAGCGCGGAACCCCGCGGATCCCAAAAAGTCCTTGAAAAAAAAGGAAATGCCCCTATAATGGAAACATTCCCGGCCGTGCCGGTTCAGACGTCAAGGGAGTTTGCGAGTCTTCGCGAGCTGGAGAAAGGAGATTCTATGAGAGCCGCGCGCCGAGCGCCGTTGGTCCTGGCCCTCCCCCTTCTCTTGGTTGCTGCGTCGGTGTCGGCCCAGACGGCGGGCGCATCGGGGATCGAGGTCACCGGTTCATCCCTCTACGCTCCGACGACCGGGCCGATCGCCCCCGACTTCGGCGGAGAGATCGGGCTTTTCACGATCCCGACCGGCGACACTCTGCCGCCGCACGGCTTTTCCCTGGGTCTCTATCTCCAGAACACGAAGCTCATCGCCGGGGAATCGCAGTTCTTCCCCGCCGTCGACAAACGGCGGATGTACGAGCAATCCAGCTTCCAGGGCTCCATCGGCTATGGGTTGACGCGCCACATCGAGATCTTCGCGGCGGCCGGCGAGGACCGCTTCGAAAGCCGCGGGGGCTGGCTCGACGGTGTGGTCAACGGCCTGGAATTCGCCGGCGGCTTCGAGCGGACCGAGCCCCGCAAGGTGCGCCTGGGCGCCAAGGTCAACCTCTGGTCGACGTCGTCGAACTTCCGGCTCGCGCTCTACGCGGCCGCCAACGCTCCGATCGGCAACGACCAGGACCACGTCAATACCCGGCGGACGGACTGGGACTGGGGCCTGGCGGCGACCAAGGGCATCGTGACCGCCAACGTCTCCTACCAGCTCTCGGGCCGCCGCTCGACTGACCCCGACGTGCGGGTTCCCAACCGCCTCCGCGTCGCCGTAGGCACGGAGGTTCCCTTCGGGCCGTACCTCCACTGGATCTCCGAGATCGACCGCAACATCTTCGACAACCCGACGATCCCGGAGGGCTCCTCCGACATCAAGCCGAAGGACTACTCCATTCTGGATTCCGGCGTGCGCTTCTTCATCGGCCGGACGGGGTGGGCGGTCGCGTTCGCGCTCAACTTGAACGTCGACATGATCGCCCGGACGAAGTTCTCTCCCACGCCGATCGGCGGCCTCCTGGCGATCACGTACGCGCCTTTCCCGCCGCCCCCTCCGGCGGCCCGGCCGCTTCCCCCGGTCGAAGCGCGCGAAGAGGAGCGAACCGAGACCACTTCCGCCGAAGCTCCGCCGTCGGCGGTCAGCGCCGCTCCGCAGTCGAAGTCGACGACAGACGAGATCCTGTTCGACAAGGCAAGCGCCCGGCTGACCAACATCGCCAAGGCGATTCTCGACGGAGTGGCGCTGCGGATGAAGAACGACCTCAACTCGACGGCGGTCGTCACCGGCTACTCCGACAACGCCGGCTCGGAAGAGGCCAACATGAAGATCTCCCAGCAGCGCGCTGACGCCGCCCGGAAGTACCTGGTCGATCGGCATGGCATCGACGCCGCGCGGATCACCACGGTGGCCCGCGGCTCGGCCGAGCCGGCGGGCGACAACACGATGGACGAAGGCCGAGCCAAGAACCGGCGCGCCGTCATCGTCGTGACATTCGTTCCGGGGTCGTGACTCGGCCCCCGACATCGATCGATTTCCCACCCCCTCCGCACGAGGGGGTTTTTTTTCGGCCGTGACGGAGCCGACGGCCTCCCGGGGAGCCATCCGCGTGCTCGCCTTCGGAGCGACGGTGGCCCTGCTCTGGGCCGGCCAGACGTTCTTCGTAACGTTGTTCTTCGCGCTCTTCCTCTCGCTCGTCCTGCGCCCGTTCGTCACTCTCCTCGAGCGCGCGCGGGTGCCGCGGATGCTCGCGATCCTGCTCGTGCTGGCGATCCTCATGGGCGCGGTCGCGCTGCTCCTCGTCAACGTCTCCGCGCAGCTTCAACAGTTCTACCTCGATCTCCCGCTGTACCAGAACAAGATCCGCGATATCACCACGAGGGCTGTGGATGTCATCCGCGGCATTCAGGAACGCACGGGCTCGATCCTCCCGGACGAGGGACGGGGCGTGCGCGAAGTGAAGATCACGGAATCCTCGCTCGAAACGACGCGCTCGTTCCTCGCTCGCATCGGTTCGACGATCTCCACACTCCTCTACGCGGCCGCCGTGCCTTTCCTCGCATTCTTCATGCTCAAGGACCGGGAAAAATTCGGGCGGGCTCTTTCGGGCCTGCTTCGCCGCGATCCTCGATTCGCACGCTTCGACATCGTGGGCGCCGTCTCACGCACTCTGACCGCCTATGCCCTGGGAGAATCCTTCGTCGTGCTGCTGATGGCCGGCGCGACGACGATCGGCCTGATGATCTTTCGCGTCAACTACTTCTACATTCTCGGGCCGCTCGCGGGGCTGTGCGTGCTGATCCCGTACGTGGGCCTGGTGCTCTCGACGATCCCGGCCGTCGCGATCGCCTATTTCCAGGGGGGCGGGCGCCTGGCGCTGACCCTGCTGATCATGTATGTCGTGCTGCAGTTCATCGAGGGAAACATCCTGACGCCCTTCATCGTGGGGGGGAAAGTCCGGCTCTTCCCGCTGTCGGTGATGATCGCGTTTCTCTTCTGGGGGCTGCTCTGGGGGATTGCCGGAGCCGTCCTCGCCGTCCCGCTCACCTCCGCAATCAAGGTCATCTGCGAAAACGTCGACGGGTGGCAGCCGGCCGCCCGCCTGCTCGGCGAACCCGACATCGCGCCGCCGGCCGATGCCGTGTAACCAAAAAGACTTCTACCCCTGCGGGCGGCGGCCCACCGAGGCTGCGGCTCCGAGGAAGCCGGCCGCCAAGCCCAGGAGCGGGAAGAGGAGCCAGTCCCGGAGAGGGAAGAAATGTACCCAGAAGATCGAAAGGATCGGATGCGGGCTGCGGTGCATGGCCATGGTCACGACCCCGTACGTCGCCAGGAGCACTCCCAGGGCCGCGATGCCCCCGACGGCGCCTTCGAGGCTTCCCTGTAGCCAGAACGGCGCGCGGATCGTCGCCTCGGTCGCTCCCATCAACCGCATGATCTCGATCTCCTCCCGGTGCTGGTCCATCGCCAGGCGGACGGCCGAGGCGATCGAGACGACGGCCGCCCCCGCGAGCAGCCCGCCGAGGAAGAGGCTCGCCCGACGCGACAGCGAGACGAAATCCTTCAGCCGCTGCTCGAACTCCGCGTCCGCCGATACGGAGTCGACTCCGGGACGCCCGGCCAGCGACGCCAGAACACCCGCGGACCGCGCTCCGGGCGCAAGCTCCACCTCCAGTGTCGTGGGAAACGGCACGTCCGGCAGCTGCGCCAGAGGCGCGCGCAGATCGGGGAAGTTGCGTTCGAAACGCTCCCGCGCGGCTTCCGGGGAAACGATGCGCACTCGCCGAACGGCGCCGTCTCGGGCAATTTCCAGCGCGAGAGCCCTCGCGTCGGCTCCGGCGGCAAGAGTGACCTCGGCGGCCGGCACAGCCTCGGCCCGCGCGGCCAGCCGCGCCAGGTTCTGGCACAGCAGCAGGAGCAGCCCGGGGATGTAAAGGGAAATGGCGATCAGAGCCACCGCCAGAAGCGTCCGTCCCGGGCTGCTCCGGCAGATCGACCAGGCCTCGACGAAGGCGTGGCGGACGGCTCCGCGGTTCACGCGGAGGGCAGGAAGGGCGCTTCGCGCGCCGGCACGAGGGCGGCCGGCGGGCTCCCCCGCTCGCGCAGGCGCCCGCGCTCGAGTGTGAGAACTCTCTTTCCCATCCGTTGGATGAGATCCAGATCGTGAGTGGCGATGACGACGGTCGTCCCGCGAATCTGGATTTCGGCAAAGAGCCGCATGATCTCCTCCGAGAGCGCGGGGTCGAGGTTCCCCGTGGGCTCATCGGCCAGGAGCAGGACGGGCTCGTTGACGAGCGCCCGCGCAATGGCGACCCGCTGCTGCTCTCCGCCGGAGAGCTCGGACGGGTGCGCGTTCATCTGGTAGTGCAGCCCCACCTGCTTGAGCACCTGGTAGGCGCGCCGCTTCTGCACGGCGACCGGCGTGCCCAGGATGTTCTGGACGAACGCCACGTTCTCGAAAACGGTCTTGCGCGGGATGAGCTTGAAATCCTGGAAGACGATCCCGATCGAACGCCGGAAATACGGGAGCTTCGAGTGCGGCAGCACGCCGATGTTGCGGCCATTGACGACGATCTGGCCCTCCGTCGGCAGCTCGTCGCGGAAGAGCAGGCGCAGCAGCGTCGTCTTGCCGGCGCCCGAAGGGCCGGTCAGGAATACGAAATCGCCGCGCTCGATGTCGAAGGTGATGTCGGACAGGGCGTGACGGTAGCGGCCGAACTCCTTCGAGACGTGAAAGACGTGGATCATCCGGCGAGCATCCTCTCGAGAAGCCGGCGGGCGGCCGCCGGGTCGGCGCGGCCCCCCGTCTCCTTCATCACCCGCCCGACGAACCAGCCCAAGGTCGC
>Ga0066793_10000580_pt1 | contig 14820 bp, 17 predicted proteins | sample PersoiDNA2013189_FD_83876 | JGI IMG/M metagenome (GOLD analysis project Ga0066793, IMG submission 83876) | Permafrost soil microbial communities from the Arctic, to analyse light accelerated degradation of dissolved organic matter (DOM) -... | ecosystem: Environmental > Terrestrial > Soil >... | reverse complement strand
CTGAGTAGTAGGACTTAATCAAAGCAAACGCAGCCAGGGTACAGCCATGAGCAATCAAAACAAAATACATGTTATCTACATAGAAGATGATTCTGAAATGATCGACCTGGTGTCCCTAATTTTGACCCGAAAGGGTTATACCGTTAAAGGCGCACTCGGCGGTCATCAAGGATTAGACATGGTCCGCCAGGAACCCCCAGACATGATCTTATTGGATTTAATGATGCCGGATATGGATGGTTGGGACGTTTACCAGCAGTTGAAGGCCAATGAGACCACCGCCCACATTCCTGTCATCGTCATCACCGCCAGATCACAGACCATCGACCAGGTTTTGGGACTGCATATCGCTAAGGTTGACGATTATATCTGCAAACCATTCCGCCCGCAGGAATTAATTGATAGTATAGAAAAGATTCTAAACCATTGAAATCATGCGGATAGTTCTCGTCGAAAACCAATCTCAACCACTGGATCAACCGATACAAGCTGAGTATTGCAGCACCTTTTTTTCACGGTTCTTGGGTTATATGTCTCGGAAAACTTTAAGTCCTCACCATGGACTGCTGCTGGTGCAGGCGCGCGAGGACCGGTTCGATTCGGCCATCCATATGTTTTTCATGAATTTTGACCTGGGCGTCATCTGGATTGATAACCAATTCACGGTCGTCGACATGCAATACGCCCAACGTTGGCGCCCATTTTACCAGCCCGCAAAGCCTGCCCGTTACGTCCTCGAAACCCACCCCACGCATCTTAAAGATTTTAAAATTGGACAAAAAATTAACGTCAAAAATCAATAAATGGGTTATCGGCCTGTTGATCGCAGGGATGGTGCTTCAAGCGCCTAACGCCCATGCGCAAAGCAGCGTCCCAGACAAACCCACTTATATCGTCCAAACGGGCGATACCCTCAGCTCAATCGCTTTGCGTTTCGCCGTCTCCCTGGTCGATTTAGAGGATGCCAACGGCATCACCGACCCAAATAATGTCAGTGTGGGTCTACCCCTGGTGATCCCAGGGTTGGATGGCGTTCATGGCTTTCTGACCACCGACAAAGTCGCTTTAGGTGAAACCCTCACCGGTCTCAGCCGTGTTTACCAGGTTCCTGTGGATACCCTGGTTACACTCAATCACATCACCAGCCCGATCGAATTGTATGCCGGGGCCAACCTGGTCATCCCTAAGCCCAGCCAGGACAGCACAAACGCCCCCAGCCAGACTCTGGCAAGCGGACAGTCTTTGTTGGAATTGGCAGTGTTGAGCAATTCGAACCCTTGGACCTTGAAAGAGGCCAACGGGCTGACCAGCACATGGGACGCCATCCCTGGCGAAGTCCTGGCCCTTCCCGCTCAGAGCAAAGCGCTTGGCGGGTCATCGCCCATCTCTCCCATGATCCAAAAAATTGATATTTCGCCTCTTCCGGTAGTTCAAGGCAAGACTGCCGTGATTAAAATCACAACGACCGCCCCTATGACGCTGGGGGGATCCCTGGCAGGCTATGCTTTACACTTCTTTTCCACTGCGCCCAACGAGTATGTCAGCCTTCAGGGGCTGAATGCCATTGCGGCCCCGGGCGTCTGGCCCCTCACTTTGAATGGGAAAACGGACGACGGGGGCAGTTTCAACTTCGGGCAAATGATCTTGATGAAATCGGGCAATTATCCCCAGGATCCGCCCCTGCAGGTCGATCCGATCACACTCGATCCGGCAGTCACCAAACCCGAAGATGAACAGGTCGCCAGCATTGTGGCGCCACCGACACCCGATAAGTTGTGGACCGAAGCATTCCGTTTACCTGTAGACCAGCCGATCTGCATCAAGTCCTGGTTTGGCGACCGGCGCTCCTACAACGGCGGACCGTTCATCTATTACCACACCGGGTTAGATTATGGGGTATGCGCAAACTTAAATATATACGCGGCTGCACCCGGCGTAGTCGTTTTCACCGGACCATTAACCGTGCGCGGGAACGCGACGATCATCAACCACGGATGGGGTGTCTATACGGCCTACTACCATCAGAAACAATTTTTAGTCAAAGTGGGTGACGTGGTAAAGGGAGGACAGCAGATCGGGGTCATCGGCGCAACCGGCCGGGTCAATGGACCTCATCTTCATTTTGAAATTTGGGTGAATGGCGTACAGGTCGATCCAGAGGATTGGCAGGCGAAGGCTTATCCATAAAAAAAGCCGCTCATTAGCGGCTAATCGATGCGCTGGGGGGGACTTGAACCCCCACGCCTTGCGGCACATGGCCCTCAACCATGCCTGTCTGCCAATTCCAGCACCAGCGCGCAAACAGGGGATATTATAACATAAGGAATTATCATGTCAATTGTTTTAGATGCCATGGGAAGCGATGAGCGCCCCGCCCCTGAATTGCAGGCTGCCGTCGATGCCGCCCGTCTTTACAAAGAAGAAATCATCCTGGTTGGGGATGAAGCTGTGCTGAAACCGCGTTTAGCCTTATTAAACCCGGATGGGCTGCCGATTTCAATCGTCCATGCGCCCGAGGCGGTCGATATGTCGGACCATATCGAAGATGTGCGCAAGAAAAAAGATAACACCATGCGTGTCGGTATGGATTGGGTCAAAGCTGGCAAAGGCTCCTGTTTTGTCACAGCCGGCAACACCGGTATGGCGATGTATTATGCCGTAAAGACCTTCCGCAATATTCCTGGCGTCATCCGGCCCGCCCTCACCAGCCTGTTCCCAGTCAAAGGTGGGCACTGCATCGTCTGCGATATTGGAGCCAATGCGGAGTGCAAACCAGAATACCTGCTCCAGTTCGCCGTGATGGGCAGCATCTATGCTGAAAAAATCCTTAACATCAAGAACCCCCGGGTTGGGCTGCTTTCCAATGGCGAAGAGGCCGGCAAGGGCAATGAATTGGTCAAAGGTACCTATCCATTACTCCTGGCCTCCGGACTGAATTTTGTGGGTAACGTAGAAGGCAAGGAAGTTTTTAATGGTGAAGCCGATGTGGTGGTTACGGATGGCTTTACCGGCAATATCATGTTAAAATCCACTGAAGCTGTGGCCAACCTCATCATGGAAACATTGAAAGTAAGCCTGAAGGGCTCATTCCGCACTAAAATAGGCGCTTTGTTGGCCAAACCAGCTTTTGATGGGGTCAAGAAATTGATTGACCCTTCAGAGATTGGGGCTGCGCCCTTATTAGGCGTAGACGGACTGGTCTTTATCGGTCATGGGCGCTCAGATGCCAAAGCCATGACCAACGCTCTCCGCATAGCCCACCAGGCCAATGAGATTCACTTGATCGACGCCCTCCGCGAAGCCGTCCAAACCCGTCTCGCGGATATAACGCGCACCGTACCAGCTTAATGTCCGATCCATCGTAATTGCTCAAGCCCGTGTGAAAAAGACCCGAATTTGAGGTGTGTGCGGGTGCTTCGCACCCGCACACACCTCAAATTCGGGAGCTTTCACCCCAAGGCTGAGACGTTACGAACCCTATCAGAAAGTAGAGACTATGAGAATTATCACGAACGAGCCGTTGATTAAGCGCAACCGCATCATTGGCCAGGTTACCACGGTTGGAAGTCTTCTTGTTTTAGCCGGTGGGTTATACCTGTCCTTTCAGTCCAGCAACCCTCAACTAATCAATTATTCTTTCCTCGCTCTCCTGGCAGGCTTTCTGCTCTCACAGGTCGGCATATACTTTGGCAACCGCTGGGGACGCCACCCTCGCCCGGATGAACAGATATCTGCCGGATTAAAAGGACTCGAAGATAAATACACCGTCTACCATTACACCACGCCGGCTTCACACCTGCTGGTGGGCCCTGCTGGTGTCTGGGTTCTTTTCCCTTATGGGCAGGCCGGAACGATCAGTTATGTAAAGAATCGGTGGAAACAAAAAGGTGGAAACTGGTACCTGAAACTCTTCGCGCAAGACACCCTGGGACGTCCTGATCTGGAAGTAACATCGGCGCTGTCCGATATGAAGCGCTTTCTGGTAAGGAAAATGCCGGAGGTCCAAATTCCCGATATCCAGGCCCTCTTGGTGTTCACCAATGACAAAGTCACCCTGGCAGTTGAAGAAACGCCAGTCCCAGCAGTTAAGCTTGACAGGCTTAAAGACACCATTCGCAAGGAAGCAAAAACGTCGCGGACCAGCCCTGAATTAATCAGCGCGATTGTCGATGCGATAGAACAATAAACTTTGCCCATCCCCCCTAACCCCACTTCCCAGGAAGGGGGGAGAATCTAAAAGCCGAAGTTTGTGTGACCGTACGGTCACACAAACTTCGGCTTTTAGATAAACACTCCCGACCAGGCAGTTATACTTTTTTAAAATGCCTGGGTGGACGCACAACCCCATCAAGGCGCGCTCGAGGTTTCGGGCGCGCTGTTTTATCGCTCGTGCTCATTTTCAAGGTGGCTATTTCAGCCATGGTCAGATAACGCCATTCTCCTGGTTTTAAATTTCCCAGAAGCAAAGTCCCAATGCGCATACGGATAATGCGCGCCACGGGCACGCCAATTCTCTTGCCGACCTCGCGAATCTGGCGTTTTTTGCCTTCACGCATCACAATCCGCAGCCAGGCGCCTTTACCCGCCGATTCTTGTAATTCAACCTGGGCCGGTGCAGTCCGGTAACCATCCTCCATCACCACCCCCCGCCGCCAGGTGGCCAACTGCTCGTCATCCGGGTGGATGAAAACCATGACGCGATATTCTTTTTCATGTCCATACCGGGGATGGGTCAGATGGTTAGCCAGATCCCCGTCATTGGTCATCAAGATCAATCCCTCGCTGTCCATATCCAGGCGCCCGACTGAAAAAAGATGGCCAGGGATATTAATCAGATCGCGGACGGTCGAGCGAGCATCATCCGGGTCCATATCGGAAAGTATCCCGCGGGGTTTGTGCAGGGCAATATAAACCGTTTTCTCTTCCTTAGGAATGATCTTACCGTCCACCGCGATGGTATCTTTGGTCGCATCCGCCTTAGCGCCCAACACCACTTTTCGGTGGTTGACCAGGACTCGCCCTGCCGAGATGAAGGTTTCGCAAGACCGGCGTGAACCAAACCCGGCGCGGGCTAATATTTTTTGTAACCGTTCTTCTGACATAAATTATTCTTTCAAAATTTCTTTGGGTTCTGGGGTAATTTGCGCGGCATAGCTCTCTAAAGATGGAATTTCGACCAGTGATTTCAGTCCAAAATATTGCAAGAAATCACTGGTGGTCGCATACAAAATGGGCCGGCCTGGGCCTTCGGCTCTGCCTACTTCCTGAATGAGGCCCTTGCTGAGCAGGCTTTTCATCACACTATCACTGTTGACAGCGCGGATGGAATCCAACTGTGGGCGGGTAACAGGCTGCTGGTATGCGATAATGGCCAGGGCTTCAAGGCCTGCCCGGCTTAGCCGGCTGGTCGCTTCTAACCCCAAGAAGCGTTCCACCAAACCGCCCATCCTGGGGGCAGTTGTCATCTGTACGCGACCGGCCTGCCATTGCAGGCACAACCCACCCCCCTGGCTGAAGACCTCATCCATAGCGTTTAATGCGCCTTCAACGTCGCCGGCTGGTATGTCCAAGGCATTGGCTAATGAGGTGATCGTCACCGGCCCGGAAGCCACAAATAATAAGGCTTCAATACGGGCAAACAAATCTGGATCATTCCGACTTTCAGATAAATCTGTCATGCTATAATTACACCGTCCAATTAAGTGGATAGATTATACTCGATATATGGTTATGGCAAAGAGAGCGGTTCTCCAGGAATTACCGGGGAAGCCCCACATTTTGGGGTGTGAGCGTGCCTACGCACGCTCACACCCCAAAATGTGGGGCTTCACCACGGCAATATCCAATGACCCAAGATAGCGGTGAGCAATTGATGTTGAATAACCATGGTTGACAGCGGGTGTTGTAAACCTGAAATGAGTGGGAAAATCAAACGCCTTTTTTTTATCATCACATTTTTCGTCCTGATCGCCGGCATGGCATTGTCCGGTTGTGCTTCACCCGCCGTTACGCAGAGTCTGATTAAGATTAACTTCACAGCGGATGGGAAGACACAAACGTTCTCTATGCCGGCCGGCGCCTCCGTCCAACAGGTGCTGACTCAGGCCGGGATCACCCTGGGCAACCTGGACCGCACCACTCCACCGGCTTATACTATTTTAACCGACGGCGCGACCGTAAAGTTGATCCGGGTCAAAGAAAATTTTGATGTCACCGATGTCATCATTCCCTTTGAACACCAGGTGGTTAAAAATGAATCCTTGACCAGCGGGCAGACCCTATTGATCCAGCCAGGTGTCAATGGAACGCAAGAGATCACTTACCGGACCGTGCTTGAAGATGGGGTTGAGGTCTCAAAAACTGAATTCAAATCGGTGATAGTAAAAGAGGCCGTTCCCGAAATCAGTATGGTCGGTATCCAGGCGCCCTTTTCCCCGGTACCCATCACCGGCAAGTTGGCTTACCTGATCGCGGGGAATGCCTGGGTGATGCAGGATACGACGGGCAACCGCCGGCCCATCGTCACTTCCGCTGATTTGGATGGAGACATATTCACCTTATCCGCGGATGGAGCCTGGCTGTTGTACTCCAGAAAAGCAGGGAAAGACGGTAAAGACAACATCAATACCTTATGGGTAATCAATGTGGATGATGCCACCGCAAAACCGATCGATCTGAAGGTGAAGAACATTAAGAACTATGCCGGTTGGGTGCCGGGACAGGGGTTGACAGTGGCTTATTCGACCGTTGAACCCCGTCCAACCGCACCCGGCTGGCAGGCCAATAATGACCTTCAATTATTAACCTTCAAAGCGAATGGATCGGTTGCGGCCCCCAAAGAGGTGATTGCGACAAATTCTGGCGGGTTGTATGGGTGGTGGGGCGCTACGTTTGCCTGGTCACCCGATGGATCAAAACTGGCTTATGCCCGCCCGGATGGGGTCGGCCTGATTAACTTAACTAACGGGGCATTCCTCCCCAAAATGCCCCTTACGCCCTTGCAAACACACAGCGATTGGGCCTGGGTGCCGGGACTTACCTGGGGCAATGAAGGTAAAACGCTGTATACAGTCATTCATCCCGAAGGTTCTAATGCGGGCTCGGCTGAAAATTCACCGGTATTCAATTTGTTAGCCTTACCCCTCACCGGGGGTCCGGCTTTACCCTTGATCCAACGCAGTGGTATGTTTGCTTATCCGGTGGCAGCCCCGGGTGACCCCCCCGCCGGATATCCCATCGCCTTACTTCAGGCAATCTTTCCCGATCAAAGCGATACGAGCCATTACCGGCTCGTGATCATGGATCAAGACGGATCGAATAAGAAAACAGTCTTTCCCGCCGACGGTGCTTCTGGCATTGAACCGCAAACCGTTGTATGGTCTCCTGCCAAATCTTCTACACGTTTTATCGCTGTGAAATATCAGGGTAATATCTGGATGATCGATGAAACGGGTGGGGATATCCACCAAATTACTGGCGATGGGTTAACCACACGGATCGACTGGAAATAATAACTAAATTTATAGGAGAAATCATGAACATTTTAATTACTGGCGCAGCCGGTTTCCTGGGTTCACACCTGACTGACAGGTTAGTCAGTCTCGGGCACCAGGTCATTGGCATGGATAACTTTATCACCGGGAATCCGGAAAATTTAGCCCACCTCGCAGGCAACCAAAATTTCTCATTTATCCGGCATGATGTCTCAGATTTTATTTTCGTTCCGGGGAGAGTGGACTTTATTCTGCATTTTGCATCACCTGCCAGCCCCAACCCGGCGTCACCCCTGGGCTATCCTAACCTGCCAATCCAGACGATGAAGGCCGGGGCGCTTGGCACACACAACACCCTTGGCGTAGCCATTGCCCAAACCGCCCGTTTCTTGCTGGCTTCTACCAGTGAAATCTATGGTGACCCATTAGAGCATCCCCAAAAAGAGACCTATTGGGGACATGCCGACCCGATCGGATCGCGCTCTGTTTATGACGAGGCCAAACGGTTTGCCGAGGCGCTCACCATGGCTTACCACCGCTACCATGGAGTCAACACGCGCATTGTGCGCATATTTAACACCTACGGTCCCAGAATGAGCCTGGATGATGGTCGGGTCGTGCCCAATTTCATCCAACAGGCTTTACGGGGTGAGCCGTTGACCATTTTTGGTGATGGAAGTCAGACCCGCAGTTTCTGTTTTGTGGATGATCTGATCGAAGGCATCACACGCTTGATGATGTCGGAAGAACACATGCCGGTTAACATCGGCAACCCGGCTGAAACCAGCATACTGGAGTTTGCAGTGACGATCAACCGGCTGACCGGTAATAAAGCCGGAGTCATCTTAAAACCGGATAAACGCCTGGGTGATGACCCTCAGCGCCGCCAGCCCGATATCACCCGTGCCCGTGAGCTATTAAGTTGGGAACCCAAAATATCCCTTGAAGAAGGATTGTCATTAACGATCCCATACTTTAAACAGAAGATGGAACTTTTATGATTATTTCGAATGCCATAGAAAGAGGACGATTCTTACGATTTGCTTTTGTTGGGGTGATCGGTTTTATTGTCGATTTTGGCTCTTTTAATATCATGACCAAATTTCTTGGGATTCACTCCGTCATTGCCAGTATGATTTCATTCTCCCTGGCTCTGATCAGTAATTTCGTTTGGAACCGTTATTGGACCTATCCGGATTCGCGCAGCAAAAAGCTCGCCAACCAGGTAGCACAATTTGGTTTTATCAATTTAATTGGTTTGGGTATCCGGACGCCCCTGTTTGCCTGGCTTGGGCCGAAGACGGTGCAGGTTTTCAGCCGGTTGTCTCTCCCGGCCAATATCCCCGCTTTTATGACCTCGACCTTCCTGGGCAACAATATCGCCCTGGCCTTTGTCGTCGGCGTCGTGATGCTGTGGAACTTTTTTGCTAATCGTTTCTATACCTATTCGGATGTAGCCGCAAGATAAGGAATAAGTTCATGGATAGTTTGAATGATCGCCAACCGACCCGGTTAGCTTCTGATTTATCTAACGATGCTATCAGCCAGACCGAAGAGAACGCTGGAGGGGATCTGGTCACCAATGGGATCCGCTCTCTGCGCGAATTGGTCGACATGGTATGTGGCCGTAATATCCAGGAGTCGGGTGATTACGGTGAAGCAGGTCTGGCGGAGAACCTTCCATTTCCTTTCCTGGCCCTGGTGGGACAACAAGAAATGAAACTGGCCCTGCTTTTGAGCCTGATCAATCCCATGCTAGGGGGCGTCTTGCTCATCGGACCCAGGGGCACCGGCAAAACCACCGCCGTTCGCAGCCTTTTAGATTTGCTACCCGGCGTTGAACGCAGCTTATGTTTTTACGGCTGCCTGCCTGAAGATGTGGAAGCGGGCGGCCTGGACGCCATATGCCCGGAGTGCACTAAAAAATATGCGGCTGGCTTGCCCTTAACCGGGCCAGACCGGGTCCGCCTGGTTGAGCTGCCCTTGAATGCGGCGTTGGATGACGTGGTCGGTGGCCTGGATGAACGCGCCTTAATCCACGACCGCCTGCGCTTGAAAAGAGGACTGCTCGCTCAAGCCGATCAGAATATTCTCTACGTGGATGAAATCAATTTACTCAATCACGAGATCGTGGATGCTTTTCTGGATGCGGCTGCCTCAGGCAGTTATACCGTGCGCCGCGGCCCAATGTCTGCCACGTTTCACGCCCGTTTTAACCTGATGGGGTCGATGAACCCGGAAGAAGGGTTCCTGCGTCCTCAGATTATGGACCGGTTCGGACTGCGGCTCCTTGTGCACGGGCTGGACGAACCGTCGGAACGCCTGGAGGCCTACCGCCGCGTCCGTACTTATCGCAACAACCCACGTGGAATGATCGCTCAATACGCTGACGCCACCCAGATCGCCCGGGAAGAAATTCAGACAGCGCGCGGACTGCTAACCCGGGTCGAGTTATCCGAAGAGGTTGCCCGCCAGGGAATCGCCATGGTCCAATCGTTGAAGATCGACTCACTTCGCGCTGAAATCACCATGCTTGAAGCCGCCAGGGCTTGCGCAGCCGCGGATGCCCGCACCCAGGTGACTTTTCAAGACCTCCAGATGGTCGCCCCGATGTCACTGCGCCTGCGCCGCTCCAAATTTATCTCGGAATATTTTCACAACCAGGAAGCTGAAGAAGAAGAACTGAGAACAACCTTTAAGTCTTTTACTGAATACGACATAACGACTTCAGCGAGGGCCAAATGATAAAGAAAACTGCCAGCCACCGGGAAAGGCTTGAAAATTGTCTTGCCGGGCAAACACTTGACCAGACGCCGGTCGCTTTTTGGAGCCACTTTCCGGTAGACGACCAAACTCCCTCAGGACTGGCCGCATCAACGCTTGCCTTCCAGCAAGATTTTGATTTTGACCTGGTAAAAGTCACTCCATCTTCTTCATTTTGTTTGAAGGATTGGGGCACCCAGGACCGCTGGGCCGGCAATCCGGAAGGGACCCGCGATTATCTCACTCCGATCATTCAAAGACCTGAAGATTGGGCGGCGCTCCAACCCTTAAATCCAGAAAAAGGATGGTTGGCAGGCCAGATTGCCTGCTTATCCCAGATCACCAAGGCATTGGGGTCGGGCACGCCCGTTCTGCAAACGGTATTCAGTCCTCTGGCCCAGGCCAAGAACCTGGTCGGGCGCAATGAATTGCAGGTACATTTGCGGACTCATCCCGAAGCTTTGCACACGGGTTTGAAAACGATCACGGAAACCACCCTGCGCTTCATCGCTGAGGCGATAAAAACCGGGATTGCCGGGGTTTTCTACGCACAGCAGCACGCCCAATACGGGCTGCTTTCCGAAACAGAATTCGACCATTTTGGCCGGGCGTATGATTTGCAGGTATTGGACGCCGTGCGCGGATCGTGGTGCAACATGCTTCACCTACACGGTGAAAACGTGATGTTCGACCGGGTCGCGGATTACCCGGTTGCCATCATCAACTGGCACGACCGCCAGACAGCACCTTCGCTCAGCCAGGCCATGACGCGCTTCCGAGGTGTTTTTTGCGGCGGGCTGCGCCAGTGGGAAACCATGGTGTTAGGCACACCCCAACAAGTCGAACAAGAATCACGTGAAGCGATTCAATCTACCGGTGGTAAACGCTTCATCCTGGGTACCGGCTGCGTTCTTCCGGTCACCGCGCCCAGGGGGAACATCCTGGCGGCGATCCAAACGACGCGTGGTACGAAAGGTTAATTTTGAGCAGCCCAAGGATCATTGCAGGCAAGGCCCGCGGGTTCCGGATCCAGGATGTCCCCGGCGACATTACCCGGCCCATCACCGACCGGGTGAAAGAGGCCCTGTTTAACATCCTCGCTAACGATGTGGTGGATGCGACCTTCCTGGATTTATTTGCCGGGACTGGCAGCGTGGGCATCGAGGCGCTCAGCCGGGGCGCGGCCTTTACCCGTTTCAACGATAAAAACCGACCGGCTGTCCAGACAGTAAAATCCAACCTGGAACACACCGGGTTTAACCACCTTGCTGAGGTGCTGCACAGCGATGCGTTCACGCTTATCCGGCAGGCGCCCGACCGTCCGTTCGATTACATCTTTATCGCCCCACCCCAATATAAAGACCTCTGGCGGCAGATGATGACTGCCCTGGACGCCAACCCGGGATGGCTGGCGCCAGATGGCTGGATCATCGTCCAGATTGACCCGATCGAATACCAGGCGTTAACCCTGAGCCATTTCAACGAGTTCGAACAAAGGCGTTACGGGAGCACGCTTCTGGTCTTTTACCAGCACAAACAGGCGCCAGGTGACGGCAATACGCCGAATGTGTAAGAGCGCACCAGGGAAAAGTAGATGCCTGTTAATTTTGGTTTAATTATGACCACCGGATGGGTCCGGCAAGAGCAGGGCGTAGGGTATATCGAAAACCTGAACCACTCCCACCGGTCATGGTGGGCGCGTTCAAGCCCAAAATGCTGCGCCTGGCAGCCAGGTTTGCCGATATGTGGAATGTTTCGTCAACCGGGGTTGAACCTTACCGGCGTATGTCTGCCATAATCGATCAAGCCTGTCGGGAATTGGGCCGCGATCCTTCCACTTTGGGGCGATCCTGGGGCGGCGGCTGCGCCTGCGCGCCCAGCCAGGCGGAGGCTGAAGCGCTGGCCGGCGACCGGTTTTCCGGTAAGGACCCTGAGGATTTTGGCTTTGTCGGCACGCCAACCCAGGTAGTCGATCAAATGCGCCGGTTTATTGACCTGGGGGTGGATACGTTCATGCTCGATTGCGTTGATTTTCCCAAGATGGATATGCTCGAGCTGCTGATCGACAAAGTGCTGCCAGCGGTTAACAGCTAAATATCGAAAGGGCGGGTCGTCTCGCACGCGTAGGGGCGACCCATCCTGGTCCACATTAGCATCGATCTTCAAGGGCGGGTCGTCTCGCACGCGTAAAGGCGACCCGTCCTGGTCTACATTAGCATCGATCTTCAAGAGCGGGTCGTCTCGCATGCGTAAGGGCGACCCATCCTGGTCTACATTTGCATCGATCTTCAAGAGCGGGTCGCCCCTACACCTACCATAAATTCATTTATGCCCAATTAAGCACTACCCCCAGTGAATCCGTAAGGTATCTTTCTCGTCATAATCGTACCGCACCGAAATGGGGGGCTGCCCGGGGGTAAGCGCCATGATTTTGGGAAGCAGGATGGGCAGATCTTCAACCAGGGGAACCTGCGCCAGGCCGGACTTCGGGATCCATTCGAGGGTTCCCTCGTGGGATGGCACCGGAGACCCTGTCTGGCTTTCTCCCCTGAACACGTAAATCGCGATGCCCACATCCTCGCCCGCGTCCACCATGATGACCGCGCACAACCAGAGAGCATCCACGGTCAAACCCGTCTCTTCAAGAAGCTCGCGCCGGGCGGCATTGAGCACATCTTCCCCTCTTTCAATATGCCCGCCGACGCCGTTGTATTGGTTGGCCCATAAGCGTTTGGTGGGAGCGCCTTTTAATAATAAAACAGCGTCCCCCCTGGTGATGAACAATAAAGTCCTGGGGATGACCGTAAAACGGTCCTTGAGCACACCCTGATCGGCCCTTGGCATACACACCCTTCCTCGAATAAAAAGATGGGAGAGGAGTTTTTCGGCTCCCATCCCATCACGAATCAACTAATATCTATTGCCTTCAAAGTTAATCGGCCAGGTCGCTCACATCTTCCGCGGTGGCAGCTTCACCCAGGTAATATTTCAGGTCGGGTTTTACTTCCACGGTTTGGATACACTTATCGACGTACTTTTTCGTGCCTTCCAAGCCTAACAGGTGGAACAATTTCTTGAATTGGGCTTCCCAGGCTTTATTGACTTTCTCTTTATACTCAGGCTCCATATGCCAGGATTTGGCTTTGAAAGGACCCACGGCGCTCTTGCGAGTCTTGTAGTAGAACTGTTCGTCCGTCATCTCGGGTTTGCGTTCCGAGGCGAATTTCTCGTCCAGGAAGGCATAGATCTCTTTGCGGAAATCATCTGAGATCAAATCATAGAACATGTTCATGAAATTGGTCGCCAGGTGAACTTCGCAGGCTTCCGCCTCGACAAACTTACCAAATGCATCCTCTGGCAAGGTAGACGCGCCGTGCTGCACAGCGCCACCCAGTCCGTAATCATTGCGGGCAATCCGGCTTAGTTTGAGCATGGTATCGAAATCGACGCTGACCTGGGCGATTGTGCCATCTGGCAGAACAACCCCACCGTGGGATGTTCCGGTCTGGATGCTGATCTTGCTCAACCCATTGATCCCGGTGATCTGGTTGTTGAGCTCACCCTGGAAACCATTTAAGTAAGCGCGCAGTTCTTCTTCGGTTGAATTGTGCCCGCCCACTTCACCGATCTCGCCGCCGATAGAAATTTCAACGCCGTGCGGCTGGACCGCGCGGATGTAGGTGGTAAACATCGCCGAAAGCTGGTTGTTGAGGATCTGCTGTGCCGCAACCGTCGCCTGGTTCAGGTCAACCATGGTGGACGTATCCACATCGATGTTAAAAAAACCCGCCGCGATGGCTTCACGGATCAGGGCGCGCAGCGCTTCAATCTCGCTCTGGGGGTCAGAGCCGTAACGTTTTGACGAAACCTGGAAATGATCGCCCTGGATGAATACTGGGCCTTTATAACCTTCAGCGATAGCGGCTGCCAGGATAGAGGTCGCATATTCTGCAGGTCGCTGCTCGGTGTAGCCGATCTCTGAACGGGCGATTTCAAAAATAAAAGCCCCGGCATCCATGCTTTTGGCGGCGCGGAACATTGCCCGCGCAGCATCGAAAGACATAACCCGCAGATTGAAGGCCGGCGTGGTAAAGGTAAAGGGAATTTCGCCTCGCCCACGTGCCAGGTAAAGCGAATTAATTGAAGCCGGATAAATGCCCAACTCAAACGCCGCGCAGCGGGTCAGGTAGCGCGCCAGACCCTGTTCCTGGCCAGTTTTCAATGCGGAAATCTCTGCCAGTTTATAAACCACCTCCCGGAAACGGGCAGGATTTTTGATCTTCACCGAGCCTTGAACAACCAACAGGCTGTCATCTAGCTGGCTCAGGATTTCATGTAAGGGTGTAGTCATGCGGAACTCCTATTTGCTTAATTGAATTTCAAATGTAACTGCTCAGGCATATGAGAGAAAGCCCCGAATTTGAGGTAATTGCGGGTGCTCCGCACCCGCAATTACCTCAAATTCGGACCACTTTCTTCTCATGCCTGAGTAGTTACTTTCAAATAACGAATGAGCTGATAACCATTAGCTCAAGAACATCGGCACGCCCATAAAATCTTTAAT
>Ga0066793_10000579_pt1 | contig 14825 bp, 10 predicted proteins | sample PersoiDNA2013189_FD_83876 | JGI IMG/M metagenome (GOLD analysis project Ga0066793, IMG submission 83876) | Permafrost soil microbial communities from the Arctic, to analyse light accelerated degradation of dissolved organic matter (DOM) -... | ecosystem: Environmental > Terrestrial > Soil >... | reverse complement strand
GGCCCCCAGCGCGACCCCCAGCCCCGTTGCCATTCCCAGCGCGGCGTCCAGCACTGCCGTCACACCAGGGGTCCTGCTCGACCATCACGTGCTGGCATGGATCCAAGGCCCGGGGGTCCCGGCCCGCTACCTGCCGATCGACGCCCAGATGAGCGACGCGTCGCCGTTCCAGATGATCCGGGTGCGGTTCAAGATTCACAACGCCGGCACCGTCGCGATCACGGCCAGCCCGCAGCTTGAGTACCGCCCCGACGGGAGCACTGGCTTCACCGTCGTACCGAAGGAGACCCACAAGGGAGTCCCCTTGCACATTGCCCGCGAATGGGTCCCAAGCCCTGGCCCTGGCGGTGGCACGGTGCAGGGTCCGCTGGGTGAAGACATACCAGTGGCCAAGTTCCTGACCGGCGACGAAGGGGGCGGCCTGGCGATGACCGGCCATCACTCGATGGGCGCCAACCCCGACCAGCCGGTCACCTTACCCCCAGCCTCTTACACAGAGCAGGAGTTCACCGTCCGGCTGACGATGGACGCGAAGTACCTCACCGGCTACCAGCTCAGGATCACAGACGGCCATGCCACGCTCGCGGGAGCTCAGGTGGCAGAGATTCGCCTCGGCCAGCCGCCCGCAATGCAGCTCTCGCCTGACCAGCACCCCGGTGTCGCCGTAGACGGCCCGAAACCGTCGACCCTTGCCCGCACCAGGTCGGGCGCTGCGGCCTCATCCTCCGCGGGCTCCGCGTTCCCCACGGTCTTTGCGGCCTCGTCCTCTGCGGACTCCGCGCTTCCTGCGGCTTCCTCAGCCTCCCCCGCGACCGGGATGCGCTATCCCCTGGTTGCCAGCACTCTGAGTACCACGGCCCTTGCGTCCTCTGACATCCACGGCCCCTACTCCATGACGGCGGACCAGTGCGGGATCTGTCACCGCGGACACTCGGCACAGACACCCAACCTCCTGGTCAAGAGCTCGCAGAGCACCTTGTGCCTGACCTGCCACGACGGCACGGGCGCCAGCGCGAACGTCCAGGCCCAGTACGCCCTTACTCGGCCTGCTAACAACTCTGCGGCGCGCGAGTACTACTCCCACGACGCCATGGCTCCGAGCACGCACACCCGATCAGATCTGGACGAGTTCGGTGGCGTGAGCAACCGACACAGCGAGTGCGCCGACTGCCACAACTCGCACAAGGCCAGAAGCACCGACAGCACTCAGAGCGCGGACGGATGGGACGCCTCAGGGCGGCTCACCGGCGTCTCAGGGGTTTCGGTCGTGAACGGCGCAGCCGGCGCGGCCCCCACTTACACATTCCTGGATGGCGTCAACAAACCCATCACCACCGAATATCAGCTGTGCTTCAAGTGCCACTCGGGGTTCACGACGCTCACGTCCAACACCGGGCTCAAGCCATCGCAGTACGCGCTGGACAAGGGTGTGGAGTTCAACCCGAACAACGCCTCGTTCCACCCGGTCGAGGCGGCCGGGACCAACCAGACCGCGAAGATGGCTGAGAACCTTGCCGGGACATCCCCGTACAAGCTGTGGAACTTCACGCCAGCAAGCACGATCCGATGCCTGAACTGCCATGCCAGCAGCACAACCCCCGACCCAACCGCGACCCCGCCGCCTGCTGCCGGCGGGGCGCTCCCGCCGCACACGTCAAGCAACCGCGGGATCTTGCTGAGGAACTACCGGGACCGGGTGCTCAAGTCGACCAACGCGGCCTACTCGGCAGGTGACTTCGCACTCTGCTACGTATGCCACGGCGAAGAGCCATTCAAGAATGACACCGCCAACGCCACGAACTTCTCACTTCATGGGCTGCATCTGACCGGGCTGGCAGGCAAAGGCGCGGGAGGCACGGACATCGACATACCCGGCGACGGGCAGGGCAATGCCATCTGCGCGGAGTGCCACTTCCGACTCCACTCGACGACGAACAAGGTCGGCGGGCAGGTCGTTCCCGGATCCCGTTTGGTGAACTTCGCCCCGAACGTCCTGCCGAACGGCGCCGGGACACTCTCATGGACGCCCTCTACCAGTGGCGGCGGTTCGTGCACGCTCACCTGCCACGGCTACGAGCACAAAGCCAGCAACTACTGAGCCCGCTCGCAGCTTGTTCGCACGGAGGGCACAGACCCATCTATACCTTGAGCCGCTCTGTGGGCAGGAGCTGCCGTGGACAGTCTTGGACCGTCTCTATCCGATATGTGCCGCCCGACGGATAGTTCTACAAATCGCTCAAATAGAGACTAGTTGCAAGACCAAAAGCACTGCGGTTACGTCCGGGTACATACAGATAGACGGGAAGAAAGCATGAGTCATCATCCAGTATCCGTGAGAGGTCGTTCAGACGCCGCCGAGCTCAAGGCCGAACTGCTGGATCGTCTGGGCCTTCGGGCCGACGCAAGCGACCAGGACGTCGAAGCAGCCCACAACGCGTTGGTGGAGTTCCTTGAGCTGGCGCCGAACGAGGTCAAGTCGTGGGCCGGCGCCGCAACGGCGGACGTGGGCGAAGCCTTCGCGCTGCTGTCCGGCCCGGAGCGGGACCTGGTCGCGGCGACGGCCCCGGAGAGTCTGGACGAGGCACCCCCGGCTCCTGCACCCACCGCACCCGCTGCCCCCGCCGCACTCACCGCACTCACCGCAACCAAGCCACTGCGCAAGAAGCTCGTGTGGGCGGCCGTGCCCCTGCTCGTCGTCGCCGTCGTCATCGGCGTCTACTTCAACGGCAAGGGCTCCGCAGTGCCCGGCATCTCAGGCACGCCGACGGGCCAGCAGACCACCGCATCCGGGGGGGCCACCACGACCCCGGTCGACCCGGCGAAGGTCGCCGCACTCATGAAGAAGATCAGCACGAGCCCCAAGGACACTGCCTCACTCCAGGCGCTGGGCGACATCTACTTCGCCGCCGCCGACTACAAGAACGCATCGGGGTGGGAGCAGAAGATCCTGCGCGTCAGCCCGAAGAACCAGGTGGCGCTCCTGGCGCTGGGCGCGGCCCAGTTCAACCTTGGCAATTCGGCCGAGGCCAAGAAGCAGTGGCTCGTCGCCGCGGGGCTCTACCCCAACGTGGCCGAGGTCCACTACGACCTTGGCTTCCTCTACATGAGCCAGACCCCGCCTGACTCGGCCAACATGCAGGCCGAGTGGAAGAAGGTCGTGGCCATCGACCCCAACTCCAGTCTTGCCAAGACGGTAGCCACCCACCTGCAGAGCGCGACTTCCTCCCCCAGCGCCTCGGCTACCCCCAGCGCCAAGTAACGCCATGACCATCGTCAGCATCGCCGTCGCGATCCTCGCGGGAGTCGTCTCCTTCGCGTCGCCGTGCTGCCTTCCGCTGGTCCCCGTCTACGTCACCTACATGGTCGGGACGACCCCTGTCGGGTCACCCACCGCGCGGCGGGTCGCGTTCCAACAGGCGCTCGCCTTTGTTCTCGGCTTCACCGTGGTGTTCGTCGCATTGTGGGCCTCGGTGGGTCTGGTCGGCTACCTCCTGCGGGACTACGTCGGGATCCTGCGACAGGTGGGGGGCGCCGTCCTCATCGTCATGGGTCTGCACGTCGCGGGGGTCATCCGCATCTCTGCCCTGTACCGACAGGTCACGGTCCCCACCGGGCGCCTTGTCGGAAGGTCGGCCACAGGGGATGGCACCGTGCAGGTCCTCGCACCGAGCTACACCCGCTCAGGCCTTCTCGGCGTCGCTTTCGCCGCTGGCTGGACCCCATGCGTGGGACCCATCCTCGGCGGCATCATCGGTTTGGCCTCGCTGAACTCGAGCGTCGGTCAGGGCACGGTCCTGCTCATCGCCTACGCGATGGGGCTTGGGATCCCGTTCGTCCTTGTCGCCGTGGGCGCAACCGCGGCGAACCAACGGCTCGTCTGGTTCCGCAAACACGAGGCCGGCGTCTCGCTGGTCACCGGCGCAATGCTCATCCTGGTCGGCTTCCTGATGATCACCAACCTGTTCGTGCGGCTGTCCGGTGCCCTACCCAACTTCGGTATCTGAGAAAGAGTTCACCATGAGCCAAGACGTTCGCACACGCCCCACCGGGCCCGGCGCCGGCGAGCCGCTCGACGCACTCGACGGTCCTGGCGGCGCCAGCTCGGTGGCCGCCTCGGACGTCCTGGACCGGCTATGGCGGTTCTTCATTTCCATGCGCACCGGGCTTTGGCTGATCCTCGCGCTGGGGCTGCTGTCACTGGTGGGCACACTGCTGGTGCAGGTGCCGGCAGGGATGGCCGGCGACGCACAGACCCACACGGCCTGGCTCGCCTCGATCCACTCCAAGTACGGCGGTTGGACGCCCATCCTGGACAGGCTCGGCCTCTTCTCCGTCTTCTCGTCGATCTGGTTCAAGGCGATCACCGTGCTGCTGGCGACGAGCGTCCTTGCCTGCTCGGTCAACCGGGCGCCACGCCTGTGGAAGCTCGCCTTTCACCCACGCACTCGGATGGGCGAGACATTCTTCACACATGCCCCTTTGAGGACGAGCATTCCCATGTCGGCCGGGCCCGACACCGCGGCCGACAACGTACGAAAGGTCCTGGCGTCCCATCACTTCCGGACCACCACCGACGCAGACGACGAGGGGATAAACCTGTATGCCGACCGCTTCCGCTGGGGTCCCTTCGGCACCGTCATAGCCCACCTCAGCTTCGTGGTCATTCTCGTGGGTTTCTTCCTCAGTGCGACCACCGGCTTCAAGAACACCCAGTTCATCGCACCCGTGGGCTCCACCGAACAGGTCGGCCACGGCAGCGGACTCTCGATCAAGGCGATGTCGTTCAACGACTCCTACTACCCGGACGGTTCTCCGAAGGACTACGTCAGTGACCTCGTCCTGTACAAGAACGGGGTCATGGTCGACCGGCAGATGGTGCGGGTCAACCATCCACTGAGCCGGGACGGCATCGCGTTCTACCAGTCGTTCTTCGGCGAGGCCGCGGCGATGCAGGTCAAGGACGGCGCCGGCACCATCCTCTATGGGCAGGCCGTCCCGCTGTCGTGGCAATCCGATGACGGCACGCACAGCATCGGCCAGTTCGACATGCCGAGCAAAGGCCTCAGCGTCTATGTCATCGGTGCGGCCTCGGGCAAGCCAGACCCGAACATCAAGGCGGGTCAGATGCAGCTCGAGGTCCACCAGGCCGGGAAGACGGACCCCATCGCGACCCAGGTCGTGGACCAGGGCAAGCCAGCGACCATAGGTGGTCTCAGCTACACGTTCCAGCGCACCCGTCAGTTCACTGGCCTGATCGTGGCCCATGACCCGGGAGCCAACTTCGTCTGGGTGGGCTCGGTGTTGTTGATACTCGGGCTCTTCCTCGTCTTCTTCTTCCCGCACCGTCGCGTATGGGTGCGCATCCGAAAGACATCTGGCGGCAGCGAGATCCTGTGCGCTTCCACCATGAAGCGTGACGTGGCGTTCAAACCGCAGTTCCACCAGCTGGTCACCGACATGCAGCTCGCCAGCACCCCGTCGAGCACCTCCCAGGAAGTAGGGCAGAGCGATGCTTAAGTTGTCCCAATACAGCCTGATGGCCGGCCTCATGCTGGTTGTCCTGGCCTTGGTCTGCTACATCCTGGTTCTGACGATGGGGCGGTCCGTGCGCCGGGCGCCGGTCATGGCCAGCGTGGGAGGTGGAGCTGGGGGCGGGTCTGGCGAGGGCGCTGACGAGGCCGGGACAGCGCCGCCGCTGGTCAGCGGGCAGCCGCGTGCTCTCGCGCTCTACGGCACGTCCCTCACCCGGCTCGCCCTGGTGTTCCTCACCGCGTGTCTTGTGTTCCGGGCCATAGGGACCGGGCATGGGCCTTTCACCAACCAGTACGAGTTCTCTGTTGCCTTCGGCTGGGGCATGGTCGCGGCCTACATCTACTTCGAGCACCGCTACCACGTGCGCACCATCGCCTTGCTGATCCTTCCGATCACCGCAGCGCTCCTGCTCTACGCCATGTCGGTCGGGGCTACCGCCAACCCACTGGTTCCGGCCCTGCAGAACAACCTGCTGTTGACGATCCACGTGGCTGTGGCAATCATCGCCTACGGGGCGTTCTCGATCTCTTTTGCGGCGGCCGCGCTCTACCTCATCCAACCTGAAGAGGGCAGGGCAGGACTTCCCAAGCCCGCACTGCTGGACGAGATCGGCTACCGCGCGGTCATCATCGGATTCCCTCTGCTCACCATGACCGTCGTCCTGGGCGCCGTCTGGGCGGAAATCGCGTGGGGCAGCTACTGGAGCTGGGACCCCAAGGAGACGGCCTCGCTGCTCATCTGGCTCGTCTACGGCGCCTACCTGCACGCCAGGGTGGCCCGCGGCTGGGTAGGACCTCGCGCGGCATGGCTGCTCATAGCAGCGTTCGCCTGTGTGCTGCTCACCTTCTTCGGCAACCTCTTCTTCGGCGGCTTGCACAGCTACGCGAAGTAGTGGCACCACAAGACGCCAGGAAGCAACGAGAGGAAGACTCGCCATGAGTCCAGTGAGAACACCCAGCGCGCCGAGGAGTTGGCAGCAGCGCATCCGCGAGAGCCGCCTCGGCACAGTGCTGGTCCTCGGGGTGACCGCAGCCATCGTCATGGGGGGGGCCTATCTGGTGGACCGCCCTGCGGCCGCGCAGGCAGGCACCACGACTGTCAAGCTGTCGGGGACCGGCGACGGTCCGGAGCCGAAGGTGGGCAGCCTCACCCAGGACTTCAGGGCCACAACGGTGGACGGCAAGCAGGTCTCGCTGGGCTCTTACAAGGGACAACCGGTGTGGCTGACGTTCGGCGCCAGCTGGTGCGCCGCCTGCGTGGCAGAGGCGCCGGACGTCCAGGCTGCCTACCAGAAGTTCAAGGCTAAGGGCGTTGTCGTCCTGGCAGTCTTCATCTCCGAGGACTCCGGCACGGTGCGAGACTATGCCGGCCGCGTCGGACTAACATTCCCGAAGATTGCTGACCCGAACACGCGCATCGCATCGGTGTACAGGGTCTACGGGATCCCGGCCCACTTCTTCCTCGACCGCAGCGGTGTCCTGCGTTCGGTGAAGACCGGCGGCCTGAGCCCTGAGCAGATGGCCAGCGCCCTGACGGAGATCAGCCGATGAGCGAACCGGCAACGCCGACGCAAACCCCCGATGCTGGCGATGGGCCTCACTCCGACGGGGCCGCTCCAAAGCGGCGGCGGCGGCGCGTCCGAGGCTTCTTCGCCCCTGTGGGCCACGTGCTCGCCAAGATCCCCCACCCACCGCTGCGAAGCAAACGTGGGCTGTTCCTGCTCTTCCTGCTCGTTGCGGGGTTCGGTTCGATCGCCACGATGGGTGGCGTCACGGCCGTCGGCTTCTCGGAGACCCCCGCCTTCTGCGGCATCTGCCACACCATGGACCCGGAGCTGAAGGCGTACGCCATGTCGCCCCACAAGGAGGTCGCCTGCGCCGAATGCCATGTCGACTCCGGCGTGGCCGGCTTCGTCAAGGCGAAGGTGAATGGCACCAAACAGCTCTTGGACGTCATCCGCGGCAAGTTCCCGACGCCCATCGAACCTCCGGACCACGCCGACCTGCCTCCCGTCCAGCACACCTGTCTCAAATGCCACTCACTCGACGAGCTCACCGCAAACGGAGGGCCGGTGAAGCTGGTTCTGAGGCCCCGGTACCGCTCGGACCAGACCAACACCCAGGAGACGGTCGCAGTCATGCTCCGCCCCGGCGGCTTGGGAGACGCCAGCGGCGTCCTCGGCGTCCACTGGCACGTCCAGCAGACGGTGACCTACACCACCAGCGACATCAGATCACGCAAGATCGACCTGGTGGAGATCAAGGCCAAGGACGGGACGACCAAGCAGTACATCTCCGGGTCCAAGGTCGACGTCTCGACGGATGCCAAGGCCGCCGTCGACCGGCTCAAGTCGAGCGAGACGACGCGGCGGATGGACTGCATCGACTGCCACAACCGCGTCGGGCACGGGATCCCCAGCCCAGACGAGACAGTTGACGCTGCGATTGCTTCCGGAAAGATCAGCGCGACCCTGCCCTACATCAAGCGCGAAGGCGTCGCGCTTCTGAACGGGAACTACCCGTCGCTGCAGGCTGCGGACACGGCTATCGCCGGCCTGCGGTCGACCTACGCGGCCAAGTACCCGCTGGTCGCCCGTGCCCAGGGCGGGCAGGTCACCGCGGCGATCGACGAGCTGAAGACCGAGTACGCACTCATTGCGACCCCGGCCATGAAGGTTCAGGCGAGGACCTACCCGGACAACCTGGGCCACCAGACGTCTCTGGGCTGCTTCCGCTGCCACGACGGTGCCCACTACCTCGTGGTCAAGGGACAGGTCACCAACAAGACGATCCCGTCCGCGTGTTCCACCTGCCATACGTTCCCCCAGGTCAGTGCGAGCGCTTCCAGGTTCCCGCTGGCGGACAAACCTGCCGGGTCCTCTCTGGCGTCTGCGATCGCCAACATCCCACTGGGCGCCAAGCCGGCCGACCACAAGGACACGCTCTACGTGTTCAGCCACAAGAACGCGGTCAGGAACGTCGAACCGGCCGGGACGTCCTGCGCCGCCTGTCATACGCCCAGCTACTGCGAGAACTGCCACAACAGTGGTGCCATCAAGATCAAGCACGACTCGATGCTCTACAACCACGCCGACGCCGCCGCAGCGGCCGGTGGTACGCAGTCGTGCACGTACTGCCACCAGCCGGTCTCGTGCGCACAGTGCCACAAGGGCCCTGTCCTGGACAACAAGGCGCCGGTGGCCGCCATCAAGGCAAGGCAGACTCCATGACAGCGTCCCAGGCACCAGATGCGGAAGCCGTTGAGCAGTGGCTGACCGTCCACGAAGCGTGCGCGTTGATCGGGGTGTCCTCTGCCACACTGCGCCGTTGGAGTGCAGCCGGGGACGTACAGGCGTTCACGACCCCCGGCGGACACCGCAGGTTCGCGCGCTCGACGATCCTGGGTCTGCTGCCTACCGCGCGCAGACGGCGGCCCACCCTGGAGCGCCTCGGCGAGACCCCCGAGCACATGACACGTGTCTACCGTCGTCACGTGGCGCAGGCCTGCCACGGAGTGAGCTGGGTCGTCGGACTCAGTGAGGACGAGCTAGAGCCGCTGCGCGATCATGGCCGTCGGATCGCAGGGGCACTGCTGGTCTTCATCGATGCGGAGACGCCAGAGGAGCGCCGGCCTGCCATGCTGAAGGCAGTGAGCGCCGCCACTGAATACGGTCGGATTGCAGCCCGAGGATCCGGGATGATCCGGGAGACGGTTGAGGCGTTTCTGCGCTTCCGCATGCTCTTCCTCAGCGAGCTCGCCCAGGTGGCCCGACGCCGCGGGCTCGACACGGTCGAGGCCACCACCTTGCTCGTGACGGCGACCCAGGCCATCGACGAGCTGTTGGTCGCGCTGATGAGCGGTCATGAAACCGAGCTGGCGCAGAATGCACTCGTAAGGGGTGGCTCGTGATCACCAGGCCCTCAGCCGTGCTGTCGCACACCTCGAACGAGGCATCGGAAAGCGCCTCGGACATGGCATCGACACCCACGGTGGACGAGGCACCATCAACCACCCTGTGCGAGGCGCCGACAACCACCTTGCTGGCCCTCATCGCTCACGCCCGGGGTGTGCCCAGTGCTGCCCGCGAGGCGTTCGCCGCCAAGTGCGAGGCCCTGGCGTCCCATGAATCGATCATCCTCGTGCACACCTGCCACCGGGTCGAGCTTTACGTCGCCCTCCGCGGGTTCGACGTCAGCGAGCTCCCACAGTTGCCACCCGGAGGGCTCCGCCTCGAAGACGCCGCCGCGGCGCGTCACCTCATCAACGTCGCCTGCGGACTCCAGAGCGCCGTCCTGGGCGAAGACCAGATCCTTCACCAGGTGCGCGAGACCTACTCCCTACGCCATGCCGCGCAGCCATTGGATCCGGTGCTGGACCGGCTGTTCCAGGTTGCGCTGAATGCCGGACGGCGCGCCCACGGGTGGTTTGCCGGATCACCGCGCTCACTGGGAGACGTCGCGCTCGACGAGATTGAGCGCATGGCCGGATCACTCGTCGACCAGCCCATCCTGATCGTCGGGGCCGGCAGCATGAGCCGGCTGACCGCCCAAGCAGCAGCCCGACGTGGGGCTCGGGTGACCATCAGCAACCGAACCGCCGAGCGTGCCCTGGCCCTGGCCCGCAACATTGGGGGCAAGGCGGTCGAAGGGGCCTCCGATGGCACCCTTGGGCCGTTCGTGGGCGCGGTCGTCGCGGTGTCCGGAACCTGGGTGATCCACCCGCAGGACGCTGCGCGTCTGATCGAAAGCGGCGCGATGGTTGTGGACCTGTCCTCGCCGCCCGCGGTCTCGGACACGCTGCAGACCCAGTTGGCGGATCATTTCGTTTCCATCGACGACTTGGCATGGGGACCACAGGTCGAGCTGGCCGGCGGGCTACGAGGCCGACTCGAGAGACTGGTGGCCGAGTCCGGCGGGGAGTACTGCCGGTGGTTGCGGGCCCGCGACTTCCTGCCGGCGATCCAGGCGATGACAAACGCGGCCGAGGAGCGCCGGCTCAGCGAGCTGGCGTGGCTGGCGCGCCGGCTCCCGAACCTGTCCGAGCAGGACCGGGCTCTTGTCGACCAGATGAGCCACCGCCTCGTGGCCGGGATCTTGCACAAACCCAAGTCCGCGCTCCGGCTCGATGAGAGCGGGGAACTCGGTCGCGCTGCCTGGGAGCTGTTCGGGCTATGACGAGCGCCGCTAGGCTCCCGAAGGAACTCATCACCGTTTCCGTCGCGGGGATGACCTGTTCGGCATGTGAGCGTCGCATTTCGAGGGCCCTGTCAGCGCTGCCCGGAGTCATCTCTGCCACGGCATCCACCCGAAAGGGCACCGCGAGCCTCATCACGACCAGCCAGGCCAGCCGGGCTTCCATCGATAAGACCATCACGGCCCTCGGATACAGGCTCGGGCGCTCTCCGTGGCTCAACCGAGACCCCCAGGTCTGGCGCAGTGCAGGGGTGGCCGCAGTCTTCGTTGCCATACTCGTCTGGGCGGTGGGTGCCGGCGACCTCACCGGGCGGCTCGGCGATCTCGGCACGGGCGGTCTGCTGCTTGTCCTCGCGCTCGGCCTCGCCGCCGGGATGTCCACGTGCATGGCGATTGTCGGTGGAATTGTCCTTGCGATCTCGGCGAGCGCAGCCGGGCGGGCCGCCGCGAAAGGCGCTGAAACCCGAACCTCGGTGTGGCGGACAAACCTCATCTTCCAGGGTGGTCGCATCGTCGGGTTCGGCCTGCTCGGCGTGGCGCTGGGTGCCCTTGGGCGAAGCGCAACGATGCCGCAGCCGGTGGTCATAGCCCTGATGGTCGCTGTCGCCGTCGCCATGCTGCTTGTGGGCCTACGGCTTGCGGAGCTGTCGCCGCGCGTAGCCGGATGGTCGCCGACGATTCCTGCCGCTTTGGGCGATCAGCTGGGGCTCACCGGAGACGTCCCGGCCCGAAGAACCGCAGGTACCTTGCTCGCCGGTGCCGCAACGTTTTTCCTGCCGTGCGGCTTCACCCAAGCCGTGCAGCTCTACGCGTTCTCCACAGGATCGCCAAGCAGTGCGGGAGCCATTATGGCCACCTTCGCCATCGGTACGGCGCCGGCCCTGTTCGCCGTTGCAGGCGTGCCGACGCTGCTCAAGGGAACGAAGAAAGTCGCCATGCTGCGTGCCCTGGGCGTCGTCGTCGTCGGCTTTGCAGTCATCAATGCGACGTCGGCAATGCGCCTGGCCGGCGTGGACTTCACCACCGGAGCCAGTGGAGCACAGACGGTGAGTGCCAACGTCAGCCTCACCCCCACCGGCCAGACGATCAACACCACTCAGGACGGCGACGGCTACCACCCTGTCGACGCCGTGATCTACGCCGGGCGGCCCACGCACTGGGTCATGACGTCCACCGCGCCATTCACCTGCGCATCCACCGTGATCTCCAAGGAGCTGGGGGTGCAGACGACGCTGGCCGGGGGCCGCAACGTCGTCGAGTTGCCCAAGCTATCGGCGGGCACCTACGGATATACCTGCGGGATGGGCATGTACAGCGGTCGCATCGTTGTTATCCAGCCACCGTCGGCGGCGAAGTGAGCCGCCTGCCAACCTCCCAGTGGTGGCCGGCGGCTCGACAACCCGCCCAACTCGCCATCGGTGGTCTTCGTAGACCGATCCGATCGGGGTGTCACTCGCAGCCGCGGCTTGTGCGATGACGGAGTCGGTGGTCGTCTCGCGCCCTCCAGGTGTTCAAGTTCCTCCTTGCTTGTACCGATACCGCTGCGCCGTCCCCCATGCGTTGGCATCCCCCACATCGGGTGGACCGCCGAACCGAGTCGCAACACACACTCCGGTCGTGCGAGTGGCCGCTCACAGCGTGGCGGGCTTCGACCCCAACCAGAGCAGCCAGGCCAGCTCGACAAGGAGCGTCAGTCGTTCGCCGGAACCGAAGTGCAGGACCGCCCGGGTGGCGGATGAGGCGACCATCACCACAGACCAGAGAATCCAGAACCTGGCCGAAGACACGAGAGCGGCGACCGGGTGACGGCCCGGCCACGAGGGCGCTCAGAGAATGAACGACCGAGTCCGGGTGGGTGAGACCGGCCAGCAGACACCGATACCCCGTCTCAGCCGCCCGAGCCCAGCGCCCGAGCTGGCTGAATCACCCGATCTGGATGAGTCCAGTCGGTGCGCGGGGGTGAAGGTTGGGAAGAGGACATCGACGATGGGACGAACCGCATGGCGATGACACCCCGAACAGTGACCGCGTGCACGGTAACCGTGCGGCAACGCGTGCTCGCAATTCTCGCCCTCGGGGCATACCTGCTTCTACTGGTCGCCGTCCTCGTGTTTCTGCTGAACAACGCCGTCGAGCTCGTGATGGCGCTGGTAGGCCTGGCCGTCGCTGTTGGTGGCGGCTGGTGGATGGTGACCGAGGAGGTGCCAAGGCGAGGCTTCGGCATCGCCGGGCTGATCGCGGGCTTCGTGATCATTGTGCTCGCCATCCTGCGGGCGGCCACGACCACCGACCAGGGGCTCCCCCGGATCGCCGTGCTGGCGGCCTTGCTCGCCGTCGCCGGGGCGGCAGCCCGGGCCGCACTCGTGCCGGACCTGCATGCGCTGGACGCACAGCTCGCTGGCGAGAGGTGGCGGCCGAAGCATCCCGTACTCATCTGCAACCCGTGGTCAGGCGGCGGCAAGGTGGAGGAGTTCGGGCTGCTCGGCAGGGCCCAGGAGCTCGGCGTCGAGACGGTACTGCTCGACCATGGCCTCGACCTCGAGCAGCTCGCGCGTGATGCCATCGCCGGCGGCGCCGACTGCCTTGGCATGGCCGGTGGCGACGGCTCGCAGGCGCTGGTGGCGTCCATCTCCATCGAGCACGACATCCCGTTCGTCTGTGTCGCCGCCGGCACCCGCAATCACTTCGCGCTCGACCTGGGGCTGGATCGCGAGGACCCGCGAGGCAGCATGGACGCCTTCCACGATGCCGTCGAGCGGCGCATCGACTACGCGACGGTGGGAGATCGGTTGTTCGTCAACAACGTCTCCCTTGGTGTGTACGCGACGATCGTGCAGCAGGACAGCTACCGCGACGCCAAGCGTGAGACCTCCAGGACGCTGCTGCCGGAGATGCTCGGAATCACGGCTGAGCCCTTCGACCTGCAGTTCACCACGCCCGACGGCATCGAAATCAACGGCGCCTTCCTCATCATGGTGTCCAACAGCCCATACGTGCTGGGTCCGTCGGTCGATGTCTCCCAACGCCGCAGTATGGAGACCGGCACCCTCGGCGTCTTCGCAGTCAATGCGGCCTCAGGGTCGGAGGCGGCCCGGCTCATGGCAGCGTCGGCGGTGGGGTTGCGCGGACGGGACCCCGGCTGGCACGAGTTCACCTGCGAGTCCTTCGAGGTGAGGTCGCGCGCCGGCTCGGCTTTCGCCGGGGTCGATGGCGAAGCGCTGGACATGCCCACGCCAATGAGGTTCCTCATCCACCCCCGCGGCATGCGCGTGCTGGTGCCCAAGTCGAATCTCGAGGTTGCCGCACGTCGTCGCGCGCGGAACGTGAGTGCAGGAGCCCTCCTCGCGGTCGCGCGAGGCAAGTCGTCGTCGGCCAACGTAACGGTGGAGGTCAGTGGCCGTAGTGGATTCATCGAGAGTCTTGCTTCTCGGACACGGCGTCCGGCTACCTCATCTCCTTCGCAATCCCCTGGGCCCACTCCTGGATCTCATCCCAGTCCCGGAAGTCACCTTCGGGCAGAATCGCGCGAGCAGCCGGCAGCTTCCGCATCGACCGCTCTGCGAAACTCAGGCTTCCCGGATCAAGGACGCCGAAGAATACGCGGTGGCCTCGCGGATGGATGGCCTCCTGGAACTCGGGGAGCTCCCTTGGCTCGGCGGCCGTGCGCAGATCAACTCCCTTGGCGTCAGTGGCTTCGGTGCCAAGAGGACCATTGCTGAACAACCACACCGGCTTCTGCGCCAGGAGGTCCTTGTTGCTCCTGACGAACGCTACCCCGTCCTTCAACCAGCGCCCCAAGTAGGCGGCGCTACCGACGACGAACCCCTCGTAGCTGCCGAGATCGCCCGCCTCCTGCACAGGTCGTGCATCGGCGTTCTGTCCACTGGCCCTGAGACTCTCCCCGATCCGCTCCGCAATCTCTCCGGTGGCACCATGTTTGCTGGCATACGCAACAAGAATCGACATCCCCATCGCCTCCAGTTCCACCGTGGCTCATCCGCGCCACTGCACCATAGGGCCAAAGGTCCTCCCGGGGCTCGCCCAGCCTCAGACCTCCTCAAGTAGGGACGAGGTGGTTGTTGAAACTTATGCCTGTGCGAG
>Ga0066793_10000578_pt1 | contig 14840 bp, 10 predicted proteins | sample PersoiDNA2013189_FD_83876 | JGI IMG/M metagenome (GOLD analysis project Ga0066793, IMG submission 83876) | Permafrost soil microbial communities from the Arctic, to analyse light accelerated degradation of dissolved organic matter (DOM) -... | ecosystem: Environmental > Terrestrial > Soil >... | reverse complement strand
GTAGATCACGTGCGTGTGCGGATCGACGAAGCCGGGGACGACCGTGCCGCCGCCGGCATCGACAATCACGGCGTCGGCTGTCGCCTGCACGCTCCCCTGGAACGCGGTCTCGGACCCGGTGAAGACAATGCGGCCGGCGCGCGAGGCGACAACGCCGTCGGAAATGGAGGAGGCGACGCGCTGGGCGGCACCGCGGCGCGGTGCCGGCCCGGCGCAGGTCAGAACCTGCCTGGCGTGGCGGATGACGAAATCGGCGGTGACCACGGGTCGATGGGAGTGTGGGCTACTTCTGTCCCTCGGCCGCCGCGTCGAGCGCGTGCATCACGGTGCTGGCGGGCGAGCCGCCCACCGCGTGGGCCTGTGGCTGCGAATCCTGCACGGGGGGCTCCATGGCGACCTGGCGCGGGCGGTGATAGAGGATCTTGTCCTCGCGGTCCTTCTGATCCTGCTCGCGCACGAATTCCAGCGAGTTGCGGAGGGTGGCAATCGTGGACTGCAGCGTCGTTTCGACGTCGCGACGCTTGAGCTTGAGGCCGTCGATCTCGCGCTGGATCTCCGTGAGCCGCCCCTGCGTCTGCTGGAAGATCAACTCGGCTCGCGACTCGGCTTCCTCGACGACGCGGCGCGATTCCAGCTCGGCGTGCTCGCGGATTTCGTCGGCGAGCCGCTGGGCGGTGAGCAGCGTGTTGCGGAGGTTGCGCTCGTGTTCACGGTGCTCCGCAACGACTGCCTCGAGCCGCAGCAGTTCCTGGTGCAGACGGTCCGACTCGCGCAGCGCCTGCTCGTAGTCATCGGCCACTTCGTTCAGTAGTGCGTCCACCTCGTTGCGATCGTAGCCGCGCATCGTGACTCGCAGTTTGGCCTGCCGCAGGTCGAGTGGGGTGACCTTCATGAACCTGTCTCCTCTGACACGTGAACGGAAGGAACTCCGGCTTCCAGCGAATGTGTGCCAGCATTCTACGTTTCGGCCGATCGTGCCCCGGGCTGCAGGGCGCGGGCGTTCAGGGCTGGCGCGTTCCGAAGATCGCGGTGCCGACCCGGACCAGGGTCGCGCCTTCCTCGATCGCCACCTCGAAGTCGTGGCTCATGCCCATGGAGAGTTCGCGAAGCATCGCGGCCGGCACGCCCTCGTCGCTCAGGCGGTCGCGGAGTTCGCGTAACTGCCTGAAATAGGGTCGAACCTTCTCCGGGTCCTCGAGGTAGGGCGGCAGCAGCATCAGCCCGGCCAGCCGGACGGCACGGCTCCGCGCGGCCCGCTCCACGACCGCGCGCACCAGATCCAGCGTCGCCCCGTGCTTGGTGGGTTCGGCCGCCAGGTCAACTTGGACGAGGACCTCCGGCGACGTGCCTGCGTCGGCGGCCGCGCGGTCCACCGCCTCGAGCAGATCGAGGCGGTCGATCGAGTGGACGCACGCGAACGAGACCGCGGCTTTCCTGGCCTTGTTCGACTGCAGGTGCCCGATCAGGTGCCAGCGCACGTCGAGGTCCTGCGCCGACTCGATCTTCTGGAGCGCTTCCTGCACCCGGTTCTCGCCAAAGTCCCGTTGCCCCGCGGCCGCCGCGGCCCGCACGTGTTCGATCGGGTACGTCTTGGAGACGGCCACGAGGCGCACGTCGCCGGCCCCACGGCCGGCGCGCAGTGCGGCACGCGCCATCCGGTCGCGCACGTCGGCAAGGCGAAGGGCGAGAGCGGCTTCGAGTGTCACGGGCAGAGAAAGGAAAAGGCCGCCGGTTGCGACCGACAACCGGCGGCCTCGACACTGACCGGGATCCTGATGACTGACCAGTTGACCGTCATTCTCTGGCCCCTGGCCCCGCGTCCCAGATCCCTCGTTACTTCTTGATCTGCAACAGCATCGCCTTCACCTGGGCCGCGTACTGGCCGTCGGGCGCGAGCTGCATGTACAACTCGAACTCGGTCACCGCCTCGGGCAGCTTGCCCAGGTTGATCAGGCACATTGCCAGCTGGTAGTGCGAGTTGGCGTGCTTCGGGTCGGCCTTGAGCGCCTCCTCGAACGCCTTCTTGGCATCTTCGGCCTTACCCGCGTTCCACGCGATGACGCCCTGGTTGTAGAGCGCGTCCACGCCGCCGCCACCCGCCGCCGATCCGCTCGCAGTCGCCAGGGCCGCGGCCTTCTGGCTGGCCGCTTGCGCGTCATCGAATTTCTTCTGGGCGTTGTAGATGGTCGCCAAACCGTTGTAGGCCTCGATGTAGTCGGCCTTGAGCTCGATCGACTTCTTGAACGCCTCTTCGGACTTGTCGTATTCCTTCTTCTGGGCGTAGGCGTAGCCGATGTTGTAGTAGCAGTCGTAACAGGTCGGCATCACGTTGGCCGCCTCGGTGAACTTCGCGAGCGCGGTGTCGTTGTCGCCTGAACGGCTCGCGGCCACACCCTCGTCGAACAACTTCTTGATCGCTGCCACCTTGGCGGCGTCTTCCTTGGTCGGCCCGGACGAGCCAGGCGCGAGCTGGAAGTTGACCTCGGCCGTATCGCCAAGCCTCACGCGGCAGGGATACGACTGAGCCCCGACCTTTTCCTTTTCGGCCGTCACCTTGTAGTTGCCAGGCGGCAGGCCAATCTGGGTGTATTCACCCTTCTTGTTCGATTTGACCGTGTAGACGCGCGAGACGCCATCCTGGAATTCGATGGTCACCTTCGCAGCCTCAATCGGCTGACCCTTGCCGTCGAACACCTTACCCTTGACCATCCCGGTCGACTGAGCGGTCGCGGGCGACGTCATAGCAACGGCCACGAACACTGCACAGGCCACGAGCAGCACGCGAGGGCCGGAAAGAACGGGAAGCATCAGAATCCTCCGTCAGGTAGAGATGAAAAAATAGTACGGCGGTCGGCGGAACCGTCGAGTTCTAGTCTACACCGAAATCCCGTCGAAAGCGTAGCAAGCGGGAAAGACGCCTGGGGCAAGCGGCGCGGCCTAAAGCCGGGCTGCTCAGCCGGTTGGAGACGGTCAGCGCGCGAAGAAACGGGCGATATCGTCGAGTCGGGAGACAACCGGCGCCGGGGGGAGCGCGTCGAGGAAACGCGCGCCGTAGCCTTTCGACCGGATCCGCGGATCGAGCACCGCCAGGACCCCGCGATCGTGGCGATGACGGATCAGTCGGCCGAGGCCCTGCTCGAGCGTCAGGATGGCGAGCGGGAGCTGGTACCGCTCGAACGCGTTCTCGCCGCGGGCAGTGATTGCGTCGATTCTCGCCGCGGTAATGGGCTCAGTGGGGGACGCAAACGGCAGCTTGTCCACGATGACGCAGCTCAGCGCTTCGCCGACGACGTCCACGCCCTGCCAGAAGCTCGACGTCGCGAGCAGCACCGCGTTGCCGAGCGACCGGAACTGCGTCAACAGGACCGAGCGGGGCGCGCTGCCCTGGACGAGCACCGGGTAATCGAGCGCCGACGCGAGCTGACGCTCGACCTCGCGCAGCACCGAGTAGCTGGTGAAGAGCACGAACGCACGCCCCTCGGTTCGCTTCAGGATCTCCAGGATCTCGCGGCTGGCGGCCTTCGGGAACAGCGGCGACCGCGGATCGGGCATCGCGGGCGGCAGGTAGAGGATCGCCTGCTCCGAGTACCTGAACTCAGACGGCAGCCTCACCTCGCTGGCTTCACGTACCCCGAGGCGGCTGCGCACGTACTCGAACGACCCGGCGACGCTGAGGGTTGCGGAAGTGAGAACCGTGGCCTGCATCCGGTCGAGCAGGAGTTCGCGCACCATGGTCGAGACATCGATCGGCGACGCCCGAAGAAAGACGCCGCGCCCGCGGGCCTCGAGGTAGTAGACGTAGTCCGGGTCGCCGGCACGCAGCAGGAATCGCAGTTCGTCGCGCATCTCTCCGGCGCGTCGTCCTACCGCGGCCACGTCTTCACTCGGGTCCCTGGTGAGCGCCGCCACGCCCTGCAGCCCGTCGAGCGCCTCGATCAGCGCAACGCCCGCCGGTTGCACGCCACTGAGCAAGTCGGCGGTGACGCGCTGGCGATCGGGCGACGACGACCCGCCCTGCAAAACGTATCGCCCGCCGCCTGAGGACGCCAGCTCGCGCAACGCGTGGAAGAACAGCATGGTCCTGTCGCGCACGCGGTCGCTGGCATGCCGCATCTCGACCGGGTCGTCTTTGTACGCCCCGCTCGCGACCACCCGCTCGACGTCCCGCACCAGGTCCTCGACCCGGTAGGTGCTCACCGTCATCCCGAAGTACTGCGTCGCGACGTCCTCGAGCTGGTGCGCTTCGTCGATCACCGCCACGTGGCACTCGGGGATCACCTCGCCATAGGCGTTCTGCCTGACGGAAGCGTCCGCGCACAGCAGGTGGTGATTGACGATGACAATGTCCGACTCGGCGGCGCGCTGCCGCATGCGCGTGATGAAGCAGTCCTTGTAGCGCGGGCACTCCGTCCCGACGCAGTTCTCGGACGTGGCCGCCATCTCGGACCAGAACGACAGGTCCTCGGGCAGGTCCTCGAGTTCGGCCCGGTCGCCCGTGTCAGTCCGTTCCGCCCAATCGGCGATGGCCGCGACCGTTTCCGTGTCGGCGAACGCCATCGACATCGGGTTGTCGCGGAACAGATCGAACCGGTGGCGGCACAGGTAGTTGCCCCGGCCCTTCATGCAGGTGGCCTTGAAGGGCACGCCGAGCGCCTCCTGCAGGACCGGCAGGTCCTTCGAGAAGATCTGTTCCTGGAGGGTTTTGGTCCCGGTCGAGACCAGGACGCGGCGGCCGCTCAGGATCGCGGGGACGAGGTAGGCGATCGTCTTGCCGGTGCCCGTTCCAGCTTCGGCCAGCAGGACGTGGCCGTCTTCGATGGCGTCGGCGACGGCGGCGGCCATCGCCCGCTGGCCGGGACGCGACTCGAACTCGGGCACCGCCCGGGCCAGCGCGCCATCTTCGGCAAACACGCGGTCCACGATCGCGGACAGGCTGCGGGCCGCCGGAACCGACTTACCGTGGGACATCCGCGTGCGAACCCTGAAGCGCCATGATCTTGTCCACGCGCCGCTGGTGGCGGCCGCCGGCGAACGGCGTCTCGAGGAAGAGGCGCACGATCGCCATGGCGAGGTCCGGGGGCGTCAGCCGGGCGCCGAGCGTGAGCACGTTGGCGTCGTTGTGCTCGCGGCAGAGCCGGGCCGATTCGAGGTCGCCGGCCGCCGCGGCGCGAATGCCATCCACCTTGTTGGCGGCCATGGCCATCCCGATCCCGGTGCCGCAGATGAGGATGCCGCGGTCGCACGCGCCCGAGACGACCAGCCGGGCCACCGCCTCGGCATAGTCGGGATAGTCCACCGACGCGTCCCCGGTGGTCCCCGCATCGTCAAGGGCGACGCCTGCCTCGATCAGGCCCGCCTTGAGCGTTTCCTTCAGCAGGTAGCCTGCGTGATCGGATCCGATGGCAATGCGCACGAGTGAATTGTACCCGCGATCGCGGGAACTTGCGATCGGGCGCGCTGCCCGACCGACAACCACAACGTACACAACGCACACAAAGCACACAAAGGACGTCGGAAAGACCCCGGCCGACGCCGGCACCGTCGGAAGGGCCTCGCCCTCCGTGTCCTTGGTGAGTTTGGTGGTTGGAATTCATGGCGGCGTCCAGGGAGGCTTCGCGGTAAGCTAACGCCATGCAGCCATCAGTCGCCGTGTCGGGCCGTGCGGAGGAGCGAATCCAGGCGGGCCATCTCTGGATCTACAAGAGTGACGTGCTCGACGTGGAGGCAGATCCTGGCGACACGGTGACCGTTCTGGGGACCCGAGGCCGCGCAATCGGCCAAGCGCTCTACAGCGACCGGTCGCAGATTACGCTGCGCCTGCTGTCGCACGGCGCGGAGCCGGCGGATGCGGCCCTCTGGCGTCGCCGCCTCGTCAGCGCGATCGGGTTCCGCGAGACACTGAAGATCGATGCGTCCGCCTGCCGCCTGGTTCATGCCGAGGGCGACCTGCTTCCCTCGCTGATCGTCGATCGCTACGGCGACTACCTCGTGGTGCAGTCGTTGTCACAGGGAGTCGAGCGGTTGCTGCCGACGATCACCGGGCTGCTGGTGGAGCTGCTGGCCCCGCGCGGCATCCTCGCGCGTAACGACGCAAAAGTGCGGGCGCTCGAGGGGCTCGATCAGCGCGTCGAGGTGCTGCACGGCGAGGTGCCCGCCTCGATCACCGTCCGCGAGGGGCCGATCGAGTACGACGTGGATCCGTGGAAGGGGCAGAAGACCGGCCTGTTCCTGGACCAGCGCGAGAACCGCGTGGCGGCCGCCCAGTACGCGCGCGGCCGGGTGCTCGACTGCTTCAGCTACAACGGCGGCTTCGCCATGCGGCTGGCCTCGTCGTGCGACGAGGTGACGGCCATCGACATCTCGGCCGACGCCGTGGCGCGCATCGCCGCAAACGCGGCGCGCAATCGCCTGCCGCAGATCCAGGTGCGCGAGGCGAACGTGTTCGACGAGTTGCGGCGACTGGAACGCGAAGCGGGCCGCTTCGATACGATCGTCCTGGATCCGCCTGCATTTGCCAAGAACAAGGCGTCGGTGCCGAAGGCGCTGTCCGGCTATCGCGATATCAACCTGCGGGCGCTCCGCCTGCTGAAGCCAGGCGGGTTCCTCGTCACCTGCAGTTGTTCCTACAACGTGGACGAGGCGACGTTCGGGCAGGTGATCCGCGAAGCGGCCACCGACGCGCTCGTGCACGTGGACGTGGTGGAAAAACGCATGCAGGCGCGCGATCACCCCGTGCTGCTGGGCGTCCCCGAGAGCTACTACCTCAAGTGCTTCATCCTGCGCCGCCTCAGCTGACTGGCCGGCTTGCGACTGGCGGCTTGCGACCTGCGGCCATGCTGTGCCGTGCCACCCAGGACCGGCGGATCTCGCCCGTCCTCCCGCGCGCTCACGGCCGTCAGCCGTCAGCCGCAAGCCGTCAGGCGATCACTTCTTCAAGTACTCCTCGAACAGCCTCAGGATCCGCTTGTACTCGTCGGCCCAGCTGGTTTCCTCGGTGAAGCTGTGGTCTTCGACCGGGTACGGCGCCACGGACCAGGTCTCCTTCCGAAGCTCGATCAGCCGCTGCATCAGCCGCACCGTGTCCTGGTAGAACACGTTCGTGTCCACCATCCCGTGGAGGATGAGCAGTTGATTCTTCAGCCCCTCGGCGAAGTAGATCGGTGAGCTGCGCTTGTAGGCCTCGAGGTTGGTCTGCGGGAGGCCGAGGATCGGCGCGGTGTAGCTGTGGTTGTAGTGTGCCCAGTCGGTGACGGGCCGCAGCGCGGCACCGGCGGCAAACACGTCGGGCGTCGTGAAGAGCGCCATCAGCGTGAGGAACCCGCCGTAGCTTCCGCCGTAGACGCCGATCCGCTTCGAATCCACCCTCTCGGTCGCCACCAGGAACTTCGCGCCGTCCACCGCGTCGTCCAGATCCTTGCCGCCCATGTGCTCGTAGATGCCCGTGCGCCAGTCGCGCCCGTAGCCCGAGCTGGCCCTGTAGTCAGGCGCGAGCACCACGTAGCCGCGCGCGGCCAGCAGGTGGTTGAACATGTGTTCGCGGTAGTAGTTCTGCGACCAGTACTTGTGCGCGAACTGCAGGTAGCCCGCCCCGTGAACGAAGACCACGGCGGGACGCTTCGGGTTGCGCTTCGCGCCGACCATTTCCGGCGTGTAGAGCCTCGCGTAGACCATGCCACCGTCACGCGCCTTGTAGGTGATGACCTTCGGCTCGATCCACTTGAACGCCATCCACTCGTCGGTCGGCGTCGTCGTCACCTTTTTGGCCGTGGCGCCCGTCGTGAACGGCATCACGAACAGTTCGGGCGGCCGGTTGATGGTCGAGTAGAGAAGCGCCAGCGTCTTCTCGTCGGGGGACACGGTCGCCTCGTTGCCGCCCGTCATGGTGGTGACGCGGGTGAACGAACCGCCGTCCACCGGGACCGTGTAGAAGTGGTGCTCGCCCGGGTGAACCTCGCTCGCCGTGAAGTACACCTTCGTGCGGTCGTTCGACAATCGCGCGTTCGAAATCTCCCACTTCCCGGTTGTCAGCGCCTTCGGCGCCGGCATGGCGGCTGTCACGTCGAGTGAATAGAGGTGCATCCAGCCGTCGCGTTCAGCGAGGAACAGGAAGCGCTTGTTGTCGGGAAGCCAGGTGACACCGCCGCCGCCGAACCCGCCACCACCGAACCCACCTCCGCCCGTGCCGGTCGAGACCACGCCTTCACGGATCCAGGCGTCGTCGTGCAGGTTGTCGATCGACGTGGCCTTGCCCGTGGCGGGATCGACGGTCACGAACCAGCGGTCGTGATTGTCCTTGGAGCGGGCCGTCGCGACGCACCGGCCGCCGTCGTCCGGGCACTCCGGCAAGCTCCAGTCGACGATGCGCGGAACCGCCGTGTCGGTCGGCTTGGCGGTCTTTTCGTTGCCGGCGAACGCCGACGCGTCGGCCCAGAGCGTCTTGGTCTGCTTGAGGTCGAGGACGGCGAGCAGGCGGCGCGACTGCGAGTCGCCGACGTTCGTCCGGCCGTTGACCATCTCTGGATATGCCGATTCGGTGACGTAGTTCGGCACGTCCTGGTTGCGGCCCGTCACTTCCGGCCGCTCGGTCACGGCGATGAAGACGTAGTTCTCGTCAGACGAGAGCAGCATGTCGGTGACCGACTGCCGGGGGCCCGGCTGGAAACGGGCGATCGGCTCCGCGGCCGGACCACCGGCTCCTCCCTGTCCGCCGCGGCCGCCGCGCTGGCCCCCGCCCAGCATTGCCAGGGCACCGCGGGCGCCCTGCTGCCGCTGCTCCGTCTCGCGCTTGAGGTGCTCGATCAACTTCAGTTCTTCCTGGCGCAGGATGCGCTGCGATTCGGTCAGGCCCTGATCGCTGCCGCTGCTCCCGCGGGCGGCCTGTCCGCCCTGTGCCTGGGCACCACCGCCTTGGCCTCCGCCGCGCTGTCCCGTCGCCGCGGCACCACCCATCGCACCGCGCGAGCCGCCGGCGCCCGCGCCGCCGTCCGATGCGACTGTCGCCACATCGGTCAGCTGCACTTCCGTCGGTGAGTTGGCCGACCCGTCGAGCGACAGCATGAACAGGTTCCCGTCACGCATGAACGTGACGGCGGTGTCATTGCGCGCCCACCTCGGGTTCGATTCGATGCTCGCCGTTTTCATGAGCAGGCGCCGCGCGTTGGTGCCCAGGTCGTAGATGACGATGTTGCCGCCTTCGGCGGCGACCAGCTTCTTCCGGATCCGATCGAGACGGCCGCTTGGCGTAGCGGGAATCTGCCGCACGTCCTCAGTGGTCAGCTGCTTGAGATCGGTGCCGTCACGACTGACCGAATAGGTGTTGGCGCGGTCTTCGTTGGGCTTCTGCCAGGAGAAGTAGATCTTCGACGAGTCCGGCGCCCACCGGACCGACGTTGGCGCGGACCCGATCAGCTTCTGACCGCGCATGATGTTGTCGATCGTCAGCGTGAACGGTGTCGGCTTGGCGGCCGCCGGCTTCGTAGGTGTCGCCTGCGCGGCCTTCACCGGAGGCGTCGGCGGGGTTGTCGGTGTGGTCTGCGGTTGCTGGGCGCGAACCAGCCAGGTGCAGGTCGCGCAGAGAGCAAGGACGATCAGGAATCGGCGCATGCGAGTACCTCGGAATGCAGCAGAGAACAGGGGCTTCGAGATTCTACCGTCAGGGTGTCACTTTCACCATGATCACGTCGTGTGGCGGGACGCTGGCGACGAAGGTGCCCTTGATCTTCCCCAGGTCCTTCTTCGCCCACAGATCGCGGACGGCGGGTTCGGCGTCGAACGAGAGACCGAGCTCCTGCCAGGACAGCGCGATCTGCGCAGCCGTCTCACCACGATTGAAGAGCACCACCGCCCAGGCGTCGCCCGTCAGCTTCTTCGCCCACACTTCGAGGTCGCCGTTCTTCCGCACGCGGCGTCCCTGCTGAAGCGGGTCCTGGTCGACCGCGATGACCTCCTTGTGGGTCAGGATGTCTCGAATCTCAGGCGTCATGCTGCGGATGTCGTTGCCGGCCATCAGTGGAGCCGACAGCAGGCACCACAGGCTGAAGTGCGCGCGATACTCGTGGATCTTCATGCCGCCGTTGCCGACTTCCAGCATGTCGGGATCGTTCCAGCCGCCGGGACCGGCGTACTTCTCGAGGCCGACCTGCTGATCGAGCAGGCGCGTGAAGCTCGCCCATCGGTCCTGGATGTCGCCGGTGGTCCGCCAGAGGTGCGCAATCCCTCGCGCCCACGTCCACGGCTGGTTGCGTCCCCACTCGCACATGCTGAACACGATCGGTCGGCCCGTCGCCTTCAGGGCATCCCTCATCGTCGGGTAGGCGATCTTCGGGTCCACGCCGTCGGTGTTGCACCAGTCGTACTTCAGGTAGTCCACGCCCCAGGCCGCGTATTGACGGGCGTCTTCGACCTCGTACCCGTTACTGCCCGGGCGACCCTCGCAGGTTTTCGAGCCCGCGTCGGAGTACACGCCGAACTTGAGACCCTTCGAGTGGACGTAGTCGGCCAGGGCCTTCATCCCCGAAGGAAACCGCTGCGCGTCCGGCACGATGGTCCCGCTCTTGTCGCGCGACACCTGCCAGCAGTCGTCGATGACGACGTATTGATAGCCGGCGTCCTTCATGCCGGACGAGACCATCGTGTCGGCGACCTCGCGAATGAGCGGGTCGCTGACGTTGCAGCCGAACTTGTTCCAGCTGTTCCAGCCCATGGGCGGAGTTCGGGCGAGTTCCATCCAGGCCGGCTGACTCTGACCGGAACCCGTGGCCCCAAGTGAGCATCCAACGATCAGGACGAGGAGCGTTCGACGGATGAATGCGTGTGTCATGGCAAGCCTCCTGCGCGGGGACTGTATCAGGGGACAGGCTCGGGGCTCAAGGCGGAAGGCGGACGGCGGAAAGGCGGGAAGGCGGCAGGCGGACGGCGGCGGGCGGCAGGCGGAGGGCGGAAAGGCTCGGGGCGCGAGGTCGCGAATTGGGGCCAGGCCATGTCTTGCGAATTTTCTCCTTGACATGTGAATTCAACAGTACTAATTTATTAGTATATGAGACCCACCAGCGTGACGCTGACGCCCCAGGAACTAGAGCTGATGAAGATCGTCTGGCACAAAGGCGAGGCGACGGTGCGAGACGTCTACGAGACGCTGCTCGAGCGCCGCAAGATCGCCTACACCACCGTGATGACGATGATGCGGGTGCTGGAGAAGAAGGGGCACGTCAAGACACACCGGGAGAACCGGGCGTTCGTCTACCGGCCGACGCGTCCCGAGCGCCAGGTCGTCCGGTCGATGGTCCGCGAGTTCGTCGATCGCGTGTTCAACGGGTCCGCGCAGCCGCTTCTCGTGCACCTGGTCGAGGACCGTCGGTTGTCCCCGCAGGAACTCGAAGAGCTGGAGCGCCTCATCCGCGAGGCTGAGTGATGGACGTCCTGACTTCGGCCAACCTCCTGGCCTGGGTGATCCAGGCCGGCGTCATCGTCCTCGTTGCCGCGCCGCTGCCGCGCTTGCTTGGGCTCTGGTCTCCGCGCGCGCGGATGATCTTCTGGCGCGGGGTGCTCGTTGCCTGCCTGCTGCTGCCGCTGCTGCAGCCGTGGGCCACGCCAGTCGTTGCCGTAGGGGCGACCGGCCGGTCGCCCCTGCGGGCGATTGGCGCCAGCGTAGAAGTCCAGGGGACGACGTCGGCCACCGGTGTGCCCGTGCCCGCAACGCCGGTCGCGGCCGCGCCGACGAGTGCCGGGTGGACATGGCCGTCGCCGACAGTGGTGCGTAACGTGATCGCGGCGGGCATCGTGCTGCGTCTTGGCTGGCTCGGCCTCGGGCTCGTCACGGTGTCCCGCCTTCGTCGAGCCTCCTCGCGCTTGTGGCCGCGCCCACAGTCGATCGACAGGGCCGCCACGCTCGCCGAGACCGACGCCGAGTTCCTCGTGTCGGCGACGACGAGCCGGCCGGTGACCTGCGGCGTGCTGTGGCCAGTTGTGATGGTGCCTAGCAACTTCGAGTCGTTCCCGGAACAGGAGCAGACGGCGATCGCCTGCCACGAACTGCTGCACGTGAGCCGGGCGGACTGGGTGCGGAACGGGTTCGATGAAATCGTCCGCGCCGTGCTGTGGTTCCACCCGGCCATCTGGTGGCTGATCAATCAGATTCAGCTCGCCCGCGAACAAGTGGTCGATCGTGAGGCGGTCCGCCGGCTCGGTGCGCGGCAACCGTACCTCGAGGCGCTGTTGCGCCTGGCCAGGCCGGCTCCCCGGCTCATCCTCACCCCGGCATCCCTGTTTCTGAAGCGCGCGCACCTGCGCCAGCGGGTTGCGCTGTTGGTCAAGGAGGTTTCCATGTCCAGAGCCCGTCTCGTCGCGTCGCTCGTCATCATGGCCGTCGTGGTGTTCATCGGCGGCCGCCTCGTGACGTCCGCGTTCCCGCTACAGCAGTCGGGCGCGCGCACGCCCGGCGTGCAGACCGCGCCGCAACTCGACTCGACGACGCCGTTGACGTTCAAGTTCACGGCCGGAATCCCCGTCCAACAGGCGCTCGGATTTCTCAGCCAGGCGGCGGGACTCACGCTGACGACAGAAGGTGACTTGCGGCAGAGCCTGAGCACTCCCATCGACGGGTTCGCTGTCGAGGGCGTCACGATCGAACAGGTCCTCGGCATGGTCCTGCGCCCGGTCGGCTTGACCTACCGAGTGACGGGACCGCACGCCATCGTCGTGCAGCGCGCCGCTGGAGCCGTGGCCGGGGGCGTCGCCGGCGGTGTGGCGGGCGGCGTGTCCGGCGGTGTGGCCGGCGCCGTGCGGCCGGGTGTTCTGACCGGTACCGGGAAAGGTGTCGCAGGCGGCGTCAGCGGCGGCACGGCCGCGGGTGTCTCGGGAGGGATCGCAGGTGGCGTCAGCGGCGGCGCGTCCGCCGGGGTCTCGGGCGGGATCGCAGGCGGCGTGTCGGGCGGTGTGGCCGGCGGGGTGACGCCGGGCGTGACGACCGGTACGGGTACCGGTATCGGTAGCGGAATTGGTTCGGGCGTGGTCGGCGGAGCGTTGTCGGGCGGCGTGGCGAGCGGCGTCCAGGGTGCTGTGCCTGGCGGCGGCGTCGGAGGGAGCCCGGTCGCGAGACCGGCGCCCACGCTCACCGAGACCGTCCACGTGGCTGGGCAGGCTCCTGGCAGCGCAGTGGCCGGGGGCGGTCCGCAGGGCGCCATGACAGGGTTCATGTCGTTCTCCTCGACCCCTCGCGTCGTCACGCGAATCGACCCGCCACCGACGGGGCAGACAGGCGCGGTCGTCGTGAAGGTCTCAGTCGATCCGGGAGGCGTCGTGACCGACGCGCAAGTCGTGTCTGCGAACGGTGGATCCGAGGCAGCCGCACTGGACGCGGCGCGTCAGTGGGTTTTCGGTCCGGCGCCGGCGGCATGGGCGACCTACATCGGATTCAGCTTCGCCGGGGAGCTGCCGAACGGTGCCCTGCCCACGTCGGTCGGCGGGAACATCAGGCCTCCGCGCAAGGTCGCCGACTTCAAGCCGTTCTACCCTCCGGAGGCCCAGCAGGCACGCATCCAGGGCGTTCAGATCATCGAGGCGATCATAGGCCCCTCCGGCGACGTGATTGACGCGTGGGCGCTGCGCGGCCACGAGGCGTTGATCGGGTCGGCGATCAACGCGGTGCTGCACTGGCGGTTCGAGCCGGCGCTCCTCAATGGCGAACCGATGCCGGTCAAGACGACTGTGACGGTGAATTTCACGCTGGACAGTGCGCCGGCCACGACAGGTACCGCCACGCCGGTCAGGGACAACGCCGCGGCGCGCGGTGAGGCGATGCCGCCCGCTCAGTACGGTAGCGCGACCAATTGGCCGCCGGCAGCGATGCGTGTCGGTGGGGAGATCCGGCCGCCGAACAAGACCGTTGACGTGAGGGCGGTCTACCCGGACGTCGCGCAGAAGGCCCGCGTGCAGGGCGTCGTGATCTGCGATGTGCTTATCGGCCCGGACGGCAAGGTTGCAGACGCACGCATCCGCCGCTCGATTCCCCTCCTCGACCAGGCGGCGATCGATGCGGTGCGCCAGTGGGAGTTCACGCCGACGCTCCTAAACGGCAACCCGGTCCCGATCATCATGACGGTGACGGTGAATTTCACGCTTTCCTGAACCCTGAGCTGACGCGTGTTGCGCATGGCGGCGCTCGATCGTCCCCTTGGATGCGGAGGACGGGCCGCTGGAGGCTGCGCAACACCACTGAGTCGAAGGGTAGGCACACGAAGGGGCCAGTTGTCAGTGGTCAGTTGCCAGTGGATCACGCGTGACACCCTGACAACGGGCAGCCGGCAACTGATACCCAGAACTGGTTTCAAAACCCGCAGGCGGGTGGCGGCGAGCGCCCTTCGACGTCGCTCAGGGCGTGGTGAGCATCGCCGAACCGCGGGGCGCCCCGCCCGCCGCGCAGGCGCCACTCACGTGGCACGTGCTCTTGGCGCCGAGGACGGGTGGGGCTGCCCGCCGACAGGACCCGAAGAGCGACAGACTGGGTTTTGAAACCCCTTCTAGTCTCCGCTCCCGAAGCCCGCTGATCCCTGTTCTCTTCCCTCGAATGCGTGTACTCTGTTCGGTGAACGTTCGGATCACACCAAAGGAGCACGCCATGGCAAAGAAAGCAACGAAGGCGGGTCACGAGATCGCGATGGAACGGCTCGGTGACGCGATTGAATCGCTCGACGAGGCGCAGGCGCTGCTGGCCGGCGAGACCGAGGCGTCGGAGTTCTGGATCGGCATCATCTTCTCGGCGCAGACGTCGCTGCAGCTCGTTGCCGAGATGGCGAAGGAATTCGAAAAGGAAACGGCCCGCGCCAGCAAGCCCCGGAAGCCTG